>Ga0265338_10008315_pt1 | contig 12629 bp, 13 predicted proteins | sample 42126metaG_FD_193579 | JGI IMG/M metagenome (GOLD analysis project Ga0265338, IMG submission 193579) | Rhizosphere microbial communities from Carex aquatilis grown in University of Washington, Seatle, WA, United States - 4-21-26 metaG | ecosystem: Host-associated > Plants > Roots > Rhizosphere... | reverse complement strand
CGTCGTCGGCACCGAGTCCGCCGAGGAGAACCCCGACTACGGCTACATCGCCCAGCTCGGCGTCCGACCCGCGTATCGCCGCCGAGGCCTTGGCGAGGCGCTCCTGCGTCAGAGCTTCGTGCAGTTTCACCAGGCCGGCCGCGCGGGCGTGCTGCTGTTCGTCGACGCCCAGTCTCTGACCGGGGCGACCCGGCTCTACGAGCGCGTCGGGATGGCCTCGCAGCCGCGCTTTGCCACCTGGGAGAAGCAGCTGCGCCCCGGCACCCGGGCGGAGGCGAACGGGTGAAAGCAGCCGTCTGCCGCGCCTTCGGCGAGCCGCTGCAGGTCGAGGAGGTGCGGCTGGCCGAGGCGGGACAGGGCGAGATAGTGGTCACCCTCGGCGCGTGCGCCATCTGCCACAGCGACATCTCGCAGGCCGAAGGCGCCTGGCCGCATCCGCTGCCGGCCGTGTTCGGCCACGAGGCGGCCGGGACGGTGGCCGCGTGCGGGCCGGAGGTGGACGGGCTTCAGCCCGGCGACCGCGTGGTCGTCACCCTCGTGCGGTCGTGCGGCGCCTGCTTCCAGTGTGTCCGCGGCGCGCCGTCGCTCTGTGAGACCTCCTTTCGGCTCGATCGCGAGCCCGCCCTGTTCTCCGCGGACGGCTCACCGGTCGTCCAGGGGCTGAAGACGGCCGCCTTCGCCGAGCAGGTGCTGGTGCACCAGTCCCAGGTCGTCTCCTACACCCAGGACGTGGCGTTCGAGACTGCGGCGTTGCTCGGATGCGCCGTGATCACGGGCGTCGGCGCGGCAACCACCACGGTGCCGGTGCAGCCCGGTCAGAGCGTCGTGGTGATCGGCGCCGGGGGCGTCGGGCTGAACGTGATCCAGGGAGCGGCGCTCTCGGGGGCCTCGCCGCTGGTGGCGATCGACGTCAGCGCGCCCAAGCTCGAGTCCGCCTGCGCCTTCGGAGCGACCCATGCGCTGAACGCCGGGGGCAACGTCCTCACCGGTGTGCGCGAGCTGACCGACGGCCGGGGCGCGGACGTCGTGTTCGTGGCCACCGGAGCCGGGCGGGCCGTCGAGCAGGGCATCGCCCTGACCCGGCGGGGCGGCGCCACCGTCATCGTCGGGATGCCGCCGGGGGACGTGACGTCCACGTTCGACGCCGCATGGCTGGCCGGCGACGGCCGCCAGATCGTCGGCTGCAAGATGGGCTCGACCGAGATCCGCCGCGACATCCCCCGGCTGCTCGACCTCCACGCCGCCGGCCGGATCAGGCTCGAGGAGCTGGTCAGCGGCCGCTACCCGCTGGAGCAGGTGAACGAGGGGATCGCCGCCGTCAGCCGCGGCGGCGCCCTCCGCAACGTGATCATCTTCTAGCCGCAGCGGCGCGGCGTCTTTCACAGGACTCTCAGGGTCGGGTACTACCTTTCGGTTAGCAGATTTCGCAGGAAGGTGGAAGGCATGGGCACTCCGAAACGGACAAAGATGACGAGACTGGTCGGCTGGCTGGCTCTCGCGGCGATTTTCCTGGGTGTGGCGAGCGTGACCGCGTTTGCGTTGACGCGCGGCAGCAATGCGCCTCCTAAGCGGTCGCTGGCGGCCGCGATCCATCACTCGCTGGCCGGGAAGCAGGTGGCCGGCATCACGGCTGACGTGAAGCTGAACACCAACCTCCTGCCGGGCACCTCGAGCTCGTTCCAGACCGGGGCGCTGACCGGCGCCACGGGCCACGTCTGGCTGACCAAGGGCCACGCCAAGCTGGAGCTGCACTCCTCGCTCGGCACCACGGTGGTCGGGTTCGCCGACGGCCGCGTGACGCTCTACATGCCGAAGTCGAACACGGCCTACGTGCTGCCGCTCAGGCACGCCGCTGACAGCGGCAAGGCGACGACCCACGACTCGGGCAGCCTGCCGTCGACGGCCGAGATCTCCACCGAGCTGGCAGCGGTGAGTCAGCACGTCTTCCTGTCCGGTGCGATCCCGGGCACGGTCGCCGGGCAGCCATCCTACACCGTACGGATCCAGCCTCGCCACAACGGCGGCCTGTTCGGGACGCTGGCCCTGGCGTTCGACGCCAACCACCCGGTGCCGCTGCGGATTGCGCTCTACCCCAAGGGGTCGGGCACGCCGGCCATCGAGCTGGTCGCGACCGAGATCCACTTTGGCGCCGTGCCTGCATCCGATCTGCGCGTGGCGCCGCCCGGCGCGACGGTGCATGTGGTGCACCTGCCGTCTCACAGCGAGATCCGGAAGGCCGTTGAGAAGTCGGGCGCAGCCAAGTCGAACGTCCTGCTCCGGCCGACCCAGAAGTCGCTCGCAGGGATGAAGCTGAGCAAGGTGCACAGCTTCAGCTTCAACGGGAAGCCCGCCGTGCTGCTGGCCTACGGGCGCGGACTGGGCTCGGTGCTCGTGCTCGAGCAGCGCGCCGACCCGTCCACCCGGGGCGACATGCTGTCGCAGCTCCCGGCGGTGACCGTCGGCAGCGTGAAGGGGCACGAGCTCGACACGACGCTGGGCAGCGTGGTGCGCTTCACCCACGGCGGTGTCACCTTCACGATCGTCGGGTCGCAGCGGCCGTCGACGATCCTCGAGGCGGCCCGCGCACTCCAGTGATGCTGGGGTGAGCCAGAACGGCGAGACCGGGCCGCTGATCGACGTCGAGGGCGTGGTCAAGCGCTACGGCTCGGTGGTTGCCCTCGACGGTGTGACGGCCCGGTTCACAGACCGGGCCGTCGGGCTGCTCGGTGCCAACGGCGCCGGCAAGTCGACCCTGATGCGGTCGATGCTGGGTCTGATCCGGCCAGACGAGGGCCAGATCTCCGTGCTCGGGATGAACGCCACGGAGCGGTCATGGGAGATCCGCCGCCAGCTGGGCTACATGCCCGAGCACGACAGCCTGCCGATGGGCATGACCGCGCGTGACCTGGTCGTCCACCTCGGGGAGCTGCGCGGCCTGCCGCGACGGGTGGCCGTGCTCCGCGCCTCGGAGGTGCTGTTCCAGGTCGGCCTGGAAGAGGAGCGGTCGCGGCTGATCCGCACCTTCTCGGTCGGCATGAAGCAGCGGACGAACCTGGCTCAGGCGATCGTCCACTCGCCGCGGCTGGTCATCCTGGACGAGCCGACGAACGGCCTCGACCCGGCCGGCCGCGACGAGATGCTGGCGCTGGTGCGGCGCCTCTCCAGTGAGCTCGACATCGCCGTGGTGATGTCGTCGCACGTGCTCGAGGACGTCGCTCGCACCTGCGACTCGGTGCTCGTGCTGCGCGAGGGGCGGGTGGTGGCCACCCGTCGCATCGAGTCCCCTGACCGGGACGGGCACGGCGACGTCGAGGTGCAGGTCACCGGTGACGTGGAAGCCTTCGCCGCTGCAGTCCGCCGCCTGGGCCTGGCGATCCGCCCCAGCGGGGAACGGCTGCTGGTGTCCGGGGGCGACCGCTCGGCGGTGCTGCGGGGCGTCCGCGACGCCGCCTGCGACGCCGGCGTCGGCGTGCACGAGCTGCGCCCCGCCGGCCCGACGCTCGAGGAATCGCTGATCGGAGCGATCGGATGACGACCGAGGCGCGCATCGCCGACGTCGCGTTCAGCCGCTACGACGGCCCCCGCTCCGGACGGCTGGCCGCGATCTGGTCGCTGGCGCGCTGGAGTGCGCTACGGGCCCTCGGGGCCCGCCGCAGCTGGAAGGCGAAGGTGATTCCCGTCGCCCTCACCCTGCTCGCGTTTTCCCCGGCGCTGGTGATCCTCGGCATCCGGGCGCTGTTCGCCGGGTCGACCCTCGCCCACGACGCGAGCACCGCGCTCCCCTACTCCGACTACACCAGCGCGATCTCGGTCGTGATCCTGGTCTACAGCGTGATCCTGATCCCCGAGCTGGTCTGCCCGGACCGCCGCGACCGGACGCTGTCGCTGTATTTCTCAACCGCGATCGGGCCAAGTGACTACGTGATCGGCAAGATCCTCGCGGCCGTGCTTCCGCTGTGCGCGCTGACGCTGCTGCCCCCGCTGCTGCTGTACGTCGGCAACGTGCTGTTTGCCGTGCACCCGGTCGGCTACCTGGAGAATCACCTGGCAGACCCGCTGCGGATCATCGGCGGAGGTCTGACGATCGCGGTCACCTACGGCCTGGTCGGCCTGGCCATCTCGTCGCTGACCAGCCGCCGTGCGTTCGCCGTCGGCGGCTACCTGGCCTTCCTCGCCATCCCGACGATCATCGGCGGAGTGCTCGCCCACGCGCTCAACGAGCGCTACCTGCGGCTGCTCGCCTTCGCGGCCGCCCCCCAGCAGACATCGCGTGGCCTGTACCCCGGCTACACCGACCGCGGCAACATCTCAGCCTGGGTCTGGGCGTCCGTGTCGGTCGAGCTGATCGTGGTCGCCATCGCCGTGCTCGCCATCCGCTACGGCAGGGACGAGGGATGAGCGACACGCCGGCCATCGAGTTCACCTCGGTCTCCCGGTGGTTCGGCGACACCGTCGCTTTGGCCGACGTCTCGTTCACGGCTGCCGGTGGAGTGATCGGGCTGCTCGGGCACAACGGCGCCGGCAAGTCCACCACACTCAAGCTGTGCGGCGGCTTCTCGACGCCGAGTTCGGGCGCCGTCCGCATCTTCGGCGTCAACCCGCGGCGCGAGCCCGACGTGTACAGGCGGATCGGGATCGTGCCCGACCACAGCCCGCCGTGGCCATTCCTGTCGGCGCGCGAGGTGGTCGAGCTATCCGCGCGGCTGCACAAGGTGCGCGACTACCGGGGCGCGGCCGCCGAGGCGATCGCCACCGTCGACCTCGAGGACGCCGCCGACCGCCGCGTGGGCGAGTTCTCCCACGGCATGCGGCAGCGGGTGAAGCTCGCACAGGCGCTGGCGCACGACCCGGAGCTGCTGTTGCTGGACGAGCCGCTGAACGGCCTCGACCCGGCCCAGCGCGGCCACGTGATCGAGCTGCTCACGCGGCTGGGCACCGAGGGCCGCACCGTCATCGTGTCGTCCCACGTGCTGCACGAGGTGGAGCGGATGGCGCCGCGCGTCCTTGTGCTCGTCAACGGGCACCTGGTCGCGGAGGGCTCGACCGAGGCGATCCGCCAGCTGATCAGCGAGCGTCCACGGCGCGTGCTGGTGCGGCCGGGCGGCGATCCCAGGGCGCTTGCCCGTGCGCTGCTCGAGATGACCAGCGTGGACGCGGTGCGGATCGACGACGGCACGGTCGAGATCGAGACGTCCGACCCGACCGCGCTTGGAGTCGCCCTCCCCCAGGCGGCCCGCAAGCTGGACGACGTACTGGCCTCGATCCAGCCGGTGGGCGACGACCTGGAGAGCGTCTACGCCTACCTGCATCAGCGGGCACGAGGGCAGGCCCGGTGATCGGCCCCGTCGTCCGTCTGACGCTGCGCGCGCTGGTGCTGCAGAAGCGCACGCTGCTGCTGGCCGCGGTCGCCCTGCTGCCGGTGGTGATGGCGTTCGTCTACGCCCTGGCCCACCCGGCGGGCTCGAACCGTCACGACTTCTACTCCGGGCTCGTCCAGCAGCTGTTCGTGCCCACGGTTGCGTCGCTGGTCTCGCTGGTTTTCGGTGTCAGCGCGTTCGGGGACGAGCGTGAGGACGGCACCATCCTCTACCTGGTGGCAACGCCGCAGCCGCGGATCGAGCTGGCAGGGGCAAAGATCCTCGCGGCCTGGCTGGCGTCGATGATCCTGCTCGTGCCGAGCCTGGTGATCAGCGGTCTCCTCGGGCTCGGCTCGGAGGCCAGCGCCTCGCTGATCGGGTGGCCGCTGCTGGGGGTGGCGACGGCCAGCCTCGCCTACTGCGCCGTGGCGGCATGGCTCTCGCTCTACACGCGCCGGCCGGTCGTGATCGGGGTGCTCTACATCCTGCTCTGGGAGAGCTCGATCGCGACCTTCGCCGCGTCGGCCAAGAAGCTCTCGATCTCCGCCTACGGGCGGGCGTTCGTCGCCCACGTGCTGCCCCAGTCCTCGCCGGCCGTGACCAGTACCGGCGTGGCGGCCGTGGTGCTCGCGGTCGTCGTGTCCGTCGCCCTCTGGGCCACCGCGCGCGGGCTCTCACACCGCGAGCTTCCCTAGAAGCACTGCAGGCGACTCGCGTATCCTCGACAGCACCCGATCCATGGAGCTGCCGATGCGCGACCCCCGATACGACGTCCTCTTCGAGCCCGTTGCGCTGGGCCCGGTGACTGCCCGCAACCGCTTCTTCCAGGTGCCCCACTGCAACGGCATGGGCTACCGCGACCCGACCGCCCACGCCGAGATGCGCGGCGTCAAGGCCGAGGGCGGCTGGGCGGTGGTGTGCACCGAGGAGGTCGAGATCCACTACACGTCGGAGGTCACGCCGTACATCGAGGGGCGGATCTGGGACGACGCCGACATCCCGGCTCACGAGCGGCTGGTCGACCGGGTACACGCCCACGGGGCGCTGGCCGGCATCGAGCTCTGCCACAACGGCATGGTGGCCGGGAACCTCCACACGCGCGAGACGCCGATGGGCCCGGCCCACCTGCCCGACCGCGACAACCCGATCCAGGCTCGGGCGATGACGCTGGACGACATCGCCGACCTCCGGCGCTGGCACCGGCAGGCCACGCAGCGGTCGCTGCGAGCCGGGTACGACCTGGTCTACGTCTACGCGGGGCACAACCTGTCGACGGTCCAGCACTTCCTGTCCCGCCGCTTCAACGATCGCAGCGATGCCTACGGCGGCAGCCTCGAGAACCGGGCGCGGCTGCTGCGCGAGATCCTCGAGGACACGCTGGAGGAGTGCGAGGGCCGCGCGGCCGTCGCCTGCCGGATCGCGGTCGACGAGCTGATCGGCGAGCGCGGCATCGAGCGCAGCGAGATGGAGGAGATCCTGGGCATGGTCGGCGAGCTGCCCGACCTGTGGGACTTCATGCTCGGCTCATGGCCAGACGACTCGGTCACCTCCCGGTTTGGCCACGAGGGCATCCAGGAACCGTATGTCCGCGGCCTCAAGCAGCTGACCAGCAAGCCGGTCGTCGGCGTCGGCTGGTTCACCTCGCCGGACACGATGGTGCGCATGATCACCAGCGGCACCCTCGACCTGATCGGGGCCGCCCGCCCGTCGATCGCAGACCCGTTCCTGCCCAAGAAGATCGAGGAGGGCCGCCTGGAGGACATCCGCGAGTGCATCGGCTGCAACATCTGCGTCTCGGGTGACTTCACGATGTCCCCGATCCGCTGCACCCAGAACCCGAGCATGGGCGAGGAGTGGCGGCGCGGCTGGCATCCCGAGCGGATCCGATCCGCGGAGAGCGACTCGCGGGTGCTGGTTGCCGGCGGCGGGCCTGCCGGACTGGAGGCGGCGATGATGCTCGGCCGCCGGGGCTACCAGGTGATGCTCGCCGAGGCAACGGACGCCCTCGGAGGCCGGGTCGCGAAGGAGGCCCGGCTGCCGGGCCTATCCGCCTGGATCCGGGTGCTCGACTACCGCGCGTCGCAGCTTGCCCGCGACGGCAACGTCGAGGTCGCCTACAACAGTCGCCTCGACGCCGAGGAGGTGCTGGAGTACGGCTTCGACCACGTCTGCATCGCAACCGGTTCGCGCTGGCGGGACGACGGAGTCGGCCGGGTCCACACCTACCCCCTCCCCCTCTCCCACGAGCTCCCGGTGATGACGCCCGACGACCTGATGGCGGGCGACCTCCCGGGTGGCGAGCACGTTGTCCTCTTCGACGACGATCACTACTACATGGGCGGGGTGCTGGCGGAGCTGCTGATCAAGGAGGGCCGCCGCGTGACGTTGGTGACCCCCTCGGCCCGCGTCTCGGAGTGGGCCGATCACACCATGGAGCAGGAGCGGATCCAGGGCCGGCTGATGGAGCTCGGCGCGGAGCTGATGCTGTCGCACGTGCTGCAGGAGAGCACTGACGAGGGCGTCCGCCTGACGTGCTCCTACACCGGCCGACCGGCCGAGATCGCCTGTGACGCCCTGGTGCTGGTCACGGCCCGGCTGCCGTTCGATGCACTCTCCGCCGGGCTGGCCGCCGCCGGGGACAGCGTGGCCGAGGCGGGCGTCCGCTCCGTTGTCACGGTCGGCGACGCCTATGCCCCGGGCACGATCGCCACGGCGATCTGGGGCGGTCGCCGGTACGCCGAGGAGCTCGACGGGCCGCCGCGCACCGGCGACGTCGTGCCGTTCCTGCGCGAGGTCGTCCAGCTGGCCTGAACGACCCCCGATCCGCACGATGTATCCTCGTCCGAGCGCAACCACTGAGAGGGGACGATGAACAGAGCACTCGCAGCGATCCTGGCGATCGGAGTCGCCGCCCTCGCGGTCGGGCTGGGCCCGGCGTTCGGGCGAAGCGACGCGCCGCTGGCGAGCACGACCTGCAACGTGACGGGGACGGTCACCTTCTCTCCGCCCATCACCAACGTCAGCCAGACGACCGTCTCCAACGTCTACAACCAGGTGAAGCTGAACACCTGCTCCGGCACGGTTTCCTCGGCGACCATCAAGGGCGCCCTGAGCGGTCCAGCGTCGTGCAAGAAGGGCTCCGCCAGGGGTACGCTGACGCTCAAGTGGAACACCGGGACGAAGTCAAAGGTGAAGCTGAGGTACAAGAACGGCTCGCTGACCGGCACGGTCAAGAGCGGCACGTTTGCCGGCGGGACGGTGGGCGGCGGAGTCGCTCTGAGCCCGACTGGCAACTGCGCGAGCGGTGTGACCTCGGCGGCGGTGAGCGGCACGATCACGCTCTAGGAGCGCTCTAAACGCCTGCCGTCTCACGAATCTCTCCGACGGCGGCTCTAGAGTTGTCCCGGTGGCAGAGGCAGCACAGGGACACTCGTTGGTCATCGAGACCAGCGGACTGACCAAGCGGTTCGGCGAGCGAACCGCGGTCGACCATGCCGACCTGCAGGTGCCTGCGGGGGTCGCGTTCGGATTCCTTGGGCCCAATGGTGCCGGCAAGACCACGCTGATCCGGGTGTTGCTTGGCTTGACAGCGGCAACCGAAGGCGAGATGAAGATCCTCGGGATGCCGGTTCCCGCCCGCCGCCACGAAGCTCTGGCCCGGGTCGGGGCGATCGTCGAGGAGCCGCGCTTCCACGGACATCTGACGGGCCGCGAGAACCTGGTTGTCGCCGCCGCGTGCCGTGACGCTGCCGCCGAGTCGCGGATCGGGCCGTCGCTGGAGCGTGTCGGGCTGACCGACCGGGCCGACGAGCGCGTCAAGTCCTACTCGATGGGCATGCGGCAACGGCTGGGGATCGCCCGCTGCCTTCTGGCCGATCCGGAGCTGCTGATCTTGGATGAGCCGACCAACGGCCTCGACCCGGCCGGCATCATCGAGTTCCGGGAGTTCGTGCGATCGATCGTGGACGACGGCCGCACCGTGTTCCTGTCCAGCCACCTGCTGGACGAGGTCGAGAAGATCTGCGACATGGCGGCCATCGTCGACCACGGCAAGATCCTGATGGCAGGCACGGTGGCCGAGATCGCCGCCGGCGGCCAGCCGACGATCAGCGTCGGCGTCGACGACCCGACGCTGGCCGAGCGCGTACTGCTCGACCACCCGGCCGTTGCCGAGTCGGGCGAGATCGCGGGCGGCCTCCGGCTGGTGCTCGCCGACAGCTCCAACGCCGCCGTCGCTGACATCACGCGAAAACTGGTCGAGGCGGGCGTCGGTGTCTATCGGGTGGAACCCGCGCGGGTGACGCTGGAGGAGCGCTTCCTGGAGGTCACGTCGCGGCTGGGGACGGACGAGTGAACGGGCGCCTGATCTCCGCGGAGGTGCTGCGGCTGCGCAAGAGCCGCGCCCTCGTCATCTGGCTGACGGTGCTCACGACCGGCGCGGTGACGGCGTTCTTCCTGATCGCGCAGGGATTCCACATCAACAACTCGGCACAGAACGGGCCTGCGGGCGGCGCGGTCAACTTCCGCCATGCGCTGATGATCCTCAGCATCCTGGGCAGCGTCGCCGCGACCATCCTCGGTACCAATGTAGGCACCAGCGACGTGACGTCGGGGGTCTTCCGTGATCTGGTAGTGACCGGCATCTCGCGGCTGCGGCTCTATCTGGCGCGCGTGCCGGGCCTGCTGGCGGTGTGGCTGCCGATCATCCTGCTGGCCTACGTCGTCGCGACGGTATTCAACTTCGCGTTCGCCGGAAATCTGCGGACGCTCGGCGCGACGGCGATCATCAAGGACGGCCTCTGGGTGGTGGCAGTGACCTCGATCGCCCTGATGGTGGCGATGGGCCTGGCCGCCCTGATCGGCTCGCGCGGGATCACCATCGGCATCCTGCTCGGCTGGCAGCTCGCGATCTCCCCGCTGCTGGGCGCAATCTCGGTTCTCGGCGTCACCCGTGAGGTACTCCTGGAGTCGGCGACGGCCCGTGTCCAGCCGTTCACGGGCGGCGATCGGGGCACCATCACGATGTCGCTGATCGCCGCGATCGTGGTGCTGCTGTGCTGGGTCGCGGTACCGCTGGCGATCGGCGCCTGGCGCACCACCACGCGTGACGCCTAAGAGCGCCTAAATCCCGGCCGCGCCGCGGATGGCCGCCGCCGTTGCATCGGGGTTGTCGACGCTGATCACGAGCCGGTCGAAGGTCGCCCCTTCCAGCTCGATCACCACCGCCGGCCGGTCGTGATAGACCGCGGCGAAGTCGTGGCCCTCGCCGCGACGGGCGCCCAGCGCGATGATGCCGGGGATCCCCGTTCCCGGCGCACGGACTCCGCGCAGCTCGGGACGTGGCTCGTCAGCCACCCGCACGGCCCGCACCGCGGTGAGCGGGACGCGGATGTCGCCGCGGAACGCCCCCAGCCTCTCGAGCTCCGAGAGCGCGACCACCAGCTCGGTCCCATCGACTCGAAGCTCCGCCATCAGCCGTCCTGGGTGGTCAGACGCTGCACGATTGCCGGGAACGCCGCGTCGGCCAGCGCCTGCAGCGCCTCCGCGGTGAGGAGCTGGACGGGGTGCGGCACGAGCACCATCCGGTAGTCGGGCATGCCGAGGACTCGCGCCTGCTCCAACGCCTCGTCGATGAAGGGCTCGGTACCGACCGCAGCGGTCGGGATCCCGAGCTTCTCCAGCCGTACCACGTCGTGCACACTGCACGACACGCATGACCCTCAGTCGGCAAGCGCCTCGACCACGAGGTCGCCGTGCAGCGGGACGCGGTCGATCACCTCCCGCGATGCCGGCTTCGAGAAGGTCTCCTTGTCGAGCCGGAAGGTCTGCGCGCCGGCCGCGGCCAGACGCACGGCGATCCGGTCGAGGAACTGGGCGCCGCGTGCCTTGCGGATGTCCAGCAGCACGACTCGACGCCCCTCCAGGCGCTCGGGCCGGGGCGCCGCGGGCACCGGCTCGGCGGTTCGCGGGTCGAACGGGCTTACGTAGTCCATTGCACCTCCCGGGTCACGGGTCGTGTCTGCATGCCGTCGCAGGGGCCGAAGACGGCGGAGTAGCGGCCGGCGTCGCCACCGGCGCACACGATCAGAATCCGCTCCGGACTCGTCCACTTGTGCACCGTTCCCTCGTCCGGCGCGGTCCACACCTGTGGCGTTGTCTCGCCGTGGCGGAGCTCGGCGACCGGACGCACCGCGGTGTCGAACAGGAACTGCGCCAGCCGCCGCCGGTCCCAGCCCGCCTCGCCGAACAGGTCGGCGTGCTCGGGGCACACAACGAACAGGCTGTAATCATCCATCGGCCACCAGAACGGGCTCCAGGTCGCCTCCGCCGCACGCGCCAGCACCAGCGCCAGCTCCTCGGGCGTGCGGCTGCGGTGATCGGACACCGACAGCGGCGCATCGCACGCCACGACCGTGACGGTCGAGCCATCGGCCGGGAATCCGAGCTCGGCATGGAAGGGCGGCCAGGGGCTGGCCTCCTCGTTCTCGGCGATGCAGAGCCCGACCTTGCCGGGATGGCCGAGCGTCGAGCGGTCGAGCCCTCCCGGAGCGGCGCCCCCCGTCAGGCTGAGCACCAGCCGCAGCGCCCGGCCGATGGTGGCGTTGGCCCGGAAGCCGGGACCCAGAGCGCCCATCCCGCTGTTCAGCCCGACTCGGTCGCGGGCGAGGCCGTTGACGATCACGACCGGCGCCGCGGGCTGGGTCGTGACACCGATGCCGTGGGCGTTGAACGAGGGCTCGAGAACAGCCTCGACCGCCGCCAGCACGAGCGGGAAGTAGTCCGGGCGGCAACCCGCCAGGACGGCACACGCGGCGACCCGTTCCAGCGTTGCCTCACCATGCACCGGCGGCACCGTGCCCAGTGAGCCGCTCGGGTCACGGCCGCCCAGCATCGCCTCCACCCGGTCCCGGGTCGGCGGCACGACGGGCAGGCCGTCGCTGAAACCACGCTCGAACATGTCCTCCGGCTCGTCCAGGCCGCCGCGATACTCGAGCTCGACGGTACGCGAGCCGCACCCCGGCTTCTGCGCCGGCGGCTCGTCCGGCAGGGAGACTCCGACCAGCGGCTCGAGCGCAAGACGGTCCCACCCCTCCACCACGCCGGCGACCGATCCGTCGGGCTCCACCCGGACGGCGGTGGGCACGGTTCGCACCTGGTAGAGCTGCGACACCTGGTGAGGCGCGACGTCGGCCAGCACCGGGCCGGTCACACCGGCGCGCCGGGCCAGCCGCGCGGCGTCGGGAACCGTCTCCTGCGCGACCACCACGATCC
>Ga0265338_10008314_pt1 | contig 12629 bp, 13 predicted proteins | sample 42126metaG_FD_193579 | JGI IMG/M metagenome (GOLD analysis project Ga0265338, IMG submission 193579) | Rhizosphere microbial communities from Carex aquatilis grown in University of Washington, Seatle, WA, United States - 4-21-26 metaG | ecosystem: Host-associated > Plants > Roots > Rhizosphere... | reverse complement strand
TGAAAGCCAACAACCGCCGCTGGGCCGCGCGCAAGGTGTCCCAGGACTCGGGCTTCTTCCATCGGCTGGAAGGCCAGCAGGCGCCCGACTACCTGTGGATCGGCTGCTCCGACAGCCGCGTGCCGGCCAACGAGATCATCGACCTGGAGCCCGGCGAGGTGTTCGTGCACCGCAACGTCGCCAACCTCACCCCGCCCCAGGACGCCAACTACCTCAGCGTGCTGCAGTTCGCCGTCGACGTGCTGAAGGTGAAGCACATCCTGGTGGTGGGCCACTACGGCTGCGGCGGCATCGCCGCGGCGGTCGACGGCCAGCGCCGGGGCCTGATCGATCATTGGCTGCACCCGATCCGTGAAGTCGCCCACGACCACAAGCACGAGCTCGACGCCATCCCCGAAGAGCGGGCGCGCCTGGCCCGGCTGACTGAGCTCAACGTGATCCGCCAGGCGCGCAATGTGGCCTCGGACGTGTTCGTGCAGGACGCCTGGGCGCGCGGCCAGACCCTGAGCGTCCATGGCTGGGTCTATTCGCTCGCCAACGGCCTCGTCACCGACCTCGACGTGACGGTGAGCAGTCCCGAGGAAGCGGCGGCGGCCTGGAACGAAGGCTGACGGCTTGGGGTTGTCCTTGCAGCGTTAACGCGCAAGGAGATCGCCATGTCTGGCATCAACGACGAGAACAGCCTCACCACGGGCATTCCGGACCGGACCATCGGGCCCGAGACCGGATCGTGGGGCAACGCCACCAAGACCAACCACGGCGACACCGGCCAGGGCACTAACCAGAGTCATGAGTCCCACCCGGCGCCGGCCGCGGGCTTCGAGAGCCCGGTGCTGACCACCGACGGCGCCGGCGAGCACCGCTCGTTCGATCCGGACGCGCCCCACGCCAAGGTCGAGTTCCCCGAAAGCGACATCGAGCCGGTCTATCAGCAGATCGCCGACGGCGGCGACCACTTCGATCGCGACAAGCACCTGGGCGACGACAAGGGCCACAAGGCGGACAAGCATCGCCGCGAGCGCGACGTCGAGTAGCGGCTCAGTCGAGCCACAGGCCCTTGGCGCTGTGCCAGGTCTCCAGCGACTGCTCGGGATAGAGGTCGAACACCAGGTCTTCGGGCCCCTGTTCGACCTCGACCCAGTCCGGTTTGAACTTCAGCATCAGATGCGTGGAGGACGGCGGCGTGGGCAGGTCGCCGTCGATGGCCGAGGCGAAGGGGTGCATGAGCTCGGGCCACTCGGGCGAATAGAGCCACAGCGCCGTGCCGCACAGCGAGCAGAAGCGTCGCTGGGCCGTCGATAGCTCGCAGCTTCCATCCTCATCATGAATCTCGGCGCGGAACAGGCTCCTGGCCGCCTGCGGGTCCTCGACCTTGAGCGTGGCGGTCAGGGCGCCGAGATTGATGGCGTAGCCGCCCCCGCCGGCGGTCTTGCGGCAGATCGAGCAGTAGCAGCGCTGGTAGGGGACAGGCGTATGGCTGTCGCAGCTGAAGCGGACGGCGCCGCAGCGGCAGGATCCGAGGAGGGTGGCGGGCGCGGGCGAGGCTTCCCATCTTGAAGGCCAGCCATAACCCTGCACGCCGGAGAAGGTTTCCAGCATGAGCGAGACGGTGAAGGTCGTCTGTCCTCATTGCGACGCCGCCAATCGCCTGCCCGCCGAGCGCGACCCGCGCGGGGCCAAGTGCGGGCGCTGCAAGTCGGCGCTGTTCACGGGCCATCCCGTGGCCATGACCGGCGCGCAGTTCAAAAAGCACCTGGCTTCCAGCGACGTGCCCCTGATCGTCGACTTCTGGGCCGGCTGGTGCGGCCCCTGCAAGGCCATGGCGCCGGTGTTCGACAAGGCGGCGCAGACGCTGGAGCCCAAGGCCCGCTTCGTGAAGATCGACGTCGACGCCGAGCCGGGCCTGGCCCAGCAATACGGCGTGCGCGGCATCCCGGCCCTGTTCCTGTTCAAGGACGGCAAGATGGCCGAACACCACGCCGGGATGGCGGATTTGCACCTATTCGATCGATGGACGCGCTAGCTCCCTTCTCCCTCAAGGGGAGAAGGGTTTGCGTCACGGCAACCACACGTCGATCACCGCCGAGCGCTTCTCCTCGCGGATCACGCGCAGGGCCTCGGCGATGGCGGGGGCGACCTCTTCGGGGGTGGTGATCTTCGCGGCGTGCGCCCCGCCGGCGGCGGCGGCGATGCCGGCATAGTCCGGCGGCGGATCGAAGGCGATGTCGAGTGAGTTCGCCTTGCTTGCATAGCCGTCTGGATGCACCGCCAGGGCCGAGAAGCGCGGGGCGTTCCAGCCGCGGTTGTTGAGCACCACGTGCAGATAGGGCGCCTGGTACTGGCGGGCCATCCACTGCACGCTCGACGGCACGCCGAACATGTAGGTCCCGTCGCCGGAGATGGCGACCACGTCGCGGTCCGGCGCGGCCAGCTTCATGCCCACCGCCGCCCCGCCGCTCCAGCCGAGCGAGCCGGCGCCCGAGGTGAAGAAGGTGCCGGGCTGGGTGCGGATCAGATGGTTGCACACCGCCGGGAAGTTGGTGACGCTCTCGTTCAGGCAGATGGCGTCCGGCCCGATCTGCTCGCGCAGCACCCTTATCAGATGGGGCACGGTGATGCCGCCCTTGGGCATGACCTCGGCGGCATGGATCTTCGCCAAGCGATCGGCGCTTTGGGCGGACCAATGCGTGCGCTTGGCCTTGACCTTGGCCTCATCGATCTTGCGATGCTCGAGCGCGGCATTCAGCTGCTTCAGCGCCGTCAGGCTGTCGGCGACATAGGCGGCCGTGGTCGGCAGGTACCACAGCGGGATGTCGGTCTTCAGCGGATCGACGTCGACGTGGCGGATCACCGCCTTGGCCGAGGGCTTGTTGTGCGCGGGAATCCACGGCACGTCGGCGTCGAGCACCAGGATGGCGTCGGCCTCGGCCAGGGCCGGATGCTGGAACGGCTCGTTCCACTGCACGCCCTGGTAAAGCGCGTCGTCCTGCGGGTAGTTCATGGCCGCCGGGCAGGACTCATAGACCCCGATCCCCAGCCGATGGGCCAGGCGCATCAGCTGGGCCACCGCCTCGGGCTGGCGGCCGACGTAGGAGGTGGCGATCAGGGGACGCTTGGCGGCGATCAGATCGTCGAGGATCTCGGCCACGGCCTCCTCGGTCAGGCCCACGGGGCGGATCGGGGCGAAGGCCGCCATGGAGACCTTCACCGGCTTGGCCTTCTCCTCCATCACCTCGCGCGCGCCGGTGAGGTAGACCGGGCCCTTGGGATCGCTCTGGGCGAACTGCAGCGCGCGCAGCACCATCTGCTTGATGTTGGCGCCGGTGCGCAGCTCGGCCTCGTATTTCACGTAGTTGCGCAGGATGCCGCGCTGGTCGGGCACGTCCTGCAGCCACATGATGAACTCGTTGCGGCTGCCCTTGAGCTCGCCCTCCTGGGTGAAGGGCGGCAGGCCGGCGAAGATCAGCACCGGGGCGCGGCCCTTGGCGGCGTTGTGGATGGCGCCGCCGAGCGTCAGGGTGCCGGAGTCCACGTGGATCACCACCGCCTGGGCCTTGCCGGTGACCTGGGCGTAGCCCTGGGCGGCGTGCAGCCCGACCATCTCGAACGGCGCGGTGACCACCTGCGGGATCGGCCGCCCGTGGGCGCGCGCCTCGGCTATGGCCTCCAGCAGGGCCGGATGGTCCGAGCCGAAGTTGCCAAAGATGACCGAGACGCCCGCCTCCTGCAGGGCCTCGAGGAAGGCGGTCGAGGCGGTGTACATGCGAGTCCTCCAGCCGAGCGGATATCCCGGCTTGGCTGCACGTCCACAGGACGGATGTAAAGCCCCGGCCGCGTTCTCAGTTCGGGCGCGGAGGCGGGAAAGCGGCGGGCGCGGGACGGGCCGGAGCAGTGGCCTGCGCGGCGGCGGGTTGGGCGGGCGGCCCGGGCGACCTGACCCTGAGGTTGTTCTGCAGGTGCTTCACCCCGGACACCGATTCCGCCAGGTCCTCGGCGCGGCGCTTGTCCTCGCGGCTCGCGACATGGCCGTTCAGGGTGACCTCGCCCGCGTCGACCTTGACCTCGATGTCCGAGGCGTCGAGCCGGTCGTCGTCGGTCAGGCGGTCGCTGATGTCGTCCAGGATGCGCCCGTCCAAGCGGATGTAGCCGCTGGGGCCCTTGCCGCCATGCGGCCCGAGCTTGCGGCCGCCGAGCCCGTCGTCATGGCTGAACAGGCTCGCGCGCCGGTCCTGGCCGCCGAACATGCCGCCGCCGCGGCGCGGATCGCCCTCAGCGGGGCCACGCTCTTCCTCGAAGGCCTGGCGCACGCCATGGGAGAAGCGCCGCCAGCCGCGCTCGATGCCGTGCTTGACGCGCGCCGCCTCGGCCTCGAACGAACGATGGTCGCCGCGATCGCGGTCCCCTTCGTAGCGGTCGAAGGCGCCCGCGTCGTAGTTGCCGCCCTGCCGGCCGGGCGGCCGCATGCGCTCCTGCTCCGCATGGCGCCTGGCCGCGCGGCGGGCGTCCTCCTCGCTGGATTCATAACGACGCGCGGAGTCGTCGCGCTCGTCGGACCATTCGTACGGGTTAGCCATGGGGCGGACTCCTTGGGATCTGTCTAGATCCTCAACAGGAGCCCGCCCTGCACGGTTCCGGCCCGCGCCTTACTTCGACGCGGTCTTGGTCGCCGTGGCGGCCTCGTCCTTCTTGGCGGCGATGGCCTGGCCGACGATGTAGGCGCGGATGGCCTTGGCGCGGTCAGCCGTGACCTCGGCGCCGAAGGCGGCCATGCCCTTGTGCTGCAGCTGACCCTTCACGACCACCATGTCGAAGGCGTCCTGGTCCTGGATGAAGGGCGTGCGGCGCAGGTCCGCCGGGCCCGTATCGCCCAGGCCTCCGCCGGCCGCCCCGGCGCCGTGGCAGCGCTGGCAGTAGCGGCCATAGAGACCCTCGCCCTGTGCGACCACGACCGGGGTCTCGGTCTGGGCCGGCGGATCGAGCGGCGGCGGGGCGTAGACGGGCTTGGGCGGCAGCTTGTCGGTCCCGCCGAGCTTGAACACCAGCAGCCGCGCCGGGCCGTTGGAGTCCGAGTGGCTGGAATAGGGGGCGACGGTGCCGCCCCAGCCGGCCATCACGGCGATGTATTGCACGCCGTCGAGCTCATAGGAGGCCGGGCCTGCGATGATCCCGGTCTGGGCGTCGAACGACCACAGCTTCTGGCCGGTGTCGTCCTTGTAGGCGGTGAAGTCGTTGGTCTGCGAGCCCTCGAACACCAGGCCGCCTTCCGTCGACAGCACGCCGCCATTGAAGTTCTTCAGGTGCGGGGCCTTCCACACCGCCTTCTGCGCCACCGGATCCCAGGCCAGGAGGAAGGAGGCCTTGTGGCCGTTGGCGGTGTCGAAACCGTCGAGTTTGTCATTGCTTTGGCCGGGCCCGGCGACCGTGGCGGAGAAGGCGCCGGCGCCGGTGTTGAAGCCGAGCGCGCTGCGCCCGGTGCCGCCCTCGGTCGGATCGTTGCGATAGGCGAAGGCGCCTTCGGAGGTCGGGATGTACACCAGGCCCGTCCTGGGGCTGTAGGACATCGGCTGCCAGTCGTGGGCGCCGCCGGGGCCGGGGATCTGCACGAACGGCTTGCCGGTGGTTCCATAGCGAGCCTCCGGATTCTCGATCGGGCGGCCATTGGCGTCCAGCCCCTTGGCCCAGTTCACGACGCTGTAGTTGGTCCCGTGGATGAATTTTCCAGTCTCGCGATCCAGAACGTAGAAGAAGCCGTTCTTGGGCGCGTGCAGCAGGGTCTTGCGCACCTGGCCGTCGATCTTGATGTCGGCGAGGATGATCGGCTGGGTCGAGGTGTAGTCCCAGCTGTCGCCGGGCGTCTCCTGGAAGTGCCAGACATATTCGCCGGTCTCGGGCTTCAGGGCCACGATCGAGCCGAGGAACAGGTTGTCGCCGCCGCCGGGGCTGCGCATCTCGGCGTTCCACGGCGAGCCGTTGCCGCCGCCGACGTAGAGCAGGTCGAGATCGGGGTCATAGGCCATGCCGTCCCACGGCGTACCGCCGCCGCCGTAGTCCCACCAGTGGCCGTGCCAGGTGGGATAGGCGATCTTCATGGCTTTGTCGGAGGCCGCGCCGTCAGTGTCGGTCTTGCCGGGCACCATCCAGAACTTCCATTTCTGGGCGCCGGTCTCGGCGTCGTAGCCGGCGACGAACCCCCGAGCGCCGAGCTCGGCGCCGCCGTTGCCGATGATCACCACGCCCTTGATCACGCGTGGAGCGCCGGTGATCGAAAGCCGCGTGGTCTTGGGGAAGGTCTGGGTCGACCACACCACCTTGCCGGTCTTGGCGTCCAGCGCGATCAGGCGGCCGTCCAGCGCGCCGACGTAGACCTTGTCGCCCCAGATGGCGACGCCGCGGTTCACCGGGCTGCAGCAGGTGTTGATCTGCCAGGCGCGGGTGTCGGGATCGTAGCTCCACAGCTTGGCGCCGGTCCGCGCGTCGAAGGCCCACACCTGCGAGAAGTCGGTCGAGACATAGATCACGCCGTCATGGACGATCGGGGTGGCTTCCAGGCCCTGGCGGTCGCCGAAGTCGTAGTGCCAGGCCAGGCCGAGGTCCTTGACGTTGGCGGCGGTGATCTTGTCGAGCGGACTGAAGCGCTGCTCGGAGTAGTCGCGGCCGTGCTCGAGCCATTCGCCGGCCGGAGCCTTGGCGATCAGCTTGCCGTCCACGCCCTTGTTGCAGGCGACGAGTCCCAAGGCCGCCACGGCCAGGACGGCGCCCGCCGCCCATTTGGTCAAAGCCATGATGCAAGGGCCTCCCTGCCCTCTTTTTTGCGCTACCGCCTGGCGGCTACTTGAGCGCGTTTTTTCCGTGATGCCGTCTTTTCGCCGTCCGTCTCATGGAACAGCTACGTCCTTGCCCGGCCCCAGGTCGGTGACGAACACCTCCAGGATGGGATCGACCGTCGCCGAGATCAGATGGCCCGACACCGTCGAGCCGTCGGTTCGGGTCAGCACCAGATGCAGATGCACGTTGGGCTTGCCCTGGGCGTCGGTGGTGATGGTCCCGGTGACGCCGGAGATCTCGCACTTCTCGTTGACCTCGATGCGCTTGAACGCGCGCACCTTGGGGTCGTACCAGGCCAAGGTGGCCTTGATCGTTCCGCCGACGCCGGCCAGTTGGGCCTGCTGCATCGGGTGGGCGGCGGCGAAGCGCAGCATGCCGCCCATGACATCGTCGCCCTGCTTGAAGCTGAGCTTGTAGGTCTTGCCCGCGCCCGGCGTGAATTCCTTGACGCTGAGGCCCGGCGAGGGACCGGTCGGCGGCGGAGCGCCGAACGCCGCGTAGCCCGGCGGCGGGGGCGCGGCCGGCGCCGGCTGAGCCAGGGCCGGGCCGGCCGCGAGCAGGGCCGCAAGGACAGACAAGGCGGGGACGCGCATCCAGGACCTATTTCTTGGGGGCCGTGGACGGATCTTCGCGAGGGATCTGAGGCGCCGGACCCATGCCCACGATGTAGATCATGGCCGGCTCGTCCTTGGTGCCGTCGTAGTGGATCTCGCCCGCGTGATGGATGATGAAGCTGCCCGGCTTCATGGCCACCATGGTGTCGGGGTCATATTTGGCGCCGGTGTTGATCCACCAGGTGCCCGACAGCACGGTGACGTAGCGGTCGTTGGGATGGCTGTGAGGGCGGCTGTTGTTGTGCGGCGGCCACTTGATGACGATGCCGTAGAGGCCGGGCTTGGTGGAATCGCCGAACACCGTGGCGATCTGCACCTTGGTTGGATCGCCGGGGAAGTTCAGCTTGTCGAACGGGATGATGGTGATCGACTTGGGATCGATCTCGGCCCTCGCGCGCACGGGCGCCAGGACAGCGAGGCTGAGGACGGCGGCGGCCATGGCCAGCACGCCGAAGAGCCGGATCCGGATGGACGGCATCGGATAGTCCTCCCTTGCTGAACCGGTTGCTCCGGCCTGCATTTGGCCGGAGCCTGTTACGAACCGGCGGCCCGCGCAAGATGCTTGGTCCGATAGCGTTGTTCTCTGAAAAGAAATCAGCAGGGATTCATCCTGCATACTGGCGCGGCCATGTCTTCCCGCCAACACCTGCATAGGCGCGACCTGCGCCACGGCCCGGTCCACGGCCTGCTCGCGATCCCGGGCGGCGACGCGCGCCATGAGAACGATCAGTTCGCCGCCCTCCCCTGGCGGCGGCAGGCGGACGGATCGATCAAGGTGCTGCTGATCACCTCGCGCGAGAGCCGCCGGTGGGTGATCCCCAAGGGCTGGCCGATGGTCGGCCGCACGCCCGCCCAGGCCGCGGCCCAGGAAGCCTATGAGGAAGCCGGCCTGGTCGGCGAAGCGGCGGCGCGCGCCATCGGCGCCTACACCTATGACAAGCGCCTGCGCGACGGCGCGGCGCGGCCGGTGACGGTGCAGGTGTTCGCCCTGGAAGTGATGGTCGAGAGGCTGTCCTTCCCCGAGCACGGTCAGCGCGAGAAGCGGTGGACCAGCCTCGAGCAAGCGGTCGAGCTGGTCGACGAAGCCGAACTCAAGGCGATCCTCCGCGACTTCCGCCCTTTCTAATAGGCGAACACCCGATAGCTCTCGCCGGGCCGCGCCGCTTCCTCGACGGTGTCGAACACGGGATTGAAGCGCAGCTGCTTCTGGGCGCGCCTGGACAGGGCCTTCAGCACCGGAAGCGGCACGCGGATGTTGACCTCGGGGCGGTAGAGCCAGCGGCGGCTGTAGCCGATCACCACCATCGGCCGGGGAACGCCGGACGGATTGGGCGTGCCGCGATGGATGTGGCGCACGTCGCGGATCATCACGTCGCCGCGGTTCATGTAGGCCTTGAGCAGGGGGGCCTCGCCGCTCTGCACCCGGCGCATGCCTTCCGCCTTCGACAGCATGTGCGTGCCGGCCGCCCACTCCATCGGCCCGTTGGCATCGGTGACGTCGACCAGCGGGAAGTTGACCGCCAGCTGATAGGGCGGGCTCTCCGCGCCGGTCTCGGGGAACAGCAGCTGAGTGTCCCGGTGCAGGACCTGGTAGTCCGAGCCCTCCACCGGGGTGTCAGTGGCCAACTGGCACAGGACCCCGTCCGCCCCGACCAGATCGGCCACGATGGCCATCACCGCATCGTTGTCGATGATCTGCGGATCCGCCCACAGGCCGTTGAACGGCAGGGTGACGTAGAAGCGGCCGGGCCCGCGGTTGGGATCGTCCTTATCGGCGGACATGCCGGCTGCCAGCAGGGGCTGGAACGCCGCGTTCCAGGCGTCGATCGTCTGCACGGGGAACAGGCCGCGCAGGATGGTGACGCTGGCCGCGCGCACCTCGTCGGCGTGGGCCTTGACCTGTTGCGGACTGAGCTTCACGGCGTCGCCTCCGGCCGGTTAAGGCGTGGAGGCTGCCGGAAGTTCCAACTCGCGCTCGAGCAAGCGCGAGCCCGTGTCGCAAAGAAAAACCCTATTCGGCGGCGTTGGCGCGCAGCAGTTCGTGCAGCATGTGCTGGGCGCGCTTTTCCTTGGTGTGCAGGTAGTTGTTGTTCTGCACCGTCACCGCGCCGAACAGGGGCTGGCGGCCCACCACCTCGATGCCGGCCCGCGTCAGGCCGCCGATCTTCTCGGGGTTGTTGGTGAGCAGGGTGATCTTGCGATAGCCCAGGGTGTGCAGGATCGAGGCGGCGTATTCGTAGCGCCGCTCGTCGGCCGAGAAACCCAGCACCGCGTCGGCGTCGATGGTGTCGAAGCCGTCGTCCTGCAGAGCATAGGCGCGCATCTTGTTGCCGATGCCGATGCCGCGGCCTTCCTGGTCGAGGTAGAGCAGCACGCCGCCGCCCTCCTGCTGCAGGCGGGCCAAGGAGTTCTTCAACTGGTCGCCGCAGTCGCAGCGCAGCGAGCCGAACAGGTCGCCGGTCAGGCAGGCCGAGTGGGCGCGCACCAGCACGGGCTTGGACGGATCGGGATTGCCGACCACCACCGCCACCTGGTCGCGCGGCGCGGGGCCGCCGCGGAACACCATGAAGCGGCCGGTGACGCCCATGGCCATGGGCACGTCGGCCTGAGACACGACTTCCAGGGCGTAGGGCGCCTGCGGCTTGCCGCCGGCGGGCGCGTCCAGACGATAGCGCTGCAAGCGGGCGGGCGCCTCGGCGCCGGCCGGAATGGGCGCTGACAGCACTGCGGGCAGGAGCAGGGCGGTCTTGCACAGATCGATGGCGCCCAGGGCTCCCGCGTCGGCCGCCCGCCACTCGCGCTTGGCCTTCAGCCGCGGATCGGAAGCCAGATGCTTGGCGGTCTGCAGGTCGAGACCGTTCAGCGACAGGGCCACGCCTTGGTCCACCGCCAGACCCATCATGCGGGCGCGCTGGGGCGTGATGGCCAGAACGCCGCCATCCATCCCGGCGAACAGCTGGAACAGGGACGGAGAAGCGCCGTCGAGCGCGGCGGTGAGGGTGAACGCCCCTCCCGCCTCGATCAACAAGGGTCGCCCGGCGCGCAGCTCGGCGGCTGCACGGTCCTGGGCCAGATGAGCGTCATCGCTCAGCACAGCGCCCAGAAGGGTCGAAAAATCGCTCACGTGTCCCTCCAAAGGGGTCCAACAAAAAACACGCGCACAGGGTTCTGTGGGAGTAAGGCAGGTTTCCGGTTCAACGGGACCCATCCTTCCAATGAACGCCGAGTGCTGTATCTAACACTTGCGCCCGGGACAAACCAAAGAAGCCCGAGGCCGCCAAGGATATGTTGCTTATAACGCCGGAAAACCAGGACTTCGCCGCGTTGGATAGCGTCTGGCCGTCCCTGATCGATCTTGCGGCAGGCAAGGGCCCGGGGGCGCCGCGCGATCCGCAGACCTGCCCGCTCTGGCGCCTCTATGCGCCGGTGGCGGAGGGACGTGGGGCCGATCCGTTCGTGATCGGACAGCTCGGGCAGTCGCTGGATGGGCGCGTGGCCACGGCCACCGGCAAGTCGCGCTACATCAACGGACCCGAGGCCATCCGCCATCTGCATCGCCTGCGCGCCCTGGTCGACGCGGTGGTGGTGGGGGTCGGCACGGTCATCGCCGACGATCCGCAGCTGTCGGTGCGCGAGGTTGAAGGCCCCTGCCCCGCCCGCGTGGTGATCGACCCGAATTTCCGCATGCCCGATTGCGCGCGCATGCTCTGCGACGACGACGCGCCGATCTTCGCCGTCCAATGCGAGGACCGGCCGCGCGGCCCGGGCATGGAGCCGATCGTGGTGCAGCGTCAGGGGGCGACCATCGCGCCGGCGGATATCGTGGCGGCGCTGCACGCGCGCGGCTTCCGGCGCATCCTCATAGAGGGAGGCGCATCGACCATCTCCGCCTTCCTGGCTGCAGGCGCGCTCCACCGGTTCCACCTCTCGATTGCTCCCATTGTGCTCGGGTCGGGGCCCGTGGGTATCAACCTGCCCCCCATCGATGAACTCGATGGGGCTCTACGTCCTTGCACCGTGACCCATCAATTGGGCGAGGATGTGGTTTTCGATTGCGACTTTGAGGCTGCGCAAGGGCCCTTAGAGGGCCGCTAGCGCTCGAGCGATCAAGGCCGCGGTCTGGTTCCAACCGCTCAGGTACGCGCCCGCCGTCTTCGCCCCCTCGGCCAGGGCGGTCCGTGTAGCGGGATCGGCGACCACCACCCTCAGCGCCTCGGCGAAGGCTTCGGCGTCGTGCGGGGGAACCAGCACCCCGGCCGCCTCCGGCACGACCTCTGGAATGGCGCCGCCCGTGGTGGCCACGATCGGCAGGCCGTGGACCAGGGCCTCGGCGAACACCATGCCGTAGCCCTCGTAGACGCTGGCCAGGGCGAAGATGTCGGCTTCGGAATAAAGACGCGCGGCCTCCGCCTCCGTGACCTCGCCCACCAGATGCACCCGCTCGCCCAGGCCCAGGGCGGCGATCTGGCCGATCAGCGCCTCGGCCACCTCGGGCTCGCGCTCCAGGCCGCCGGCGATGACGCAGGTCCAGTCGAGGTCACCGATGAGCGACAGGGCCTCGATCAGCACGTGGTGCGCCTTGCGCGGGGTGATCGAGCCCATGCAGAAGATGCGCACCGGGCCGGGCCGCCGCTCGCCCCGCGGCTGGGCAGGCTTGTCGACCCCCGGATGGGCCACAGTGATCCGGTCGCCCGGCACGCCGAAGGCGCCTTCGAGGATGGCTGCGGTGGTGTCGCTGGTGACGATCACCTTACGCGCCGAGGTCAGGGCGGCCTGCTCCTCGGACGCGAAAGTCGCCGCCATCATCGGCGACAGGCCCGTCTCCAGCGCCAGCGGGTGGTGCACCAGCGCGGCCAGGCGCAGACGGTCCTTCTCTTTGCGCGCCAGCCCGGGCAGGGTCCCCAACGCCAGGCCGTCGATCAGCACCAGGGCGTTGTCGGGCAACTCGGCCAGGGATGCGGCTACAGTCAGCCTGTCGTCCTCGTTGGGGAACGGGAAGGATCCGGGCCACTCCAGGACCTCGACCCACCAGCCGTCCTCGCGCAGGGCCTCGATCACCTTGCGGTCGTAGATCGCGCCCCCGGCGCGCACATCGAGGCCGCCCGGAACGGCGAAGTAGAGCCTAGGCAAGGGCGCCCTCGCACCAGGCGCGGGCCACGTGGCTCTCGTTCAGGGTCACGCGCAGCCTGG
>Ga0265338_10008313_pt1 | contig 12629 bp, 7 predicted proteins | sample 42126metaG_FD_193579 | JGI IMG/M metagenome (GOLD analysis project Ga0265338, IMG submission 193579) | Rhizosphere microbial communities from Carex aquatilis grown in University of Washington, Seatle, WA, United States - 4-21-26 metaG | ecosystem: Host-associated > Plants > Roots > Rhizosphere >... | reverse complement strand
CGAATGGGCATCCACCAGATCAAGAAGATTGCCACGTATGTCCGCTTCCTCCAGGAAAATTCCCAGGAAGTGCAGCTTCTTTTCAACGAACTTCTGATAGGCGTTACAAGCTTTTTCCGCGATCCCGGCATGTGGGATTACCTGAAAACAAAAGTCCTCCCTGCGCTTCTCGCGGACCATCCGCAGGAACACACTCTGCGCGCCTGGGTTTGCGGTTGTTCCAGCGGTGAGGAGGCATATTCGCTGGCAATTGTCTTCAAGGAAGTTCTTGAAGGCTTGAAGCCGCCAAGACAATTCACCCTGCAGATATTCGCGACAGATTTGGACCGGTATGCCGTTGAGAAGGCACGTGCTGCCTTGTTCCCCGCAAACATTTCATCGGATGTTTCTCCGGAGAGGTTGAGACGCTTTTTCGTTGAGAGAGAGAAGGGGTTTGAAGTCGCGAAGTCGATCAGGGAAATGGTGATCTTTGCACCGCAAAATATCATCGCAGATCCTCCGTTTACGAAGATCGATATTCTCCTCTGCCGCAATCTTCTCATCTACATGACGCCCGAGCTCCAAAAGAAGCTCATCCCGCTATTTCATTTCGCGCTGAATCCGCATGGGATGCTTTTCCTTGGAAGTTCCGAGACGATTGGAAGTTTTGTGAACCTCTTTCAGCCTCTCGAAGGACGGACGAGAATTTACCGTCGGCTTGACTCTCGGTCACGGACCGGACCGATCGGGATCCCGACCTCGAAAAAATCACACCCGGAGACAGAGATTACGGAAACAAGCGAGATTAGACCGATTGCGAATATTCAGACGATCGCCAATGACCTGATCCTGCAGACGTACTCGCCGGCGGCAGTGTTCACCAGCGGCGATGGAGATATCATTTACATCAACGGAAAGACCGGCAAGTATCTGGAACCGGCGTCCGGCAAGGCAAACTGGAATATTTTCGCCATGGCCCGCGAAGGACTCCGCTCCGAGCTCACCAGGGCGTTCCAAAAAGCATTCCGGAAAAAAAGCGCCGTGAAGGTTGAGGATGTGCAGATCCATTCATACAGCGGAACCCAGACCGTTGAGTTTACGGTTCAGCCCCTCCGGGAACCGGAAGGGCTCAGAGGGATGGTGCTGATCGTGTTTAGCGAAGCACATGCCGGGGTTGAGAAAAAGAAATCCCGAACAGGAAGCGGCACGGAACCGCGCAAAGTCCAGCCGAGAGGATTGGCGAGGGAAATTGAGCAAGCGCGCGAGGAGATCCAATCGATGCGCGAAGAAATGCAGGCTTCTCAGGAAGAATTGACATCCGCGAATGAGGAACTTCAGTCGACGAACGAAGAGCTGCAATCGACCAACGAAGAACTCACAACCTCCAGAGAAGAAATGCAGTCCCTCAACGAAGAGCTGCAAACGGTAAACCAGGAATTGCAGGCAAAAGTGGATGAGCTCTCCGAAACGAACAACGATATGAAGAACCTCCTGGACAGTACAAATATCGCTACGTTGTTTCTTGACACCCACCTTCACGTTCGGCGGTTTACAAAACGCACCAAGGAAATTACCCAGATCATTGAAGGCGATGTGGGGAGACCGATCACCGACATCTCGTCCGTCCTCTTCTACCCGGAACTCGCAAAGGATGCCAAGGAAGTATTGCGAACGCTCGTTGGATGTGAAAAGCAGGTTTCCACCGGCGAAGGCAATTGGTATTCAACGCGCATACTTCCCTACCGGACAGTAGACGATGTCATTGCGGGAGTGGTCATTACGTATTCCGATATCACGATTTCAAAGAAGCTGGAATCGGAGAATATGCGAGTTAAAGAAGCACTGGAAAGCCGGTTGGCTTCCCAGGCCAGTGAATTAGTGAAGGCCAAAGAGGACATCCAGGCAGACACCGGGATTCGCAGCTTAAAACGAGATCCATAACGCGAGATACACTGATACGCTGCGCAATAATTCCTGGATATCGATCGATTGCGCCGGATCAGAGAGGAAAAGAGAGATGAAAAAACACGTACCTCTCGGTGCTGCGGAACTCTGGAGTCGCGCAGAAAAGCGTCTCAATGAGTCCTCAAAAAAGAAGGGTCTTCCACGCACCAATGAAGAACTGCGCCACCTTGTCCAGGAATTAGAGATTCATCAGATTGAGCTGGAGATTGTCAACGAGGAGCTTGAGCTCTCAAGAGCCGAAGTCGAGAAGGGTCTCGATGAGTTCTCTAACCTTTACGATTTTGCTCCCGTTGTCTACCTTAACGTCACAAGAGACGGCAAGATTTGCAGGATTAACCTTACCGGCGCCCTCCTGCTCGGAATCGAACGGTCCGAGCTCATCAACAGCCGATTCGAATTCTTCATCGCCGAAGCTTCCCGCAAGCAATTTCGCGCTCTCGTCCAATCCGTATTTGACAATAAGGCGCAAGCGAACTGCGAAATACAAATTCGGAAGAACGGCAAGGAATCGCTCAGCATGCACTTGGATGCAACTCCGAGCAGGGATGGGAAGGAATGCAGTATCGCAATGGTCGATATCACCGTGCGTAAGCGGTCGGAGGAAGTGGTACAGGAAAGCGAAGCCCGATTCCGGCAGCTTGCAGAAGCGGCTTTGGAAGGAATTGCAATCTCGGAGGATGGAATCCTCATCGATGGAAATGGCCGGCTTGCGGCAATATTGGGTTACGACTTTTCAGAAATGATCGGAAAACCGATCTCAATGTTTATTGCACCCGAATCCCTCCCGGTTGTACTCGATCATCTCCGCGATAACTACGAAGGGCGTCACGAACATTTCATCATCCGAAAGGATCGGTCCATAGCCCCGGTGGAGTCGAATGCTCGGACCATAAGCTGGAAAGGAAAGACGGTCCGGGTGACTGCGATCATCGACCTTACCGAGAGAAAGCGAACGGAACTTGAGTTGGTGAACCTGCGCAAAGCAGTCGATGCCTCGAGTGAAATCATTTTCATGACCGACAGGGATGGACTCATAACATTTATAAATCCTGAATTCACCCGAGTGTACGGATACACATCCGAGGAAGTAATCAATAAAACGACTCCCCGGATCATCCATGGCGGAAGAACAAGCAGCGAAGAGTACGAATTGCTCTGGAAGGAGATTCTTTCCAAACGTGTCGTGAAGAAAGAAATCCTGAACAAGACAAAAGATGCCCGGTTGTTGGAAGTCGAGTCATCAATCAATCCGGTGTTGGATGACAATGGAAACATCATGGGGTTCCTCGCTATTCAGCGCGATATCACAGAACGTAAACGCTCGGAGGAGGTCTTGCGGCGGGCGCAGAAAATGGAGAGCGTCGGCACCTTGGCAGGGGGCATTGCACATGACTTCAACAACCTTTTGCATGTCGTGCTTGGCCAGATTGCTCTGGCCGTTGGAAAGCTCGCTCCCGAAAACATCGCAATCATTCATCTGGCAAAAGCAGCCAACGCCGCTGAACATGCCACCGACCTTACACGGCAGCTCCTGGCGTATTCGGGCAAATCAATTATCCTTGATTCGGTGATCGACCTTAACCGGCTGGTGAGGGAAAACGTGCTCATGCTCGAAACTTCTATTCCCAGATCCGCCCAATTGCGCTTTGAGTTCGGAACGCCGTCGCCACACATACGGGGTGACGTCGGACAGATTCAGCAAATAGTGATGAACCTTATCATCAATGCCGGCGAAGCGATAGGACCCAACCCAGGTCATATTACTATTCAAACAGGCCATGTTGAACTTACGGAGAATGACACGGAGTACTGGAATTACACAAGCTCTCCGCTTGCTCCCCGCGTCTATGCTTCACTGCTGGTAGAGGACACCGGTTGTGGAATGAAGCCCGAACAGATTGAGCGAGTCTTCGATCCGTTCTATTCAACCAAGTTCACCGGACGGGGACTAGGACTAGCGGCTGTCCTGGGGATAATTCGGGGACATCATGGCGGTATCCGCGTTCATAGCACGGAGGGAGTGGGAACGCGATTTGAAATTGTTTTTCCGTTGGTCGAGGCTGGGGAAGTAATAAAAGAGAATGCGGCGCAGCTCGGACCGGCGATCGACGGAAAGGGCCGAGTAATACTTGTCATTGACGACGATCCCTCGGTTCTGGAGTTATTGGCAGACGTCCTTACTAATTCTAATTTCAAAGTCATTGTAGCGTTGACCCCACAGGAAGGAATCGATCTCTACACGAAACATCAGAAAAGCGTCGCGGTCGTAGTTTTGGATTATTCCATGCCCGGCATGGACGGAAAGGCGGCATTTGAAGCATTGATCAATATCAACAAGGAAGTGAAGGTGCTTCTTTGTTCAGGATATGCACCAGAGGAAACCGCAGCGACATTTGGGGATTTGCTTCCTGCGGGATTCTTTCAAAAGCCGTATAAACCATCGGCGCTGTTGGCTCGACTGGCGGAAATGATTTCGCACGACGCTTGATCGTTTTCCCGAAGTGAGCCGATGGGGGGCGCTTGGGTTCGAAACGAGATGGCCTCCTGTAACTGCGGCAGCGCGCTGAAGTACCCTCATGAATCGAGATATGCCGAAAAGACGCTACGAGCGAGAGAAAACATTGGTAGCGAGGTGGAAGAATAGAAGATCCGATTTCATCATGGCGCCTTTTGCGGCTTAGCGGTTTTCTTTTTCAGCGACGTGATGAAAATCTGTTCGAAAATTCAATCCTGGAGGACGTCACCCCGAAACGTTCCAATTCGCGTTGACTTTTTCCGCCGGACTACTTTTCAACCATGCCTCTCGGGAAGGCGTGGGGAAATAGCCACATCGAATATCTTACGAAGCACCCGGATCCTTCTCTAATTCCTCATTCCTCAGGTTCCATCCTGCCAAAATAAGCTCAGGTCCTCCCTTTTGCTGACTGCCAGGCAATATTATTGACCGCTGCTAAGATGCCTTGAAGCAAGGCCTCCGGTCTCGGCGGGCATCCGGGGATGTACATGTCGACAGGAACTATAGTATCGACTCCGCCGCACGAGGCATAACTCTTGCCGAAGATGCCGCCGCCGATAGCACACGCTCCGACTGCCACAACCAGTTTCGGATGAGGAGTAGCATCGTACGTTTGTTTCAATGCTATCTCCATGTTGCGGGTGACCGGTCCCGTTACGAGAAGCATATCAGCGTGGCGCGGGGAAGCGACAAAGTGAATTCCGAATCGCTCGATGTCATAGATTGCATTGTTCAAGGCCGTGATCTCAATTTCGCAGCCATTGCACGATCCTGCATCGATTTCACGAATCTGGAGCGATCGTCCAAACAACTTGTGAATTCTCTTTCGCAGTTCTTCACCGAGTTCTTCCGTTTCTTTCGATGGTACCGGCGCCGGGTTAACCATCCCGAGAAACCGATCGCCGGCCGGCCCTGTTTGGTACCGGGCCCGAAGGGTTAACGATTCTTTGTCCGCACTTGAGAGATTACACTCTTTCGTAATGGTGATGCAATCGGGAGATGCAACGGCACACTCGCCGCAAAAGATACAGTCGCCGTAAGAAATGGAGAAGCGTTTTTCGTTCCGCGGAATTGCCGGGTCGTGCTGTGAAGTTTGTACTTTGATTGCGTTGGTCGGACAGGCTTCGGCGCATTTGTCGCACGCGGTACAACGGGCGAAATCGATGACAGGCTTTCCCCTGAACCCTTCGGGCGGTTCAGACACCGTCGCCGGAAATGAGTTCGTTACGACGCCTGTTAGAAATGATTGTTTGAGGATTTTCAGCATCTTGTTATGTTTATAAATTTGGCAATTGTGTACCCTTTTTCCCTCAATGATTATCGATCATTGCCGGAATATGAAAGATTGAAGCTCTTGTTAATGACGGGGAAATCCGGCACGATGTTGTTCAATACCGCGAGTTTCAGGGCTCTCCAGTTATGAAATGATGGATCCGTGATCTTCCAGCGATAGATCTTCCCCCTTTTATCCGTCATCAGCCAATGGACGATTTCACCCCGCCACCCTTCCACATAACCCAGAGCTTGCCGAGAAGCCGGGAAAATACCCACTGGGGCCAATATTTCTTCGTTCACGTGCTGGTGATGGAGCTGGTCGATCAGGGCAAACGACTCCCGGACCTCTTCCGTTCGAATGCTGAATCGGGCAAGGACGTCTCCCTCCGAATGGACGGGCACCTTCATCGTCAGATATGGATAAGCGCAATGGGGGTGATCCCGGCGAAGGTCGCGGTTAACGCCGGATGCCCGCGCTGCAAATCCTACCATACCCAGTCGCGCGGCGCTCTTCTTTTTCAGTCTTCCGGTCGTTTCAAAGCGGTCGAGAACGGAGGCGGTCGACATCACAAGGTCCACGAGGCGTGCGTATTCTTTGTTCACTTCGTCGAGCGTCCGGTGGAGAGCCTCGCGTTTCTGCGCTGTCTCTTCTATCGGCCGGCGCACGCCACCGATTGCTGCCATACCTCGCAAGAGCCTGCTTCCGGTGAGCCGTTCATTGAGTTGAAGCATCCGTTCCTTAAGGCGAAAGGCCCATTGTGCACCTGAAGCGAATCCAACATCAAGCAGGAGTGCACCGGAATCTCCTATGTGATTGTACAAACGCTCGAGTTCAAGCAACAGAGTTCGGATCACGAGCGCCCGCTTCGGAACATCTATACCGCTGAGGCGCTCAACGGCGTGGCAGAAAGCCAGAGCATGCGCGAAAGATGAATCGCCGGAAATCCGCTCAGCCAAGAATACGGCGCGGCCGGGGGCATTGCCTTCCGCAATTTTTTCAGTTCCTTTATGCGTGTAAAACAACTTGATATCGAGATTGATGATTGGCTCTCCCGCGACCGTGAACCGGAAGTGGCCTGGTTCGATAATGCCGGCATGTACGGGGCCGACCGGAATTTCGAAGACACCCTCCCCTTCCACTCGTCTGAAGTCGAAGGTACCTTTCACCCGGGGAACATCCACAGCCGGGTCGAAATCTTTCAACATAGGGTAAACATCTTCGGGCCAGTCGGGATGGGTAGCATGATTCCGGACGTTTGGAAAAGCGACGATGCCGAACCAGTCCTTCATCTCCCTCTCAAACCAAGCCGCGCCGTCGATGACAGTGCTTATTGATGGGATTTCTCGTTGGCGTGGGTCGACGGAAACGCAAAGAACCAGAAAGAGATCGTCATGAGGAACGGAAAAGACGTAGTAGACGCAGAATCTGCCGCTGATGGCCCTTTCATCGTTCGGAATGAGCGTGACAAAAAACGCCTTGAACGTCTTAGAGAGATTTGAGCAGATTTCCGGCAAGCCAGACAGAGACTCGTCCTTCAGATAAAGGTAGAGCTCATTATGTGCGGCTCCTTCGCGGACCGTGATGCGGCGGCCATACCCCTGTTGAATTGCGCGTCTGATTTCTTCTCTGTTACCCATACACGTCTACCCTTTCAACACCGTAACTATTTTGTAAAAAAAATCTACCAAGGACCCCGGCATTACGGTACCCAAGACAATGGAAATGAGGAGGAGACCTGAGAGCACAACGATGCTCACGATGCTCGGCTCGCCGGCTCGGGCAGTTGCGGGCGGTTCGCCGAAGACCATTTCGGAGACATACCACATGAAACCGACGAACACAACGGCAACAATACCGAGGAAGAGGATTGTTGGTACGACATTTCCGGAACTGAAACCCGCCGTAGCGACGGTCAACTCGCTTACGAACATTCCGAAAGGTGGCCATCCCGTCATTGCAAACATGCCGACGATAAAGAGTGTGGCCGTTGCGGGAACGACCTTGATCGCTCCCGTGATGCGCCGGATGATCTTGGAGTTGAAGGCGAGTCGGATATTGCCCACCGCCAGGAACATCACCAGCTTTACGATTGCGTTGTTCACCATGTGAAGCAAAGCCCCGAGATATCCGAGGGGCGTTCCCAGGCCAAGCGCGAATGCAATGATTCCGACATGTTCTATGCTCGAATAGGCAAGGAGGCGCTTCACATCCTTTTGCACGAGAATGAACGGCAGGGCAACGCCCATCGAGAACAGACCAAAGATCATAAGAAGAGTCGGAGCGAAGGAAGTGCCGACGGCTTTGTTCACGAGAATGGTGAACCGTATCAGCGCATAGAGCGCAACATTGACCAGCCCGGCCGCCATCAGTGCCGTAACGGGCGCCGGGGCTTCTGCATACGCATCCGGTTTCCACGTATGCATCGGGGCAAGCCCGACTTTTGTCCCGAAGCCGATCAGGATGAACACGAACGCAAGTTTAAGAATCGAGGGGTCAAGCTTCGGCGCAACCGACATCAGCGCTGTCCAGTTAAGGGCGTTGGCGGTGGTATGAACCACGCTGAGCGCCGAGTAATATGTCAGGATGATGCCGAAGAGCGCGAGCGTAATTCCGACGGAGCAAATGATAACGTATTTCCATGCCGCCTCAAGAGAGCTCTCACGATCGTAGAATGCAACCAGGAACGCCGTCGCCAATGTGGTCGCCTCGATGCCGATCCACATGATGCCGAGATTGTTTGAGACAAGCACAAGAAGCATGGTGAAGAGAAAGAGGTTCAGCAGGATAAAGTAGAGGCGCAGGAGTTTCGGGTCGATTTTACCGTCTGCCACCTGTCGATCCAGGTACCCGACCGAGTAGATGGCGACGACAAGGGCGCTCACGGCGACGATCATGATGACAAACGCCGACAGAGCGTCTGCGTAGAAGAAGCCCCCCTGCGCGCTGACACTTGTTTTACAAAAAACCTGTACGGTCAAGTACCCGGCCGTGGCCGCCGTGAACAGTGCGCCGGCGATTGTCGTGGTCTGGAACAGCCACCTCTTCCCAATAAAGATGCACGCAATCGATGCGCCAAGGGGAAATCCAATCAGTAAAAGGAAGATCGCAAGGTTCAATGCCGGAGACTCCTCAGCTCGTCGATATTGATGGTCTCGAATGTTTGATTGATCCGGAAAACAAAGACGCCCAGAATCATTGCGGCAACCATGATGTCAAAAAAGATTCCCACTTCGACGATGAGAGGCATTCCGTAGGTGATGGAAAGCCCCGCGAGAAAGAGGCCGTTCTCCATTGTGAGGAGGCCGATGATTTGTGTCACTCCCTTTTTCCGTGTCATCATGATGAACAGTCCGATGAGCATCATCGCGATGGATGACGGGAGCACCTTCGAGACGGTCTGTGTTGTCTGATGCTGGGCGGTAAGAATCGGTTCCGCGACCGAACTGGCTACGACCACCAACGCGCCGCAAATGAGAAGGGAGAGCGGTATGTTGATCGAGGGTGCGATCTCTTTCTGAACTTCGATCTTCTTGATGATTCTGTTTAGGACAAGAGGAATCGCAATGCCTTTCACAAGGATCGTCAACACGGCGGCAATGAGAATGTGCGATTCGCCGTAGCCCACAACAACCAACAACGCCACAATTCCCAACAGCAGCGATTGAAGCGCAAACAACCGGACGTAGAACATCAGACTCCGGCTGGACACGATAAGAAACGCGGTAACCAGAATTGTCGCGGCACAGATATCGATCAGACGGGAAGCATTATTTGCATCAATCATGATCTATCGCTAGCCTCCGATGATGAAGTAGAGAATGAGCGCAAGCAGCGAGAGAATGAATGCCACCATGAGAAGCTCCGGCACCCGGAAGAGCCGCAGCTTCGCGTTCGTAGACTCGATGACAGCGACGGCAACAGCCAGGACAACCACCTTCGCGATAAGAGCAGCCGCCCCGATGATCAGCGCCCCCGGCTGCAAAGAAGCGGCAATGCCGACGGGAAAGAACATATTCGAGAGAAGCGCCAGGAAGAGAAACAGTTTCATCTGCGAGGCCCATTCGATGAACGCGAGATAGCGGCCAGAATATTCAAGGATCATCGCTTCATGGATCATCGTCAGTTCAAGGTGCGTTTCGGGATTGTCGACCGGAATTCGGCCGGTCTCTGCAAGCATCACGATGAACAGGCCGACAAACGCCAGCATGTGTGCAGGATGCACAAGCGTTACAGGGGACGTCACGAGCGATGCGACAATGACGCTGAGATCCGTTGAGCCGGCGGTCACTGCGCTCGCGACAATCGCAAGCATCATCGCCGGCTCAACGATGGACGAAATCGACATTTCACGGCTCGAACCGATGCCGCCAAAAGCGCTCGCCACGTCGAGCCCCGCCAACGCAACAAAGAATCTGCCGAGAGCAAGGAGATAAACAATCGTAATGATATCCCCAATCCAGTGGAGGGGAACAGGCACGGCAAGGGTGGGGATGAGAAGCGCGATCACCAGCATTGATGTGAAAACGATGTACGGGGTCACGCGAAAGATCCACGACGCCGAGGAAGAAAGGATGACCTCTTTCTTCAATAATTTGACCAGATCGGAATACGGCTGGAGAAGACCGGCCCCTTTTCGATTCTGCATCCGGGCCTTCGTTTTCTTGATAACGCCGGTGATGAACGGTGCAGCGAGCAAAACGACGCAAATCTGAAATGCTGCGGATAACACTATTGAGAGAGTGTCGTTCATTAGCGTGCGAACACCAACAATAGAATCAGCGTGATAAAGATGTATGCCAGATAGGTTTGCAGGTGACCCGTCTGGAGTTTGCGAAGCGTGTGTGCCGCTTTCAGCACGCCTCTGGTCAAAGGCCGATACAAGAAGTTGTGAAAAATGGACTCGGTCTTGAGCTCATACCGAATCGTCTGCCGAAAATAGGGGGAAGTCTCATTTTCTACCTCGATCTCATGCCGCGCTCGCACAATATTGGCAAAGATCATCCGGATCGGCTTGCTGAATCCAGTTGCCGTGTATTGCATTTGTGGTTCGATTTTTTCAAGTCCGCACGCCCATGTCATAGCAATGCGCCTCCGGATTCTTCCCCCGACTGCCGTTGCAATTGCGATGGGGACCGCGACTAATCCGACCAAGAGCAGAGCGATGAAGAACGGCGAGGAACTCGTACCTGCTCCCTGCTGAATTGATAGAGTGCCGGAATTCAGCGCGGCACCGGAGCCGATATGGACATTGAAAAATGCGTTTGTGACAGGATCGAGCAGACTGAGTACCGTGCCCGGCGCAATGCCAATTCCAATGCAGAGCACGGCAAGAAAGCCCATGCTGACGATCATCGTCAGCGGAGACTCCGAGGCGTTCTCTGCGTGATTGGAGCGCGCGACACCGAGAAACGTAATTCCGAAAGCCTTGACGAAACAGGCGGCCGCGAGAGCGCCAGTCAACGCGAGCAACGCAACGGTAACCGGAATGGCCAGCTTCAAGGCAAGGTCCGAAACGTTGAAACCGAAAAGGAGCGCCTGAAAAGTCAGCCATTCACTGGCAAACCCGTTGAGCGGTGGAAGCGCAGAGATAGCTGCGGCGCCGACAAGAAAGAAGGCTGCAGTCCAGGGGAGTTTCTTGATCAACCCTCCCAGGTCCTCGATATTCCTTGTATGGGTCGTTTGGTTAACCGATCCGGCTCCAAGGAAGAGCAGTCCTTTGAAGATGGCATGGTTCAGGACATGGAATAAACCTGCGGTGAGCGCGAGTGCTGCCAATGTTGGATGTCCGAGCGATGAAAAACAAAGAGATCCCCCTACGCCCATCAGGATAATGCCGATATTTTCCACGCTGTGGTAGGCAAGAAGGCGCTTCAGATCGTGTTCCATAAGGGCATAAAGCACTCCCAGCACTGCGGAGACAACCGCGACCGCGAGAACAAGAATTCCCCACCATTCCACCGGATTTGGGCCAAGGAGATCGAATACAACGCGGACAATGCCATAGATCCCGGTTTTGATCACCACACCCGACATGAGAGCGGAAACGTTGCTGGGCGCCGCAGGATGCGCTTCAGGCAGCCAAATGTGAAGCGGCATGATTCCTGCCTTCACGCCAAAACCGACAAGTGCACAGAGGAAAACAAGCGATCGCACGGCAGCCGGCATCGTTCCCGCGGCAGCCTTCATCGCTATAAAGTCGAACGAATGCCCGTACGAATAAAGGGTCAAAAACATCGCCACTAAAAACGCAGTGCCGATGTGCGTCATGGTGATGTATAAGAAGCCCGCTCTCCGGGTTGAAGCGCTCTCGTGCTCGTTCACGATCAACAAATAGTTGAGCAGCGCCATGACCTCCCACATGATCAGAAATAACACCGCGTTACTTGCTGTGACTAGACATATCAACGAAACCAGGAGGAGATTATAGAGAAAAAGGAAAAGGCCGGTTTTCTTGAATTGAGTAAACTGATTCGTGTACCCTATAGAATAAAGCGAGACTGCGCAGCCGAGAATCGAAACCACGAGAAGGAAGAAAGCGGAGAGGTAGTCAACCTGGAATGAAAACATTCCCCAGAACGGCGTTTGGAGAAGATCGATCGAGATCCGACGTTGAGAAAGGAGAGTCAGGAGGCCAATGAGGAACGCCGCCCCAGAGGATATGAGTGCGGCAATGAAACCAATGTTTTTTCCAACCGCCAGAAATCGGTGCGAAGCGATGCGATTGGAGCGGAGGCAAAGAATCAACCCAACGATTGCCCCTGCTCCAAATCCGAGAAGCGATATGAAAAGAAGAGGATTTATTTCGTTTACATCCCTAGTGAAAGATCAGAAGCCAGGTTTGGAGTTAACATTCGCTCGGCAGATTCTGCGGGCGTAACAGGTGCTGCACATTTC
>Ga0265338_10008311_pt1 | contig 12631 bp, 14 predicted proteins | sample 42126metaG_FD_193579 | JGI IMG/M metagenome (GOLD analysis project Ga0265338, IMG submission 193579) | Rhizosphere microbial communities from Carex aquatilis grown in University of Washington, Seatle, WA, United States - 4-21-26 metaG | ecosystem: Host-associated > Plants > Roots > Rhizosphere... | reverse complement strand
GTCGGCCTTTCGCTCACCGTCGCCCCGCTGACGACGACCGTGCTCAGCGACGCCGGACCGAGCGACGCCGGCACCGCCTCCGGCGTGAACAACGCCGTCGCGCGCATCGCAGGTCTCGTCGCGATCGCCGTCGTCGGCCTCGCCGCAGCGAGCGGCGGCACGGCACTCACCCTGCACGGCTTCCACGAGGCGATGCTGATCACCGCCGCGTTGATCGCCGCCGGCGGCGTGATCGGCGCCGTCGGGATCCGCAACCCCGGCCCCGGCCCATGTAGCCGAATCCCGGCTCAGTTGCCGGTAGAGGAGAAGTGCTGGTAATCCGGGTCGCTCCAACGGCCGCCCCAACCCCACCCGGCGGCTGCGAACGCGCGCACGAGAACGCCGCCCTCGACCGCCATCCCGGGGCGCAGGTTCGAGCGGTCTGCGAACCGCGCTCCGGCCGGCGGCAGCCAGGCGCCGGCGATGCGGTACGGGTTCTCGAGCGGATCGACGTCGATCGCGAGGCCGTACGCATGCGCCGACCAGTGCCTCGGCCCGGGAGCGACCGCAGCGCGGCAGTTGAACCCGGAGGTGTTGTCCGCCACCATCGAGCGCATGTCGCTCCCGTGGAAGACATCGACGGGCAGGAGCGTCCGGATCGGGAAGCGCGCCGCGTAGAGCCGCCGGAAGACGCCCTCCACCGAAGCGACAACGGTCGCGGCGACGACGATCCGGCCGAGGTGGCGTGCGCCGTCGAAGCCCCAGTACGCAAGCCGGATCTCGCGTAGCCGCGATGGCGGTACCGGACAGCCGGCGCGATACGACCAGCGCACATCCGGCGCGCGGACGCGGGTGACCTTCGCGGTGAACGGCGGCTCGGCCGCCGCGCCGGCCGGAACGGCTAGCACCACGGCGAGCGCGCCGGCCGCGAGCAGGCGAGGCACCATTCGGGCATGAGCGTAGCCGCCCTTCTCGCAGCCGGCACCCTCGCCTGCGGAGCTCCCGCCGGCCACTTCGGCGACGCCGCCCAGCTGGTGACCGTCGTGGCGCCGCCCGGCTCGACGACCGCCCGGCTGGAGCTGTGGGCTCGCTCCGGCTCGTGCTGGCGCCGCGTCGCAGGGCCCTGGCAGGCGCGCGTCGGCGAGAGCGGCCTCTCCGCGCACAAGCGGGAGAGCGACGGCGCAACACCCACGGGGGTCTTCCGCCTCGGCGCCACCGTCTACGGGCTCGACCCGAACCCCGGCTATCGCGGCAGCTACCACCGTCTCGTCTGCGGCGACTGGTGGGACGAGGATCCGGCGTCGCCGTCGTACAACCGCTTCCGCCACGTCCGCTGCGGAACGAGTCCGCCCTTCGGGGGCGCGAGCGAGGCGCTCTGGCGCGCGGCCACGGCCTACCGAGAGCTCGCTGTCGTCGAATACAACGCCGCGCCGGTCGTCCCGGGCCGCGGCTCGGCGATCTTCCTGCACGACGACCTGGGACACGCGACGACCGGCTGCGTCAGCCTGCCGCGCTCGCAGCTGCTCCGGCTCTTGCGCTGGCTGCGTCCGTCGGCGCATGCGCGCATCGCCATTCATTCCTAGGCAACTCCTAGGTAAGCTCGCGGCGTGGCGAAGGAGACGTACACCGCGTCCGAGGCGGCCCGCGCGCTCGGGATCAGCCTCGACACGCTGCGCCGCTGGGATCGCGACGGCCGGATCCGCACAGAGCGCGACACGGGCAACCGCCGCGTCGTGCGCGCCGCCGAGGTCGAGCGGCTGCGCGGCGACAGCGCCTCGCACGAGCTGAGCGCGCGCAACCGCTTCCGCGGCACCGTCACCTCCGTCGAGGTCGAGGGGCTGCTAGCCCAGGTCGAGCTGACCATCACCGAGCCGTCGCGCGTCGTCGCGGTCGTCACGCGCGACGCGGTCGAGGCGCTCGGGCTGAAGGAGGGCATGCAGGCGACCGCGATCGTCAAGGCGACCTCCGTGATGGTCGAGAAATGAGGCGCCTCGTTCTCCTCGCCGCGCTGCTCGGCGCGCTCGCCTCCCCCACGCTTGCGGGAACGCCACGGCTGACGGTCTTCGCGGCCGCCTCGCTGACGGACGTCTTCCCGCAGATCGACTCGCACGCGCGCTACTCGTTCGCCGGCTCGAACGCGCTCGCCGCGCAGATCCGCCAGGGCCTCCCCGCCGACGACTTCGCCTCCGCGAACGTGACGCTCCCCGACCAGCTCTACGAGGCCGGCCTGGTCGAGAAGCCGATCCTCTTCACCGCCAACACGCTGGTGATGATCGCCCGCAAGGGAAACCCCGATCACCTGCACGGGATCTACAGCCTCGGCGGGAACTCCGACCTGAAGATCGTCATGGCCGCGAAGGGCGTGCCCGTCGGCGACTACACACGCACCGTCCTCGCGAAGGCGAACCTCTCCGGACTGGTCGGGCGCGCCGTCAGCCAGGAGACCGACGTGCGCGAGGTGCTGGCGAAGGTCGCGCTCGGGGAGGCCGACGTCGGCTTCGTCTACGCGACCGACGCGAACACGGTGCCCGGCCAGGTGGCCGTGTTCGCGATCCCGCGCCAGTACGAGCCGAAGGTGAACTACGCCGCCGCCGCAGTGACGTCGAGCCCGCACCTCGCGGCCGCCGAGGCGTGGGTGAAGCGGCTGCAGGGGAAGACCGCGCAGGCGAAGCTGCGCGCCGCCGGGTTCCTCGTCCCCGGGCGCGGATGATGCGCAGGCTCGCGGGCGGCACGCTCGTCTTCGCGGCGGCGTTCGTCGCGCTCGCGTTCCTCGTCCTGCCGGTGCTGGCGATCTTCGCGCGCGTCTCGCCCGGGAGACTCGCCGCGCAGCTCTCGAAGCCGATCGTGACCGACGCGCTGCGGATCTCGCTCGAGACGACGGGAATCGCGCAGGTGCTGATCCTGCTGCTCGGCACGCCCGCCGCGTACCTGCTCGCGTCGCGGCGCTTCCGCGGACGCGGCGTCGTGGTGACGCTCGTCGAGCTGCCGCTCGTCCTCCCGCCTGCGGTGGCCGGAATCGGGCTGATCGCCGCGTTCGGCCGCTTCGGACTGCTCGGCGGGACGCTCTCCGCGCTCGGGATCCGCCTCGGGCTGACCCAGGCGGCGGTCGTGCTCGCCGTCGCGTTCGTCGCCTCGCCGCTCTATCTCCGCCAGGCGATCACCGCCTTCGAGGCGGTCGACCCGGATGTCGTCGCGGCCGCGCGCACGCTCGGCGCCGGCCCCGGCCGGACGTTCTTCCGCGTCGTCCTCCCGCTCGCCCGCAACGGGCTCGCGGCGGGCGAGGCGCTCGCGTTCGCGCGCGGACTGGGCGAGTTCGGCGCCACGATCATGTTCGCCGGGAGCCTGCAGGGCGTGACGCAGACGCTCCCGCTCGCGATCTACCAGGAGTTCGCGGTGAACTTCGACGCGACGCTCGCGATGAGCGCACTCCTCGTCCTCGTCAGCGCGGCGCTGCTCGTCGCGCTCAAGGTGACCCTCCAGTGGCAGCCCTCTCAGCGGACTTCGCGCTTCCTCTTCGCTCCTTCGAGCTAGCGCTCGCGCTCGAGGTCGAGGGGACGGTCGCGCTCGTCGGGCCGTCGGGCGCCGGCAAGACGTCGGTGCTGCGCGTCGTCGCCGGGCTCGCGCGGCCGTCGCGCGGACGGGTGGCGCTCGGCGACGAGGTCTGGGTGGACGCCGAGCGCGGCGTCTTCCTCCCGCCGGAGCAGCGCCGCGTCGGGCTCGTCTTCCAGGAGTACGCGCTCTTTCCGCATCTCTCGGTACGGCGCAACGTCGAGTTCGGCGCCGCGGGCCGGCCGGTCGACGAGCTGCTGGAGCGGCTGCGGATCGCCGCGCTCGCGGATGCGCGCCCACGCGAGCTTTCGGGCGGCGAGCGGCAGCGCGTCGCGCTTGCGCGGGCGCTCGCGCGCGAGCCGGAGGTGCTCCTCCTGGACGAGCCGCTCGCGGCGCTCGATGCGCACACGAAGACGGCGGTGCGGGCGGAACTCGCGGAGCTCCTGCGCTCGCTCGGGCTCCCAGCCCTGCTCGTGACGCACGACTACGAGGATGCGGCCGCGCTCGCAGACACCGTCGGCGTGCTCGTCGAGGGGCAGTTGCGCCAGCTCGCCTCGCCGGCGGAGCTCGTCGCGCGGCCCGGCGACGCGTTCGTCGCGTCCTTCACGGGCGCGAACCTCCTGCACGGCGTCGCCCATACCAGCGACAGGGGCGGCGAGCTCACCGCGGTACGGCTGGAGAGCGGCGACGAGCTCTTCTCCACGGACGAGGCGGAGGGCGAGGTCGGCGTCGTCGTCTACCCGTGGGAGATCTCGGTCGCACGCTCGCACGACACGGAGCTCGACTCGGCGCTCAACGTCGTGCGCGGCGAGGTCGGGTCGGTGGTCGAGGTCGCAAACCGCGTGCGCGTCCGCATCGGGCCGATCACCGCGGAGGTGACGGCCGCGTCGGCGGAGCGACTCGAGCTCGCGCGCGGCGGCATCGCCTACGCGACGTTCAAGGCGACAGGCACCCGCCTCGTCCCGCTCTAGAGCGCGCGGGCGCGATACGCGTCGACGACGAAGGGCAGCGCGAGACGGTCGCCGCGCCGCACCTCCGCGTCGGAGTCGAGCACCTGGCCGATCTCGGCAAAGACGCGCCGCCGCACGTCCTCCGGCAGAAGAGCGAGGCCGGAGTACGAGAGCAGGTGGTCGTCGAGCGCCGACCGCGGCAGGTCGAGGATGAACGGGAACTCGGCGTGCTCGACGTCGCCGAAAAGGCCCCCGGCGGTCACCTCCGCGGCCCAGTCGCGCGCCTGCCAGCTGCCGGTCGGGACGCGAACCTGCCCGATCCGCTCCTGCATGCGCTCGACCGCGGGATGGCGAGCGGCGCGGTGGTTCCAGCCGAACGCGAGCCGGCCTCCGTCTCTGAGCACGCGCCGGAACTCCGGCAGCGCGCGGTCGAGATCGAACCAGTGCAGCGCCGAGCCGGCCACCACGGCATCCGCCTCGCCGTCCCCGAGCGGTATCGCCTCCGCGGTGCCTTCGATCCCCACCTGAAGCAGTTCCCGCATGCGCGGATCCGGCTCGACCGCGAGCACCCGCGGCGCGACCCGGGTGAGTGCCCGCGTCAGCTTCCCGGTGCCTGCGCCGGCCTCGACGACCAGCCGCGCGCCCTCGGGGACGAACCAGCGAGCGGCCTCGTCGGGCCAGTCCGGTCGCGCGCGCTCGTACGCCTCCGCGTGCGCCCCGAAGGAGAGACGCCGCTCCTCCCGGCTCACGCCGAGCGCGACTCCGGGAAGCGCGGCAGCCCGTCGTCCGGGATCTCCTCCCAGTTCGTCGCGTACGCGACGAACTGCCGGTAGGACGGGCGGATCCCCGGGTCGCCGTCGACGGTGCCGAGCCGGACGGAGAGCAGCTCCGGATCGTCGGCGTGACGGCTCCAGAGCGCGCCGCCGCAGTTCGCGCAGAAGCACTTGTGCCAGCCGCCGTCACCGGGATCCCAGCAACGGACGAGCTCCTCGCCGGCGACGACGCGCAAGGAGCCCGGCTGGATCCTGGCCGACGCAGCCGCCGCGGTGCCGGTTCGCCGCTGGCAGCGCGTGCAGTGGCAGTAGCCGGCGTGCGTGAACGGCTCCGAGACCTCGTACCGGACGCCGCCGCAGAGGCAGCGGCCGGTTACCACTTCGAGCGGCGACCCTTGCGACCGGAGTAGACGAGCTTCGCGCGCGCCGGCTTCATCCCGGTCGACTCGAACTCCTCGCCGTGGCCGAGCATCGCGGCCACGCGGCCGACGTCGCCCTGCTGCTCCGGAAGGACGAGCGTGATCCCGTTACCCGAGCGTCCGGCGCGGCCGGTGCGGCCGACGCGGTGGACGTAGCCCTTGTGGTCTTCCGGCGGGTCGTAGTTGATCACGTGGCTGATGTCGTCGAGATCGAGGCCGCGAGCGGCGACGTCGGTGGCGACGAGCGTCGTCACGACTCCGCGCCGGAAGCGGTCGAGCGCGCGCTCGCGCGCGCCCTGGGTCATGTCGCCGTGCATCGCGGACGCCTCGACGCCGCGGCCGCGCAGCTTCAGCGCGAGCCGGTCGGCGCCGCGCTTCGTGCGCACGAAGACGAGGGCCAGGCCACGTTCCGCCTCGAGCAGCTCGATCAGCCGGTCGAGCTTGTCCGCCTGGGTGACCGCCACGAACTCGTGATCGACGTCGCCGCTCGTGTGCTGCGACGGCAGCTCCGCCTCGAAGCGGGACGGGTTGAGCGTGAACTGGCGCGCCAGCTCGCCGACCTCGCCGTCGAGCGTCGCGGAGAAGAGCATCGTCTGGCGCTTCGCCGGCAGGCGCTGGACGATCCGCTCCACCTGCGGCAGGAAGCCCATGTCGAGCATCCGGTCTGCCTCGTCGAGGACGAGGATGCGGATCGAATCGAGCGTGATCAGCCGGCGCTGGACGAGGTCGTGCAGGCGGCCCGGCGTGGCGACGACGACCTGTGCGCCCTTGAGCTTCTTCGCCTGCGCTCCAACGGGAGCGCCGCCGTAGGCGGCCTCGGCGCGGACGCCGCTCGGAGCGCCGAGCAGCCGCAGCTCCTCGGTCACCTGTTGTGCGAGCTCGCGCGTCGGGACGAGGATGAGGGCCGCGGGGTTGCGGTCGTCGCGGGTGACGCGCTGGACGATCGGCAGGCCGAACGCGAGCGTCTTGCCCGAGCCGGTCGGCGCCTTGCCGAGGATGTCGCGCCCGGCCATTGCGTCGGGCACGACGAGGGACTGGATGCGGAACGGCTCGACGATGCCGCGGGCCGCGAGCGACTGCTCGACGTCCGCGCTCACGCCGAGCGCTTGGAAAGAACCTGACATATGTTGTTCGACTCCTTGGATCGGATTCGAGACACAGAACTCGAATCCACAGGAGGAACGAGAAGCTGAATCTCACGGGACGGCCCATTGCCGTCCGTGCTCACACGGTAGCAGCAGGATCAGCCGGCGGCGCGGCCGGGTACGGTCCTCCCGTGCGCGAAGCCACTCTCCGCAAGCGTGACGGAACCGTCGTGTGCACACGCTGCGCCGTCGCCGACACGCCGAGGACGCGCATGCGCGGCCTGCTGGGCCGCGCGTCGCTCGAGCCGGACGAAGGGCTGCTGATCCGGCCCGCAGGCTCGATCCACATGCTCTTCATGCGCTTCCCGATCGATGCCGTCTTCCTCGACCGCGAGCTGCGCGTGCTCAAGGTCGTGCGCGAGCTGCGGCCGTGGCGGCTCGCCTCCGCGCGCGGCGCTAAGGTCGTCGTCGAGCTTCCGGCCGGCTCGGCCGCCGTCGAGCCGGGCGACCGGCTCGAACTCGTCTGAGCGCATTGACTTTAGTCGTCGGAGGAGCGTACGCTCGCCGCCATGCCGCACATCACGGGCGACGCCGCGCTCGACGTCCTGATCGGCCTCTTCTTCCTCTACTTCGTCCTCAGCATCGTCTGCTCGGCGGTGAACGAGCTGATCCAGACCGGCCTGAGCGCGCGCGCGGACAAGCTCGAGGCGGCGATCCACGGCCTGCTCGACGATCGCAAGGACGACTTCTACGACTCGCCGCGCATCCGGGCGCTCTGGAAGAAGAACGGCCGCAAGCCCTCCTACATCCCGTCACGCGCATTCGCGCTCGCAGTGCTGGACCTGTTCGCGCCGCCGACAGGGACGAAGAACCTGATCCAACGCGCGGAGGCGTCGGTCGCGACGCTGCCAAGCGGGATCGTCAAGACGTTCGTGCAGGACGCGCTCGGCGAGGCGGACGGCGACGTCGAGCGCTTCCGGACGTCACTCGAGAAGTCCTACGAGGACGCCATGGAGCGCGTCAGCGGCTGGTACAAGCGCCGCGTTCAGCTCTTCCTCGTCGTGATCGCGGCCGTCGTCGCCGGAGGCCTGAACGCCGACTCGATCGGCGTCGCGCAGCGCCTCTGGCAGGACCCGGCGCTGCGCAGCGCGGTCGTTGCCCAGGCGACGAGCTCGTCGGCGTGCCCGACCACGGCGTCGCCACAGACGGCTGCGAACTGCGTCGAGGGCGTGAAGGCGATCGGGATCCCGCTCGGCTGGTCGAGTGCGACCGAGCCCTCCGGAGGCTGGAACGACCTCTGGAAGGCGCTCGGCCTCCTGATCACGGTCGCCGCGCTGTCGCTCGGCGCTCCGTTCTGGTTCGACGCGCTCGGCCAGATCTCGAACCTGCGCGGCGCCGGCAAGCCGCCGGCTGCGTCCAGCAGCAGCTGACTGTGCGAACATGTGTTCGTGTCCGGCGCGGCCACGATCCTCCACGCCGATCTCGACGCGTTCTTCGCGTCGGTCGAGCAGCGCGACAAGCCGGAGCTGCGCGGCCGGCCGGTCGTGGTCGGCGGTGGGGTCGTGCTCGCGGCGAGCTACGAGGCGAAGGCGCGCGGCGTACGCACGGCGATGGGCGGACGCCAGGCGCTGCGGCTCTGCCCCGAGGCGATCGTCGTCCGGCCGCGCATGTCCGCCTACGCCGAGGCCTCGAAGGCCGTCTTCGCGGTCTTCGAGGACATGTGCCCGCTCGTCGAGGGGCTCTCGATCGACGAGGCCTTCCTGGACGTGCGCGGGATGGAACGGAGCATCGGCACGCCGCTCGCGATCGCGGAGCGCCTACGGGCGCGCGTGCACGCGGAGGTCGGGCTCGCGGTGACGGTCGGCATCGCCCGGACGAAGTTCCTCGCCAAGGTGGCGAGCGGCGTCGCCAAGCCCGACGGGCTGCTGCTCGTGGAGCCCGGCGGCGAGCTGGCGTTCCTGCAGCCGCTTCCGGTCGAGCGGCTGTGGGGCGTCGGCCCGGTGACGGCGGAGCGGCTGCACACGCTCGGCGTGCACACCGTCGGCGAGGTAGCGGGCGTGCCCGAGGCGATCCTCGTCTCCTGGCTCGGGCGCGCGGCGGGCCGCCACCTGCACGCGCTCGCACACAACCGCGACCCGCGCCCCGTCCAGACCGGGCGCCGGCGCGGCTCGATCGGCTCGCAGCGGGCCGGCCGGCGGGCGACGCTCGAGGAGGTGGACGCCGACCTGGTCGCGCTGGTCGACCGTGTGACGCGGCGGCTGCGGGCGGCGCGCCGCGTCGGGCGAACCGTCGTCCTGCGACTCCGCTTCGCCGACTTCTCGCGTGCGACGCGCTCGCACACGCTGCCCCTCCCCACGTGCAACACCGCGGTCGTGCTGGCGACCGCGCGGGCGCTGCTCGCCGGCGCCCTGCCCGCGATCGAGCGGCGCGGTCTCACGCTCGTCGGGATCTCGGTCGCGAATCTCGACGACGCACGCGCGGTGCAGCTGACGCTCGGCCCGGGCGGGCGGAGCCTCGAGGCGCTCGACGCCGCGCTCGACGAAGCCCGCGACCGCTTCGGCTCGACGGCGGTCGTGCGCGGCGTCCTCGTCGGCCGCCGCCCGGGTGTCGAGATGCCGCTGCTCCCCGACTGACTACTCGTAGCGAAGCGCCTCGACCGGGTCGAGGCGCGCAGCGCGACGGGCAGGGATCAATCCGCAGAGGGCGCCGATCACCATCGTGCCGCCGATCACGAGCAGCGCGAGCCAGATCGGCACCGCAATGATGTTCGAGCCGCGCACGTGGTTGACCTCGAGCTGGCGGTTGATCAGCGGATTGATCGCGAGCACGATCAGGAACGCCGCGACGACGCCGATCAGCCCGCCGAGGCCGCCCAGCAGCGCCGCCTCGGCGGTGAACTGGCGGCGGATCATCGACCGGCTTGCCCCGACCGCGCGGGCGACGCCGATCTCCCGTGTCCGCTCCAGTACGGCCATCACCATCGTGTTGATCACGCCGAGTGCGGCGATCAGGAGCGCGATCAGGCCGAGCGTGCCGAGGATCAGGCTGACGATGTTGAAGGCGTGCACCTGGTTCTTGATCTCCTCCTGCGCGCTCGCCGCGCCGAGCCCGAGCCCCTTGATCGCCGCGACGACGCCGGCCACGTTCTTCGTCTCGTCGACGTTCAGCACGGCGCTCTGATAGCCCTGCCCGTTCGGTTTCCGCCGCCAGACGCCGTTCTCGAAATAGGCCTGCGAGTCGATCGCGGTCGCCCAGCTCAACGACATGTAGACGGTCGTATCGTTCGACGCGACGACGCCGACCACCCGCGCCGGGAGATCGACGGCCGGCGGCTTGAACCCGCCGCACTTCGCGCCCGGCCCGCATGGCTTCGGCTGGCTGAGCCTGGCGCCCGCGCCGCTGTACCCGTCCTGCGTGTGGAGGAGCACGGTCTTCCCCACCAGCTGCCAGTAGCGGCCCTTGAAGCCGAGCGCGTTGGCGTAGTCCCGCGTCACCGTGACCACGCCGCGGCCGTCGCCCTCCCGCAGCGGCCGCCCCGCCTCCAGCGACGAGTGGATGACGCCGTTCGGCTCATAGGCGAACACCTTGTCCAGCCGCAGCCTCGTCTTCCCGAGCGCGAGCCACTGGAAGGAGTACGCGCCGCTGGTCGGGCTGACGGCGACGACGTGCGGGATCGCCCGCATCCGGCCCACGAGCGCCGGCGTGAGCTGCTTCGGCTGCCCGGCCAGGCTCGGCTTGCCGCCGCCGTAGTCGTTGCCGTACTGGCTGTAGCGGAGGTCCTGCTGCGGCGAGGCGACGACCTGCGTCTCCTCCCCGGCGAGCTGGAACTGCCTCAGCGTGTACGTCTTCAGGCTGGAGACGAAAGTGAGCATGACCGTGATCCCCGTCGCGCCGATCACGATCGCGGCGATCGTCAGCCCGGAGCGGAGCTTCTGCCTGCGCAGGCTGCGGAAGGAGAGCACGAGGTAATCAGAGGCTCGCATCGGCCACCTTCCCGTCCCGCACCTCGAGGATCCGCTGCGCCCGGGCGGCCACGCCGGCGTCGTGGCTGATCACGATCAGCGTCGCGCCCGCCGCGTTCCGCTCCTGGAGCAGGTCGAGGATCTCGGCGCCGCGCGCGGTGTCGAGGTTGCCGGTCGGCTCGTCGGCGATCAGGATTCCCGGCTCGCAGACGAGCGCCCGCGCGATCGCCACACGCTGGCGCTGGCCGCCGGAGAGCTGCGTCGGCCGGTGCGCGACGCGGTCGCTGAGCCCGACGATCTCGAGCGCGTGCGCCGCACGTTCCCTCCGCTTCCGCCGCGGCAGCCCCGCGTAGACGAGCGGCAGCATCACGTTCTCGAGCGCCGTCGCCGTCGCCTGGAGGTTGAACGACTGGAAGACGAAGCCCACTGACGCGTTGCGGTAGCGCGAGAGCTCGCGGTCGGACAGCTTCGAGAGCTCCCGGCCGCTGACGCTGACCGAGCCCGCGGTCGGCCGGTCGAGGCCGCCGATGACGTGCGCGAGCGTCGACTTGCCGGAGCCCGACGGCCCGGTCACGACGACGAACTCGCCGGCGCCGATCTCGAGCGAGACGCCGTCGAGCGCGTGCACGTCCTCACCGCCGACCCGGTAGCTCCGCCGGACGTCCGCGAGCGCAACCGCAGCGCCGGCACTCATGCGCCGATCATCCCACTCGGGCCTGGAGGTAGGTTGGGCGGGTGACGCGCCTCTCCGGCCGCGACGTGCACGGCGCGACGAGCCCCTGTTGACAGGAGGAGGCGCCGCCGAACGAGGAGCGGCCCGCGCTCGAGGGCGCCGTGCACGCCGACGTCGCGGTGGTCGGCGGCGGCTTCACCGGCCTCTGGACGGCGCTCGAGCTGCGGCGCCGCAAGCCGTCGGCGCGCGTCGTCGTGATTCCGGATCGCGTCGCGCTAGACGGACGACGTGCGGACGGCGACGCGCATGCAGGCGCCTCTGCGTTCCATCCGCCAAGATGGCGCGATGAACGAGGCCGCCGGAGGGCAGAGGCACCCGGGCAGGACGCTCCTCATCCTCGCCTTCGCCGGACTCGCGTACGCGCTTGCCCAGACGACGCTCATTCCGGCGCTCCCGGACATGATTCGCGGCCTCCACACGAACGAGAGCGGCGTCACCTGGACGCTGACCGGTTACCTCGTTTCAGCCGCTGTGGCAACACCGCTCGTCGGCCGGCTCGGCGACATCTTCGGCAAGCGGCGGCTTCTCGTCATGGCGCTCGTCTGCTTCGCGTTCGGGATGCTGATCTCGGCGCTCTCGAGCGACCTCTGGGTGGTCGTCGCGGGCCGTGTCGTCCAGGGCGTCGGCGGAGGCGTCTTTCCGCTCTGCTTCGCGATCATTCGCGACGAGCTCCCACGCGAGCGCATCGGCAGCAGTGTGGGTCTGATGTCGTCCGTAGCGGGCATCGGCGGCGGTCTCGGGTTCGTCGTCGGCGGGCTGCTCGTGGACTACGGGTCGTACCACGCGATCTTCTGGGTCGGCGCCGCGATGGGAGCGGCTGGCGCCGTCGCGACGCATCGCTATGTACCGGAGTCGCCGGTACGCACGCCGGCCAGCCTGGACATTCGGGGGGGGCTCGTGCTCGCGGTGGGGCTCATCCTGCCCCTGATCGCCATCGCACAGGCGAACGACGTCGGCTGGACGAGCGCCCGGACGCTGGCGATGATCGCCGCCGGCCTCCTCGTTCTCGCCTACTGGCCCGCACTCGAGCGGAGGACAGAGGAGCCACTCGTCGACATGACGATCTTCACGAGCCCGCGCGTGCTGATGACGAACGCCGCGACGCTTCTGGTCGGGTTCGGGATGTTCGGCTCCCTGATGCTCGTCTCGACGCTGGCCGAGTCGCCGAAGTCGATCGGCTA
>Ga0265338_10008310_pt1 | contig 12631 bp, 7 predicted proteins | sample 42126metaG_FD_193579 | JGI IMG/M metagenome (GOLD analysis project Ga0265338, IMG submission 193579) | Rhizosphere microbial communities from Carex aquatilis grown in University of Washington, Seatle, WA, United States - 4-21-26 metaG | ecosystem: Host-associated > Plants > Roots > Rhizosphere >... | reverse complement strand
GCGCCCTACGACGACGCGCTGTTCGGCCGCAAGATCGCGGACTGCAGGTGGGCCATCTACGGCAGCCGCGTCTACGTGGAGCGCCACGGCGGCATCGACGACGTTTCAGATCTTGGCCGGCACGCTGTGGCGCTGCTCGACGTCGAAAGCCGGCGCCATGTCACAAAAGGCTGGCTTGAAAAGGTGGCGCCCCAGGCCAGGGTGGCGGCGCGCTGCAACAGCATGACCGCATTGGTTTCGGCCGCGAGATCAGGCGTCGGTCTGGTCGCGCTGCCGATGATTGTCGCGGACGGCGAACAAGGCTTGGTGTTCGTGTATGGCCCGGTGCCCGATTTGACGACCAATTTTTACCTGCTGATCCATCGCGACATGCGCGGCACGCCGCGCGTTCGTGCGTTGTTCGATTTCATGGTTGAAACCGCGCCGGCAATCCGCTCGCTGCTCAGGGGCGGAGACGGGCAGCCGCCGCGACGCTCACAGGCGAAACGGCGCCGTAAGGCCAGTCACGCGCCTAGCGCATCTTCAAGATAATGACCTGATCGCTGTTTGGATCAGTGGTCTTGCGCAGTTCGGCGACCTGCGCGGCCGTGACCGCGGCCCCCTGGTTGCCCCAGCCGTTGCGGATGAAGGTCACCACGTCGGCGATCTGCTGATCGGAAAGCTGCAAGCGGAATTGCGGCATGCGATACGAATCGGGCGTGCCCTTGACGACGACGGGGTTCGAACCGTTGAGCACGAGGTTGATGAGCGACGACGGATCTTCGTCGAGCACCACCGGATTGCCGGCAAGCGCCGGCGTGTATGGGGCAAAGCCCTTGCCATCGTAGCCATGGCAGGCCCAGCAAACGCCGGCATAGAGCGCCGCGCCGGGCTGCGTTGCATGGCCCCCGCGCAACGCCGTGGTGGTCGCATCGTTGTACGCGTAGGCCGGCTGTGTCGATGTCGCCGGCAACGATTTCAGATAGCCCGCGATGGCGCTGAGGTCGGCATCGGACATATAGGGCGTCGAGTTGTTGACGACATCGATCATCGAGCCGAACACCGCGGCGCTTTTGTTGTGGCCGGACTTGAGGAAGCTGACAATATCATCCTTGGACCAGCGGCCGAGACCGGTGCGCACGTCGCCGCGCAGGTCGGGCGCGTACCAGGCATCGAGCAGCGCCCCCGCGAGATAATCGGAGTCGTTTTCGTCGAGCGCCTTTTCCTGCCAAGCAAAGCCGCGCGGCGTGTGGCAGGCGCCGCAATGGCCCGGGCCCTGGACCAGATACGCGCCGCGATTCCATTCGGCATCGTGGCCGCTCTTGTTCACATAGCTGCCGCTGTCGGTGAACAGCGAGCTCCAGATCGCCAGCGGCCATCGCATGTCGAGATAGGACGGAATCTCGTTTGGCCGGTTCGCTTGATGCACCGGCGGCACCTGTTTCATGAAGAACGCGTAGAGCGCCGCCACGTCGGCGTCGCTGAGCTTGGCGTAGGACGGATAAGGCATCGCCGGATAAAGCCGGTGGCCGTCCTTGGCGATGCCCTGACGCAGCGCGCGATCGAAATCCGCGAGACTGTAGCTGCCGATGCCGGTCTCGGCATCGGGCGTGATGTTGGTCGAGTAGATGTTGCCGAGCGGCGAACCCATCTTGAGGCCGCCGGCAAACGCCTTGCCGCCGGGCGCCGAGTGGCAAGACACGCAATCGGCCGCGCGCGCCAGGTATTCGCCCGGATTGCTGGGTGGGCTCGTATTCTCGTCCGCCCGCGCAGTCGCTGCCCCGGCCGCGAACAGCGCAAGCAGTCCACAAAGCATCGTCCTTGAAATCGTCGTCACGTCCCGTGCCTCCCCAGCAGGCATTACCCCCGTAACGTCCGCGAATGGCCGAAGGCGGTCGCGCCGCCCCGAGTTGCGCATGCGTGTTGCGCCGATGTGAGATGCGCCGGCTACGTCGATTTTGCCGAGCCGGACAGATCGTGATCGCTGATCGGCAGCGAGCGGATGCGTTTGCCGGTCGCGGCGAAGATCGCGTTAGCCACCGCGGCCGCGATCGGCGGCGTTGCGGGTTCGCCCGCGCCGCCCCAGACCTTGCCGCCGCTCGGCACCAGATGCACGTCGATTTTCGGCGCTTCGGCGAGCCGCACCATGCGGTAAGTGTCGAAATTGCCCTGCACGGCCGCGCCGTCCTTGATGGTGATCTTGCCGTAAAGCGCGGCGCTTAGCCCGAAGATCACGCTGCCTTCGGCCTGCTCGGCGATGGTCTGCGGATTGACCATGTAGCGCGTGTCGAGCGCGACGGTGACGCGATTGACCTTCACTTCGCCGTTCGGCTTGACGGTGACTTCGGCAACTTGCGCGCACAGGCTGTCGGTATCGGTGCAGATGGCGATGCCGCGGCCGGTGCCGGCCGGCAACGGCTTGCCCCAATCGCCCTTCTCGGCGGCGGTGTCGAGCACCTTGAGCCAGTCGGGCCGGCCTGCGAGCAGCTTGCGCCGCATCTGATACGGATCGATGCCGCCAGCCGTCGCCATCTCATCGAGGAAGCTCTCGATGGCGAAGACGTGCTGGTTGGCGCCGGGCGCGCGCCAGAACCACACCGGCAGGTGCGTGTTCTTCACCAGCGACTCGACGCGCATGTTCGGCACTTTGTAGCCGTTGTCGGCAAGGCCCGCGACGGTTTGCGGTTCGACCTTGCCGGCAGGAAATTTCCGGCCGACCGAGGCGAAGATCGACGATGTCACGGCACGCATCGACCACGCCACCGGCATGCCGTTGGCGCCGACCGCGGCCTTGAAGCCGACCACCGCGTGCGGACGGAATTTGTCCTGGCGGGTGTCCTCTTCGCGCGTCCAGACAAGCTTCACCGGTTTCTGCACCGCCTTGGCGATGGCGATAGCCTGCTTGACCTCGTCGTTGGCGTCGCGGCGGCCGAAACCGCCGCCGACGAAACCGTTATGGATATAGACCTGCTCGTCCTTGAGGCCGGACGCCTTCGCGGCTGCTTCGAGTGCCTCATCGGCGGCCTGCGTTCCGACCCAGACATCGAGCCGGTCGGGCTGCAGCAGGACAGTCGCGTTCATCGGCTCCATCGGCGAATGCGACAGATAGGGCGTTTCGTAGACCGCCTCGAAGGTCTTGGCGGCGCCCGACATCGCCTTGTCGACATCGCCTTGGTTGCGTGCGGTCAGCATCGGCTCGGACAGCCCGGCGCGGAACGTCTTCGACAATTGCTCGCTGTCGACCGTGCCGGCCGCACCGACATCCCATTCGGGCTGCAGCCGGGACAATGCCCGCTTGGCGCGCCAATACGTATCGGTCGCCACCACGGCCACGGCGTTCGGCAGTTTCACCACCTTGAGAATGCCCGGCGCGCCGTTGAGGACGGAGTCATCGACGCTCTTGAGTTTGCCGCCGGGGACCGGGCACGCCACGATCGCGGCGAACACCATGCCCGGCACCTGCGCATCGATGCCGAACTTCGCCGAGCCGTCGGTCTTGTGGACGACGTCGATTCGCGGCATCGGCCGCGGGATGAACGTGAACTGCGCCGGCGTCTTGATCGCCGGCTCCTTGGCGAGCTTGACCTTCGCCGCATCGGCGGCGAGTTCGCCGTAACGCAGCGTGCGGCCCGACGGCTTGTGAGTGACGACGCTCATGGCCGCCGCGCATTCCGACGCGGGCACATTCCAGCGTGCCGCCGCGGCCGCGATCAGCCGTTCACGCGCGCTGGCGCCGACCTGCTGCACCAGCTTCTGCGACGCCCGCACCGAGCGGCTGCCGTTCGAGAACATGCCGCCGTAGACCTTGTTCTCGCGGATGTTGCGGTTGGGCGAGGCGTATTCGATCCGCACTTTCGACCAGTCGCACTGCAATTCCTCGGCGATCATCATCGGCACCGCGGTCATGCTGCCCTGGCCCATCTCCGATCGCTGGTATCGGATCAGGATCGAATCATCGGGGTCGATCGCGATCCAGGCGTCGATCTCGTTCGGCGCGTAGGCGTGGTCGTCATTCCAGGGCTGGGCCGTCACGGTCGCGGCGTGGGCGCTGCGCGGCCCGGCGCCGATGCCGATCATGAGGCCGCCGGCGGCGCTGGCGCCCGCAAGGACGAAATGGCGGCGGGTGAGACGAGAAGTGATACGGGTTCCGTGCATCGCGGTCTCCCTCAAGCTTTCAGCATGTCGGCGGCGCGATGGATGGCCCGGCGCAGACGCTCATAGGTTCCGCAACGGCAAATATTGGTGATATTCGCGTCGATGTCGGCATCGGTCGGATTGGGAAAGTCCTTCAGAAATGCGACCGTCGCCATGATCTGCCCGGACTGGCAGTAGCCGCACTGCGGCACGTCCTCGGCGATCCAGGCGCGCTGCACCGGATGGTTATTGTCGGCCGAGAGGCCCTCGATGGTGGTGATCTTCGCGCCGTTGAGCGCGCCGATCGGCACCGAGCAGGAGCGCATCGGCTTGCCGTCGACATGCACCGTGCAGGCGCCGCATTGCGCGATGCCGCAGCCGAATTTCGTGCCGGTCAGGCCGACCACGTCGCGCAGCACCCATAAGAGCGGGGTATCGGGTTCGATGTCGATTTGTTTGGGCGTTCCGTTCACTTCGATAGTGATCACCGTGGCTCTCCTCGGAGTAAGGTGATGCATATCATGGCGCGACGCACATATTGCATCGCGCGGAAACTACCAGGGCCGCACGATCAATCCAAGACACGTTGTCTTGACGCAGTTTTCGCAATTTTTACGCGCACGGCGGATGACTCCAGAGAACCCTGGTGCTTTTCGCCGTGAATTCGACGAACGATACCGGCGGCGAGTTCCCGCGTTGCCGGCCGATTCCCATCACCCGATCGGCTGTTTGACCACGCGGCCGCTTGCCTCGACGAACCAGCGCTCGCTGGCGAACGGCTTGCCTTCCAGCCGCGCCGCCATCCACTCGGCCTGATACTCGCGCGGCTCAGGCCCGCGCTCCGTCGCCGTGGTGAGCGCGATCGAGTGGTTGCCGCCCTCGTAGACCAGAAGCTGCTTCGGACCGCCCAGCGCTTTCACGAAGGCATCAGTGTATTCGAGCGGGCAGAGCTGATCGTATTCGCCGCAGGCGACCAGATAGGCACCTTTGACCTTTTGGGCGTAGCCGTTCCAGTCGATGGTCTTGCGAAACTCGTCGAACTCGCGCTCGTCGGTAATGCCCGACATGAACATGAAGCGCTTCTTGAAGGTCGGCGAGGCGCGGTTGAAGATGGTTTCGCCGCCCGGCTCGTAGCACGTGCCGGTGACCGCGCAGGCTTTGTAGCGGGCATCCGCCGCCATCATGATGACGGTGAAGAACGAGCCGTAGCTCACGCCGGTCATGCCGATCTTGTCCGCATCGATTTCCGGGCGCTTGACGAGCCAGTCCGCCAGCGTCTTGGCGGCCTCCGCCCAGCCCGGCACGTCGACATAGATGCCGCGCAGCGGCGGCTCCCAGTAACCGGGCCCCTCGAACGCCAGCACTGCATAACCGCGCTGCATCCAGGTGTCGTTGTAGAGCGCGACCGAGCGCTCCTTGAAGCCGTCCATGCCGGACACCGCGACGATCACCGGCACCTTGCTGCTGCTTTGGTAATAGCCCGGCGGCAGGTGCAGGATCGCGGGCAGCGTCTTGCCGCGATAGGGCAGCTCGACCCATTCGATATGATGATCGGCAAGGCCGGCGTATTTGTTGAAGGTCGCGCGCTTCTTGTTGTTCAGCCCGATCAGCTTGTCGTCGACCTCGTCGATGGTCCACATCGCCGAGGCCCAGTAATTGCAGGCGAGATAATAATTGTCGCGCGCCAGAATCTTGTCGCCGTTGCGTTCGGCGGCGATGGCGGCGGTTTCGCGCTTTTTCGCCAGCGTCTCAAAGGCCGGACCGATGTCGACCAGCCGCCGCACGCGCCGGCGCAGGTCCGCCATGTCGGGCACCGCGGCGGTGCCGCCCGAGCGGATCGCGACCGCGGTATGACTCTGATCCCAGTCGATGCCGTTCGCCTGGATGATGTTGTCGAGCACCCAGCGCTGTTCGTCGAAGCGCTTGACGATCGGCTCGCCCTTGGGTGCGCGCTGTGACCAGTCGCGCGTGGCGCCCGGTTGCGCCGACGGCGTCTGCGCTGCCGCGGGTGCAGCCGCGCCGGCCGCAGCTCCGGCGATGGCGGCGATCGAACTCGAATGCAAGAATTCGCGGCGATCCATGAGGCTCCTCCCACAATTTCATTTTACGGCGGCAAGAGTGTAGCCCGGACTTCGCGGTGCGAAATCCTGGTCATCATACCAAATCCGGTGATCGGTTCAGGGCTCGGGAACGAGCTCGGGGAGGATTGGCTCAACGGCCGCCGGCGCGGGCCCAACTCATACCGCCACGCTGCCGAGGAACGTTTCGACCTCGTGATGCAGGTTCTGCACCGCGCCTTCGACCGACTCCGAAACCGACAGCACGACCTGCGCCGAGGAGCGCGTCGAGGTGGCGGCGTTGGCGAAGGCGCCGAGCGCCGCGACGATCTTGCTGGTCTCTTTCGCGGCGTTGCCGACGTTGGCGGAAATCTCCGAGGTCGCGGTGCTCTGCTCGTCGGCCGAATTCGCGACCGCGGCGGTGTAGCGGCTGATCTCGCGGATCGATTCGTCGATGCTGCCGACCGCCTGGATCGCGCCGCCGGTCGAGGCCTGCACCGCCGAAATCAGGGCCGCGATTTCCTCGGCCGCCCGTCCGGTCTGCGCCGCCAGCGCCTTGACCTCGGACGCGACCACGGCGAAGCCGCGGCCGGCCGCGCCGGCACGCGCCGCCTCGATGGTCGCGTTGAGCGCGAGCAGGTTGGTCTGTCCTGAAATGGTCTGGATCAGCTTGATGACGTCGCCGATCTTCTGGGCGGCCTTCGACAAGCCCTCGAATTCGATGCTGGTCGCCTTCACCTTGTTTTCGGCGCCCTGCACGATGCTGTTGGCCGCCACCACGCGCTGCGAAATGTCGTTGACCGAGCCCGCCATCTGATCGCTGGCAATCGCCGCGCGTTCAACGCTCGCCGAGGCGCCTTGCGTCGCCTGCACCATGCCCTCGGCGCGCGCCGAAGTCTGCTCGGAGGACGCGAACAGTTCCGCCGCGGTCGCCTTCATGGCGCGCGCGCTTTCGGTCACCGTCTTGAGGACGCTTTCCATCCGGGTGCGGAATGTCGAGATGGCGCCGTCGACCAGACTGCGGCGTGCCTGCTCGGAGGCGAGCTGCGCCCGTTCCGAGATGTCTTCATGGGTCGCGAGCCAGCCGCCCCCCAGCATCGGCGACCGCACCACCTCGATCAGGCGCCCGTCGGCCAATTGGTCGACGCGCGCGGATTTTTGGTCGCTCGAATGCTTCTTAAGATTGGCGAGTTTCTGGTTCGCCGCACTGTCCGATGTCTCGCCGGCCAGAATACCGTTGGTGACGCGATGCTTGATCATCGCCTCGTGCGGCGTTCCCGGCCGCAGCAATTCGGGCGGCAGCTTGTACAAGCGGGCGTAGGTCTCGTTGCAGATCACCAGCCGCTTGTCGCCGTCGAAGATGCAAAAGCCGTGGGACATGTTGTTGAGTGCCGCGGTGAATCGGGCATTCTGCGCCTCGATTTGCGCCGCCGCGGCGTCGCGATCGCGAAGCTGCTGAAAATGCAGGATCGAGACGATGAGGCCAATCCCGGCCAGCGCTGCAAACAGGCCGAGACCGATCGTGTGGCTTTGCCGTCTGACGGATGCAATGAATCCGTCCAGCGGGATATCAATGGCGAACGCCCCCATCACGTCGTTGAGGTGCCATTGCGGTTTGCCGGCCTGCAGCTGGTTATGACAATCGACGCAGCTTTGCTCGCTGGCCAGCGTCGGATAGATCGTGCGCAGCACCTGATGGCCGTCGATCATCATTCGCTCGGCGCGCGGAGTATGATCGGAGGTCGCAGCGAAGGCCTCGATGGTTTTCGCCATTGCGGCATCGGTCGGCGGCGTCTTGATTTCGCGACCGGGCAGGCCGACCGAGCGCAGCACGAACGCCCCATGCGGCCCGGATTGTTTGTTGAAGGCGTCGATCGCATCGGCGCGGAAGGTGGCGGGCACCGGGGAGTTGGACCCGAATTGTGCGCGGACCCGCGAATAATTCGTCACGAAGGCGTCGACCAGCCGGAGCGCCGTCACGTTCTCATCGGCCTTTTGGACCAGGTGAGACTGCAGGCTGGCGCTGAAAAAATAATTTGCCGCGAGAGCGCAAAGGGCAGCGGAAAGAGCCAGATAGACGGCAAATGCGCGCCCTGTCCTCGACCGGACAAACCTGACAATTCCGTCCATTATTGACATCCCCGCAATGCAGGGATGATCGCATTTTGCGGTTAACGAACATTAACCAGAAAGGCAGACGCCGCGTGGCGCCGCCGGCCGTCCTTGGCGCTTGGTTTTGCGGACACATTGACGCTGGCGCCGAGGACGCATTGCTTCCGTGCTAGGCTCAGGCCGCGATGCTCGCGATAACATCCCGGAATTGGAGAGCGCGATGAACGCCGTGTCCAGCCGCCTGTGTCTGCTCGCCTGCCTGCTCGCGAGCTCCGCCATTTTTGCACCCGCTCGGGCGCAGACATACCCGGACCGCAACGTGACCATCGTGGTGACGTCGTCGGCCGGCGCCCTGACGGATGTGCTGACCCGTGCTGTCGGACAGCGGCTCTCGGAAATGTGGAAAAAGGCCGTCATCGTTGAAAACAAGGGCGGCGCCGGCTATTCGATCGCGGCGCAGGCAGTGCTGCGCGCCGAGCACGACGGTTATACTCTGCTGGCTTCGGAGACCGGCTTCTACACGACGGAGCCGCACCTCTACGCCAAGGGCAAGCTCGCTTATGACCCGGAGAAGGACTTCGTGCCACTTGCCGGTTACGGCACCATTCCGGCGGCGCTCCTGGTGAATCCGTCGCTGCCCGTCAATTCGGTCGCCGAGCTTGTCGCACTCGCCAAGAAGGAGCCCGGAACGCTTACTTTCGGCACCGCCGGTGTGGGCACCGCACTGCACATCGCCGCGCTGGAGCTGGAAAATCTCACCAGCATCAAGCTGACGCTCGTGCACTATCGCGGCGCGGCGCCGGCGCTGACCGATGTGATCGCCGGCCACATCAATGCGGTGATCATGGGCCCGTCCGTGGCGCTGACGACGGTGAAGGCCGGCAAGCTCAAAATGCTCGCCTTCGCCAGCGCCAAGCGGCTGCCGCAGTTTCCGGACGTGCCGACGATGGCTGAGACCATTCCGGGCTACGAAGCGAGCGTGTCGTTCGGACTGTTCGCGCCGGCGGGAATCCCGGTTGAGATATCTAAAAAAATCAACGCCAACGTGCAGAAAATCGTCGGCGATCCCGACTTTCAGAAGAAATATCTCGATCGCTTCGCGGTGCAGCCGGTGCCCGGGCCGCTCGATGCCTTTGCGGCCTATCTGCACGAAGACTCCAAACGGTGGGGCGAGGTCATCAAGAAGGCAAACGTAAAGATCGAGTGAGGCGGCATGGGCGGCGCCGCGCGGGGCCCCCACGAAACTCCGCGCAAATACTGCCGAGACAGCAATTGTTAATGCAGTTTTGTTAGCAACGGCGCGGCTCCGCACTCAGCAACCTCGCCGCCATGCAACAGCTTTCGCTTATTGATGATCTCGAAACCGCGATCAGGCAAGGCAATCCGGCAAGCCGGGTCGAAACGCTGCGGCGGATAACCGACCTCTTTCTGCACGACGCCGATCGTCTCAACGACGAACAGATCAGCGTCTTCGACGACGTTCTGTGCCTGCTCGCCGAGAAGATTGAAAAAACCGCCCTGGTTGAGCTTGGCAGCCGGCTCGCCCCGGTTGACATGTCTCCGATCAAGGTCGTCAGGCGGCTCGCCCGAGACGATCAAATCGAGGTCGCGGCGCCGGTTTTGATCGGCTCAAGGCGGCTGAGCACCGCCGATCTTGTCGAGATCGTGAAGACGAAGAGCCAGGACCATCTGCTGGCCATTTCCGAGCGCACAACGCTCGAACCGACGCTTACGGACGCGTTGCTTGTTCGCGGCAATCAACAGGTGGTGTCTACGCTCGCCAAGAATGCCGGAGCACAGTTCTCCGACATGGGGTTCACGAGGCTGGTTGAGAGAGCTGACGGCGATGACAGTCTCGGCGAACTGGTCGGTCTGCGCAGGGATCTGCCGCGCAATTTGCTGCAGGAACTGCTGCGCCGTGCGACCGAGGCCGTGAAGCAGAAGATCCTGTCGTTGGTCCCGCCGGAGCGGCGTCAGGAAGTCGAGCGCATGATCACAAAGATCAGCCAAAAGATCGGCCGCAACAGCCAGGACGATTATGGCGAGGCCGAACGTTTTGTCGCCGCGCTTGCCGCGGCGGGAGAGCTGGACGAAGCGGCGTTGCTGACGTTTGTGCGAAAGCGGCAGAAGGTGGAATTGGCCGCGGCGATCGCCCGCCTGAGTTCGAGCCCGACCAGCGTCGTCGTCCAGTTGTTGAGCGGGCATCGGAATGACGCGATCCTGCTGCCGTGCAAGGCGGCGCAGCTCAGCTGGCCGACCGTCGAGTTCATTTTGTACGATAAACTGGCCGGGCAGCGCGCGATCGACGAGATCATCGCACTCGCGCGCAAGGACTATGCAAAACTGACGGTGCCGACCGCGCAACGGACACTCCGTTTCATGAATGTCCATGAAGCCGTGAAGTAACCGGCCGCGACGCGCGGTCCCTAGGCCATGAGCCCATATCTACTCGGCTGACGCTGCACCAGAGTCCGCTATGCCCCGATAGCGACAAAATTCCGCATCGCAGCGAAGTGACGCGATGGGCCAATCGCCGACATGGTCGGGGGTGTCGTTTCAGCGCAACGCTTTCACCACGTGTAGCGCAGCGTGCCTGAGCCGGCGTAGATTTGGGCGGATGAGGCGAACTCGCCATCGAACTTGCCGAGCAGCGTCCAGCGCGATGTGAGACGCATTTCGGCGCCGACCGAGGTCAGCGCAGAGTCGTGCGGAACGGGCGCGCCGTTGACCACGAAGCTCGTGCCAGGCAGTGCCTGGAACGAGGCATCGAGCGCCGGGTTGCTGACCCAGTCATGGGCCCAAGCAAGGCGCGCGCGCAGCTGCACCGGCATCACGCCCAAGGCGGTGAGCGCATCGAAGCGGGCGCCGAGCTCGCTGCGCGTATCGGTGGCGCTCATGGCGTTGTAAGACAGCCCAAATCCACCACCGGTCAGATCGGTCTCGCTGTAGCCCGGCGTGTAGAAACTCTGTGCCTGGATTGCCGCGTATGGCGTCACGCCCGCCGCCGGCGCCACCGCGTAGCGGTAGCCGCTCTCGACCCGCGCGCCAAAGCTCTGGCCTTGGAAACTGGCTGTAAGCTGATCGCCCAGCGCGGTGCGGTTGGTGGTGAACCAGTTGTTGGTGAAGGCGAACGCGGCCCCAATGTAAGCCGGCCCGAAATATCTGGTGCCGTAGACGCCGGCCTGGAACGCGTCGCTACGTCCTGTGCCGAGCGCGTTGGCCAAGTTCCAGTTAGTGCCGGAACCCGCGAGCGCGAAGCCCAGTACGGTATCCGGGCTGACGTGATAGTCAGCGCCGGCAGCGAACCCGTAGGTCGAAGCGGTGACATTGTTCGAGCCGGCTGTTGGATCGCCGTTGGCGGTGCCGCTGCCGCCGAAGCCGGCACCCCAGACTGTCCAGCGCTGACCGAAATCTTGCGACTTCGGCGGCGCTTTCAAAATCCCCGCATAGGCGAGCGCGACATCGGACGGAAAACTTGCCTGTTGATCTGGCGCAAAGCCGAGCCGCCCGCCGCCCGACGCCGGCCCGCCGCGACCGTAGACGAATGGATCGAGCATCAGGCCCAAGAACTCGTTGGTCAGCTCAAACCCGCCGCGCTCAGCGCCGGTAGCGTCCTCGCCGTCCACTTGGGTCAACCCGGAGAAGGTCAGCGTACCGAACTTCGTCGGGATACCGCCGGTCGTGTTGAAATAGTTGACCAATGTGGCGGCGACATTCCGTTGATTGGTGTTCATCGTCGTCGTCGGCGTGAGACCTAGTGTCAGATCGAGATAGGCGTGGGTGGCATCATAGGAGAGCGCATCAGTAAAATTTGCTGGCAGGTTGATGTTGGTGAGCGTGCCGAATGTGCCGCTAACGCTGCCGCCCGTGAGAATCGTGTAGATTTTGGAGATGTACCTACCGTTGGCGAAGGTCGCACTCACTTTGGCCCCACCAAGGGCGGCGGTGCCGCTCACTGTCGCGGACGACGCCGTCGCCGGATTGACGAATACCTGATAGGTCGAGGCCGTCCCGAGCGTCAGACCGCCGGCTACCGTCGTGGATGTTCCCGCCGTGCCCGAGCCCGGTGCAAAGACGCCGCCGTTCGATACCTGAAGATTGCCGACCGTGCCGGTTCCGTTGAGTGTCGCGCCGCTTGAGACTGTGGTCAGGCTCGAGGCAGCAATCGAGCCATTCACCGTCAGCGTGCCGGCCGTGACATTGGTCGGCCCTGTATAAGTGTTTGCGCCGGACAGCACCAAAGTGCCAAAACCGTTCATCACCAGGGTGCCTGGCGTCGCGCCATTAGCGATCACGCCGCTCAGGGCCTGCGTCGTGCCCGAAGGCGGCGCGAAGTCGGGATCGCCAGT
>Ga0265338_10008309_pt1 | contig 12633 bp, 8 predicted proteins | sample 42126metaG_FD_193579 | JGI IMG/M metagenome (GOLD analysis project Ga0265338, IMG submission 193579) | Rhizosphere microbial communities from Carex aquatilis grown in University of Washington, Seatle, WA, United States - 4-21-26 metaG | ecosystem: Host-associated > Plants > Roots > Rhizosphere >... | reverse complement strand
TCATCCAGCGCGGAACGGTTTCCTCGACCGTCACGCCGCAAATGACCCGGGTGTTGCCCCACTCGATGAGCGTCGAGCCGGTGGCGTACGGCGCGATGTTATTTTGAAAACGGATGGGGCGCAATTGATTGGGATTGCGGCCATCCGCGCGCGACGCGGAGGTAACTGCCGTTTGCGATTCAGCCATAAGCGCCAGGATTTTAAACGCAAATCGCTCCAACGAAAAGCAAAACCACCGTGAATAAACGACAAAGCAGGAAAGGATACGTTTCTTGCGAGAGGCAAACCAGCAGGTCTTGCGGCTTTGTCAGAATATTGTCACTTTCAGCTGTGCCATTTTTCAACAAAAGGTGTCCTCGCTGAGGGCAAACTCCATTTGATTAAAATACTCATGCAAATCAAAACCGAGCCGGGACAGCAGCGCGAGTTCAGCGGGCGGACGTGACAGCCGGGTAAGCGGATTTTCGGGGAGGAAAAGCATCGTTTTCCCGGCAGAACAGGGCTTCACACTCCAACAAACCAATATCCCGTTTGGCATAACTATTGCGGACTTCCGAGGGGTGAAAATGATTTCCGGGAAATCGGTTGAACTGTTGCCCCAGATGCAAACTGCGTCGGACAATTTGGAAAACTGGATCGGGGCCGAACCAAACTGCGAGCGTGACTTGTTGCGGACACTGATTGACGGCCTGCCCGATAACATTTTCGTCAAAGACCGGCAAAGCCGGTTTTTGATCAGCAATCTGGCGCACGTACGGACGTTGGGCGCGACGAAGCCGGGCGAGGTGATTGGCAAAACCGACCTCGATATTTTTCCGACGGAATTGGCCACCCAGTATTATGGGGACGAGCAAGCACTGATGGAATCCGGCAAATCGCTGAATCGGGAAGAAATGGTCGTGAATCCGCGAACCGGCGAGAGGCGCTGGCTGCAAACCACGAAAGTGCCGCTGAGGAACCATGAGGGCAAGGTCGTCGGACTGATGGGCATCAACCGGGACATCACGGATCGAAAGCAAGCCGAAGAGGCCCTGCGCACATCGCAAGACGAACTGGAGAAAAGAGCCGCCGAGCGTACCGCTGAACTTTCACACGAACGCCTGCTGCTGCGAACGCTCATTGACAACCTGCCGGACGGCATCTACGCCAAGGACACCGCCGGTCGGAAGACGCTGGCCAATCCGGCTGACCTAAAAAACCTCCGCTGCAAAACCGAAGCCGAGGTGATCGGCAAAAGCGATTTCGATTTTTATCCGCACGACATCGCCGAAAAATTCCTGGCCGACGATCAGAGTGTAATTCAGGGCCAGCCGGTCATCAACCGGGAGGAGTATTTCTTCGACGGAGAGAGCCAGAAGCGCTGGTTGTTGACCAGCAAGCTGCCGCTGCGCGATCAAAACGGAACGATTATCGGGCTGGTGGGTGTCGGCCGGGACATCACGGAACGTAAGCGGACTGAAGAGATGTTGGTCAGGGAACGCCTCCTGTTGCGCACATTGATTGATAATCTGCCGGATGCCATCTACTCCAAGGACGCCGCCGGCCGGAAAACCATGGCCAATCCGGCCGACCTGAAAAACCTCCGCAGCAAGACGGAAGCCGAGGCCATTGGCAAAACGGATTTTGATTCCTTTCCGCGCGACGTTGCCGAAAAATTCTGGGCCGACGACCAGAAGGTGATTCAAGGCCAGCCGGTCATCAACCGGGAAGAGTATTTCTTCGACGAAGCAGGCCGGAAATCCTGGTTGTTGACCAGCAAGCTGCCATTGCACGATGAACACGGAACCGTCGTCGGTTTGATAGGTATCAGCCGGAACATCACGGGCATTAAGGAAACCGAGGCCAAGCTCGATCAAGTCCACAAACAACTTCTGGATACCTCGCGCCAGGCCGGGATGGCTGAAGTAGCCACCAGTGTCCTGCACAATGTCGGCAATGTGCTCAATAGCATCAATGTCGCGTCCTCTTGCCTTGCCGACGGCGTCAGGAAGTCCAAGACAGCCAATCTTTCCAAAATCGTCGCTTTGCTGCGCGAGCACGGAGCAGATCTGGGCCATTTCATCACCAATGATCCCAAAGGCAAGCAGTTGCCCGGATATCTGGCGCAACTGGCCGAGCATCTGGCTGGCGAACAAACCGACGCTTTGGAAAAACTTGATCGGCTGCAAAAGAACATCGAGCACATCAGGGAAATAGTCGCCATGCAACAGAACTACGCGAAGACTTCAGGCATCCTTGAATCGCTGGCCATGGTTGATTTGGTGGAAGATGCCGTTCGGATGAATGTCGGATCAATGGAGCGTCACAATATCAAGATGCTGCGCGAGTACTCCGAAACGCCCCTGGTTTTGGCGGACAAGCACAAAGTGCTGCAAATCCTGGTGAATCTCATTCGCAATGCCAAACATGCCTGCACGGATTCTGAAAAACCGGACAAACAAATTATCCTGCACGTGGTGAATGAACACGAGCGGATCAAGATATCAGTCATTGATAACGGCATTGGCATTCCTCCGGAAAATCTGACCCGGATTTTCAATCACGGATTCACAACCAGAAAAAATGGACACGGTTTCGGCCTTCACAGTGGCGCCCTGGCGGCAAAAGAAATGGGCGGAAGCCTTGCCGCTTTCAGCGCAGGGCCGGGGCGGGGAGCCACCTTCACGCTGGAACTGCCAATCCAGGCTCAAAAGGCGAACCTATGAAAATCAACCCGGACAAAAATCATCGGATTCTCGTCATTGACGACAACAAGTCCATCCACGAAGACTTTCGCGCAATTTTGACCCGGCCAAAAGTTCTGCCGCATGATATGGCCGAAGCTGAAGCCGCCTTGTTCGGCGAGGCCACGCCGCAAATTATATTTCCGGAATTTCAGATTGATTCCGCGTTTCAGGGGCAGGAAGGCTTGGATTTAATCGAGAAAAGCCTTCAGGAAAATTATCCGTATGCCATGGCCTTTGTGGATGTTCGCATGCCGCCCGGATGGGACGGCGTTGAGACCACGGCAAAAATCTGGCAACATTATCCCGACCTGCAAATCGTCATTTGCACTGCCTATTCAGATTATTCGTGGGAAGAGATGTTGAAAAAACTGGGCTATTCTGACCGGCTGGTCATCCTGAAAAAGCCGTTCGACAATATCGAAGTTTTGCAATTGGCCATTTCCATGACAGAAAAGTGGCGGCTCTACAATCAGGCAAAGCTCAGGTTGGAAGACCTGGAAAAGATGGTTCAGGAACGCACCGTCCGACTGGAAGCCACAAATGCCGAACTGGTTGCCGCCAATCAGCTGTTGACGATCGCGAAGGAAAAAACGCAAAAAATGGCCCATGCCGCGCTGGTGGCCACCGAGGCCAAAAGCGAGTTCCTCGCCAACATGAGTCATGAAATCCGCACCCCCATGAACGGCGTCATCGGGATGATCGATCTGTTGCTCGAGACGCCCCTGGCCTCCGAACAGCGCGAGTTCGCCGATACCATAAAAATCAGCGCCGACAACCTGTTGTCCATCATCAATGACATCCTCGACTTTTCAAAAATTGAAGCCGGCAAGATGACCATTGAGAGAGTGGATTTTGACCTGGGCGAGACAGTGAAAAATTCCGTCGCGCTGCTCCTGCCCCGGGCAAAAGACAAAGAACTTGCCCTGAATTATGTGATCCCTCAGGACGTTCACACTCGCATAGCGGGTGATCCCTCACGGCTTCGGCAAATCCTGCTTAACCTGCTCAACAACGCCCTCAAATTCACCGATAAAGGCGAAGTCTTTTTGGAAGTCGCGCAACTCAGCGAAAAGGATGGAGAAATCGAATTGCGCTTTTCCGTTCGCGACACCGGCATTGGAATGCCTGAAGAAGTCCGGAAAAAGTTATTTCAATCCTTCACGCAGGCAGACGCCTCCACGACCCGCCGGTTCGGCGGCACGGGCTTGGGGCTGGCCATTTGCCGTAAACTGGTTGAATTGATGGGCGGATCCATTAACGTCACCAGTGAACCGGGCAAAGGTTCGACGTTCTGGTTCACCCTCCCATTTACGAAACAACCACCAGCTGGCTTGGAGGTTAATGGATCAATGGCCAAGCCGGAATCTCTTGTTGGTGCTCGCGCGAGTGCAGCTCCCGCCGCTCCGGCCAGTACCCGTGCCCTTTTGGTTGAAGACAATAAAATCAACCAGTTGGTTGGAGTGAAACAGCTCCAAAAAATTGGCTACCTTGTCGATGTTGCGGGCAATGGGCTTGAAGCCGTCGAGGCCTCGAAACGGGACACATATGGCGTCATTCTGATGGATTGCCAAATGCCGGGGATGGACGGATATGAAGCTGCGCGAAAGATTCGCGAATTGGAAGCAGGGCAAAATTTGCCGCACGCACGAATTATTGCGATGACGGCCAGTGTGATGAAGGAGGACCGTGACCGTTGCCTGGCTGCGGGTATGGACGATTACATTTCCAAGCCCGTGGACTCGGACGAATTAAGAAAAGCGTGCTTGCAAAAGACAATTCCAAACCATAACTAAAGCAAGAAAAACCGCGAGTTCTCAAGGTTAACGGCGTGGTTTTTATATCTCGCGCTCTGCGGGGAGATTGGGATGACAGTTTGGCTTTTTAATAATGCCGCTGATCCAGTTCGGTACTGAACCTCATTTCTAATGGCGTTCAATCCTTTTGTTCAGCTTCGATGCTGGCAAACAAATTTTCCAGGCTGTTCAGCGGCGAATCACGCTTGGGATTTAAAACCTGGCGGATGTATTCAACTGCGTCAGGGATGTTCCGGACGGATTTGGGGAGGATGGCGCCGGCGGCGTTGGCGTGGCCGCCACCCTGGAATTTTTCCGCGACCTTGAGCGCTTCGCCGCCCCGGCTGCGAAAGCTGGCGAATACCAGGTTCCCGCGCCGGAATAACGTGACCAGCACCGGATATTTCGTCGCCCGCTCCTCCAGTAACCGGTGGACAACCAGATTGTTATTGCCCACGACGGTGTCCACGTAGCCGGCTGCCGGACTGAGTTCGGTGATGTTGTTTTTGCTCCAATCGAATCCGAGCGGGTTTTCGACACGGCGCTTCGCCGCCATGACTTCGAGCAGGGGATGTTCGAGCAGTTTCTCGACATCGCCTTTGATCAGCGCGTGCAGGTTCCAAAACTGGTAAGCCTTGACCAGGTTCGCGTAATCCCCGGCGACGACGAAGTCGGGGTCGTCCTCCAGAAACAAATCGGCGACGTTGTTCAAATGCACGAGCCGGTCAAGCGCGGGCGAGCCGAGGCCGGCTTGCCGGCAAAGATCATAAACGAGTGACGCGGCGGATTTGTTCACGTCATGGATGAGCCGCGCGTATTTTGGCGCGGTTTCCGTGACGTGATGGTCGATGACGACCCATTCCGCCTTGTCGAGGCGCGGTTCGAACGTGAAGTCAGCGACCCATGCGGCCCGTTCGCGCAACTCGCGCTGTTTCCAAAAATTGTAGTGATACGCTTCCAGTTTGACTTCCGAGCCGTAAAGTTTTTTGGCGAGCCGTTGTAGCAATACGCCCGCCAGAAATCCGTCGAGGTCGCTTTCGTGGGTGATGATGACTTCGGGTTTCGTCAGATCCGTCATGGCGGCCAAAGCTAGCTGAGAACAAGGATCAACGCGAGCGGCGAATTTGCGGGCGCGCCAATCGAGGGGGGCTCGGCCAAACGCCCGGAACGCGGGCCGCTGAGCCCGCGTGTTCGTGAGACTTTACGATTTCATCCCGTTTCTGCGATAACGGCCCACGCGGGCTCGGCGGCCCGCGCTCCGTTTTGCCATCTTAATTGCGACGGCTTCAAGGCAATTGATGGCCCGAGATACTGCAAGTCGGTTGTACGCTTACCGGACCGATGGTGTAAGTGCCACCCGCAGGACAGACCGGCCATTTGGAGAGATAAGGCAGAAGGTCTTCCCGGGTCGGAGTAGCCGAACTGGTTTTGCCTTTCTCCAAGGCCCATTCGTTTTTGGCAGCGTCAATCTGGCGGAGATTGTTGATGCAGGCGTTTTCCTGCGAAGTTGCCCGGGCTTTGACGAAGTTGGGAATGGCGATGGCGGCCATCATGCCGGACATGGCCACGGCGGGCAGCAGCACGGCGGTGGCGTAACTCTGGCTGCTGTTGCCAACCGTCAGGCAGCCTTCGGACGTGTTGACGCCGACGGAGTAGGCGAAGGCGGGACGGTTGCGGTAGAAGGATTGCATCCATTGCGCCATTTGTGGTTCGCTCTTGGTGCTGTTGGCCATGACTTGTTGCTGTACTTGTATCAGGGTCTCGGCAAACCGCCGGCCCATGTAGCAGAACTGGTTGCCCTGGTCAGGCAAACCTTGCGCAAGATGTTTGAACTCATCGGTGGCCTTGAGGCCGGAGTTCTGTCCGCTCTTCACCGCCAGCGCATTGTCAATCAGCGCATCGCTCGTGGCGATGAACAGGTAACCGCCGCTGCTGGCAGTGCTGGGCCGGAGTTCGCCGACGAATGGCAACGGCAATGGCCACGTCCGCATTTTGAGGCCGGCCTTGTCCACAGTGATGATTTGCGGGTTGGCTTTTAATTGTTGGTCAATACGGTTAAAGATGGTGTCGTCGTTGACCTTCACGACGACCAATATGCCGGGCTGCGGCATCACTAACTCGCCTGTGGGCAGGGGAATCGGAATATTGTTGGATGGGTCAAGCGTGATGACCAGGCCGAATTCGCCACCGAGCGAATTAAGGAAAGTGTCCCATTTGACCTTGGTTTTTTGTTCAAAATTGACGGGGAGTTTCTCGAGCCATGCCTGGGCCTGGGGCAGGTCGGATTGGGCGATTTCCTTTTGCGCAACGCTCCAGAGCAACGGCAGGTCCGCGTCCGAAAAAATGGCCAGCCCCGTGTCGGCAGGCAGAAAATCGAGGCCGGTGAGCGGGTGCGATTCCTTGCCGGCGAGTTTCCAGAGGAAACCGTTGCCCTGGCCGGGATAATGATGCAACAGAGCTTTGTTGCGGAACATACCCTTCTCGATCTCCACCGAACTCAAGCCCACACCGCTGACGTCTTCGATGCCGCTATATTTAATGACGCGTGAAGCCACGTCGAACGCCTTGTTGACATTGGTGGCATCCTCCGGCTTGAGGCCGGGCGTGTCGGTGAATGTCTGCCGCCAGTTGCTGACCTTGGCGGAAAGGCCGTCGAGCCATTGCGCGGTGCCGAGATACATGTAGAAATTGCCGCCCGGATCGAGTTGCGACGTGACTTCGGTGAAACTGGTTTTTTCGGCCGAAACGATGGCGGGCGATTTGGATCCGCCAATCGGGTTCTCTCCGGCGGTCGGGGTGGGCTTCTTGCCGCAGCCGTAATTGAGGGTGGTGAGGACACCGACCAGGACAAGCGCCGGCAGACAAAGCAGCACATGATTTTTTTTCATGGTGAAAAGATGGTTTCCGTTGAGTTATCCAGATTTGAGAAGAGCCAATCAGTTTCCCGGCGAAGGTAAAGCGAAAAATAATCATTGCTGAAATTAATCGTTGTTTTCATTCGGGTGAAGAATGACTTTAAGGCGGCAGTAACCGGTTCATAGTATGGGCATGAACTCCACTTCTGGGCGTCTTTCAAAACCAGGATTTACCCTCGTCGAATTGCTGATCATCATAGCCGTCCTGGCGATACTTGCAGCCTTATTGTTGCCGGCGCTTGCCGCCGCTAAACGAAAGGCGCAGCGCATCAATTGTGTCAATAACCTGAAACAATGCGGAATTGGGTTCAAACTTTGGGTGGGTGATAACAACGACATGATGCCGATGGAGGTAACGATAATCAAAGGTGGCACAAAGGAATTTGACAGCGGTGCAGACACATTCCGCCATTTTCAAATCTTGTCGAATGAAGTGAATACAACGAAAATCTTTGTTTGTCCGGCGGATACGCGGGTCCTTGCCGTCAACTTCGTTCGTTTGCAGAATGAAAACGTCAGCTATTTCGTCGGCCTGGATGCGCGCGACGCATGTCCTCAACGATTTCTTGATGGCGACCGGAACATCACGGGTGAAAGCGATCGGGTAAATGGAATCCTGAAACTTGTGCCCGGCCAGCGCGTTAGTTGGACAGAGGCCATCCACGTTAATAAAGGCAACATCGGCCTGTGTGACGGCAGTGTGCAACAGACTTCCAATACCGGCTTGCGCGAGGCGTTGAAAAATTCCGGCGACCCGACCAATACCTGGCGAATTGCCCTGCCGGAATAAGGTAGCAGTGAGGCAGATTGCGAATGGAACGCCGGCCACCGGCCCGGCGTGTTTAGAGGATTACGAACTTTGTGCCGGACCGGAGGTCGGCGCTCCCCGGGAGTGTAAGCCAAACGCCCGGAACGCGGGCCGCTGAGCCCGCGTGTTCGTGAGACTTCCCGATTTCAGACTGATTCTGTAACACGCGGATAAGACTATCCGCGCTCCGTCAATGCTGCGGCAATTCGAGTTGGCTCTTCAAAAAACACTTTGAAAATGATGCAATTCCAGTCAATATGCATGTTCTTAACTGGGAGGGACGGCATGGGCCGTTCCTGAAATTTGGGTCGGCGGCACGCCGACCCTCCCGATGAATTAAATGAAACGCACGCATCATTGCAACGAACTGCGCCCGGCACATATCGGGCAGATAGTCACCCTGACCGGCTGGGTCCATTCCCGGCGCGACCTCGGCGGCCTCATCTTTATTGACGTCCGCGACCGCGAGGGCCGCACGCAGACCGTTTTCGATCCGTCCGATCTGCCCAAGGAACTTTTCGAGCGCGCCGCGGCGTTGCGCAGCGAATGCGTCATCCGCGCCACCGGCAAGGTCCGCCAGCGCCCAACCGGCACGAACAATCCCAAGATCCCCACCGGCGAAGTCGAGGTGATGGTGAAGGAACTTGAAGTGCTCAACGTCGCCGACGTGCTGCCGTTCCCGGTGGACGACCCCGAAGTGGCGGGCAAGGTGAACGAGGAGTTGCGCCTGAAATATCGCTACCTCGATTTGCGCCGGCCTGAAATGGCGCGGAACCTTCGCCTGCGCAGCAAGGTCGCGTTCGCCACTCGTCAATACCTCGACGAACAGGGATTTATCGAAGTCGAAACGCCCGTGCTGTTCAAATCCACACCCGAAGGCGCGCGCGAATTTCTCGTGCCCAGCCGCATCAATCCCGGAGAATTTTACGCGCTGCCGCAATCGCCGCAGCAATTCAAGCAAATGCTCATGGTCGGCGGCATCGAGCGCTATTACCAGCTCGCGCGTTGTTTCCGTGATGAAGACCAGCGCGCCGACCGCCAGCTCGAGTTCACGCAGATTGACCTCGAAATGTCATTCATCGAACGCGAAGACATTTACGCGCTCATCGAAGGCCTGCTCAAACGCATTTGGAAAACCGCGTTGAACCTCGAGGTGCCGACGCCGTTCAAACGGATTTCTTTTCAGGAAGCACTGAATCGCTGGGGTATCGATAAACCGGACACGCGTTATGGCATGGAGTTGGTGGATTTCACGGAGGAATTCCGCGCCAGCAAGTTCAAGGTGTTCAGCGGCGCAGTCGCCGCCGGTGGCGTGGTAAAAACGCTCAACGCGAAAGGACTGGCCGGCGCGACGCAGGGACAGATTGAAACGATGACCGAATACGCCAAGAGCCTGGGCGCGAAAGGACTGGCCTACATCAAGGTCGAAAAAGGGGCAGACGGTGCTGCCGTCGAATGGAAATCGCCCATTGTGAAATTCTTCAACGACGCCGAGAAGGCCGCGCTGGCTAAGAAACTGGCCATCGAGGAAGGCGACTTGATTTTGTTTGCTGCCGACCAATGGCTGAACGCGTGCGAAATCCTCGGCAAAATCCGTTCGTATTGCGCCGACGTTTTGAAAGGGCAGGGGAAGCTGACGATTGATCCGAACCGGTTCGATTTCCTCTGGGTCGTGGATTTTCCGTTGCTCAGTTTCGACAAGGAACAGAACCGCTGGTATTCGAGCCATCATCCGTTCACCGCGCCGGTGGCGGAGGACATCCCGTTGCTCAAGACCGATCCGAAGAAGGTCCGCGGCCAGCATTACGACGTGGTGGTGAACGGCGTCGAACTCGGCGGCGGCTCGATTCGTATCCATCAGCCCGACGTGCAGAAAATGGTGTTCGAGGAAGTGCTGCAAATTACGTCGGAAGAAACGAAGCTGCGATTCGGTTACATGCTGGAGTCGTTCCGCTACGGCGCACCGCCGCACGGCGGCATCGCGCTCGGATTCGACCGGCTCTGCGCGATTCTCTGCGGCACGCCGAGCATCCGCGACGTGATTGCGTTCCCGAAAACCGCCAAAGGCACGGATTTGATGACCGATTCACCTGCCGCTGTTACCCCCCGCCAACTGCGCGACCTGCACATTGAAGTAAAGGCGGCAAAGAAGGAATAGTCATGCGGATTGGCCGGCAACCCATTCTCCGATGACAGAACCGCGACAAAAAGAGATGATCATCTGACACTTATGACGCGCAGAATCCAAAGGGTTTTCATCGGACATGTTTCACGAACGATGCTGCTGACAATACTTCTGCCGCTCAGCATCGCATCGTTTTTCGGCACTGTGATCGTCGGCGCATTTTTCTTCTCCGTGCCGTATGATTGGAGCGTGAGGGCCATCTCGGACCTCACCTCGCCGCGTGATAACCCGGACGCTTATTGGCTTCCCTGCCTCGGCCTCGCGGTGTCGGCGGTGCTGGCATTGCCTTTCGCCGGGTATGTGGAGCGACGTCTGCGCGGCATCGCGCCTCGCCTCGCGCGCCCGACGGGCATAGCCTTCGCGCTGGCTTTCATCCTATTGCTGCTGACCGGCATCGTGGTGCCGCAAGACGTACTACCGGTGTTTGGCTGGCATGGAATGCATGAATTCCTCGCGCGCAGTTCGGCGTTGGCCTTCTCCGTCGGGATGGTCTGCTGTTGCGCCTGCGCGCTGGGGGACCGATTCCGGATTTTTGGTGGACAACGATCCCTGGGCACCACGTTGTCGTATTACTGGGGATGGGTCACACTATTGCCGGTCAGTTGCGCGATAATTCTGGGAGCCTTGCAGTTCCTCGGTCACCAGGCGGATCAAGCCTGGGCCGAACAAGCCCGCATGTCTTTTCGGCACACTGTGATGTGGCACCTTGCTTTCTGGGAATGGATCGGTTCGGTGACATTCTTTATGTTCATGGTGGTCACGGTGCTGTTGCTGCCTGAAGGCATCAAGGCCACCGCCGTGATCCTGCCCGTCCGCGTCCAACCGGGACGGTTCATAGAACCAGGTGACGAAGCAACGCTGGTATCGGGCGATTGAGGCTTGTTGAAATTTGAAGGATTTCTCGCTGGACGATGGTGAAGAGCGGCGGTGGGCCGCCGCAGTCCACGACGCTGACGCGAATATCGGCAGCGAACGAATGGCGCAAAGCGTATTGGGGTGCGCCAGCCCTCTGGCGCTTTGATAGTACGGACACGTCCGCGTCCCCAAAAAACCTGAAATGCTCCCTGGCTTTTTGTATTCTGCACGGTTTTCCAGTTGGAAGAATTTTGGCAATTGATGGGTGGATTCTGCCTTTTACTGGAATTCTGTTGCCCTCGCTTTGTAGAAGATGTCTAATGCAAAAGCCTCATATAATCAGTTGGGTCTATATGAAAACCAAACGGAACCTGGTTCAAGCCTGCCTGTCAGCGTTGCTGCTCTTGTTGCTGCCCGCCACGGTGCAAGCGCAATTCAACTTCACGACCAACGACGGGTCCATCACCATCACACTTTATACTGCCGGCTATACCGAAACAGAACCGGAAATAAATGTGGTTATTCCCGATTCGACTAATGGCTATCCGGTCACCAGCATCGGAGACGGGGCGTTCTTTGGTTGCATCAAGCTGGCCAACATCACTATTCCCGGCAGCATTACCAACATCGGGAGTGGTGCGTTCAATTCCTGCTTCAGTCTGACCAACGTCGCGATTCCAGCCAGCGTTACCAGTATCGGGGACTATGCCTTCTTTTATTGCACCAACCTGACGGCCATCGTCGTGGATGCAGCCAATCCGTCCTATAGCAGTGTGGATGGGGTTTTGTTCAACAAGGACCAGACCACCCTCAGGCAATTTCCGTTCGGCAAGGCCGGCAGCTATTCGATTCCCGGCAGCGTTACCAGCATCGCGGATGAGGCATTCGGGGTAGATATTTGGGGTGGTTCATATACTTTCAATCCTTCCTGTGCTCGCCTGACAAACCTCGTTGTTCCTGGCAGCGTTACGAATATTGAGGCCTATGCTTTCTCTCAATGCGTTGGCTTGACCAGTGTGACTCTATCCAATGGAATTTCGGGCATCGGCGACTTTGCATTTTTCCGTTGCACTAACCTCACGCATATCGTTATTCCCGGCAGCGTCGCTGACATTGGGAATAACACGTTTGATTCTTGCAGCGAGCTTACCAGTGTGACCATCTGTAATGGTGTCGCCAGCATCGGAGGAGCCGCCTTTGCGGATTGCTGGGACCTGACAGCTATCGCTATCCCGGACAGCGTTACCAATATCGGACACTATGCATTCTACGCCTGCCGTTTGACCAGCGCCGCAATTCCCAGCGGCATTTCACGGGTCGAAGACTACCTGTTCACTGGTTGCGCTTTTAC
>Ga0265338_10008308_pt1 | contig 12634 bp, 8 predicted proteins | sample 42126metaG_FD_193579 | JGI IMG/M metagenome (GOLD analysis project Ga0265338, IMG submission 193579) | Rhizosphere microbial communities from Carex aquatilis grown in University of Washington, Seatle, WA, United States - 4-21-26 metaG | ecosystem: Host-associated > Plants > Roots > Rhizosphere >... | reverse complement strand
CCGGCCTCTGCAAACGAAGAAGAATTTCATCCCATTCAACTGGCTTGCCGAGCCGTAGCTTGGAGCACTTGATGAATCACGCCATTCGCCCGCCTTTGCGCTTTGGCGCTACGGCGCGGCAGCCTTCGAGTTACGCTCCGCTCCAAGCGAAGGCTGGTGCGCGGTAAAGGACTCGAACCTTTGACCCCTACCGTGTCGAGGTAGTGCTCTACCAACTGAGCTAACCGCGCATCCACGAGGAAAGCAAGCCTGACAAGCCTTCCGGGCCATGGCAAGCCCGAACTGATTGTTCCGGCGCTCCCCCGGGGATGGCTGGCACCGGTTTTAACGATTGTCGGGTGCAAATTTATCAAATAATTTTGCCGAACTAACAGCGGGAAAAAGCAGGGATCATCTGTTATACTTTTTATGGTTGATTGATGTTTATGAGCAAATATCTGGCCCTCGGGAAGTTTTCGTTTGGCATGGGCGACCGGTTTTCGCATCAGGCCCGGGCCCAACTGCGCGCCTGCATCCTGGCCACCGAATATGGCGCGGACATCGTCCCGGTGTGGAACAAGTCGAATCGTGAGCACCTGCTCATCGGCACCGAACCGTCCAGCTTGCGCGCCGAGGCCGATGCGGCGGTGGCCGCGCTCGGCTGGCAGAAACCTTACCATGTGGATGCCGACCATATCCGGTTGGAAACCGTGGATCGTTTTGTTGCGCCTTCGGATTTCTTCACCATCGACGTGGCCGATTCCATCGGGAAGCCTGCCGCCCCGCAAAGCGTCAAGGCCTTCACCGACCGCCATCCGGAATTGATCGGCCAGATTGTCATCCCCCACATTGACCGGCCGTTTGAAACCACGCTCGCCGAGGTGGAACGTATCGCCAACAAATTTCTGCTCGCGGTGCAGGACGCCGGCAAAATCTACCGGCATATTGCCCGGACAAAGGGTGAGGCCAATTTCATCACGGAGGTTTCCATGGATGAAACCGACAGCCCGCAGACACCGCTGGAACTGCTCGTCATTCTTGCGGCGCTGGCTGATGAGCAGATCCCGATTCAGACCATCGCGCCCAAATTTACCGGCCGTTTCAACAAGGGAGTTGATTACGTTGGCGATGTGAAGCAATTCGAACGGGAATTCAACGAGGATCTCGCCGTCATCGCTCTTGTCATCAAGCGATATGGCCTGCCTCCGACGCTCAAGCTCAGCATCCATTCCGGCAGCGACAAGTTTTCAATCTACCTTCCGATCCGCCGCGCGTTGAAACGGTTTGATGCCGGCATTCACATCAAGACGGCCGGCACTACCTGGCTGGAGGAACTCATCGGCCTGGCCGAAGCGGGCGGTGACGGTCTGGAAATCGCCAAAGTTATTTATGGCCAGACCCTGGAGCACGTGCATGAATTAAGCGCGCCGTACACGGCGGTCATTGATATCAACAAAGCCAGGCTGCCATCGGCGGCCGCGGTCAATGGTTGGACTTCGGAGCAATATGTTTCTGCGCTCCGGCATGATCCCCGAAACCCCGCTTATAATTCGAGTTTCCGTCAATTGCTCCATGTCGGTTTTAAAATCGCCGCCAGGCAGGGCGACCGTTATCTGAACGCCCTCAAAAAACATGAGGCGGTCATCGCCAAGAACGTCACGGAAAACCTGTTCGAGCGCCATATGAAGCCGCTATTCCTCGGGGAACGGGAACAGGCGAAAGCCTCCGCTCGCGAAGCAGTTGCCGCCTGAGCCCGTTCGAACTATCCTTCCTGCCCATGCCCTTCATTCACGAAGAGTTTTTGTTGAGCACCAGAACGGCCCGCAAGCTTTACCACCAATACGCCGAGGCTGAACCGATTTTCGACTATCACTGTCACCTGTCGCCGCGTGACATCGCCACCGACCGGCAGTTTGGAAATCTTTTTGAGATCTGGCTGGAAGGCGACCATTACAAATGGCGGGCGATGCGGACCAATGGCATGGCGGAGCGTTTTTGCACGGGTGATGCTTCTCCGTTTGACAAGTTCAAGGCCTGGGCCGCGACCGTGCCGCAGACTCTGCGCAACCCGCTCTATCACTGGACGCACCTGGAACTGAAGCGTTATTTCGGCATCACCGATTTGCTCGACGAAAAAAACGCAGGCAAAATCTGGAAGCGGGCCAACGAAAAACTGGCGATGCCGCAACTGTCCGCCCAGGGCATCCTGAAAAAATTCAAGGTCAAGGTGGTCTGCACCACCGACGACCCGGCTGACAACCTGGAGCATCACCGCGCGTTTGCCTTGCAGGGCCATCCGACCCGGATGTTGCCGGCGTTCCGGCCGGACAAGGCCTTGACGGTTCATCAGCCAGCGGCTTTTAACGCCTGGGTGGAGCAACTGGCCGCGGCCAGCAATGTGGATATCAACAGCTTTTCCGCCTTCACTGCTGCGCTGAAAAAACGCCACGATTTTTTCCATGCACAGGGCTGCCGGTTGTCCGATCACGGGTTGAACCATTGCTTTGCGGATTTTTGTTCCGCGACAACCGCAGCAGAAATCTTTGACCGGGTTCGGAATGGCAAATCAGTTTCGCCGCAGGAACACGGACAGTTTGCCTCGTTCATGATGCTGTTTTTCGGCCGGCTGGACGCCGCCCGGGGCTGGACCAAACAGCTTCACCTGGGGGCGTTGCGCAGCACCAACACGCGGCTGCTCAAACAACTCGGTCCGGACACGGGGTTCGATTCCATCGGCGACTGGCCCCAGGTGTCCGCTCTGGCAGCTTACCTGGACCGCTTGGACCAGGAAAACGCGCTTCCTAAGACCATCGTTTACAACTTGAACCCGGCGGACAATTACGCCTATGCCGCCATGATCGGAAATTTCCAGGATGGCACGATTCCCGGCAAGCTGCAATTCGGCTCCGGCTGGTGGTTTCTGGACCAGAAGGAAGCCATGGAATGGCAGCTGAACGCCCTGTCGAACCTTGGCCTGCTCTCGCGCTTCATCGGCATGATCACGGACTCGCGCTCGTTCATGTCCTACCCGCGCCATGAATACTTCCGGCGCACGCTTTGCAATTTGATCGGGCGTGACATGGAAAACGGCCTCGTTCCCAGCGATGAAAAGCTGGTCGGGCCAATGATCCGCAACATCTGCTACGCCAATGCCAAAGCATACATGGCTTTTCCCGGTGTGACCGATGCCGGCGCGAAAAATTCCAGTGCAACGAAGCGCCGCCGGTAGAAATCCCCCCTGTCGCGGCTTTACCGCCCGTGGCTCGAATCAGGTTCTGCTCGTTTCCAAAGGCACAAAGATTTCGGTTCCGTTTTTTTCGGGCGGCGCGAAATCCCCTCCGCAATGTTCGCAGTGTTCACGGTCCACCACGCGGAGTTTTTTGCAGTTGGGGCAGGTCTCCCGGGCCGGCCATTCCTCCACGCTTAACTGGGCCAGCAAACCGGGGATGCCGAAGCAGAGTTGGAACGCCGCCCAACCCAGACGCGCCGGTAGTGGAAGACTGTACCGTCGCCCGAGCCACCAGCCGATGGGGAGGCAGAGCAGCGCCGCCGTCAGGCTGTATTTGACCAGCACCCACTGGATGGCCGACGGCCAGGGCGACCCCTGCAACAGGGGAAACGTCACATACAAAACCGGGGGCAAGGACAGACTGAACAGCTTTTGCGCGAGTCCAAGGTTATAGGGATGATAAGACAGCGCCGGCAGGTCGGCGCTCTTCAACACGCGGCCATCCCGGTCAAGCCAGGTCACCTGCTCGGGGAGCTTGCCGCCGGATTTGCCCTGCGCCCGCCAGGAGGGACTGGTGCAGAGCGCAAACTGATTGTTTGATTCCAGACAGGCGACTGTTACCTGGTTGTATTCAGGGTAAGCCGGCTTGGCCCGCCACAATTCCTTGCCGTCTGGAGCCAGGAGATGGACGTAACAGCGCGTGACCACAATGATGTAATTCCAGTCATAGCCGTTGATCCAAACTTCGTTGACCGCGCCAATGATTCTGTCCGATGAGTTGGTTGCCTGCGTGACCGCCTCGCAATTCTCGTTGGTAACGGTAAAGAGCGCATTGACCCGGCGCTGTTCCGGGAATGGTTGATAAACGGTCCGTGCATCGCGGAGGACCACTCCTTGAAGCGGTTCGTAAAAACCCGCCCGGTCGAAATGATCGCCGTTGCCGGTCAAGCCCTTGGAAAAACCGTCCGGTCCCAGACTGCCGATGAACCGCCGTGTTTTTTTGTCGTAACCCGCCAGCCGGCCATTTCGGTTGCAATAAAACCAGAATTCGTCTGCCGTTTCCCGCCAGAAAGTAAACCGGTTGCAGGAGTTGTTAAACCAAGGATCACGGTAAGCATTGGCAATATTGTCAAAGCAGGGCCGGATAGGATCCTCATAACATTTGCGCTGGTCGAATTCCGCCCATTTGGGCGCGCTGCCGGTCTTCGTATCCACCAATGGCTTGCCTTCCAGGTCCGCTATCTCCGGTTGCCAGCCTTCTTTGCGGGGTGTGATTTTGTAAATCGTGCCGTCCTGGTTCATTCGATAATAGGGAAACAGGGGCTCGGGGACTTGCACCAACAACTTGAACAGCAAACAAATTGCGAAAAACGAGATGAGCGCGCACCCGGGCACGAGGGCGGCGGCCAACGCCAGCCGGCCCGGCGCCGGTTGGCCGCGATAAAACCCGTTACTGTGGAAACCACCCCAGACAGCCATCGCAAGGATGCCGCTGCCGATAAGGATGGCCGCCAGCGCCTGCCAGAAGTGCGGTGTGCTGTACATGACTGCCAGGGAAACAACTGCGGCTGCGCCCAAACCCAGCGCGCGGCTGGCATACCAGCGCGCCTGCCGGAGGCCCGTCAGCATTCCGGCAAAATAATAAACCATTCCCAAAATGGAAAAGACAGCAACCGGCCGGAGCATGGCCCATTCAAACGGCGCAGCGACATGCCCGGGGGCCAGCGCCCAGAGGAGATAGCCGGTCAATGGCAGTCCCGCGACCAGAAGGTAAAGCATCAACCCGGCAAGGATTTTGCCGAAGAAAATTTGAGTGCGCGTGACCGGGCGATGCACCAGAAACGCCCACAGGTCACGTTGCCGTTCGTTGTGAATTTGGAACCAGCCCAGAATGGCGCCAAACGCAGCGCATAGAATGCCACTCAACCCCCAGAATTCACCCGAAACCAACGGCTGCATCATTGCCACCTCCCTTTGGCCCTGGCCTCCTGCCGCCACGGACTGCATCCAATGTGAGTAGGTATGAATATTCAGCCCGAGGAATGCCGAATAGATGATCAAACCGAGCACAGCCAGCTTCAGGTTTTCCCTCAATTCCTTTCGAATCAATGTTTTCATGGTTGCGCCTCCGTTTCCGGCAGGATGAACGATTTTTCCCCGCGCTCGCCCAGATAACCGATAAACGCGTCCTCCAGGTTCAGCGGCACCGGTTCCATTTGGGCCGGATTCAACGCCCGCAATGCCGCTTCGGTCGCGCCGTTGTAATGCGCACAGATGACCCGGAGTTCGCCCTCCGACCGGATAGTCTGCAGCAGACCGGGAATTTTCGGCATCGGCGGCGGCGCGCCGGAGAACCGCAGCCGGACCTGCCGCACACTGTTCCGGAATGCCTCCAGGGGACAGCACACCCGCAACACGCTCCGGTCCAGAACCGCAATGTAATCGGCCACGCGCTCGACGTCGGCCAGTTGGTGCGACGAGAAGAAAATCGTCCGATCCGACCGGCGCGTGAGATAAATCATGGATTCAATCAACGACCGGTGCGCCACCGGATCCAATCCGAGCGCCGGATCGTCCAGAACCAACAGTTCCGGTTCCGGCGCCAGCGTCAGTCCCAGGCAAAGGCCCGCCCGTTCGCCCCGCGACAGGTCTTTTACCCGCGCGGTCTGCTTGAGGCCAAAATGCCCGATGACCCCGCGAAAGATTTTTTCGTTCCAGCGCGGATAAAACCGCGATTGAAATTCGCCACATTCCTTGACGCTCATCCAGCCGTAAAGCTGGTGATCCTCGGTCAGATAGCCGATGCGCGCCCGGGCTTCCGGCGGCAAAGCGCGGATGTCGTAGCCAAGAATCGTTCCACTGCCGCGGGTGGGTTCCAGCAATCCCAGGAGCATGCGTATGGTCGTGGTTTTGCCGGAGCCGTTCCGGCCCAGAAACGCAAAAACACTTCCACGCGGCACTTCCAGATTCAGGTTGTCAACGGCCGGCTTGCTGCCGAAATACCGCGTCAAACCGCGGGTGCAAATAACGGATTGCTCATTCATTGCTTCGATTGCCTCCTTTTCCAGGCTTCCACTGCCCCAGTTTCTTTTCAAATGCCTCGCGCAATTCCCCATGGGTGAAATCCATCGCCAGCGCCTCGCCGATGGCCGCATCAATCAACGGCTCCAGCCGCCGCCAGCCTTCCTCGCGCGTGAACACCTTGCGCTTGCGGGTGATGAAAACTCCGCGGCCGGCCCGGGATTCAATCAACCCGTCCCGCATCAGATCGGCGTAGGCGCGGGCGACGGTGTTCGGATTGACGACCAGGTCCTCCGCCAGGGCGCGAACGCTGGGGAGCTGGTCACCCACGGCCAGCTTGCCGGTGACCACGGCCAGCCACACCTGATCCGTGATCTGCTTGTAGATCGGCGTGTTTGAACCGGTGCTGATGGTGATGTTAAAACTCACGGCGTTTGTTACTGTACTATTACAACTAGTACACTAGCGCGAGCAAGTCAATAACTTTTTTAAAATTTTTGAGTTTGGTGGGACGCGCGGGCCCATCCGCAAGCGCCAAAGGCTAATTCTGCCGCGAACCGGCCGGCTCGAATGGGTGCAGAGCCACACTGAATCTGCCCGACCAGCGGAGCGCGAGTTGTCCCAATTCGCAGCCGCTCCATTCGCGGAGAGCCGTTCAATAATCCAACCCGTTATTAACCTCTGCCGGTGCTGCGGCTTGGGAAGATTGAGCGCCCAACTGCACCGGGCGTGAATTGACGCTGGAAATTTGATTTCCCGGTTTGAAGTTGCCCCGCCAAGTTGTTACGCTCCGGCCATGTCACGAAAGGCGTCGTCGGATTCACACAACGGTTTTGCCGATGTCATCGGTGTCGCACTGCTGGCCGCTGCATTGCTGCTGCTGGTCGCGCAGTTTTCCTTCGACCGCTACGACATCTCGTTTTTCAAGGATCCGCACAACAAGCCCGTGCATAACTGGATCGGGACGGTGGGCGCCTACCTGGCGTGGTTTTCATTTCTTCCCTTCGGGGTGGTGGGATACCTGTTGCCCGTGTTGTTCGCGGCCTTCGGTCTTGCGTATCTGTTGAACATTCTGGGTTATCTCCGCGAACGCCTCTGGTGGTCGTTGCTGTGGTCGGCGGTGCTGGTGATTTCGCTCACCGGCCTGCTTTATCTGTTCGACAACGCCGGCTGGCTGGGAAGGGTCAATGAATCCATCGGTTCCCAGAGCGCCGGCGGCTGGCTCGGATTTGTCAGTTACGGGCAGACGCCGCACTATGAATACGGTTTTTGCCTTCTGGGCAAGGTCGGCGCGGTCATCGTTTATGCCACCTTGTCGCTCATCAGCCTGTTGTTCCTGACCAATTTCCGGCTCGGCGTATGGATTCGCAATTTCCTGAAGGACGAACCCGCTGCCGCCGCCCCGGCTCAACCCAAATCCAACGACGAAGCCGCGCTCGAACGACGCGCGCGTGACCTCGAGCGGCAGGCCCAAAAATTGCAGGAGGAAGTCGCCCGCTCCGGCCTGGGCGCCGACATGAAACCGGTGCCGGAGCCGACCGTCCGGGATTTGAGCGTGCCCGAGGCCAAACCGGCAGGTCCCCGGGTGCGCAAAACCACCCTGCCCGGTACGCCGCCCAAGGAAACCGAAGTTGCCGGGCCCGCCGCCGGAAGCGGGGAACCGGCCCCGGCGCCCGCCGCGGCCACCACCGAGGAGGTTCTGGGCCGGAAATCCGAAGCCCCGGAAAAACCGGTGGAAGCTGGAACCGAAACGGCGGCGGCGGAAAAATCCGCCGAGACGAAAAGCGAACCGGTGGTTCACATTGCTGACGGTTCCGTGCCGACGGCCCCGCCCAGACCCAGGGTGCCCCGGAAACCCAAGCCGCTCACCGTCGCTTCGACGCCCATGATCGGCAATTACCAGCTGCCCCCGCTGGATTTTCTCCAGCACCCGGACCTGACCTTGAAGCCCACGGAGTCGAAGGAGGAGTTGATGGCCAATGCGCGGCTCATGCAGCAGACGCTGGCCCAGTTCGAAATCGAGGTTTCCCTCGGCGACATCACCAAGGGCCCGACCATCACCCGCTATGAATTGCATCCGGCGCCGGGCGTGAAGCTGGAAAAAATCACCGCGCTTTCGAACAACATCGCCGCCGTGCTCAAGGCCGAGCGCATTCACATCCTCGCGCCCGTTCCTGGCAAAAGCTCCGTCGGCGTCGAGGTGCCCAATGCGGTCAAGTCCAAGGTCATTGTGCGCGACATGTTTGAGTCCGACGAGTGGCGCAACAGCAAGGCCAAGATTCCCATCGCCCTCGGCAAGGACGTGTACGGCCATCCCATCATTGCCGACCTCGTGGAAATGCCGCACGTGCTCATCGCCGGTAGCACCGGCTCCGGCAAATCGGTCTGCATTAACACCATCATCGCCTCGCTGCTCTACAAGTTTTCGCCCGACGAACTCCGGTTCGTGATGATTGATCCCAAGGTCGTCGAGCTGCAGCAATACAACGCGCTGCCGCACCTGGTGGTGCCGGTGGTGACCGACCCGAAGAAGGTCATCCTCGCGTTGCGCTGGGTCGTGAATGAAATGGAGAAACGTTACCAGATTTTCGCGCGCGTCGGCGTGCGCAACGTCGCCACGTTCAATGCCCGGCCAAAAAACAAGCCGTTGAAGGAGACCGAACCCGAATTGCCGCTCACCTCCAAAAAGGAAAAGGTCGAACCCGGCGCCGAAGGGTTCGCCGTCGAGGTGGACGAGGAGATTGTCGTGCCGCGCGAGGAGGACATCGTCATTCCCGAAAAACTGAGTTACATCGTCGTCATCATCGACGAGCTGGCCGACCTGATGCTCGTGGCGCCGGCCGATGTGGAAATGGCCATCGCGCGCATCACCCAGATGGCGCGCGCTGCCGGTATCCATTGCATCGTCGCCACCCAGCGTCCGAGCGTGGACGTCATCACCGGCGTCATCAAGGCGAACATCACCGCGCGTATTGCGTTCCAGTGCGCTTCGCGCGTGGACTCGCGCACGATTCTCGACGCGATGGGTGCGGATAAACTGCTCGGCAAGGGCGACATGCTTTATCTGCCGCCCGGTTCGGCGAAACTGATCCGGGCGCAGGGGGCGCTCATCACCGACCAGGAAATCAACGGCATCGTCGAGTTCATCGCCAAACAGGGCAAACCGAACTACGACCGGGAAATTCACCAGCAATTGTCCAAGCCGGTCGCCAGTTTTGAAAACGAGACTGGCATTGACGAGGACGAGGACCTCATCCAGCAGTGCATCGAAGTCATCCGCAGCGAGCAAAAGGCGAGCGTTTCGTTGATGCAACGCCGGCTGCGCCTCGGCTACACCCGCGCCGCGCGCATCATGGACGAACTGGAAAGCCGTGGCATCGTTGGGCCCAACAAGGGTGCCGAACCGCGCGACATCTTGATTGATCTGGACGGCGGCGGCGCCGATGGCGGCGGGCAAAGCGCGGTTTGAGCCACAGATTTTCACAGATGAAACACAGATTGAAAAATCATCTGTTCCAATCTGTGTTCATCTGTGGCTGATTTTTCATACCATTTCCACATGAAACAGTTTCTGGCGACGCTGCCGCGCAACTTGATTGGTTGCTTCAAGGGCCGTTACCTCGTCTGGCATCTCATCGCCATCCTGCTCACGGTTATCCTGGTCCTGTCCGGCTTTGACTGGCGTTATTACCTCGCCACTCGCGATCCAATGCTGCGTTCCTGGATGAAGCCGGCCGTCGGGATTGGCGGTCTGTTGCCGCTGACCTTGCCGCTGTTTCTGATTGTCGTTGGTTTCATCATTCAAAATTCCCGGGCCGTATTGACCGGTTGGGCGGTGGGCCACGCGGCGCTCCTTGGCTCGTTGATTTCGTCCACCTACAAGGCATTTACCGGCCGCGTCCATCCCGCGCGCGTCGCTGGCGAAGATATCAGTCACGTCTTCTGCTTTGGCTTTCTGCGCGGTGGAGTTTTTTGGGGCTGGCCCTCGTCGCATACCACCATCGCATTCGCCATGGCCTTAACGATCTTCACGCTTTATCCCAAACAGCGGTGGCTGGGTGTTGTGGCAATCCTCTACGCCGTCTATGTCGGCATCGGTGTCTCCATGACCATCCATTGGTTCTCGGACTTCGTGGCCGGAGCGATCATCGGCTCGGTCATCGGCACCGTGGTCGGGAGAAGTTTTGGTTCAGAAAAGAACTTTCAACAGGAGGGAACTGAGGCAACAAGAGATTCTGTCTCATAAGTTTTCGCCTCCGTTATCTCCGTTTCCTCCTGTAAAAAGAGTTCGGGCCTCAATTTTTCCAGACCCAATCGCCATTTTCCCGGTCTTCCGAGCCGTCCTTTTTCAACACCACCTGTCCACCATCGTCCGTCTCATTCCAGCCGACGGAATAGAGCAGGAATTTGCCACTTGCCGCGCCGGAGTCTGACGAAGGCAGCTCCGTGCGGCGATAATGCAACGGCTGGCCGCCGATGATGTCGTGTGGCAGTTTTTCAATGAACTGCGGCACAAGCGCATCGAGCGTTTCGGGGTACTCACTGTGGGCGAGATGATAGCGTTCGAGCGCGCAGGCAATCTGGCCTTCGTTCACCTGCGTCTGATTTCTGGCCGTCGTCTGGACGGCTTTGGTGAAGTTGGGGATGGCAAATCGCGCCCAGATGTTCCAGGGTCTTGGGTGCTGGATTGCCTGTTCAACTTCCTTTGTGCCGGCCTCTGCCTCGCGCGGGAGAACCAGATTATTGTCGAGGTCAAATCCGGCGCTCCAATATTGGTCGAGCTCCGTATCGCATTTCATGTTCTGATAAACCCAGCCGCGTGGCAAAAACTTCAGGAGCGCATATCTGGGGTCCGATAACTTCTGCCAGACATTGGTCGGTGCGTGATAGTAGAAATATCTCTCGGCCAAGACCGTGGGCGTGATGGTTTCCAGTGTGCGGGCTGAAGACACGGGCATTTCCCGAAAGCTTTCCGCCACGAGTGGCGGCAGGTTGATGTTCTTGAGCTGTTCCTGCAAGGCCGCGATTTGTGGCTCGCGCCAGAAATGCATTTCCAGACCGTAGGCAATGGTGCTCGCATAAACGCTGGCGATGGCGACGTTGATCATGGAGGCCACCAGCGTCATGGGCTTGCCCGTTGGAGCGGCTTGCAGGATGCGGCAGGAATCGTTGAGCAACGTCAGCTCATTCAGGGCTTTCTCCGGCTGGCCGAGGAGCAGATAGCATTGCGCCCGCTGGGCCAGTGTCTGCACCAGCGAGCGCATCGTCACGAAATTAGGATATTGGATGGCATAGGGCTGGGAATAATCGCAATCAATCCGCGCGTATGGCCGCTTGAGGGCTTTGCGGATTTCATTGAAGTCCGGCGCAAACTGGTCGCTCCATTTCAGATAATCCGCCGCCGCAGTGATTCGAACCCCGGTCAACAACACCTGATAGTTCCCCCGGCTGCCGGTGGCTTCGACACGCAGATGGCCGATATTGGTGATGGTGTCCACGGAAATGAGATTTTCCAGTTCAGTGACGGACGGTGGCGGATCTGCCTGTAAAATAATCTGCGCGGGGGCGAGGTTGCTGAATTGAAATTCTGAAAACTTGAAACCTTGGGAACCGTTGGCACTCCGGCCGATCGTGTTTTGGATCAATTCGCCAGCCTCGCGCTGCGCGGCGGGATCATTGAATTTCAAGACGAGCCTGTTAGTTGTCGATTCAACGGTGCCACTGCCAGGCGATATGACCGTGATGGCAGCCACGACGACCGGCCCGGCATTGGTGGTATGAAACACGGAGAAGGTATTGGTCTTTTCCAATGGATCCCACTTAAACCTCGGCTGTTTGGCATAGAATTCCGCCTCGGCGTCATTCCGGGAATGGACAAAGCTGAAGCCGATTTTTTTGCTGGCCTTGAAAAAATTCTGGTCGTCTGGCACGGGCGGCGGGATGAATTTGTCCCAATCCAACACCATGCCTTTGGCTTCAAGCTCACGTTTGCATTTGTCCCAGTCGCGTTTGCCGCGCCAGTCTTCCTCGGTGTAAAAAATCGCGATCAGCGTGGCGAGAATGGCCACGCCAACCAAAATCCGACGCAAGATTCGCCAGCTATGATTGATTTTTGGTGTTTCGTTCATTTTCAATTCGTTGGGTAGGAGTCGAGGTGACGAGACTCTAACTTTGTCATTTGAGACTCCTCACGTCCACCCTCCGCAGTACCGCTACGGAGGACGGGTCGTCTCCTACGGATTTATCCGGTTAAAATCTCCATGCCTTCGGTGCGCGGTTTGGGCGCAAAAATCTTCTGCCGGTCCGCGTCACGCGTCACGGAATAGTCGGTCAACAACTCTGCCAGGATTTTTTGCTGGTCTTTCAAGGTCATCATCATTTCAGATGACGGCCCGGTTATGATGA
>Ga0265338_10008307_pt1 | contig 12635 bp, 7 predicted proteins | sample 42126metaG_FD_193579 | JGI IMG/M metagenome (GOLD analysis project Ga0265338, IMG submission 193579) | Rhizosphere microbial communities from Carex aquatilis grown in University of Washington, Seatle, WA, United States - 4-21-26 metaG | ecosystem: Host-associated > Plants > Roots > Rhizosphere >... | reverse complement strand
TTGTTCTCGCTAAGGACCCAAAACCATCTTTTCCCTCACTTTTACGCGTGCTCATCCGTGGTTTTGATTCTCAAAATCGCGCTAAAGTTTGTTCTTAATCAGCCGATATAGGGTTTGGAACTGTTTCTTACCTGCGAGTTAGAAGCACCCGGCGACTCGGCAACGGGTCGTCTTTTTTTGTGTACACGTGAGCCTGAAACTAAAGTGGTGGGCGAGACAGGACTTGAACCTGCAAGGGTTTCCCCACGTGGTCCTAAGCCACGCGCGTCTGCCATTTCGCCACTCGCCCGAGCTCGCCTCGCGAGCCATGCCGATTTTCTTTACCATCAAATGAGCTCTGGCGAAATCAAAATTGCATAATCCCTGACGAGTTGGGATATCTGCATACTGCCACCATCCGTAAGGTCGAGTGAGCCCGAGCGGTGCGAACCACAGCACAGGTTGCCGGACGGCGTGCGCAAGCCCCTACCCGGCGGGTGTCCGGATGCCTATGAGGGGTTTGAACGTTGGCGGCGTATTAGGATTGCCGGTAATGAAACAAATAAAACTAAAAGAAACTAAAATGAAATCATCGATTATTTTCCGTTGCTCTGTTCTCGCTTCCTGCCTTGCCCTCGGAACACTGGGTCTGCCGGCCCCGGGCGCCGCTCTTGCCGAAGGCAAAGGCGCCTCGCTGCTTATGGCCGGAACCACTGTCGGAACGGCAGGTCAGCCTCAGAACTCAACTTCGCGTGAGTCCGCGATGTCGTGTGCGCGGTGCAAAGACGGTCTTACCTCGACGTTGGAGAGGACCCACAAAGGCATGAACGCGGCGTCGGTTAGAACCATTCCGGTTCATCTGTGCCCGGCTTGCGTCACTAAGATAGCTTCGGTGGGTTCGGGCAAAGCCAAGACGGACAAGGCCACGCATACCTGCGGCGACACCACAAGCTCAAGTGCCTCTTGCTGCATGACGGCCAAGTAGAGCTCGCGCCCAATTTGAAACCTTTGTCGTTACCTTTGTCGCAAACCCGCAATTCGAACAAAGGTGAGCGACAAAGGCCGGGACAGACCCCCTATTTCTTAGCTTGGCTTCGATCGAGAAAAAGATAGCGGTCCGCATGCTGTTCGGTTTGCGCTCGTGACACAACATCAAGTCGCATGAACTGAACACTTTGGCTCTGATTCATCGCGGGCCAGTCCGGCAAATCTTTTCCATTCGGGTTTCCGGTCTTAACAAAATTGGCAAAATAGCTTTGCATCGTTTCAGAAACCTTGTTGTCGTCAGGAGTCCAACCGTACACGGTGTTCTTGGAAAGATTTCCCATCGCATATTCGATTTCGGCCGAATGGACAGCTCCCCGAGCAGGTGGCTGCGGGTTGTTGCCCGAATTCCGGGTCACGCCGCCGGCCAGGCCCGGACTGGCGTTGCCCATTTCAGGTCTCATGGCCGGGCGCGGATGGGCGAAATAATACCGGTAAACCGGTTTGCCGCCGCTTTTGTTCTGCAGGTCCGCCCATTTCCAGGTGCTATAAGATATGAATCGGTCGCTGGCCAGATCGGTCGCGACGTCAATGACTTCATCGCTGCTCGAGGGCTTGTACACTTTCAGCGCTTCTTCCCAGTTGTTCGGGTACAAGCGCTTCATTGCGTTCTCAAAATTTTGCAAGGTTGGCTCGCTCGGACCCAGGACCATCCGGAAGTTCATTTCCTCAGAATTCCAGCCTACCAACAAAGGGACCTTCGATTGATCGCCGGCGTCGAATACGGCGACGGGATCCCTGGGGAAAAACAGTCCGTCCACCACCAAGCCGAACCAGGGAGAGCCTGGTTTAGCGGTCGCTTCAAGCAGTTTCTCGGCGGGCATGGACCGCAATTCTGCCAAGGTTCTTGCTCCGCTATTAGTGGCGAACTTCATCCCGGTTTGTTCGGCGTCGGCGAGCGGACCTGGAGTGAGCGTTCCCAGCAGCGAGCCGCTTTCACCAATCGCGCGCGCGAACAAGCCTTTTGATAACGGTGATGCCATGTGAGCCGAAACCGAAACGGATCCGGCTGATTCTCCGGCGATCGTAATTTGTCTCGGATCGCCTCCGAAGGCAGAAATGTTTTGGTGAACCCATCTCAAGGCGGCCGCCTGATCCAATAACCCATAATTTCCGGAGGCGTGATGGGCCGATTCCTTCGTCAATTCCGGGTGAGCAAGGAAACCGAAGACGTTCAGGCGGTAATTCACCGTGACAGCAACGATTCCTTGGCCGGCCATGGTTTCACCGTCGTATCGGCCTTCCGATCCATCGCCCGCGGCGAATCCTCCACCATAAAAGTAGACCAGCACCGGTAAACGTTCCTTCCCGGATTTGGCCGGCGTCCATACGTTGAGATAGAGGCAATCTTCACTCATGCCGTCTGAGCGAAAGCCCATGTCACCGAAAATGGGACGCTGCGTAGCCCGCGGTCCGAATTTGTCCGCCGGGCGCACGCCTTTCCATTTTTTGGGTGGCTGCGGCGGTTTCCATCGCAATTCACCGACTGGTGGCTGTGCGAAGGGAATCCCTTTGAACGCGCATACCCCGGAACTGGCGTCAAAACTTCCTTCCAACAAGCCATTTGAGACTTTGACCTGCGTGCCTTGAAAGGCCTCCGCTCCGACGCAGCCCGCCAAAAGCAGACCTACACACAGAACGATTATGTTCCCGGCATTGTTCATAGTTTTCTCCTATTGGTTTACGCGAACATTTAATTGGTACGCGGCGTCTCTGGCCGTTGCGGGCTTGTTGGGCCCTTTCGAACGCGGCCTCATGGTTTCGGTTATTCGATCGAGCAGATTAAGCAGAACACCAGTCTCTTCAGGACTGAAGAGGTCGGCGAGTTCGCCGCGCAGAGTCTCGCTCTGGTTCCAAGCCTTTTTCTGCAGCGCTTTGCCGGCGCGTGTAAGGCTCACCATCCACGCCCGACCATCTGCACTGTGAGCTGTCCGCACCACCAAATCCCTCGTCTCCAACAATGCCAGCATCGCCCCTACCGTATTCGTGTCCGAATTGCAACGGCTCACAAGATCCTGTTGTGTGGCAGGCCCTTGTCGTTCCAGAACCGTCAGCATCACAAATTGGTCCGCACTCATGCCGGCGGATGCTAATGCGGCACTGGTGCGTCTTCGCAGAAATGAACAAGCGCCACGCAAACGCATCGCGAGCTCGTGCCCAACCTGAGAGGAATTTGGTACCGATGTCACGTATACGTGATAATGCATTCAATCGCGGTATTAGCAAGCGAAACACTCCCGACAGACCCGCCTAATTGCCGGGTGAGGACGGTGCGCTGCTTGGCGGTGCGCCGTCCGCGCCGCGTTCAGCGGCGCAGCGTCGCCCCAGATTATCATTCGCGCGCATGCCGGCGTTCGTTCCGCCCGCTGGACGCGGGGGACATCGCGGCGCGATGTCATCCACCATCATGGAGAAAGTGTCTCGTTTTAGTTCACTAAAGACTTGGGGAAGTTCAGGAATTTGTGGCTTTGCCAACGCCTTATTTGGCGAAGCCGCTCGCCTCGCGGACAAAATTGCGAATCATTGGGCCTGATCCCGAAACTCGTCCTTTGGGGGGCTGTTTGGCATGTCAATTGCAGTCTTCCAAGTTCATAGCCGCGGCGTGATGCGTCGCAGGGCAGAGTTGCCCGCACAACAGCTGGCAAACTCCGAGGGAACCGTGCAGAGATTGCGACACCGCATTTCGGAGTCGTTTTTTCTGCGTCAGATTTTCCTTCTTGCAATAATGAAACTCGGGCTCATAGTCGCCTTGACTTTGGAAAGAGGGGTGTCGGGTGAGGGAAGCCCAATTCTTGCCCTTGGTTGCCGTTTAGCGAAGAGCAAGTTGAACGATTAGTTACTGTGCGAATCAAAAGTTCTAACCAAAGCCAAACGTCAGGTTTCTGGAAGTTCAGGCGCGTTTGGGTCATGGTATTGTGCTGTCTCGAACTAAACTACAGCCTGCATGCCCAAACAGCGTCGCAAAACTCAAACTCCGGAAAGGAACTCGACTGGAAGACGCGGGAGCAAATTCGCATTTTGCATGAGGAGAAGTTGTCGCGAACGCCCGCCCAGAAAAAACTGGATTCACAACTCCTGTACCTGCTTCGGCAAAGGCGCCAGGGGAATATTGGTTTGGGCCTTGAGGCCCTGAAACCCTCGCTGCATTTGGAAACCGATGGGCGGGTGCTGGTCGACCTGAAGGCCCATGTTTCGCCTGCCCTGCTTTCCTTCATCAAAGCAAACGGCGGCCTGGTGGTAAACAATTTCCCGCGCTATGACGCAATTCGGGCGTTGGTTCCTGCCGAATTGACTGAGAGCCTGGCACGGAGAGTCGACGTCCGGGCGATCCGCCCTGCTGACCGGGCGACCACGAGTACGATCCCAATCACCTTCGAGGGCGGAGACATTGCCCATCGCGCGGCTGAAGCGCGGCAATTCTTCAGTACGGATGGAGCAGGAATCAGGGTCGGAGTTCTCTCGGACAGCATCGATGGTCTGGTGGACGCTCAGAACAGTGGAGCTTTGCCGGCAGTAACGGTACTGCCGGGACAGGCGGGGACCGGAGCTGGAGAGGGCACAGCCATTCTTGAAATTGTCCATGCTCTGGCTCCCGGCTCGGCGTTATATTTTGCGACCGGACTCAACAGTGTGGCAGGTTTCGCTCAGAACATACGCGCTCTGCAACAGGCGGGCTGCCGGATTATCATCGACGACATTAGTTACTTCAACGAATCTCCTTTTCAGGACGGTCCGATCGCTCAGGCGGTCAATGACGTCTCGTCCGCCGGCGGATTGTATTTCTCCTCGGCAGGCAACAGCGGTGGTGTGGATCGGGGCACCTCGGGAACCTGGGAAGGGGACTTTAAAGACGGTGGCCCTGCGACTGTAGGGCGCGGCGGCAGGCTTCAGGATTTCGGTGGTGTTACCTACAACACCGTTCTGCCTGGAATCGGATTTGGACGCGTCGACCTATCTTGGGCGGATCCGCTGGGGCAATCCACTAACGACTATGATCTATATATCGTAAACTCTTCCGGTGCGGTCGTTCGGAGTTCGACCAATATCCAGGACGGGCATAGCGATCCTTATGAGTCCTTGAACATCTTGAACGTTCAAGACCGTATCGTGATCGTCAAGTTCTCCGGGGAGGATCGATTCCTGCACCTGAGCACCGGGCGCGCGCACTTAACCATTTCAACTTCCGGCACAACCTTCGGTCACAATGCCAGCGGCGCAACCAATGCCTTTTGTATTGCCGCCACCCGTGTGGATTCCCCGCCGGTACCTTTTGTTGGAGGAGCCGTCAACCAGGTCGAGTATTTTAGTTCCGACGGGCCGCGCCATATCTTCTTTAATCCGGACGGCAGCCCGATCACCCCGGGCGATTTCTCGGCCACTGGCGGGCAGATCCTTCAGAAACCCGATTTAACGGCTGCAGATGGCGTTTTCACGTCGCTAGCTAATTTTTCGCCGTTTCTAGGGACATCCGCCGCGGCACCTCACGCCGCGGCAGTCGCAGCGTTGGTATGGTCCTACAACCCATTCATGATGCCTGGCGCTGTTCGCAGTGCCCTCACCAGCTCGGCGCTGCCCATCGGAAACCAGGGTTTTGATCAGAATTCCGGAGTGGGCATAGTCATGGCTTATCCTGCTTTGGCGGCAGCACCGCAGGTCCTGCTCCAAAATGTTCAACTGCAGGACGCCAATAACAATGGCGAACTGGATCCGAACGAATGCGCCAATCTCATCGTCACCTTGCAAAACTCGACTGCGCAAACCATCAGCGGCATCACTGCTGTTCTGAGTTCGGCCTCGCCAGAGGTATTCGCCGATCCGACCCCTTGCACTTTCCCAGATCTGCTACCCAACCAGAGCGCGGTCTCAACGGTGCCCTTCCATCTCAGCGCTGGTCCCGCGTTTGTTTGTGGCTCTAACACGCTCTTCCGTCTGAAAGTGACCACCTCCAACCTTGGGAATTTTGAGCAGCCTTTCCAGCTTGATTCTCAGATCGCGGGCTTTGGCGACACGAATCTCTTCACCGCGACAAACGTGCCGGTGGATATTCCGGATCTTGGCGGTATTGACTCTGGAATCACGGTCTCGGGCATCGCACTGCCCCTCGCTCGTGTGAGAGTGGCCGCTTATATTACCCACGCTTACGACCAGGACCTCGTGATTTCGTTGGTAGCTCCCGATAGCACCGAAGTTCTCCTGAGCGCGAATAATGGGCAGAGCGGGCATAACTACGGCGCTGGATGCGATTCGATGACTTATTTTTCCGATGAGGCCACCAGTAGCATTAGCACCGCGTCCGCTCCTTTCGTGGGGGTTTTTACTCCCGAACAAAGTTTGTCGGTTTTTCAGGGCAAAAGCGGAGCGGCTGTTAATGGACTCTGGAAACTACGGGTCGAGGATACGGCCGGGCAAGACGTTGGAACGCTTCAGTGCTGGTCGCTGGAACTCACACCAATCGGCTGCAACGACGGGGGCGGTCAGTGTCTTATTCCTCCTGCGCTCGCGCAGGATGTTTCAGACCAGATTGTGACAAACGGAGCCGGCGTTCAATTTGGTATTGCCGCCACCGGCACCGATCCGCTGTTTTATCAATGGTATTTCAATTCGACTAACGCTCTGCCGCTCGCAACCAATGCAACCTTGCAGTTGACCAATGTCAGCTTGGAGCAAGCCGGCGTTTATCAGGCCGTGGTCACCAATGTATACGGAAGCATCACCAGTTCTCCAGCGAGCCTGACGATAATATTGCCTGCGATGATTGTGGCCGATCTCCTCGACCAGGTAGCCACGAATGGCGACACCGTAACTTGGACCCTCGATGCTCTGGGCTCGCCACCCCTTTCTTATCAATGGTATTTCGACTCGACCAACCTGTTGGCGGATGCAACCAACAGCACTCTGGTCCTGAGCAACGTTACCCCGGCCCAGGCCGGCAACTACGACGTGACCATTTCCAATGCTTACGGCTCTGTCACCAGCGCGCTGGCCAACCTTTCGGTCGTAGTACTTCCCTCTATCGTCTGCGGCACCAATGTCACACTAGGCTTGGGCAGTTCCTGGGATTTCACACCTCCCAGCTATGAGGATACGAATCTGACTCTGCAGGTTTTGAAAACAACGACCAACTCATTGTGTGGCGAGAGCTTCAGCGCCACACGCCAATGGTTGGTCAGCGATACCAACGGATACCAGGTTACTTGCAGCCAGACCATACAGGTCCTTGATACCAACGCTCCGCTGATAAGCTGTCCGGCTGATAAGTCGGTCGTGTCTGGCAGTAGCTGGAGCTTTGATGTGCCCACCGCTCAAGATCCCGAAGCGGCACAGGCGCTGGTTTATGATAACTGGACCAACAATCTGAGCCAGGCGCTGGACCCGGGACAAACCGAGGTAGGCAACCAGATCACTCTGGCTGATTCACAGCGCTATCCTTCTCTTCTGTCCTTGGAGTATTGGGGGACCAATGCCACCCAACAGAGCTTTGCCGGAACGGTCACTGCCCGGGTCAGGTTTTACAGCAACGATGGGCCAGCCTTATTGACGGGCCCGGCGACCCCCGGAACAATCTTCTACGATAGCGGGCCCTTGGGAATAAGCGCGACCAACCAAGGTGCATTATTGATCCAGGATTTTGAGCTCAGCGCGGCAGTGCCCCTCAGCGGGCCACTGCCTTCGAACTTTACCTGGACGGTGGCCTTTAGCGGTTTGGGCAGTAACGATGCCGCGGGACTAAGTCTGTATGGGCCGCCGGTGGTTGGCCAGGCCATGGGGGGATATTGGGCCTTGGGGACCAACGGTTGGACTTTGGAAGGCCAGCCGAGCGAGAGCTTTGGCGCACAACTGGCGGCTTTGAGCAGCGGGGTGAGCTTGAGCGTGCTCAGCACGGTGACCAACACGCTGTGCGCGCGCAGCTTTAGCGCGACTCGGACCTGGCAGGCACTGGATGCCTGCAGTAATGCGTCCAGTTGCAGCCAAACGGTGACGGTGCTGGATCAGTCTGGACCCTTAGTGTTGAGCCAGCCACAAGACCAGGCAATGCTGGTGGGTCAGACCGTTACACTCTCAGTCGAGGTCTCCAGTTGTCCGCCGGTGTTTTATCAATGGTACTTCAACCAGACCAACGCCCTGGCGCAGGAGACCAATGCGATCCTGGTGCTGACCAACATTAGCACAGCCCAGGCAGGCACGTACCAGGTCGCCATCACAAACGATTTCGGCAGTATCACCTCTGACCTCGCAAATGTAGTAGTCGAGGTACCTGCGGTTATTGTCCGAAATCCCCAAGATCAAGTTGCGACCAACGGCGACGATGTGCATTGGAGAGTACTCGCGAAAGGAACCGCACCGCTCTTTTACCAATGGTACTTCAATCTTACCAATGTCTTGGACCAGGAAACCAACGCCATATTGGATTTGACGAATGTCGGTCCGGCTCAGGCAGGTGCGTATCAAGTCGTAGTCACGAACGTCTACGGCAGCGCTACTAGCGCTCCGGCCAACCTAACCATAGTTATGCCGCCGAGCGTCATTACCAATCTCGCCGACCACGTCGCCACCAATGGCGACACGGTAACGTGGACGGTCTTGGCACAAGGCACTGACCCATTGTCCTATCAGTGGTACTTCAACAGCACTCTCTTGAGCTTGGAGACCAATGACACGCTGGTCTTGAGTAACGTTGTTCCGGCCCAGGCGGGTATCTATCAGGTGACCGTTGCCAACAACTACGGCAGCGTAACGAGTGCGCCGGCTAACCTTACCGTGGTCGTTGTTCCACGAATTGTGTGTAGTTCAAACACGACGGTCGCCCTGGGCAGTTCTTGGGATTTCAGCCCTCCCACTTATAGCGATACCAATTTGACCTTGCAGGTGCTCGACACGACAACCAACACGTTATGCGGCGCGAGCTTCAGCGCCACGCGCGAATGGGTGGTCAGCGACACGAACGGTTATCAGGCAGCCTGCAGCCAAACCGTGCAAGTTCTGGATCCCGTGACTCCGGTGATGAGTTGCCCGGCTGACAAAACGACGGGGCTGGGCGCAGACTGGAAATTTGACCTGCCGACAGCCAGAGATCCGCGGGCGACGGAGTCGGTGGTCTACGACAATTGGACCAATAATCTGAACCAAAGCGTAGATCCCGGTCAAATGGAAGTTGGCAACGAGATAACGCTGGCGGGCGCAGAGCGATACTTGAGCAGTCTCTCATTCGATTACTGGGGCACCAATGCCACCCAGGACTCCTTTGCCGGCCCCGTTACGGCTCGTGTGAGATTCTATAACAACAATGGCCCAACTCCATCCTCGACCATTTTTTCGCCGGGAACGGTTTTCTTCGATAGTGGACCACTGCCCATCACGGCGACTAATCGCGGGGCGGTGGTGCTCCAGGAGTTTGCTTTGAGCGCCGCTGTGCCATTAACCGGGGCGTTGCCTTCGACTTTTACCTGGACCGTGGTCTTTAGCGGTCTAAGCAGCAACGATGCTGCGGGACTAAACCTATATGGACCGCCGGTAACGGGTCAGGCACCGGGAGGATACTGGGCTTTGGAGACTAACGGTTGGACTCTTGAAGGCCAGCCTGGAGCGAGCTTTGGCGCACAACTGACGGCGTTGAGCAGCGGAGTGAGCCTGAGCGTGGTCAGCACCGTAACCAATGCTCTGTGCGCTGGTGGTTTTAGCGCAACACGCACCTGGCAGGGGCTGGACGTTTGCAGCAACGCCGCCGCATGCAGCCAGACGGTTTCGGTGGTCGACCCGTCAGGGCTGGTGCTCATCAGCCAACCGCAGAATCAAGCCGTTTTGGTGAGTCAAACTGTTTCGCTGGGAGTTGGGGCGTCTAGTTGCTCACCGGTATTTTACCAATGGTACTTCAATCAAACTAACGCATTGGCGCAAGAGACCAACGCGACTCTTGTCCTGGACGATTTCTCACCACTCGAAGTTGGCAGCTATGAGGTTGTCGTCACCAACGCCTATAATAGTGTGACCAGCACTCCTGCCAGCATTTCTATAGCGACAGGGCCGACCATTCTTTCACAGCCGCAAGATACCCTCGCCACCGCCGGTGAGACGGCGGTCTTATCAGTCTCGGCGGAAGGATCGCCGGCCCCGGTTTATCAGTGGTTCTTTAACGACACCAACCTGGTCGTGGGAGCGACGGATCCAATCTTGACGCTGCCTAATGTGCAAGATAGCCAGGCGGGCTTCTATTCGGTTTTGGTGAGCAATATCGCTGGAAGCGTCACCAGTACGAATGCGCGTCTGACTGTGACCGACATTCCCATTATTACAAGTGAACCTCTGAGCTACACCGTCTTCCAGGGAGCAGATGTGGTTTTCACCGTGGCCGCGACCGGAACGGCTCCATTGAGCTACCAGTGGATGGCGAATTGCACCCGGCCCATTTCCGGCGCAAACTCGACCAGCCTCAGGCTGAAGAGCGTAGGGCCACTGGATAGCGGCAGCTACTGCGTTGCGGTTTCGAATGCCGTTGGTTTTACCTCCAGCGAGCCGGCGGTTCTACGCGTGCTGGTCAAGCCCAAGTTAACTTCCATTACGCGGACCCAAAATAGCGCTTTGCTCAGTTTTGCCACCGTTACTAACCTGCTTTATACGGTTTATTCCAGTGACGCGCTGCCCGCCACGAACTGGGTCCTTTTGCCCACCGCCTTTCAGTTGCCGGGGACGGGCTTCCCGATCACGGTGCCTGACCCCGCCGCAACTGGGAATGAGCGATTCTATCGGATCATTGTTCAATAGCGGAACGCACCTGCGGGGGATTGATTTTCAGACTGCGGAGGGCATTTGAATACTACGCCATCTGGGGATTGGTGCGGCGGCGCTTCTTCCGGGCGGCGAGACGCGCGCCGCCACGATGCAGTGCTTGGATGAAGACGCATTTTCTTTACCGGGCGCGTGAGCTCTCTCTAAGATAAGCGCCTATGAGGAATTCTGGGTCTGTCAATTTGAATGAATTGCTCTCCCCGGCGCATATTAAGCTGGATTTGGAGAGCAGCGACCGGGAATCGGTTCTACGAGAACTGGTGGAACAGATCCCCGAATTAACGCGACGACCGGAGGCTCAGCAGACCCTCCTCCGGGCATTGCAAGAGCGCGAGCAGCTCTACAGCACTGGGATTGGGGACGGAATCGCCTTGCCGCACTCGCGGAATGCGCTAGTGGGGCTGGTGGATAGCCCGCTTATAGTTTTTGGACGACATGTGAATGGCATTTCCTATGGAGCACCGGACGCCCTTCCAGCTCGACTCTTTTTCCTCGTAGTCGCACCCACAGTGACTCAACACCTGGCTCTTCTGGCACGGCTCATACGGCTTCTTCGCGACCCCAAGCTGCGACATAGCCTGCTGACCGCGGGCGACCCGGAGAAGGTGATTGAGCTGGTGCGGGAAGCTGAGACAAAAATGTGAGCTGAGCGAAACGTTAGAGATAAACTTAGACCTCGCCTTTGAAGCCCTGCTGCCGGAGCGCTTCAAAGAGAACCAGGGCAACGCAGTTTGATAAATTGAGCGAGCGCGCGTTAGGATTGAACATGGGAATTGAGAGCCATTGCTCGCGGTGTGCCTCAAGCAGGGGCGAAGGCAAACCAGCGGTTTCGCGACCGAAAATCAGATAATCAGAATTCGAAAAACGCGCTTCGGTGTAATATCGAGGACCGCGGGATTCGACAAACCACAATTGAGCGCCGGCCGGCAGCATTTTTTCAAAATCCGGCCAACTGGGCCAGCGCTGCCATTGAACCTGGTGCCAATAGTCCATGCCAGCCCGCTTGAGTTGAGCATCACTCAGTTGAAACCCGAAAGGCTCAATTAAATGCAAGCGGGTCAGAGTGGCGGCGCACAGCCTGGCGACGTTACCGGTGTTAGGCGCGATTTCGGGTTCAAGCAGAACAACGTGCATTGCGTTTTTTTTGGTAGAAAACCTTCCACAAAACAAGCCCGTGCGCAGGGGCGGTCATGCCGGCCACACGCCGATCCTTCTTTGTGAGCAACGCATCCATTGAATCGGGAGTGAATTTGCCCAAACCCACCTGAACCAGAGTGCCGACAATGCCGCGGCACATTTTGTAAAGGAACCCATCGCCCTCGATCACAAACGTCAACAAAGGGCCGCTCTTTTTAAGATCGCAACGGCTGAGTCTGCGCACATTTGTTTTCTTCGCATACCCGGGGTTCGCCGCGAAAGATTGGAAATCGTGCTTCCCCAGCAAGCGCGGGGCAGCTTGGCGCATCGAGGCGAGGTGGAGCGGGCGCGGAACGTGCCAGGCGGTATGGCTCAGCAGCGGGTTCATCGCCGCGTGATTCCAAACGTAATAGCGGTATTGCTTGCCGGTGGCATCAAACCGGGCGTGAAATTTCTCAGCGGCGCGAGCTGCATGGATTACGCGCACATCCTCCGGCAACCACGCGTTGAGAGCTAGCGCAAGTTTGTGACAAGACATCGAGCACTCATCACGCGGCACCTCGAAATGAACAACCATTCCGATGGCATGAACGCCGGTGTCGGTTCGACTCGAGCTATGCACCCTTGGCCGGCTGGGAAAGAGCCTGGCTAACGCCTCCTCAACCTTCTGCTGAACACCGGTCCCAATCTTC
>Ga0265338_10008305_pt1 | contig 12635 bp, 19 predicted proteins | sample 42126metaG_FD_193579 | JGI IMG/M metagenome (GOLD analysis project Ga0265338, IMG submission 193579) | Rhizosphere microbial communities from Carex aquatilis grown in University of Washington, Seatle, WA, United States - 4-21-26 metaG | ecosystem: Host-associated > Plants > Roots > Rhizosphere... | reverse complement strand
CCACAGCGGCGTGGCCGTCGTGGCGGTCGCGCAGTACGCGAGCGGCATTCCCCACCCGCTGCGCCGGCAGTGCCGGCGAATCGTCGCGCACGCGCAGACCTGGGACCTGGACATCGACGCCCTGGCGCAGCCGATGGGCGACGACCGCGCCGAGCTCGTGCGCTCACTGCGCGGCCACGACTCAATCACCTGGGACCGCGAAGCGGACCCTTCAACCGCCGCGGCCTAGCGGCAAACGGGAGAGAAGAACCATGGCGGACGGCGAGAAGAGCAGCCTCATTCCCTCGGGCAAGACGATCATCCAGACCATCGGCATCTCGGCCCTTTTCATGTGGGCCGTGTCGAAGTTCGGCGGGCCGAAGACCGCGAACGCCCTCGGGCTCGTGGGCGAGGCGAAGAGCACCGCGACCACGACGACGGGCGTCTACGTCGATGAGAACGGCAAGGGCCACGCGCAGTAGCTCTTAACCGAAAAGCTACAAACGAGAGGCGAACGCCGGCCGTAGCCCTTCAGTGGGAAATGCGCGCGACAGCCGGGAGAGACCGGCAACCTTTCGCAGTCCCCTTTCCTCCCCGGAGAACCCATGTCCGATTCGCACAAGCCGTTCGACCTGCCGCCGCTCGTGAAAGGCCCCGTGAAGGTGCAGCACTCGGGCGCGCCCGCGGGCCTCATCAAGGGCACGCGGTACACCCTGACGTTCCACCTCGACACCTCGAGCGGCAACATCACCGTCAAGAACCCGCGCGGCAAGAGCCAGGTGGCGCGCGCGGCGGACGACCTCGACGGGTTTCTGGCCGCGCTGTTCACGAACATGACGGCCAACATCGACAACACCACGGCCGGCCTCAAGTGGAACGGCATCGACCCGACGATTCTGCGCTCGCAGCTCTTCCGCCTCACCAAGCGGGACATGAAGGTCGGCGGCGGCATGGTCGACGGCACGAGCGTCGTGCACGGCACCGGCCAGGACTGCACCGTGCAGTTCTTCATCCCCGAGTCACTCAAGCCGGCGATCGAGGACGGCGACCAGTTCGCGCAGGGCTCGGTGCGGTTCAAGAAGGGCTTCCACCGATTCGTCATCGCGAGCCTGACCCCGCAGTTCACCGCGGCGAACACCGGCACGTTCGTCGTGTCCAGCCTCGCGTGGTCGGCCGAGTACGTGTACGACGCGATGGGTCCGCCGGGCCAGGTCGGCGCACAGGTGCTTCTCGAGGACCTGGGCACCCTCCGCGCGGACGGCCCCGAGCTCGAGCCGCGCGCGTACCTGTACCTCGACAGCGACACCGCTCCGGGCTCGGACTCATACACCTGGACCCTCACCGCGCCGCCGGTTGAGACGGAGCAGAGCAGCGCGGCCGAGCTCGCCGAGAACTACGAGGATTCGTGGCTCGACGACATGAGCCAGCCCGACCAGCCCAACCCCAACTCGCGCTCGACGCCGCTCTACTTCATCAAGAATGGCGTCAAGTACGCTGAGCTCGATTTCTCGGCGTACGCGCCGGGCATCCGCCACGACGCCGCGGGGGCGACGGGTATGCACCTGCTCGCCACGTCCATCGCCGAGCCGCCCGACTCCGCGATCCGCCAGGTGCACACCGACACCGTGGGCGCCGACAGCACCGCGTCGAGCGTGGTCCGCACGCCCTCGAGCGCGCTCGGACAGACCGACCTGCCCGCCCGCGTGAAGCGCTTCGCCGCGCACATCGTCGTCCCCGGCGAGGTGAACGACCCGAACGCGCGCATCGCCCGCAGTGCACGGGCCAACGGCAAGGTCAACGGCAAGTAATTCCACCGCAACGAAACTGCGTCGGTGTGCAGCGCTCGGCGACGGGCGCTGCACACCGCGGCGGGAGTGTCACCGATGGACGACTCAGACCTTTTGATTGGCGCGCTCGTCGTCGGCGGGCTGTACCTGGCCACGCGTGACTCGAGCTCGAGCAGCACCCCGCAGCAGTCCGCACCGCAGGCGAGCAACGCGGGCTGTAACGGCGTGACCATCTTCGGCGTGTGCGTGCCACAGAGCGTGGTGCAGCAGGGCGCCAACGCCGTGTCCGCGTTCATCGCGTCCATCTCTGCCGGCAACGGCGGCGGCGCGAACTACAGCGAAGACGACGTGGAGGACGCGCTCGCCGACATCGGCGCGTAATCCCGGAAATGAGCGCGTACGCCATCCCAGTCCCGTGCAAGCGATGCGACGGCACCGCCGTCGTTGCCTACGTGGGGTTTGCGCTGGGACACCTCGCCGTCGGCGCGTTCGATGATGCGGTCATGCTCGCATTCTCGGGCGCCGCGCCTTCGGACGTGGACTCGCAAATTGCACAGGCTGCGGCCTCGGGCGTGTACGTGGTCGGCGGCTACGCGGATTGCTCGGGCAAGCAGGTTGCCGCCGTGGTCCAGCAGTTCACGCGCATTGATCCGCTGTCGCCGGGCGAGGCAACCGCGGAATGGTTCTCACTCGCGAAGTCGCAGAACCGCGCCGTTGTGCTGTCGGGTGTGCTCGACCAGGCGCAAGGCACGGTCAGCGGCGCGGGCGTGATGGACGGCAACGACCCGCACCTGTCACAACCCGGCTACGCGAACACCTGGGGCCCGCGCTCTGACGGCACCGTTCTCGCGAACGGCGGAAACTGCGGTTACGCGCTGGGCATCGTCGACCGCACGGAGAACGGTGTTGCTGGCGCACTGCAAGCCATCGGCTCGGACGTGGCTGGCGATCTCGAAACGCTGCTCGCGTTCCTGCCGCTGTTGCCGCTCGCCGGGTTTCTGCTCGCTGTCGCCGAGCTGTGCGTCATCATCGGCGCAGTGGGCGAGGCCGCCGCGGCGGCGACCGGCCACAGCAACTCGGTAACGGACGCAGTGAGCGACGCCGCGGACCCGGCGAAGGACGTGCGCGAAGCCATCGCCGCAGGTCGAGCCGTTGCGCACGCCGAGGCCGCGCTCGTCACCCTGATTTCGGGCAAGCCGGTATCGACGTACCTCGCAGCCGGCGAAAGCGTTGTGAACGGGCTCTTCGGCCAGAACGGCAAGCCACCACCGGACCAGCTCGGCGCAGCCGGCGTGCCCGTCGACCGCAACAACGTGGGCAACCCGCCCGCCGACGACTCGAGCGACGACTCGAGCATTTCGATTCCCCTCGTGCTCGGCGCGCTGGCGCTCGTCGCGTACGCACTCACCCGAAAGAAGGCGACCGCCAATGGCTGACCTGCCCGACATCCGCGCGGACCTGTCGAACAAGAAGCTGGAGAAGTACGCAGTTGCGTACGGGCTCGCCGGCCTGGCGACGCTCGCACTTTCGTACTACCGCGCGAGCAAGATTGACGCTGCGACCGCGGCCGGCACGCCCGTTCCGTACGTGTGGCCCGGCTTCGGCACCACGCCGCCCGGCGCTGTGCAGGGCGCACTCGAAACCGTCGCGTTCTGGCCCTACGCGCTGCTCAAGATGGTCAACCCGCCCGCAGCGAGCACCGCCACCAAGATTCTGAAGCGCACGAGCTCGAGCCCGTGAAGCTCTCCCCGCGAGATACCGCGCTCGTCGCGGGCGTGATTGCCGGCGGGCTGGCCTACTACCTGTCGCGCAAGAACGTGCCCACGTGCGGACAGGAGACCCCCGCGAACGCGCCGAGCTTTCTTGACTCGGTGCTCGGTGCGCTCGAGCACCCGGCCGAAGACTTCTCGCTTGGCGTCGCGGCGTTCTCCGACTTCGCAACGCGCGTGGAAACCCTCGGGCTCGTCGCGCCCACCAGCTCGGCCGACCTCTACGCATGGTGGCAGGGCCTCACCGACGCGCAGCGCCAGGCCGTCGAGAACGACGAGACCGCGAAGAACCTCATTTGCGCGGCGATGCAGACCGGGGCGCAGGTGTTCACCGCGGGTGAGTCGTTGATGCTCGGCGCAGCCGTGGGCCTGGGCGCGTTCTTTCTCGTGAAGGAGCTCCAATTATGAGCTGCGGTTGTGGCTGTGCAGGCAAAGGGAACTGCGGTGGTGGTCGCACGCGCGGCACCAACGCGAACGCGGGCGGGCTCGAGCGACTGGGCGTCTGGGGCAACTGGTCCGACGCCGCGACGCGCTCCCCGGATGGCGCACAGCAAGCGGTCACCTACCGCGACGACTCGGCGCCCGCCGACAACCCCAGCTCGAGCGCGCCGCCGATCACGGTGCTTGGGTTTCCTCCGCTCGTCGCCGCACTGCGCGACCTCGCCCGCGGCTTCATGGGGTCCGGGTCGTGACGCTCGCCGAGGTGCTTGCGCTCACAGGTTCCGCGCTGGCCCTCGTGGCATCGGTGGGCGGTTGGGCTTTCGCAATCGGCGGCATCAGCGGCCGACTCGACAGCATCGAGAAGCAGGTTTCCCGCTTGTACGACGTGGCGATGAAGAAGGGCGGCTGACATGGAAGTGTTCACAGGCGCCGGGTGCGGCATCAACGATTTCGAGATGACGGTTACGACCGTCGCCGCCGAGATCACCAAGTCGCCGATGCCCGGCCGCAAGTCGCTCACGCTCCAGAATCGCGGCGACGACTCGGTGTTCGTCGGCAGTCGCGGCGTAGCGGTCGGCCAGGGTTTCGAGCTCGGTTCGGGCGAAAGCATGTCGTTCGACTATGGCGAGGGAATCCACCTCTGGGCCGTCACCTCGAACGACCAGACCAGCGGTTCCGCGCTGTGGGTGATTGAGGCCGCGTGACACTCACCTGGCAAAAGGTCGGCGCGTTCGGCGCCGCTGCTCTCGCCGCCGTCGCGCTCTCGCGATACGTGGCGCTTGCGTCGGGCGACGGGCGCCTTGACCGCTGGGGCATCCGCGGTCGCGCGCTCTACTGGGGCGAGCGGCTTGGGGTGCCGCCGTCGCTGTTGATGGGCATCGCGCACCAGGAAGCTGCCGCGTGGCTCAATCCGCAGCTCGGCGACCAGGGCGACGACCGCGGGCCGAGCGTGGGCCCGCTTCAGGTACTGCGCACAACGGCAATCGCTGACGGGTTCGTGCCGGCCGGCACCGACTCGGACACCTACGCGCAGTGGGGCGACCCGGCGCACGAAGGCGAAACGTTCGAGTGGGGCGCCCGTCATTTTGCGTCGCTCTACGCGTCGCACAGCGGCGACGCGCACGCGGCACTCGCCTCGTACAACGGCGCGAGCTCGTACGCCGATGCCGCGATGCAGTGGCTTGCGAAGACCTACCCCGCCCAGTGGGCGACGGAGTGAACATGCGGAAGCTCAATCCTGTCTCACTGCTCGTCGCGTTCTTGGTGGGGTTCGCGCTGTTCTCGCCGCCCGACTCGGCGAGAGCATCCGTTGTGACGCCGCCCGCCTCGAGCAAGCCGCCGCTGTGGGGCGACGCTGGCGCCGGGAACATCGCACCATCCCCGACTGCGCACGTGTACGCGCCAGCCATCGACGGCGGCGCCCTGGCTCGTGTGGTCACGACGAGCGACCTTCCGTCAGCGGCGGCAGCTACGTACACGTGGCTCGACGGGGGCCTTGGCAATGCGGTCGATCCGACGAACACGCTGACCTGCAATCATTTCGGCATTCCCGGATGCAGCACGACGAGCCTTTTGACCACTTATCTTTTGGCCTCCGATGCGACGACGCGCGTTTCGTGGGGCACGAGCGGCACAATCACGACGTTCTATTTTCCGATTTCGTTTGGCACGGCTCAGGCGTTTTTGTTTCAGACCAGCAACACACCGACGAATGCCCTTCAGTTGGCCACGGCATCCGGTAGCGACGTGTGGCACGTGACCGGAACTGGCAACACATACAATCAGAAATGGGCTTACGTCGATGCTGGCGAGCCCGTGGTCACGGCGGCTCAACTCTCGGCCGCGGCATGGCAATCGCTCGCCGGGGCGCCGCTGAACAACAACTTCGCCGACGCGACGCCGTTCGCGGCGCTCGTGCTCCAATCCGCCGTCACGAAGGGCGAGCTCAATTGCACGCTCACGGTGCTCGGCACCAACGCGAGCGCGTGCAACGTCGATTACTACGTCGTCGACCTCTCAGCGCCCGTGTCGCACTTCTGCGATGTGACGTTCAACACGGGCACCGGCGGCACAGCCATCGTCGGCACGACTCAATACGCGAGCTGTTCAATCTCAAAGACAGCCTCGGTCGCGCTCGCAATCGAGAGTGTGAACTCTGGCTCCTGCGCCACGAAGGGCGCGGCCACCTGCAACTTCCAATTTCAGTAGCACATCACGCAGAACCAACCCCGGAGCACCACAATGCAGAAGCTCAAGCAGGCCATCATCGACGCGATGCACAGCCGCCAGTTCGCGACCGCCGTCGAGGGCATCGAACAGTTGATTGGAGCCATCGCACAGGGCGGCGCCGCCGCGCTGCCCGCTCCCGTCGCACCCCTGGCGCAGACCGCCGCGGCCGACGCGACCAAGCTCGCCGTGGACACCACCGACGCCGCGATCACCGGCAGCCAGGCGCCCGGCACCGTCGCCGCGCTCGACGCGAAGCAGCTCGCCGCGGACATCGCCGACTCGGTGAACGACGCCATTGGCAAGGCGCTCCCCGGCGTGTTCGGCCAGATGGCCGAGAACATCGCCAAGGGCGTCGAGGCGAGCGTGCTCGCGCGCCTGGCGCCCGCCGCGGCCAAGTAGTGGGCACGTTGCTTCGGTGGCTGTGGAGGCCCGCTGTGCGGCTTCTGCAGCTCGTCGGGCTGGTCGACGACGACGACCGCAACGACAGCCCGTAGGCCAAGCGGGCGACCGCAACGGGCAGAGGAGCCGGCGCTCGCCCGTCCCGGCCGTCGAAACGACGCGGGGCCGACTCCATTCGTGCGGAGTCGGCCCCGTCCCTTTTCAAATAAACGACCGTTTCTCTGCCGTCAGAACGGTACGTCGCTAACCCCTTGTTTCGTGGTGGGCTCGCCTTCCGACTCGGCACCCCCGTTTTTTTTGGGCCTGTAGAACCCTCCGCATTCGGGACTGCCGCAGTCCGGGCAGCCCTTGCACTTCACGATCGCCATCGCTGCGGACTGCCACCTCGCCGACTCCAACCGCGTCCACGCGTGGTGCTCCATCTCGACCTTGAGCTGTTTCGAGCACTCAAGGTGCCGCGCCTCGGCGTCGCTCGCGCGCTTCTCCAACTGGTCGTAGCGGATCCGCAGCTCGCGAAGGATGGCGCGCACGTCGCGCAGCTCGTCGTGGTCAGACATCGCCCACCTCGCACGCAGGGCACTCGCTCGGCGGCAGCCCATGGGGACACACGCCGCGCCCGCGCCTCACCTTCCCGACTCGCGACATGTATTTCTGCAACCCGTGCTCGGTGAGCCCGTGCCGCTCGGCGGCGGCTTTCACGCCCCAGCCCTTCTTGAGCACCAGCGCAGCGGCTTCCGCGTAGACACGCAGGCTGCGACGCCCGCCAACACGCCCTTGGCTCTTCGCGAACTCCAGGCCCGCGATGGTGCGCTCGCGGATGGTTTCGAGCTCCAGCTCAGCAGCCGCCGCGAGGATGTTGCGCACGAAGCGCGCGGTGGCGCTGTCGCCGCTCGAAAGCCCCGGCTGCGTGACGCTGTGAAACTCCACCTTCACCCGGTCGAGCTCGGCGAAGATTTCGAGCATGTGTTGCAGCGAGCGTGAGCAGCGGTCCAGGCGCCACACGACGACGGCCCCGACCTGGCGCCGCTGCGCGAGCTCCATCACCTGACCCCAAACCGGGCGCGCAGTGTTGTCGCCGTGGTCTGTCTCGGTGAACCACTGCACGCCCTCGAACTTCTGCGCAGCAATGAACCGCTCCAGGTCCGGGCGCTGGCTCGCGTCCTTCTGGCCGCGGCTCGACACGCGGAGGTAGATCGCGGCCTTCATCGCGCACCGCCTGCGTGCTTCCGCACCCACTCGTCGAGCTGCTCAAGGTTGTGCAGCGCCAGCGACAGCGCCGCGCCGATGTCCTCGGCGTGGTGCGAAGGGAAGCTCAAGTCACCCCACTTCGCGCGCACGCGTTCGGCCGCGGCCTTCGCGCGCTCTTCGAGCTCCGCGAGCTCTTCGCGCAGTGCGAGCGCGTCCGCCGCGCCGTCGCGCGTGGTCAGCGGCCCCGGGTCCTTTCCGTTGCGCAGGTCCGCGAGCTCGCGCTTGACGCTTGCCTCCGCGTGCAACGCATGGGCGCACTCGCGCTCCATCATGTCCACCTGCGCTTCGGCCTGCTCAACCCGGAACGCAAGCCCCGGGAGATCCCGCGCTGCGCCGCTCGCCGCCGCGGCACCCAGCTCGCCGCGCAGCCGTTCGACATCCGCGCGCGCCTCCATGAGCAACGCCGACACCCTCTCGGACGGACGTGGCACACGGCTCCCGCTGCACTTCGCGACGCCCTCTCCGCGAACACAGTGCGCGTGGCAGCCCCACGACTTCTCATCGGTCGGCGCGGCGATCACTGGCGCGTCTGGCGCCTTGCCCTTCGCCGTGCGACCGCGCCAGCTCACCACCTCGCGCTTGCCGTCGACCTGGCGCACACAGCGATGCTCTTTGTGGTCGCCCGCGACGAGCGTGCAGCGCGCGCCGTCGCGCCGACGGCCCTCGCACTGCTGCGCGCCCTCGCCCTCGTGGTTCGTCACGCAGTCGCGCCAATGCGGACCGTTGCTTCCAGGCGTCGGCTCTTCGTTCGGGTCACAGCCGCACGACGGGCAGAGCAACGGGGCCTCGCTACGCGCCTGCGGCGCTTCGCTCGGCACGTCCGACGCGTCCTCACTCGGAGGAACGCCCGCCCGCCCGCCACACGTCGACCAGCCGCAGTGCTCACACGCGAGCCATTCGCCGAGCGGACCTTTGCCGATGCGTCCGCCCGTCGTCTTCGCACAGCTCGGACATGGCGTGCCGGGCCTCCACTCCTGTGCGGCGTGCGCCAACGTCCAGCGCTTGACCGGGCGTTCAGCAGGCCCGGTGATACTCACTTCACCCGTAGAACCACTTGAATCATGGGTACTCATTCTGTCTGTCCTTTCGGCCCGAGGGAAGTTGCAGGCGTGAAACTTGGGGCCAGATCATGTTTCACGTCTAAGCTGAATCCATGTGCAGTGCTTTGAGCCTCTCTTGCAGCCTGTTCAGCCCACAGGGACCGTAGAGAATCGACGGGCACCCGCCGCCCTCGAATCGCAGCAACGTAGCCCTGCGTTGTCGCGAGCGATGAGTGCCGCATCGCGAGCTGCACCTCGTGCACGTCCATCCCCGCTTCCACGAGCTCAGTGCCGTACGTGTGCCGGAGCACATGCCAGGCGTTGGCGCCCGACTCGCCGCGGACCCGCTTGGGAAAGTCGAGCGGCGCGACATCGCGCATGATGCGCATCAGCGCGTCTTGTTCTCCTCGCCACCATGGGAAGACGAACCGAGCGAGCGCACCGCCTGGCGCACTTCGCATCCGCGCCGCGAGCACCGCACGCAACAGGCCGATGCACTCGGGATGGATGGGGAGCCGCGCCACGCTCGTGTCCGTCTTTAGCGGTCCGGGCTTGCTCTGGTCGGCCTCGCGTTGCTGGCGAACGAACACCTCGCCCGAATTCCACAACACGTGCTCGGGCTCCAGGCCGCGCACCTCGCCAACCCGCAGACCCATGCGCCGCTGGAGGGATGCGAAGCACCGGCCCTCGGGCCCAGGCAGCGCGTGCAGCAGCTTCGGCCACATCTGCTCGGGCTGGTACAGCGAGCGCACCACGAGCGCCGGTTCTGGCACCTTGGGCACGCCCGAGACATGCGCCGCGTTGATGAGCATCGGCCAGCGCGTGCGGCCAACCTCGTAGCAGCGGTTGAGAACGCGGCGCCGCATGTTCGCGGTGGTCGCACTGATTTCGCCGTCGCGCACGAGCCGCGACAGCTTCGCGTGCACCTCCGCGGCGCCCGGATGCGCAGGCAGCTCGCGCGCCCACCACTCGCAAATCCAACCGATCGTCTTCGCCGAGCTCGCCCGCTTCAGCGCGACATGCTCACGCACGTACCAGCGCACCAGCTCGGGCAACGACGGCCCCTGTGTCGACATGGCCCCTCGAAACACAACCGCCGCGGGTGGCCAGGTGGTACCAGCACCTGGGTCCGCGGCGATTGGTGGGCACGCGAGCGCGCCCGGTGAAGTTTCTAGCAGCGCCCTCCGCGTCTGGTACACGCGAAAGGCGCTGTGCACGGCAATGTCACCTTGCACACTGCCGACGGTGCGGATCTGGTGTCAAGTCGACCTTGTTTGAATCCGTGCACTCACAGTGAACGCAGGAAGACAAGAAAGGTTCCATCCCGCACGCGCGGGATTGCGCTGCTATGGCTCACACCCGACGCCCGGCGCCCAATCGCGCTCTACGCCGTGCGTGCTCACACAGCACTTGTAGGCGTCGAGCCCGCTCACGTCAGAGCAGTCAAAGCCGGCGTCGACCTGGCCAGCGTCGACCGCGCCTGCATCGAGCTCGAGCTGACCCGCGTCGGGCTCGGTCTGCTCGACGAGGCTTTGTGGACCGCACGCGGTCAGCGCGAGCACCGGCACCAGCCACAGCGGCGACGAGATGCTACCGACGACGAGCAGGGCGAGCAGCCCGAGCGGCCCCCCCGCTACGACCGCGACCGCGACGCACAACACGACCGCGCCCACGGCGACGGCGAGCCTTTGCACTTGGTTTCGCATTTGGTGTTCCTCCCTGGAAACCTTCGACGACGAGCGGCCGGCCCAATTCATCCACGGCGATGCGCCACACGCCCGCGCGATTGCCGACGCACGGCGCGCGCCACGTGAGCCAGCGCGGCGCGAGCTGACGGATTCGACGCTCGCCGAGCGACAGCGCGGCCCCGACTTCCTTGGGCGACAGCCAGCGAATTGCCGACAAGTGCTCTCCCGCGCGCTCACTGGCTTTCATAGCACGTAGAGAGATCCGCGGCTCACGGCGCAGTGTCGGTTTCGTGAACGCGAGCAAGAAAATCCACGGCACCGTGCAAGCCGACTACAGCGGCCGGCTTCTCTCTGGCTGTGTCGTCACAGCCAGCAACGACGCCGGCGACCTTGAAACCGTCGTCACCGACCGGGCCGGATGCTTTTCATTTTCGTTTGAACCCCCCGCCCTTGGACACGTCGAGACCTACCCCGAGTGGAAGGCGCGCCGGGCGAGCTATCGCTACTCGCTGCGCTTCGAGCTCGAGGGTTTCCATCCGGCAACGGTGGACGGCGTGCAGCCCGGCGAACACCAGATGTTCACGCTCTGCCCGGTGCGCGGATGAAGCCGACGCCCGCCAAGGACGCGCGCGCCGCGGCCGACAAGCGCACTGCACAGCGCGAGCGACGCGCCGCCGCACAAAAGCGGCGCCGCGCGATGGACCGCGTGACCGAAGCCGACACTTTCGAAGCCGCGCGCGCTGCGCTGGCTGAAGCCTTTGAGGTGAAGGAGCTTGAAACCTCACCCGCGAACGGGACACCCACCCCCCCGGTTCCAGCGGCGAGCATCAGCCCTTCCCCCTCGGAGAACACCCTCCCGGCTTCACCGCCGGGGGGTGTTCTTGCTGTGCCCGAAGTGAAGCCGGCTTCACCCGCGGAAGCGAAGCCGGACGCTGAAGCTTCACAGCCCACGGCGAAGCCGGACGCGACGCCCGAAACGAAGCTCGCGCCGCCGCAGCCCGCCCCGAGCACCGAAGAGGAGATCACGCCCAAGGACGTGGCCGAGCTCGGCGTGGCCGTGGTGGACGGTATCGGCTCGTCGGTGTTCGGTCCCCACGCGAAGCTCGACGACGAGCAACGCGCGCGCCTCACCGACGCCGCGGAGAAGTGCGCGCGCAAGTGGCTCGCCTCGAGCGGCGCGAAAGCCGAGCCGGAACACCTGCTCGCAATGGCCGTGGTGTCCATCTACCTGCCCGCGGCACTGCACAACCTCGACACGTACGGAACGCCGCTCTATCCCGGCCCGGCGAAGGACCGCACGGTGGAGCTGCGGAGCGTGCAACGTGGCTGACGACGCCCGCGAAAAGGAGATGGACGCGCGCCTGTCGCGTGATCTGCGCCTGTCGGCGGCCGAGCGGGACCGCCGGCTTGGCCTCGACTACATGGGCGCGCTGTTCGCGCTCGACGTGCCCAAGGTGCCCGCGCCGAAGCCGGGCGAGCACATGCTGATTGTCGGGATAACCGGCAGCGGCAAGAGCACGACCGCGAAAGCGCTCGTGGCGCGATGGGCCGCGCGCGTCGCGGTGTGGGACCCGCTCGACGAGCACTCAATCTGGGGCGTGCAGACCGAGCAAGTCATGCTCGGCGCACTTCGCCGCCGCATCACCATCGACGAGCTTCGCAACTCGCCCGGCATCCTCGACGAGCCCGACCTCCGCGCGGCAATCGTTCCGACGCGCAAGGGCCAGAAGGGGCGCGCGCAGGACTTCGCCGATTTCGTGGACCTGCTCGCGCTCGAGGACCAGCCGCGCGAGGACGAAATCGCCGAAGCCGCCGCGGGACAGCCGCTCATTGTGGTTGTCGAGGAAGTGCCGCGCCTGGCGCAGTTCTGCACTGGCGAGTTTGAGGCGCTCGCGTGCGTGTCGCGCCACAGCGGCGTGGCCGTCGTGGCGGTCGCGCAGTACGCGAGCGGCATTCCCCACCCGCTGCGCCGGCAGTGCCGGCGAATCGTCGCGCACGCGCAGACCTGGGACCTGGACATCGACGCCCTGGCACAGCCGATGGGCGACGACCGCG
>Ga0265338_10008304_pt1 | contig 12636 bp, 8 predicted proteins | sample 42126metaG_FD_193579 | JGI IMG/M metagenome (GOLD analysis project Ga0265338, IMG submission 193579) | Rhizosphere microbial communities from Carex aquatilis grown in University of Washington, Seatle, WA, United States - 4-21-26 metaG | ecosystem: Host-associated > Plants > Roots > Rhizosphere >... | reverse complement strand
CCGTGCCACCAGCACGAACACTCCCTGCGGCCTGCTCAGGCAGCGATCGTCAGTCGCCCAGCCCTCACACCCCCATGGAATCAATCATCTAGTCGTCGTGCTCGGCCGCAGGGCGGGACACGACGGTGCCCGACAGCTTGCTGCCGCCGGTCAGGCTCCAGTCGGCTGACACGTCGCGCTGCGACCCGTCGCTCATCCGGCAGGTGGCGTCGAAACCGGTCGAACGGGTCGCCGTCACCGTCCCCGAGCATAGCTGTCCGCTGGGCAGGTACTCCATCCGGAACGCCGTCTGCTGTTGCCCGCCTGACGCGAGCAGGAGGTCGGCGCGCACCAGCACCGGCTGCGCCCCGCCGGCCGAGCCGGACATCGAGACGATCTGGCCCGTCTCGCCGCCGCCCTGCTGCAGGATCTGGCCGGTCAGGCGATCGCGGAACGACGCCGCATTCCACGGATGGGACGCAAGTGCCAGCGGGCCGGCTGCCAGCAGCACCGGAAGCAGGCCGACGACCGCCCCCAGGGGCACCAGCCTCGGCCGGCCGACGCGACGGGCCAGGAGCATCAGCACCGATGCGACCGAGATCGCGTACAGCGCCTGCATCCACCAGGCGCCGCGGTCGGTGCCGCTGCCGAGGCCGTGGAGGGTCGCGGCCGTCCAGACGACGAAGTTGAGGTAGTGGGTGGTGCGCCACCAGCGGTAGGGGATGCGCCGCCGGTAGTGGTTCGTGATCGCAAGGGCGATCAGCAGCTCGGCGGCGACGATGCCCAGCGCCACCCAGATCGGCCTGTAGCCGGCGGCAAGAGGGACGATCAGCTGGGTGAGGCTGAACGGCAGGAACGAGTCGATCGCCACCGTGGCGATGTGCAGGGTGAGGAACGCTCCGACCAGCAGGCCGCCGAACCGGTGCACGTCCTCGACGGCGAACCGGGGCCACCCGGGCAGCCGCACCCGGCCGGCGAGTCCGATCCCGACACAGACGACGCTGGTCAGCAGGATATAGGCGACGATCCCGGCGGCCCGGGCCGCGTACCAGTCAACCGGGCTCGAGGTCAGGTGCACGCCGGCCAGCCCTCGGTCATCTCGGCCCACAGGCGCGTCATGACCACCACTCCGTCACGGTCGATGAACCTGCCGGGCACCCCGTGGTCGTCCAGCCAGTCGGGCCCGTCGCGGCCGAGCAGGAATGCAGCCCGGGCCCCGGTGTCGGCGTGCAGGCAGGTCGATCCGCAGACGGTGACCTGCTCCCACGGCGAGGTCGAGGGGCGCCCTGTGCGAGCGTCGATCAGGTGGTGCTGCACGATTCCGTCGCGCACCCACCGGCGGCGGGACGACCCACTGGTGGCCAGGGCGCCGCGCTCCAGCCGCACCGCGCCGCCACCCGGCAGCGCGATGTCGGTTGGCGAGGCAATCGCCAGGTCGCCGCCGGCCGAGACCCACCCGCCTGAGGAGAGCAGCTCCGCGCCGTCGTCGACGGCCATCGCCTTGACCACCCCGTTCAGGTCGAGCAAGACGCCCGGCGGCGCGGAGATCAGCCGCCCGTAGGTGCGCACCTCGCCGGCTCGGCCGGGATGCGCGGGGCCGGGGGGCAGCTCGCTCGGTGCCAGCGCCTCGAAATCGCAGTCATAGCCGGCCGAGACGAGAGCCCAGCCAAGCGTCGGGTCGAGAACTCCGTCTGTCTGCCGACAGGCGTCGAGTGCCGCGTACAGCGCCTCGGCAAACGCAGGGCTGACGAGAACCCGCCGCCCGGCGGAGCGGTTGACGTGGCACAGCTCGCTGGTGGGGATGAACCTGCTGAAGCGGGCGTCACGCTCCTCGAAGAGCCGCCGGATCGCCCGCCGCTGTGGATCATCGGCTCCGGCAACGAGCACCTCGCACCCCATCGACCGGAACCGGAACAGGTCGCTCACGAGACTCCCGTCGACCCGCTGGGCGGCGATTGCGCCGGCGCCACCTGGCCTCCCGAAATCCCACTGCCGCTGAGCGCCCGCTGGAACCCGCTGGGCACCGCCAGCGGCCGTGGCTTGCCGTGGGCATGGCTGGGCACGTTGGAGCGTGCGGCAAGGAGCGTTGCCACGAACGCCGCCCCTGCAGCCACGGCGGCGACCCGCTTGACGATCGCGGCTCTGGAGCGAGCAGACTCGATCCTCGACTCGTTCATGCTGGTTCGGACTCTGACAGCCAAGTCTGTGGGGCACCTGAGAGTATGGTGTGAGCAGTGGATGGCCGGATCCTGCTGGGCGACAACCTCGAGCTGATGCAGCAGCTGGAACCGGCCAGCTTCCGGCTGATCTACCTCGACCCGCCGTTCAACACCGGCCGCCGCCAGCGGTGCGAGTCGATCTCGGTGCAGGCCGATCCGAACGGCGACCGCAGCGGCTTCGGCGGTCGACGCTACCGCAGCACGCCCGTCGCCGACCGAGCCTACGACGATGCCTACGACGACTATATGGCGTTCCTGGGGCCCCGCCTTGCCCGCTGCCGCGACCTGCTCGACGACCAGGGCACGCTCTACCTCCATCTCGACTACCGCGAGGCGCACTACGCCAAGGTCGAGCTCGACGGGCTGTTCGGCAGGGAGTGCTTCCTCAACGAGATCATCTGGGCCTACGACTACGGCGGAAAGCCGAAGCGGCGCTGGCCGGCGAAACACGACACCATCCTGGTCTACGTCCGCGACCGCGACCGGTACCTGTTCGACGCTGATGCGGTCGAGCGGGAGCCCTACATGGCGCCCGGCCTGGTGACGCCGGAGAAGGCTGCCCGCGGCAAGCTGCCGACCGACGTCTGGTGGCACACCATCGTGTCGCCGACCGGGTCCGAGAAGACCGGTTACCCGACCCAGAAGCCGGAGGGCGTGCTGCGGCGCATCGTGCAGGCCTCGAGTGCGCCCGGCGACCTGGTGGGCGATTTCTTTGCCGGCTCGGGGACGCTGGGCGCCGTCGCCCAGCAGCTCGGCCGCCGGTTCGTGCTCGCCGACAGCAACCCCGAGGCGGTGGCGGTGATGGAGCAGCGGCTCGGCATCACCGCCGAAGCGTTTACGCCGTAAGCACCGAGACGCCGTCGGCGCCGGCCACGTGCGCGGACACCGCGATGCCCAGGAAGAACCCGTGGGCGACGACGCCGGGCACCGCGGCGACCCGCTCGGCCAGGCCGTTGGGATCGCTCCAGTCATCGCGGCGGCAGTCCAGGATCCGGTTCCCCTCGTCGGTGACGAACGGGCGGCCGTCGGAACCCAGCCGGAGCGACCAGCTCCAGCCGTCCCGCTCCAGCAGGCGCTGACACAGGGGCAGCGCGAAGGCGATCACCTCGACCGGCAGCGGCGCTCCCTGCCCCAGCCTCTCGACCAGCTTGCGGTCGTCGCAGACGACCACGAACCGCGCGGCGGAGCAGGCAATCACCTTCTCACGCAGCTGCGCGCCGCCCAGGCCCTTGATCAGGTCGAGACCCGGCGCCACCTCGTCGGCGCCGTCGATGGCCACGTCGAGCAGCGGGCGATCGGCCAGATCCGCCAGCGGGATCCCCAGCTCCCGGCAGCGGTCGGCGGTCACCTGAGAGGTGGGCACGCCGGAGATGTCGCCGAGCCTGCCGTCGGACAGCCGCTCGGCCAGCCCGTCGAGCAGGAACGCCGCGGTCGACCCGGTGCCCAGGCCAAGCAGCATCCCACTCCGTACCTCGGCGTCGATCGCCGAGACCGCCGCGGCCCGCTTGAGCTCATCGCGATCGGTCACGTAAGCGCAGCCGCCAGCGCGTCGGGATCTGTCATGGGCGCCTGGCAGGCGAACCGCTCGCAGACGTAGGCAGCCGGGTCGCCGCCGATCGCCGTCTTCCCTTCCAGCAGGGTGATTGCCGAGGCGGCGACTCCATCGCCGACGGCGACGACCGTGTGCGGCTGGAACCCCGCTCGGGCAACGTCCACCAGCGCGTCGCGTGCGCTGCCCGGGGTGCCCACCACCGCCACCTCGACCGGCGGCGCCAGGTAGAGGCCGAGCGTGCACAGCGCCTGTCCGAAGCCCTGGGGCGAATGTTCCAGGTAGGGTGCGGCCAGCCGCAGCACCTGCTCCGCGCCGTCGTCGGAACCACCGTCGAGTCGTGCCAGGCGCAGCAGCGTATGGGCAAGCAGCGACTGTCCCGAGGGCGTCGGGTTGTCGTCGAGATCCTTGTGCCGCGCAATCAGGCGCTCGGCCTCATCGGAGCTGTAGAAGAAGCCGCCGGCGGGGTCGCGGAACCGAACCGCCGCGGCCCGCGCCAGGTCCCGCGCAGCGACGAACCAGCGCTCGTCTCCGGTCGACTGGTGCAGCTGGAGCAGGCCGTGGGCGACCGCCGCGTGATCGTCGAGGAACGCCGGTACCGCCGCCCTGCCGGCCCGGTAGCTGCGCTGCAGCCTGCCGCTCCCGTCGCGCATCACCGTCTCGAGCGCCTCGGCGCACGCCAGCGCGGCGTCCGCGTAGTCCGCCCGCCCTAGCCGCTCGCCGGCCTCCGCCAGGGCCGCCAGCGCCAGGCCGTTCCAGGCGGCGATCGCCTTGTCGTCGCGGGCCGGCTGCGGTCGCAGGTTCCGGGCCGCGAGCAGGCGGGCACCGATGTCCTCGAGGTTCGCAGGCGGATCGCCCTGCGGCCGCAGGATGGTGGCGCCCTCGAAGTTGCCGGGCTCGTCAACGCCGTAGTAGAGGGCGGCCGCCGCCCCATCGGCCTCGCCCAGCGCGTCGCGCAGGTCCGCCGGCGTCCAGACGTAGGTGGCGCCTTCCACTCCGTCCGTGTCGGCGTCCAGCGACGATGCGAACAGCCCCTCGTCGAGTCGCAGCTCGCGCAGCATGAAGTCCAGGGTCAGCTCCACCACCCGCCGGTATCGGTCGTCGCCGGTGAGCAGGTGCGCGTGGAGGTACGCGGCCGCCAGCAGCGCGTTGTCGTAGAGCATCTTCTCGAAGTGCGGCACCAGCCACAGGTTGTCCACGGAGTAGCGGGCGAACCCGCCGCCCACGACGTCGAACATCCCACCCAGCGCCATCCCGTCGAGCGTCCCCACCGCCATCGCCAGCGCGTCGGCAGATCCGCTGCGCACGTGCTCCCGGAGCAGGAACTCGATCACGCTGGCCGGCGGGAACTTCGGCGCGGCGCCGAACCCGCCGAACCGCGGGTCGTAGATCTGGCGAAGTCCGCGCTCGGCATCGACCAGCACCTGCTCGGTCAGGGGCTCGCCCGACGTCGGAATCCGCGCCGCACTATCGAGGGCCGCGGACAGCCTGCCGGCCGCGGTGACGACCTCGTCGCGCCGCTCCTGATACGCCGCGGCCACCGCCTCCAGCACCTGCCGGAACGCGGGCATTCCGTGGCGGGGCTCTGGGGGGTAGTAGGTACCGCCGTAGAACGGCCGGCAGTCCGGAGTCAGGAATACCGTCATCGGCCAGCCGCCTCGGCCGGTCAGGCTGACGACCGCGTTCATGTAGACGGCGTCCAGGTCGGGGCGCTCCTCACGATCGACCTTGATGTTCACGAACAGCCGGTTCATGAGAGCGGCGGTCTCGGGATCCTCGAACGACTCCCGCTCCATGACGTGGCACCAGTGGCATGCCGCGTATCCGACCGAGAGCATGATCGGCCGGTCCTCGGCGACCGCGCGGCCCAGCGCTTCCTCGCCCCACGGGTACCAGTCGACCGGGTTGCCGGCGTGTTGCAGCAGGTACGGGCTGGTCTCGTCCGCCAGCCGGTTCACTCGGCGACCTGGCGGAGCTGGTGCACCATCACCGCCACCACCGCCGCGTCATTCTCGCCCGGGCCGCCGGAGTTGGCGATCATCTTCCCCAGCCGCTGGTAGGCGTCGGCGCGCGCGGCCAGGTAGGCCTCGACGGCGCCGTCGACGTCGCCCAGGGCTCCCGAGATCACCCGTGTTGCGATCTGCCGGCGAAGCAGCCAGAGGTCGTCGATCTGTGCGCGCAGGGCCAGCCGCTGCCAGCGGTTGTTCGCCGGCAGCGCGCCGATCCGCTCCTGGATCGTGTCCAGGTAGAGGCGCTCGCCGAGCAGGAAGAACAGGTGGGCGACCTCGCTCACCGGCCGGCCCGTCTCCTGGGCTACCGCTGTCACGTCCGGCGCGTAAACGACGTCGGGAACGGCGGCTCCGAACCGGGCCGGCGCGTCCGGCACGCCGCGGTCTACCAGGGCCGCGAAGCGGTCGTCCCGCGCCGCCTTGCCGGCCGCGGTGGCCGAGCGGTCGAGATGGTCGAGCAGCTCGGCGAACCCGTTCTTGCCGCGCTCGATCTCGCGCCCCAGGTCGATGTCGGGCACGTGGCGGAGGTACCACCGGGCGAGCTCCTCGACCATGCTGTCGACGCCGCTCATCAGCTCGCCCTGGACGTCAGCAGGCACCACGCCGTCGAGCCGCTCCACGTCGTCCCAGCGGACGCGGGCGTCACTGACCTCGCGCGCGACCAGGAACGCCTTGACCACCTCGTCGGCAGCGGCGCCGGTCTCGGCAGCCATCCGCGGCACGTAGGTGATCCCCATCGAGTTGATCACGTCATTGGTGACGATGGTGGCGATGATCTCCCGGCGCAGCGCGTGCTTGGCCAGGTACTGGCCCAGCTGCGCGACCACCGGACGCGGGAAGTAGGCCGCGAGGTCGTCGTGCAGGTGGGGGTCGTCGGGCAGGGTCGAGGGCAGGATGTCGTCGCGCAGCAGGCGCTTTGCGTAGGCGAGCAGCACGCACAGCTCGGGGCGGGCCATGCCGCGCCCGGACCGCTGCCGCTCGACCATCTGCTCGCTCGCGGGGAGCGACTCCAGCTCGCGATCGAGCAGGCCGCGCGACTCCAGCTCGAGCATCAGGTCCTCGTAGTTCTCCAGCCGGAGGTTGCTGACCGCGGACTCCTGCGACAGGATCTGCACCTGCAGGTAGTTGTCGTAGAGCACGTGAGCGACGACGTCGTCGGCCACCTGTGCCAGCAGCGCGTCGCGGCCCGGCAGGTCGAGCTCGCCCGCCTCCAGCGCCTGGGCCAGCAGGATCTTCAGGTTCACCTCGTGGTCGGAGCAGTCCACGCCTGCCGAGTTGTCGATGGCGTCGGTGTTGATACGGCCGCCGGCCAGCGCGTACTCGATGCGGCCGCGCTGCGTGAACCCCAGGTTGCCCCCCTCGGCGACGACGGTTGCCCGGAGGTCGCGGCCGTCGACCCGCAGGCTGTCGTTGGCGCGGTCGCCGGCGTCGGCCTGGGTCTCCTCCGACGCCTTCACGAAGGTGCCGATGCCGCCGTTCCAGAACAGGTCGACAGGCGCGCGCAGGATCGCCTGGCAGAGCTCGGTCGGCGACAGGGCGGTGGCGTCGATTCCGAGTGCGACCCGCGCCGCATCGGACAGCTCGACCGCCTTCGCGGAGCGCGGCCACACGCCGCCACCGGCCGAGATCAGCGTGCGGTCGTAGTCATCCCACGAGCTGCGCGGCAGGCCGAACAGCCGGCGCCGTTCAGCGAACGAGGTCGCCGGATCGGGGTCAGGGTCGATGAACACGTGGCGGTGGTCGAAGGCGGCCACAAGCTTCGTTGTCGGCGACTGCAACATGCCGTTGCCGAACACGTCACCTGACATGTCACCGATGCCGACGCAGGTGAATGGCTCGGTCATCACGTCACGGCCGATCTCGCGGAAGTGCCGCTTCACGCTCTCCCAGGCCCCGCGCGCGGTGATCCCCAGCACCTTGTGGTCGTAGCCGGACGAGCCGCCCGATGCGTACGCATCGCCGAGCCAGAACCCGTACTCGGCGCTGACCTCGTTGGCCGTGTCCGACAGGTGGGCGGTGCCCTTGTCGGCTGCGACCACCAGGTAGGCGTCGGCGTCCTCGTCCAGAACGCGCACGCCCCGTGGGCGCACGACCTGGCCGCCGGCGATGTTGTCGGTGAGGTCGAGCATGCCGCGCATCAGGACGATGTACTGGCGGCGCTCCTCCTCCATCAGCTCGTCCCGCCCCGCCGGCGGCGCCTTGAGCACGAACCCGCCCTTGGCGCCGGTCGGGACGATGACGGCGTTCTTGACCATCTGCGCTTTCATCAGCCCCAGGATCTCGGTGCGGTAGTCCTCGATCCGGTCGCTCCAGCGGATCCCGCCGCGGGCCACGAAGCCGCCGCGCAGGTGGACGCCCTCCATGGTCGGGCTGTAGACGAAGATCTCCCAGCGCGGCACCGGCTTGGGCATCCCCGGCACCTGGGGGCAGTCGAGCTTGAACGACAGGTAGGGCAGGGCGCCGCCGTCCTTGTACGCATTCGTACGAACGGTCGCCACGATCAGCCGCAGGAACCCGCGCAGGATGCGGTCGTCGTCGAGGCTCGCGATCGCATCCAGATCGGCGGCGATGCCTGCCTCGAGCCGCTCCTGCTCCTCCACGCTGACCATCCGCTCGGGGTCATGCCGCGCCTCGAACAGCTCGACCAGCTTGCGGGAGACACCCGCGTTCCGCACCAGCGCGTCGTTCTGATAACGCTTGGTGAAGCTGCCGCCCAGCAGCTGGCGGTACTGCCGGTAGGCGCGCAGGATGGTCACCTGGCGGCAGCTCAGCGCCGCAGCCGGTACCAGGCGGTTCAGCGAGTCGCTCTCGGCGCTGCGTTCCCAGACGGCGCGCACGGTGCCGGCGACCAGGTCGCCGACCCGGGGAAGGTCGAGCTGCACGCCCCCCGGCCCGAGCACGCCGAAGTCATGGAGGTACCGGCCGGCGCCGTCGTCGTCGTGGAGCCGGGTGGGCACCTCCTCGACCACCGTCAGGCCGAGCGCCTCCAGCACCGGGAGCAGATCGGACAGCGGCGCCTTCCCGCCTGTCTTGTAGAGCTTCAACCTGGTCAGCGGATCCGGGGTGTCGATCTCGTTCTGCAGCGCCACCACGTAGGGGGTCTCGGCGCTCAGCCGCTCGAACTGCGTGACGTCGAAGCGGGCCAGGTACATCGCGGCAGCCGACTTGTAGTAGCCGGGGAACAGCCCGGCGTAGCGGCGCGCCAGCTCGTGGCCGGCGATCTCGCCGCGATCCTCGACCAGGGCGTCGGAGAGGGCGTCGTCCCAGGTCCGGCAGGCGGCGATCACCTCGCGCTCCAGTTCGTCGACCGGGACATCGGGAATCGCTCCGCGGACGTGGATGGTGAAGTGGAAGCGCGCCGGATCGACCTCGCCAAACGACAGGTGATAGTCGACCGACTCCCCGTCGAACCGCTCCTCGAACAGGTTCTGGAGCCGGATCCGAAGGTCGGTGGACACGCGGTCGCGCGGCAGCGCGACGGTCGCCGAAACGCTCCGGCCCTCCAGGTCGGGCCTCACGAACAGCCGCACCTGCGTGCGCTCCTCGAGGCCGAGCAGGGTGATGATCGTCGCTCGCAGATCCTCCGCGGTGGCTGCGAACAGCTCGTCTTTGGGGAAGCTCTCGAAGATCGCGACGACGGCCTTGTAATCGTGCGACCCCGGGAACAGATCCTCCTGCTCCATGATCTGCTCGAGCTTGCGGCGGACGAGCGGAATCGTCCGCGCCGGCTCCATGTACGCCTTGCTGGTGAAGAGGCCGATCATCCGCAGCTCGCCGGTGACGGTGCCGTCGGGGCCCACCTGCTTGACCCCGATGTAGTCCATTCGCACGCGGCGGTGGACGGTTGCCTCGCGGTTGGTCTTGGTGATCACCAGCAGCGGGCCACCGAGCACCCGCTCGCGAAGGCCCGGGTCGAGCCCCGCGACCGGCACCGGCTGGGCGAACCCCGAACCGGCCTCCTCAGACAGGATCCCCAGGCCTGAGCCCGCGGCGACGCGCACCGTCTGGTCGCCCGGATGGCCGTCGATCAGGTACTCCCGGTAGCCCAGGAACACGAAGTTGTCCTCCGCCAGCCACTTCAGGAAGGCGACCGTCTCAGCGATCTCGTCGCGGCCGTACCGCGAGCCGGCCACCTGCGCGAACTCGACCATGCGGTCGATCCGGTCGGCCATCGTGTGGAAGTCGCGCACCGACAGCCGCAGATCGCCCAGCACCCGCCGGACGTCGTCCGCCAGCGCCGCCAGCTGGGTGTCGCCCAGACGGCGGTCGACCTCGAAGTGCATGACCGACTCGCGGTGAAGGGCGCCTCGAGCCGCGGTGATGGCCGTCACACGGCCCTCGCTGTCGCGCTCGACGCCCAGCACGGGGTGCACCACCGCCCGCACCTGCAGGCCGTACCGGCGGAGCTCCTCGCTGACGGTGTCGATCAGGAACGGGGCGTCTTCCAGGTTGGCCTCGACGACGGTGCCGGCGGCCTGCCACCCGTCCCGCTCGGGGTCCGGGTTGTAGGCGCGGACGGCCAGCTGGCCGGGGGGCCTGGCGTCAACGAAATCGAACAGGCCGCGGATCTGGGCGGCGAGCCGCTCGACGCTGGCGGCATCGCCCCGCTTGGCATCGGCCCGGCGCGCGTAGGCACGCGCGAACGCCGCCAGCCGGGGATCGGGGGCTGCGCCGGTGCTCGGGCCGTTCAGCACCGCGATCAGGTCGTCGGCGGGACGCGGACCGGGCGGCGCGGGTTCGCTGCTCACGAGCGCCCATGCTATCTCAGCGGCCCAAGGTGGGGGTCACAGTGACCACGCCGGGCCGTTGCGTGACCTGCCGGTTACACGAAGGTGAAGATACGGAGAACGCCCCTGGGGCCCGCACACCCGGAATCGAGGGACCCGCTACCGTAGGGCATCGTGTCCGCGACCCGTTCAACCTTTCAGGCCGGCCTCGACGAGCTCGAGGCGCTGCTGCACGAGCAGGGCGATGTCGTCCTCAAGATGCTCGGAGAGGCCGCTCACGCGCTGGCTGCGCAGGATCCGGGGCGGGCGAACAGGGTGCTCGGGCTCGATGACCATGCCGACGCGCTCTACCTGAAGATCGAGCAGAGCGTCGAGCAGCTGCTGGCCCGGCAGACGCCGGTCGCGGTCGATCTGCGGCTGGTGCTCGCCGTGCTGCACGACAACTTCCATCTCGAGCGGATGGGCGACCAGTGCGTGAACATCGCCAAGCTGACCAAGCTGATTGCCGGCCTCGACCTGAGCTGGGAGCTTCAGAACGACTTCGGCGAGATGGCCGAGCAGGCGGACAAGATGATCCGCGTGGCGCTCGAGTCCTTCGCGTCCCGCGACGCCGCCACCGCCGAGTCGCTGACCGACCTCGACGAGGTGCTCGACAACCTGAACCGCGAGGTGGCGGCAGAGGTGCTGGCGCAGCGCGAGGGCGTCTCGTCGCGCGAGGCCGGGCTGCGCGCGATCATGATCGCGCGGTGCTTCGAGCGGATCGGCGACAACGCCGTCGACATCGGCGAGCAGACGGTGTACCTGGTGACCGGCGAGTTCCGCGAGTTCACCGACGCCTCGCACCCCACCGGCTGACGGCGCTCTAACGTCCCGCGAGGGCGGCCCGGTCGACCAGCCAGTCGGCACCCGGCAGCAGCCCCGACGGCAGCGGCTCGCCGCCGCGGACACGCCTCAGCGCATCGTGCTTAGCCGCCCCGCTGACCAGGAAGAACGTCCTGCGGGCAGCCCGCAGCGCCGGCAGGGTCAGCGTCAGCCGGGCCATCCCTCCGACCACGTCCGGCGGCTCGATCACCCACCGCTCCTCCTCGCGCAGCGAGATAGAGCCGGGGAAGAGGGAGGCAGTGTGGCCGTCGTCGCCCATGCCCAGCAGGAGCACGTCGAAGTCGCACCGCTCGCCGAAGAACGCCCGCAGCAGGCCCTCGTACTGGTCGGCGTCGGTCAGCGGGTGGATCTGGCCGTGCGGGATGGGAACGCGATCGAGCAGGTCCCACCGCGCGTTCGCGTAGTTGCTGCGCTCGTCGTCGAGCGGCACCCGCCGCTCATCGCCGAAGAAGACGTGCCAGCGGGGCCAGTGCAGCCGCGACGCGAACTCGTCCGAGGCCAGGATCCCGTACAGGGCCTTGGGGGTCGAGCCCCCCGAGAGGCAGATCGCAAACCGCTCGCCCGCCTCGGCGTCGGCAGCCGCGATCCGGTCTGCCGCCTCCCGGGCGACCGCCTCCCCGTCGGCCAGCTCGTGCAGCCTCATGGCTCTTCGTGCGCGGCGGCCAGGGCCTGCTCGTACACGTGGTCGACGCCCATCCGGTAGATCTCGCCGCCGACGAGCCCTGCGATCTGGTCGTGCCTGAGCACGACCGGATGAGCCGGCAGCCCCGGCCCCTCGGCTGTGCCCACCGAAAGCCGGCCGTCGCGCTCGACGGTGAAGGACCCTGAGCTGCCACAGTTGAGGCTGACCCGGTGCAGCACCGACCGATCGGTGTGGTCGAGGCCCACCTGGCGGTGGAGCCGCGAGCGCAGCCACCCGGCGATCAGGCTCGCCTGGGCCTTCGGCCCGGCCACCTCCACCCCGACCAGGTGGCCGAGGGATTCCAGCGGGCCGGCCGTGTCGAACATTCCGGCGACGGCCTCCCGCCACGGCGCCGTCCGGCCCCAGGCCAGGTCGGAGAGCGCCCGCGGCAGCAGCGTGATCTTCTCGACCGCGTCGATGCCGGCGTGATCGCTGTCGACGATCAGGCGGTCGCTGAGTTCGACCAGCTCGACCAGCACCTCGTCGTCCATGTCGACCGCGCCCTGCCACCAGAGGAACACCGGCAGGTCGGAGATCAGCAGCGGAACGACCGCGCTGGGAAGGGCATTGCGCGAGGCGGAGATCAGCA
>Ga0265338_10008303_pt1 | contig 12636 bp, 10 predicted proteins | sample 42126metaG_FD_193579 | JGI IMG/M metagenome (GOLD analysis project Ga0265338, IMG submission 193579) | Rhizosphere microbial communities from Carex aquatilis grown in University of Washington, Seatle, WA, United States - 4-21-26 metaG | ecosystem: Host-associated > Plants > Roots > Rhizosphere... | reverse complement strand
AGGTACTGGTCTCCTGACATCAAGCGCTTTTCTTTTTCTCTCTGAGTAGATAACGTTATCTTTTTCCCTGAGAAAGAAGTCATTGCGAACCCTGGCTACCTGATCGCTGGCCCTTAACCAGTGAAGGTTCATGTGATGCAGAGAACGAGATTTAGCGAGTTGCTTCCAGGCAGGAGTCCAGAGCAATCACAATTCGTTGATTGCTCTGGACTCCTACTTTTTGAGGATCATTTCTGTTAGCAAGAAGGAAAGAAGAAAACCCTTTTCGTTCCTCGTTGTTCATATCCCTTGCCAGAAGCGCCGCAGATAGGGAACGGCCTGTGGCAGCGCCATCTCTGGTTCAGCGATCTCAGGATGCCATTTTTTCTCCCACTCCAGGGAGAGGTAGCCATCATAGCCAGCCTGTTTGAGGAGGGAGCAAATCTTGCGCAGTGGTACATCGCCCTCGTTCACGGGACAATAGCTCCACTCTCCTGGTTTAGTGGAATGGCTATCTTTCAGATGGACATAGGCAATGGACCCTCCAAGCAGGGCCAGCGTTTGTGCCGGATCTTCACCTGCCCGGTAGGTGTGATGAGCGTCCCAGAGAATCCCAACAGCGGGCAATTCGACGGCTTGCAGCAGTTCCAGCAGGTCCTCGCTTCGAGTCCAGGCGTCGTGCGTTTCAAGCGCGATAGTGATACCTCTCTCCGCACCGTAGGTACCAAGCAGGCGTAGTACTTCAGCGGTTGGTTGGAGGAGAGCCGTTCGCGTGACGCCCACTGGTAAAGCTCCGCCGAAGACGCGGAGAAAGGGCGCGCCCAGTTCCGCGGCCAGGTCGATCATGCGTTTCCCTGCTTCGAGGGTGGCAGCGCGCTCTTCCGGTGATTCCTGCGCCATACGGCACGAGGTATCCAGGCAAGCAATCTCAATCCCATGGGCAGCAGGCGCCTCGCGCAAACGCCGACGTACTTCTGGTGAAATGTCAGGTTCAATCGTTTCTCCATCTGCCAGGCGCCATTCAATGGCCTGATAGCCATAGCGCTCTACAGCAGCTACCGTCTCTTCAATGGTCCATCCAGGACAGGCAAGTGAAGAGCAAGCAAGTTTCATAAAAAAGCTCCTTCATCCTTAAGTTCAAGAGGGATGTGTGTCTGCGGCAATCCCTGAGCCGTGACGAGCAGAGTCGTTCTCTCTGCCGCCAGAACAACGATGCAGGCGCGTCCATTGACCAGTTCAATCACCCGGCTTCCGCCTATAATGCCCAGGCAGTCGTCAAGTCTTCCGTTGTCTGACAGCGAGAACGATACGCGGCGACGATCCTCAATAACGGCATATCCAGCGGCATTTACAAGCTGGATCGTTACCCGGCTACCTTTTTGCCCACCTGGAACGCTTATCGGCTCTGCCCACCATTGAAATGCGCTGCCAGGACCGGGCGCAACCTCGCAATATTCCAACACGATTGTATACTCGGCACATTGTTCGTCACCAACCATGGCCACCGCGCGCAACTGATTCTGTCCTGGCCTGAAAAACACATGCCAGACCAGCCCTGCCGAGGGAAACGCCGCGCTATCTCGTTGGCGTGTCCCGCACGTCTCGCCGTTTAAGGAGAGCGTAACTTGAGGACAGTTTGAGTAGACGCGTACACGTTGCGGTTCACCAGGCCTGCCTGCGCGTCTGGTCCAGGTTGGAGACTCAATATAGCACATGGGTCTGGTCGTTAAATAGCTCTGAAACAGATAATAGAGATCTTTGGGACGACCCGCTCGGTCCACCAGACCTTTCTGGTTGATGTAGGGGATAGGATTTTCTGGCCGTAGCGGTGTACCAAAATCCTTAAAGATCCACTGCGCATTGCCAGCGAGTTGCGGCATGCGTTGTTGAACCTGCAAATGCCACTCCATCAGATCAAGCATATAACTCTCGCTCCAATCGCTATCGCGGCTTCCACGCGGAGGGCCAGCCGCGCTGGTTGCGAGACCTGGACGTTCAGCGTGGTCGCTCTCCTGGGCGATTTCAACTGCGAGATGTTTTCCTGTGCTATGGCGACCAGTATGGCTGTCGCCTCCCCATTCGATATGAAGCAAGCGGGGATAACGCGCGATCGCCTCCTCAAGCGCAGCCTCATAGTCCTCGTAGCGCCCGCGATACCAGCCCGACCAGATGGATGGCGAGTAGACATCCACGATCTGCGCGCCAGGCTCAAAACGGCGCAGGGCCGTCAGACGCTGGGGATCATGTGTGTGGGCAAACTCATGGAGTGTACGAAGCAGAGTGCAGACCTGTTCATCTGTGGAATCAGGATGTTCGCTCTCCCAATCCAGTTCATTGCCCAGGCCCCATAGGACAATTGACGGATGATTATAATGCTGCTCAATCATTTCGGCGAGCATTGCCTGCGTTTGAGACCGGAACAACTCCCCGCCGATGCCCCCGCGACACCAGGGTATTTCCTCCCAGACTAGCAAGCCCAATTCATCGCATGCATCCAGAACCGCAGGTGCCTGCGGATAGTGCCCCAGGCGGAGAAAGTTAAAACCTGCCTCTTTAATCAGTTGCATCTCCTGGCGCGTCAAGCTATCAGGCACTGCGCTGCCATAGCCTGCCCAATCCTCGTGGCGGTGCGTGCCATGAAGCTGGAGTGGTTGTCCATTCAACTGAAAAGATTCGCCAGCGGGGAAAGCAAAGAAGCGTAAGCCGAACCGCTCCGTCACTGCGTCCCAGACCTCCTGGCCGTCGAGCAGATGGGCCTGTAACGTATAAAGTGCAGGATGCTCTGGCGACCAGAGTTCTGGCTGTTGAATCACAACTGTCGGGAGCACAAAGGTTTCGTCCACAATCTGCCCTTCTAGCGAGGCAACTGGAGCGCCCAGGGGTGAGAACAGGAGGACTTCCAGGCGCAGTTCCTGTGGTGGCGGCGAGTCAAGCCGGCCATGGATGGTTAGTTGGGTTGACTCCATGGTCGTCTCTGTTTCGCAACGCAGAACTGCCAGGCGGCGCATGCCAGTCGTATAGCTCCAGACATTGCGTGTCAGACCGCCATAGAGAAAGAAATCCGACATATCGGATGGAATGAGATCAGGATCGGGGAGATTATCTACACGGAGCGCGAATAAACAAGGCTGTGGAGGTTTCCTTTCCTCCACAGGAAGCTCCACAGTAAAGGCGGTATAACCGCCAGCATGCTCGCCAATCCATCCCCCATTCAGCCAGATACGGGCGCGCTGCGAAGCCGCTTCAACTTCCACCCAGAGCCGCCGTCCTGCTGGCGGTGGCTCTATTTCGCGCACATACCAACCGACAGCGCGCATATAGTGGCGAGTGTCTTCAACCTCCATTGTATCCAGGGCATTCCAGCTATGTGGCAAGGCAATCCTGTCCCACGAGAGATCCCTGTTGCGCTGCAATGTCTCTGGCTCAAGATCCCCTAAATGAAAATCCCAACGATCATTGATACACCTTGCAGATTGATGGCGCATGCTCTTTTCCTTTCCAGGAACGCTTCACTCTTTGACTGCACCGGATAGGCCGCGCACAAAGTACCCTTGAAAGGCCAGGAAAACAAGCAGAACCGGCACAAAAGAGATAACCGTACCGGCGGCAAAACCGGTCCAATCGAACGAATATTCGCCCTGAAAGGCAAACATACCTACGGCCAGGTTGCGCAGATCTGGTGCACTCAGCGTATAGATCAACGGAATGTTGAAATCATTCCAGGTTGCAATAAAATTAAAAATGACTACTATCGCAATCACTGGGCGTGCCAGTGGGAACACGAGACGGAACAGACGTACAAAACCTGCGCCATCGATCTTCGCCGCGTCAAACAATTCTTCAGGCATGCCCTTAAAAAAGTTCATAAAGAGCAGGACATAGAGCGCACCGGCAGCCCCAGAGAAGGCCAGAATGACCCCTGCCTGAGTATTGAGCAGGCCAAGCGACTCTACGACCAGGAATTGCGGCAGGATAATCGAGGTCAGCGGTACAAAGAGGGTAATCACAATCAACGCATAGAGCAGATTGCGTCCTGGGAAACGGTAGCGCGCCAGGATATATCCGCACAGCGCTGATTTAAACAGCTCAATCAGAGTAGATGCGCTGGAGTACAACACCGTATTGAAAAAGTACTGGCTAAAGCCCGCAGTGACCCATGCCCGCTGGAAATTGGAGAGGTCAAGCTGGTTGGGGATCAGGCTGGCTCCAGAGGTAAAAAGGCCGATCTGTGTTTTAAAAGCACCGGAAATTGCCCAGAGAAAAGGATAGACCCAGAGAAAGCCTACAATCAGCAACACAGGGATGACTTGTAGATTGTAGCGGAGCATACGATTCCTGGGCCGTCTTACATATGCTTTCATGCGCGTCCACCTCCCATTGGACTGCTGGTTTGCGTATTGCCGCGCCCGGACCACCACTGAATGACAAAAAACACTGCTGCCAGCAGGACAAAGAGCACTGCTGCGGCTGAGGCGTATCCATAGCGGAATGGTATATTTTGAAAGGCAGCTTCATAGATATAGTAAGAGAGCACATAACTGCTTGTTCCTGGACCTCCACTGGTCGTGGTTACTACCACGCCAAAAACCTGTAAGGCATTGATCAGACCGAGCAAGGTAATGACAACCGCCATTGGTGCGATCATAGGCAGCGTGATCCGCGTAAATTGTTGCCATGCGCTCGCTCGATCTATCTGTGCAGATTCATAGAGTTCTTCTGGCACATTTTGTAGGGCAGCCATCCAGTAGAGCATATACTGGCCAAAAATTTGCCAGACAGAGATAAAGACAACAGCCCACAACGCTGTATTTTCGTTTCCCAGAAGATCAATAGGCTGTTTGATCAGGCCAATTCCCATAAGAAAGCTATCCAGCGCGCCATTCGAGGGATTGAGAAGCAGGGTGAAAATCTGCCCGGCAAGTGCTACAGGTAAGATAATCGGCACAAAGAAGATTGTGCGAAAAAAGCGCGTAAATCTTAACCATTTACGGGTGAGAATGATGGCTACCAGCAGCGAGAGCGGAAGTTTAATGACTGTGTTCGCCAGCGCGAAGAACACTGTATTCCAGAAAGATTGCCAGAACAGGGGATCATGCAAGAGTTCCTGATAGTTGCCCAGCCCAACAAAGTTCTGCATTGTGAGCGCGTCGATCCCGTTCCAGTTGAACAATGAATACGCGACTGTAGCAATCAGCGGCCAGAGGGTGAACGCACCGAACAGGAGGAGGAACGGGAGCAGGAAGAGAAAAATCCAGAGTCCTGTTACGCTTTTACTACGAGAACGCGCAAACGTTCGCTTCCACCTGGTTGGGAAGGAAGCCGGCAGCGGGCCAGAAGAGTGTATTACTTTGCCCATCAGTTACCTTCTTTTCAAATCATGATGACGAGGTGCTTGCACTGCCGCCTGGAACAGGCGGCAGTGCAAGCCCTTTCCAATAGACCTGTGGAAGAACAGGTGGAGTTACTCGTTAGAGGACATGAGCAACTCCATACTTGTAGGGAAATCGCCAGTGTGCGCTCGCGCGCATACCCGGTCGTTTGTATCTCGCCGACTTAACTACTTGGATACCCACCTGTGTAGCTCTGATTATAGTTCCAACTGGGGAAAGCGAAACAAGATTGTGAGACTTTCAGGCCCGAGGCTGCCTCCTTTTTCAGTGTACTGAGGAAAATCTGCTCACGTTGTGCTACCAGTTGATCGGCAGCAGGCTTGAGCGGAGTATTTTTGACGATCGCATTGACGAGGGCAGTCCATTCGCCATTGGGATTTGTGCTGGCAGCATCGGAGTATGCCTGTGATTGCGCCAGCGCGGGGCACTTCAATAATGGCTCTGGCAAGGCTACCCTCAGCCCGTTCTCCACAATCTGTGTCATTGTCTTCATCGCTGGATCGGTCACCAGCTTTGCGTTATCCGCAAAAGAAAGCGTACCAAACCCCTCTTTAAGATAATTCTGCGCGAAAAATCCAGTTGGATCGGTCATCCACTGAAGAAACTGCCATGCCTGTTCTGGATATTTCGTCTGGCTGCTGACCCAGTACTCGTTCTGGGTATTTGCGCTGCCCAGGGCACCGCGCGGGCCATTGTCAGGATACGGCGGCGCCGCAATCCCGTACTGGCTCTCGGTAAAGCCAAGCTGGGTCAGCGTGCTGGGCAACCAGGAGCCATCGAAGTAGATCGCGACCTGCCCGCTGGCCAATTGCTGCCGTGAAAAGGTTTTGTCGTTGACGCCGGGAGAGACCAGCCCTTTCTGATAGAGATTCTGGATAAAGCTCAACGCCTGGAGCAGGAGAGGATTGTTCAGATCAAAAGTTCCGTTCTTATAGTCAAAGAACTGGTCAGTCATAATGGAACCTGCGATGGGGTACCACATGCGCTGAAAATCGGTCCCTTTCAGAGAGACTGCCAGGCAATACTTGCCGGTTTTTGCCTTGATTGCCTCGCAGTCAGAGGTAAACTGGCTCCAGGTCGTGGGAGGGTTCGCTGGATCGAGACCCGCTTGCTGGAACATGGACTTGTTATAGAACATAAAGCCAGGCCCCCAGACGACATCGTCAGTGAAAGGGAACCCGTAGACCTGGCCATTATGTTCGTTAATTCCTTCCTCAAACATGCCCGAGGACCAGCGACTTAAGAAACTCTGCGCGGGGTTTCCGTCAGGGTCGAGCTGACGAATCCAGCCTTGCTGTAACAGATAAGACATTGAGAGTTCAGGGTCAACCGTCGATTTGTAAAAAAAGATATCCGGGGCCTGGTGGCTCTGGAAGGCCAGAGGCAGAGACTCTTCATACTGTGCCTGCGCCTGCGTCTGCCACTGAATAGTAATATTGGGATGAAGCTGATGATACGCAGTTGCCACCTGCTGATAGAAAGCATTCTCGGTGGTTGAGTAGTCAGAGATTTTTAAGGTGATCGGCTGCGTACTGCTACCGAGAGTATTCGCGCTGCCACCACAGGCGGTGAGTAGAGCACCTAGCAGGATCAAGCTGGCAAAAGCCAGACGGCACCATTGACGCATAAAAAACCCTCCAGTTGAACTGAAACATAAACGGCTCTGTAAATAGTTGCCAGAGATAAAGGGTCTTCCTCTTCACCACATCCCCGTCAAATGTATCTGGAAACGAGCAAGAGCAATGCAGATCAGCCTGATCATTCATCTCCCCGGCTCGATGGTTTTCACAAGCAACTGGTTCTATCTGTTTTCAGGGTGTTGCCATCAATCCTGCTTGTTCGCGCGTGATGGCATAGTGTAACGTTTCTCCCGCGATGAATCTCTCCAGTTCGCCTACCATCGCCTCACCCAGGCGACGACGCTCCGAACCAAGCGAGCCGGCAATGTGCGGGGTCAAGGTGACATTGGGTAACGTATAGAGTGGCGAATCAATGGGTGGGGGTTCAGGAGCGGTGACATCGAGCACCGCATGCAGATCGCTGCGCTGCTCCAGCACCGCAATAAACTCCTCATGCCGTACCAGTCCTCCACGCGCTGTGTTGATAAATGTTGCTGCGTATGGCATAGAGGCCACATGAGTGCCGCGTATCATTCCGGCGGTTTCAGGCAAGAGTGGTGTATGCACTGTTATGACCTGCGACTCGCGGAAAAGCGTTTCCAATGAACAAAGGGAGATACTCAGGGCGGCAGCTTCTTCTGGAGAAATATAGGGATCATAGACGATGACACGCAGGTTGAAAGGGCGCAGGAATTCGCGCACCATCCTACCGACCATACCCAGGGAAATGATTCCTATGGTTGCTCTGTAAACGCCAGGCACGCCGTCTCGTCCAGGAAAATGGTGCTCCAGGCGCGTCTGAGCTGCCAGTCTCCAACCATGTTTTAGCGAGAAAAGAATAGTAGCCAGTGTATATTCCGCCACTGGAATGGCATTCATAGCCTGGGCGCTAGTGATCAGGATATTGCGTTGCCACAGTGCGTCAGTGGCAAAGCCACGAATGGAGCCAGCGCCATAGAAAATAGCTCGCAGGCATGGTGCATGAGCCAGAAAAGCTTCATCCATGAGCGGTGCTCCCCAGCCAGAAAGAATTACCTCTACCTCGCGCAAGAGTCCAGGGTGAGCGAGTATTTCTTCCGCTGTCTGAGGAGGCGTAATTATGTTGATGAGTGTATCGATTTTAGCGCGCGCCTCTGGCCTATAGACCTCCTCATACGCGTCACGACGTAAGATGAACATGCCTTTGATAGGCGGCATACAAAAATCCTTTCTTTACGCGAAATGCTGTTGCCTGCTCAACTTTTCTAGCTCAGCCGGGAAGCGCAAATGGCGCAAGGAAAACGTTTACTGGTGAAGGTCAGATCTTCGCAACATTTGCAACGTCCCGGGTTTCTTACTTCAAATTTTACTGATTGATATCGCTGCTTTCAAGTAGTTTTGTTGCAATATAGTTGCGGATTTCTCCGAATATTTTATGCTTATTTGAATTTACCAGGTATTTTACTCATTTAGTGGCACCGTTTAGGCAGATTCAGGTGGATTTTGTAGAGTTGTAAGAAATTCTATTGCAACTAATTTCGCAATATTGTAAGATATATTCACGAAAAGTCCTGAGATGGTTTCTGGCCATCGCTGAAAAGAGAAGATTCATGAATCATAAGCTGCCCGCTCTTCCTCTGGTTGCGCATCGTGTTTCTCAACGTGATATTGCCCGGCACGCAGGCGTCTCCACCAGTACCGTTTCTCGGGTGCTCAATCGCGTGGATGGTATCAGCGATGAATTGAGAGAACATGTACTTAAAGCCGCAACAGAACTGGGGTATCATAATGAGACGATACCAGGGAAGTTGCAACACCTGCATCTTCTTACCATATCCTTTGCGGCAAGGACCACGCTCCATACGTTTCACGCCAGCATTTTGGATGGGGTCGCTGCGGAGTGCCGTCAGAATGGTATTTTGCTGAGCTATTCCGTAATTGAGCATAGTGCTACCGATCGCGCAGTAATTCTCTCGCAGGTCAAGGAGAGACCAGGGACTGGTATCCTGCTTATGAGCATCGATGATCGCAAGTTAATTCAAGAACTGCTCTCGCTCCAGGTACCGGTGGCCCTGATAAACGTAGAACAGCGCGACCTGCCGATTGATACATTTCTCCCGGATAATTTTACCAGCGGTTTGCTGGCAACGCGCTACCTTATTCGGTATGGGCACCGTCGTATCCTCCATATAACGGAACCTGTAAGTAAGCGGAGAGAAACGTTGCAGCAGCGCTTGAATGGCTATCGCGCTGCCCTGGAGGAGGCGCATATTCCCTATGATCCAGCGCTGGTGCTCGAAAGTCCTTTGCGGGTCGATGACGCGCATCAGGCGATGCGTACCTGGCTGGCCACCCGCCACATCTCCTTCAGTGCTGTTTTCTGTGCGAACGATGCCAGCGCGATAGGCATCATGCGCGCTCTCCAGGAAGTAGGAAAGCAAGTGCCTGCTGATGTCTCGGTGATTGGCTATGATGATGTCCCGGCTGCCTCGCTTCTGATGCCTTCGCTCACTACCTTCCATATCGATTGTGAAGAAATGGGACAACTTGCTGTCCAGCGCATGATATATCGCGCACTCAAACCCGAGGCTGCGCCAATTCGTGTTGAGATCACTAGCAACCTTATTGTTCGTCAATCGGTGACAACCTGCCAGCAAGAGGGCGAGTTTCAGGAAGAAGAACCTCGTGAGGTCTGAATGTGCCTGATACAGAGACAACAGGCGTCAACGTTTTTGTTCTCGCATCAGGCCCAGGCCAGGTAGCGCTGTTTCATAAGATCTAACACTTCATCGCCTGGTGCGTCCCAGATAGCGCGATTAAAGATTTCAACCTCAATTGGACCGCGATATCCGGTCATCTCGACCGCCGATCGTAAAAAATGTAAATCAATCAGGCCGTCACCCATCATAGCGCGTCCCAGCAGGATATCAGGCAGTGGAACAGGCCAGTCAGAAATATGAAACCCGAGAATATGGCCGGCAGCCTGCCTGATCTGCGCGAAAATGTCGGGGTCCCACCAGACGTGATAGGCATCAACAATCACACCGAGGGAAGCAGAATTGAACGAGGCGATCAATCGGTTGGCCTCAGCCATGGTCACGATGACGGAGCGATCAGCGGCAAACATGGGATGGAGCGGCTCGATACCTAATGCGATTCCCGCTGCCTGGGCAGTGGGGAGAAGCTCGGCGAGTGCGTCTTCAACCATGGCACGCCCGGCTGCAATATCGCGATCAGGCGCAGGTCCGCAGACCAGTACCAGGACACTCGTGCCGAGTTCGGCTGCCTCTTCAATAGCCCGCCGGTTATCATCGATACGGGCCTGCCGCTCCTCTTTCCTTCCTGCGGGAAACCAGCCGCCGCGGCAGAGGCTGGATACCTGCAATCCTGCTTCTGCGATGAGACGTTTACTGTTTGCCAGACCATATTCACGTACTTTTTCCCGCCAGAGTCCAATCCAGGGAATACCCGCACGAATACAGCCATCGACAGCCTCGCATATGTTCCAGCCATTCGTTGTGATCTGATTAAGACTCAGGCGGGAATAGTCAGTAAGTGGTTCTAGAGAGTGTTCCTGGTCCATAAATTATGATACTTTCTTGCTGCATCCTTGATGCTGCACTTATGCGCAACCGGCCAGAGTGAGAATCTGACGCATACGTGTGACCGCCAGTTCAGGATCGCGCCAGAGACCAGCTCTGTCAGCGAGTTTAAAGAGTTCCACAAGGTGGAGAAGAGAGCGTGCGTTTTCCAGACCACCAACCAGGCGAAAATGAGACTGATGTCCGTTGAGATAGGCGATGAAGACCAGCCCGGTCTTGTAGTAAACAGTTGGCGCCTGAAACATATGGCGCGAGAGCGGGACGGTTGGCGCGAAAATGGCCTGGTAAGCTGTCAGGTCGCCAGTGTCAAGAGCGTTCAATGCTGCCGCTGCATTGGGGGCGATTGCGTCAAAGATGCCAAGCAGAGCATGACTATAGCCATCCTCATCGCCTTGCAGCATCTCAGGATAGTGGAAATCGTCACCAGTATACATGCGTACGCCGGGTGGCAGGAGTGCACGCATCCTGCGTTCGCGCTCACGATCAAGCAGCGAAATCTTGATGCCATCGATTTTCGTTGCATGTTGCCGAATGATTTCCAGGCATGTCTGCATGGCCACATCCAGATTTTGAGATCCCCAGTAGCCACGCAAGGCCGGATCGAACATGTCTCCCAGCCAGTGGAGAATAATAGGGTGCTGGACCTGCCGTAAGACATGGTCATAGACTCGTATATAGTCGTCGGGGACGTGTGCGCAGGCGGCAAGGGCGCGACTGGCCATAAGAATAACCTGCCCGCCGTATTTTTCAATGAAACCGCACTGTTCTTCGTAGGCAGCCTCAACTCTGGTCAGCGTCATACCGGTGTTTCTATCGAGCTGGTCAGTGCCAGCTCCGCAGGCGATCCGGGCTCCTGGAATCGCTCGTGCTTCGATCAACGAACGCTGTATCAATTCACTGGCAACCGTCCAGCCCAGGCCCATACCACGTTGTGCTGTATCCATCGCCTCTGCAACTCCCAGTCCATACGACCAGAGATAGCGCCGATAGGCCAGTGTCTCCTCCCAATCGAGGCGCGCCGGAGAGGTGTGGCTGGTCGTTACCAGTGGATCACAGACGACATGAGCGGCGGCATAAGCCACCCGGCTGCACGCCGGACTGGCTCTCATTGGAACTATGCTTGTCTCACTCAGGATATACTCACTGCTCTTACCGTCTGCATCGGGCAGGTGTATCGTCTTCATCGGGTTATGCCCTTTCCTGCTCAAGTGCTGGAACATCCACCCAGCGCCGCTCCTGCCAGGATTGCAAGCCCAGTTCCGCCAGTTGTACTCCCCGTGCTCCTGCAAGCAGTGTCCAGGGGAACGGCTTATCAGAGACAACATACTGGAGAAAACGTTCCCACTGCATCTTGAAACCATTGTCGAAAGTCTCGTTGGCTGGAACCTCCAGCCAATCGCTATAAAAATCATGAGTGGCGGGCTGGTCAGGATTCCAGACGGCGCGCGGTGTGTTGACGCGGCTCTGGACCTTGCAGCCGTGCAGTCCCGCTACCGCGCTCCCGTGAGTCCCATCAACTTGCAGGGTCAACAACTCATCGCGGTGGACACGCACCGCCCATGAGGAATTCATCTGCGCAATAACCCCTCCTTCTAGCTCAAAGGTTGCGTACGCTGCGTCGTCGGTTGTGACGGTATAGCGCTCGTTCTGTTCATTCACTCGCTCAGGAATGTGGGTGACGCCCAGACAGGAAACGGCACGTACCTCACCAAAAAGCTGATCCAGAACATAGCGCCAGTGGCAGAACATATCAATAATGACGCCCCCACCCTGTTCTTTTTGATAGTTCCAGGAAGGACGTTGTGCTGCCAGCCAGTCACCCTCGAACACCCAGTAGCCAAATTCACCACGCACTGAGAGCAATGTGCCGAAGAAGCCACTCTCAATGACGCGTTTGAGTTTGAGCAGGCCCGGTAGAAAAAGCTTATCCTGCACCACTCCATGTTTTACTCCAGCTTGCCGGGCCAGGCGTACCAGTTCTAACGCCTCGGACAGGGTAGATGCAGTCGGCTTTTCACAATAGATATGTTTCCCCGCCTGTATCGCAGAGCGCAGGCTCTCACTCCG
>Ga0265338_10008300_pt1 | contig 12637 bp, 7 predicted proteins | sample 42126metaG_FD_193579 | JGI IMG/M metagenome (GOLD analysis project Ga0265338, IMG submission 193579) | Rhizosphere microbial communities from Carex aquatilis grown in University of Washington, Seatle, WA, United States - 4-21-26 metaG | ecosystem: Host-associated > Plants > Roots > Rhizosphere >... | reverse complement strand
CCCCCCTCCCCCCGGATAACCAGAAAGCCAACAGGCTCTCACTTTTCAAGCCATTGATAAATAAGACACTTACAAAATGTAACAACCGAAATTTTGTTACATTGATGCCCGTTTTGGCCCCAAAAAGGCCTTTTTGAACCTGGCGCGCCTTGGCGCCTCGCCTTCATCCTCAAACTAGCAATTCCTCAACCATTAATGCCTTAATAAGCCTATGGAGTCTTTCGAGCTAGCCAGCCGCGCTCAGCAGGTTCCCCAACACGAACCCGTCTCGCGCCGCGACATCGAAGCGCTCCTCGCACACGTCGCCGCCGGAATCACCGATCGTAACGCCGGCATCTTTGGCCCTGACTCCATGAGCTGGCGCATCAACCGCGAATCGGCGCTCTTTCTCGGCGCGGGCCGCGCAGCGCTTCTCCAACTCGCGCATCCGTGGGTCACGGTCGCGCTCCAGCAACATTCTTCGCTGCTCAACAAACCCATCGCGCGATTCCACAACACTTTCCGAATCGTCTTCACCATGGTCTTTGGATCAGCCGACCAGGCTTTCGCCGCATCCCGCAACCTTTACGCACTGCACACGCGAATCACCGGCGTGCTAGCCGAAGACACCGCACAATGGAAACGCGGCGACCGTTACCAGGCCAACGAGATCAACGCGCTCCGATGGGTCTTCTCCACGCTAGTCGACAGCGCCTTGCTGGCGCACGAATCCATCTTCGGAGCGCTGCCTTTCGAAGACCGCGAGCGTTACTACCAGGAATCAAAAACCCTGGCCGCGCTCTTCGGAATTCCCGCATCGTCCTTACCGGACAACCTCGAGGACTTCAGCGCCTACATTCTCGAAATGTGCCAGGCCGGCGACTCCTCCGGCGCGCTCGGCGTCACCGCAGAAGCGCGCGCCATGGCCCATAACCTGCTCGCCGGCTCTGGCTCGTGGATCAGGCCGCCAAAATGGTATCGAGCACTCACCGCAAGCTGGCTTCCCGCGCGCTTCCGCGAAGAATTCCAGCTCAGCTTCAGCCCCGCAGAACAACTCTCCGCAGCGCGGGCTCTCAAGCGCCTTCCCACCATTTACCGCCGTCTTCCATCAGCCGTTCGCTTCATTGGCCCATGGCACGAAGCGCAGGCTCGCCTCGCGGGCCGGCCTCCTAATTCGATCGCGCGGCTAAGCAATCGCTTCTGGATCGGCGCACCGCGCATGCCATTCGGAAGTGAATAATTGCGGATCCAGTCCAAACATTCCGAGATTCTTCTTTCCTCAACCCGACGCGGGAGTAACAATAAGGTGGAATCAACCCCGGAGGACCTAACCCCCAATGGATCCCCGCGACTTGCTGGCCCCCGACGAGCTTGACTCTTTAAGTCACGCTTTCACCGATCAACTGCTCGCCTGCCTCGATGAGTGCGCTCGCGGCCGCCGCGGCCTCTTCGGCGAGTCAGTCAACGAAGAAAACGATGAATCATCCTGGCCCGAGGCAGTGCGCCTGCGCGAGTTGGCTCTCGCCATCCAGTCCGTCTTCGCTCAAAACGAGCAGCGCCATGCCTTGGCCGATGAGTTCCTCGACCTCTGCTCCATGCATGGCGAATCGAACCCCGGCGAGCGAAAATTGGCACGCCTGTTTCTTGGGCGAATCGAGCGCGGTGAGGTCGGCTCACCCACCGAAAAGACTCCCTGGTAAATCGCAGTCCTCACGCTTTACCACTGCACACCTGGATACAAACTCGGCACCCGGCTTACGCGGAACTGATCCGCGCCCGGTGTCGTTGCCTGCCACACAGGTTGCAGGGTCTGCGGATCGAGTTCCTGCACAATTGCACCTGAAGATGGCGCGCAGAAATTCACGTTTATATTGTTGTTCCCCAGCAAGTCCACGTTCCCCCCGAAAGGGCTGTAGTAACTGGTCGGAGGCATATAGTGGCTGATCATCGTGGCTGTCATTTTGGCTTCGTTGAGCTCCAGAACCGGCATCGTTGAATAGCATTGATTTGGCGCAGGCCCTTTGCAGAATACTTGCCCCGACGGAAAGATTCGGTCGTTGCCGTTGTCCATCAACCCAATGCGGAAGACGCCAGTCGTGTTGGGCGTGAAATACGACATTCCATGCTGCGCATAGAACCAGTCGGTGGGATCGGTGGCGCCCACCAGCTTGAAATCCCCGCCTTCTCCGAGGCGCCACATCACCTCTCCCGACCCCGTGCCGTCGACGAAGTTGATTTTGATAATCCAATTCTGATGGCGGATTGACAGCAGCAGATTATGGTCGTCGCTCGAGTAGACCATGTCATTCGAGTGCGTCCAGTCAGGAAAGTTCATTGGATGACGATTCACGTCGAGATGGTCAAACGCGTTCCACACCCAGTCCGGTTTTGAATTCGCGTCCACATCCACCAGCGCGTCGCCAATCACCGTCTGCGTCCCCGAAAGTCCGGTCAGGTTCGTATAGTCTTTCCAGTAATCAGCCAGCAGCACCCAATGGCCATTCGGCAGCGGCAGCACGCTGTGGTGGAAACTCTTCAATTGATACGGATTGCCCTGCGCGTCGTGCAGGCTTGAAGCGGCCAGGCTCTGGTTGAGCTGGTCCATGGTAATGGTGCGCACCGTGTTACCGGCCAGGTCCACCTCGCGCACTTCGTTAATGGTGCCCGTACTGTGGGTCGCAGTCATCGATGAGAGGTAAGAGATCAGCAAAAACATGTTGCCATTGGGCAGCAGTTGGATTCCCTGGATCAGGTCGGTAGAGGTGTGCGGGTAGCTATAGGTCCAGATCACATTTCCGCTCAAGTCTGTAGCGAACGCCTGCGCGTCGCTATTCGGCACGATAGTGTTCCACAGTTCAATGCCGGTTTGAGGTGTACCTCCGCCTGGCGAAGCGACATTAACCTGCGAAGTGATGGGCGGCGTTCCGGTCATGCAAGTCTGGTCTGCATCATTGAAAGTGGCGCCATCGTTCAGCGTGACCTGGGCCCGCATGTGATAGAGCGTCTGCCCCAGCATTCCAGCCACGTAAATCTGCACCCCGCCGCCATTAGCGGAGGGCGTCGCCACTTGCCAGGTCGTCAGTCCGTAAGCAGTGGTGGTGCCGAATTGAATTGAAACCTGCCCCGGTGCAGGCAGGTAGATTTGGTAGAGCGCCACCTGCGGATTTCCGGTCGCACTGGGGCAGCTCACCTGTCCGGGCTGGATGATCGAGACAACCGCGCTGGCAAAGTTCTGCTGCTCCGACCCTGCGAGCGCCACTTGAACCAGTACGTTTTCACTCTGGCTGATCGAGGCCGGCGCCGTGTAATTGCCTGAAGAATCCACCGTGCCCTCTGAGGAACTTCCTCCGGCGGTGCTGTTCACAAACCACTCCAACTGTCCCGAACCGGCGACGGTAGCCGTGAACTTGAAGTTTTGACCCGGCGCGAGCGCGATGTACTGGGGTGAAATGGTGACCGACCCGCTCTGGCCCGGCTTGGGAGGTGGACTGGGGGGTGGACCTGAAATAGGGGGCTTGGGATTGGGCGTGGGCAATTTGGCTATCAGCGCTGGGTCGCCGCAACCGCTCACAAGAGCTGCAGTCAGAAAGCAGTTAATCCAGGCAGCCGGGATAGTCTTTCGGCGCAAAGTCCTGACTCTCATCCAAACGCCGGCTGGTTGCATAGCAAAGCGACTCCTGCCGGATTGGGTCTCCGTTCCCCAATCAGTCGGGCCCGTGAAGCCAAATCGAGGGGTGGGGAAGCACGAAGGCTCGATCGCATATTTCCCAGGTGCGCCTTCGATACGGCAATCACCCCACTCCCTGCCGCGCGTGATCGATCTCAGCAGAGAATGGGGTTACACCCTGGTGACCAATCAGAAGCGGACACCGACGCTGATTGGCAGCAACTTTGTATCGGCAGGGATCGAGGTGATCGCGCCCAGTCCGTTGGGGCTCTGTCCAACCACCGCCGGCGTAAGCACGTCCACAAAACGCACTTCTGCAAACAGCTTCGTCTTGCCGTCGCCGTACATGCCGCCCACCCGGTGCTGGAATCCGGCCCCTACATTGAAGCCGCCCTGATTGGACGAAAAATGGCCCACCACCGCATTCGAAGTGTAGTAATTGCAACCATAGTAGAAGTCGCAGTACTCGCTCTGCTGAGGATCGGTGAAATTCGTCACCTTGCGGTAGAAACCACCTCCGCCCGTCACATAAACGTCGTTCGTTGACTTGGGAAAGAGATCGATGACAGGAGCTAGAGTGACCGACCAGATGTGCGCGTTGCCGCCATTTGCTCCGGTCTCAGCAATCAATGCGCCGGGCAGCTTGTCGTCCATAAACTGGTACTCGATGAGCCCACCGATGTGCTTGTTGAAGTTCAAGCCGGCGCCTACGGTGAACTGCCCGCCCCAGGTGATATACGACTTGTCGCCCGCCGGCGCGTTCGCGCCGCCTCCGGCTTCAAAGGCGAACCGGCTGCCGACGTAATGCTTCCAGCCGCTTCCGCCGCCGTACTGCTGGCCGGCGGCATGGCCTGCGCCACCCCCCGCAGTGGGTTCCGCTGCGTCCGTGCCGAACAGCGAATTAATGGTCGCGTTGTCGAATGAAAGCGAGCTCGACTCATTCGAAGCCGAGTAGCCCTGAGTGTTGGATTGAGTTGAAGAAACCTGAGACTGTGCGCTTGCAATGGAGACCGCAAGGGCCGCACCCGCAGCCGAAAAAAGGACCCGCCGGACAGCCGGCGTCCAGTAGGGGAGAGTCATATCGAAACCTCAAGGATCGAATTGGGTTAAGCCAGTTTCGCGGGAAGAACTACCCGCACAACGTTAGACACAGAATCTCGACGGAGGTTGCGCCTGGGTTTGCCTTGGTTTAGTGCACAGTAACACATCCATTTTGATGATATAGCTGAAAGAAAGGTTGACCACATGAACACGAAAAGGCCGGAACAAACGCTCCGGCCTTTTCATTGATCTGCAGACTTGCCCGATTGCTACCTCACCCCTGTATATCGAACTGTTCAGGATGCAGCGTGGCATCGCTCTTGACCAGAATGTTCTTGCCCACCAGGTCTTCGTAATCGGTAAGCCAGCGCGCGTTGTTGCCCTTCAGCACCTTCACGGTTTCAGGGTTTACACGCAGCATCACGTCGGCGCCTTCAAAATGCTTGCGCATCTTTCTCAGTTCAACGTAAATCTCGTTGCACACCGTGGCTGAGCTCTTCACCATGCCGGTGGCCTGGCAGGTGGGGCAGGGAACCGACAACGTGCGTTCGAGTGACTGCTTAACGCGCTTGCGGGTGATTGCCACCAGACCAAAATCGTTGAACTGCAGAACCTTGGTCGGCGCGCGATCCGCTTTCAAAGCCTCTTCCAGCGCAGCCAGAACCTTGAAGCGGTTCTTGCGCTCGTCCATGTCGATAAAGTCGATCACGATGATGCCGCCCAGGTCGCGCAACCTAATCTGGCGAACAATCTCGGGCACTGCATCGAGGTTGGTCTTCACAATCGTGTCCTCAAGCCGGGCCGATTTGCCCACATATTTGCCAGTATTGATGTCGATTGCCACCAGCGCTTCAGTCTGGTTGATCACGATCGATCCGCCACTCTTGAGCCACACCTTTGAACGCAGCGCCTTCGATATTTCGTCCTGAATGCCGAAGTGCTCAAACAGCGGCGTCTCCTTGGTGTAGAGCTTTACGCGCCGCACCAGCGAGGGTGAAAAGCGGCTGAGGAAGCGCACGATCCGCTCGTAATCTGCTTCTGAGTCGACCCAGATGTTCGAGAAGTTGTCGCTTATCTGGTCGCGAAGGATGCGCTCAATAAGGCCGAGGTCGTGATAGATGAGCGCCGGCGACTTGGATTCATCCGACCGCTTCTTGATCTCCGCCCACAGGTTCAGCAGCATGCGCAGATCGGCGCGCAATTCATCTTCTGAGGCACCCTCAGCCGCCGTGCGAACGATAAATCCACCCGACGATTCGCCGCGCTCGTGAAGCAGAATCCGCTTCAGGCGATGGCGCTCCTCGTCAGATGCAATCTTGCGGCTAACGCCCACGTGCGTCACCGTAGGCATAAACACCAGGAAGCGGCCCGGCAGCGCAATGTGACTGGTAATGCGCGCGCCCTTCTTGGCGATAGGCTCCTTGGCGATCTGCACCAGGATTTCCTGGCCCGACTTCAGCAAATCGGAAATGATAGGCAGGTTTGAAGTCTGCATCGAGCGGCGCGACGGCCCGCCGCGACGATTGCCCTGCTGCGGGCGTCCGCGGCGTCCGCGATCATGGCGCTCGCGCTGCGGTTGGCCCGGTGCGGGCTGGGCTCCAGCACTGGCTTCTTCCTCTTCATCGTCTTCCTCGTCGTCCTCTTCGTCTCCGTTTTGGTCATCGAGTTCTAACTGGATCTTGTGATCCAGGTGAGCCTCCTGCAACATTTCGCCCAGGTCGCCGGTGCGAAGATGCGGTGGCAGAGTCTCTTCTTCATACACTTCCAGGTCGTGATCCTCAGCCTTGTGGCGGCCGTGATGCGGAACCGCCTCGAACTCCTCGCCTTCGATCACTTCCTCTTCCACCAGGCCCTCGCCGGGGGCATAGGCTGAAACTGTCTTGACGCTGGCCGCCGGCTTCTTGTCAGCGGGTGCTGCTTCATCTTCATGCTTCTTCTTGCCAAAGCCGAACAGGCGGAACTCGAGCGGCGATACGGTATCGACGCTATGTTCGGCCTCAGCATCGGCCGGCGGCTCAGACTCAGCCACTGTCTCGCTGACAGGCTCAGCTTCACCCGCCACCGTCACCTCGTGGTGAACAGTTCCGTGATGCGCTTCTGCAGCCGAAATCTCAGCCTTTGAAGGCGCAGACTCGTCGCTCGCCGTAAACTCCTCGAATTCCATACGAGGCTCTTCTTCAACTGGATGCCTGAGCGTCTCGGCGTGCTCTTCGTGGCGCGTATCAAAACCGCTTCCATGCGGAGCCGACTCAATCTCGTGCAGTGCGGGCGGAGCCGATTCCTCGTGCGGCAAGGTCTGCTCTTCTTCCAGGAATTCCTCTTCTTCGACCAGGAATTCTGCTTCTTCGATTTGATCGGCGCTGCCCACATTGGCTTCAACCGGCTCGGCTGCAGCCCGCTCAATCGTCTCTACGCTTTCAGTCTCGCTAGGCTCTTCAGCCGGGTTCGACGCGACATCAGCCGCACGACCGCGATGTTTTGAGAGCGATTCGCCGGGAAGCAATCCGCTGCCGTCCCACATAAGCGGAGACTCAACCATCGTCGAGGGCTTTGAGAAGGTATAGCTCGGGCGCGGCGCAGATTCAGACGCAGGCTTGCTGGTCTCTAACGCAGTGCCGCCATATTTTGAGAGCGATTCGCCCGGAAGCACAAAAGCAGCCGGAGCCTGAGACTGTTGCGGGCGAGAGAAATGCTGCGAAGCACTCGAGGCGTGAATCTCGTTAGCAATCTCGGGCTCTGCAACCGGCTTCTCCTCAAACTCAATCGGCTCGCCGGCTGCGCTGTCTGATTCACCTTGCGCGGAAACAGGTCCGCGCCCGCGGCGATGTCGGCGTCCCCGCCAGCGTTTGCCACCCGCGCCCTGGTTTTCCTGGTTGGCGGCTTCCAGTTCGGGAACCACTGGATGTTCCTCACCGGCTTGCGTTGGAGCCACTTCAATCGACTCGCTGACCTGGGTTGGCCGGCCCCGCCCATCTCCTCGATCACGACGCCGCTCATCGTTCCTATCCCGGCGCTGACCCTGCTCCCGTCCTGTCTCTCGGCCTGCGTCTCGGACTGGTTCGCGAGTCTCCTGCTGGCTGCCCCCGTGCCTCACCTCGTGCGGAGGCTGGTTGCCCGCCGTCGCAGTCGCCCGCTCAATTTCGTCGGTGTCTTCCTGGTCTTCGAGTTCTACAAAGTCGGTTACATACAGGAATGCGTCGCGCTCTAGTCCAAGGTCGACAAATGCTGACTGCATGCCGGGCAAAACGCGCGTAACGCGTCCGTTATATATTGAGCCCGCAAGCGTGTACTCGTTTTCGCGTTCGTAGTAGATTTCCGCGAGCTGATCGTCTTCAAGAATTGCAAGCCGCGTTTCATGCGGCGTGCTTGAAATGCAAATTTCCTTTGCCATCGTGCCTTTCCGGCCGGCAGCCTTTGGCTGTCGGCGCTAGCGGCAAGGTGTCATGGAATTGCGCTGTTCCGGAAGGGCTTGGGGTGGGCGAAAAGGACGACCTAAACTGTGCTCGTAAAGCCGGCTGGCCAACAGGGACGCCCGAGGTGGGCGGCGACCCGTGACGAAACCGGAAAACTCTTAGCCGAACGAGCTCTAACGTACGGCGATCCAATTTGAGAGAGTTGTGGCCGACGCTGCCGAAGCTTACGCCCGGCGGGGCCGTTTGACCTTGGCTCAACGTTTCGCGGCGACTGGCGTAGGGAACCGGGGTTTCAAATCCGGAAGCGCCAATGCATGCCATCGAACCTACGGGCCTAAGGCCTTCCCGTCTCTCGGTGCTCATGAACCCAATCCTGCCGGGCGCCGTCCATGAGGACCCGCCGGCCGTATATCCCAAAAAACTCACCTCTTACTGTCCCGGCAGTCGTAGCGCGGGGGTAAGAGTCAAACTTGTTTGCTCGCGCCGCGTCCAAATTGGATAGCGACGCTCAGTTCACGAACCGGCGCATGCGGACATTCATCGCCACGCCCAGCGCCAGAAACGTGAACAACACCGAAGACCCACCATAACTCATTAAAGGTAAAGGGATTCCGGTGACGGGCATAAACCCTATGACCATGCCTACATTGACCGCGATCTGGAAGGTCAATACAGCCACGATTCCCATAATAATCAGGGACCCGGGCAGGTCGGCGGCTGTTTGAGCGTTTTGAATCAAACGCATCAATATGAAAAAGTATAGCAGCAGCACTGAAACCGCGCCCACAAACCCGTGCTCCTCGCTGAAAGCGGCAAAAATGAAGTCCGTATAGGGAACGGGCAGGAAGTACCCCTGCGTCTGCGTCCCTTTCTCTGTTCCTTTGCCCCAGATTCCCCCTGACCCTACCGCAATTTCCGATTGCAACACCTGGTAGCCCGTGCCCTTCGGGTCGTTCCCGGGGTTGATAAAGCTGGTCAACCTCGACTTCTGGTAGGAATGCGTGACCCCGCTCTTTTGCAGAATGCCGCTCGTTAATACTCCAACAGCCAAGGCGCCACCGCAGGCGATCAAAATGACTGACTGCTTTAGGTTGATTCCGCCCAGAAACAGTCCTGCCACGAGAATCGGCGTATACGTGAGCGTGGTGCCCATGTCCGGTTGCACCAGAACCAACAGCATCGGGACGCCGACCAGTGCCAAGGCCTTGAAAATATCGCGCCATGTTAGATAGCGCCCGCCCAGGTTTGAAAAATAGCGCGCAACCACAAGAATTAAAACAAGCTTTACCCACTCCGAAGGCTGAAACTGCACCGGCCCGATGCCTATCCAGCGCCGCGAGCCAAACGCCTTGTGCCCCACCAGCCTCACTGCGACCAGCGCCACCACGAAAATCCCATAAAACCACGGCGAGAGGTCAAGTAACTGGTGATAGTCGATCTTGGACAGCACAAACATACCGACGAGCCCAGCCCCGATAAACATCAACTGCTTCGACTCGAAGCTCGAAAACCGCGTATGCACCGTGGTGGAGTAGACCTCCAGCAACGACACTGCGCACATAGCCAGAATCAGCAGCAGCAGCGGCCAGTCAAAATCCCGAAAACTCAATATCCGCCGCATGGTCTACTCTTGCTTTCTCGCCACAGCATCCGGCTGGTTATGGGTTGCGCTAACCGTTTGCTTCGTCGGTGCGCCCGCGATTGCGACCTGCTGTTTGACCGCCTTGGCCGCCGAAGCCTTCTCAGCAATCGCCTGCCCATTAGCCACCACAAAACTGCCCGAGCTGATCTTCTGCTGGCCTTTCTCCTTAGCCCCCGCGGCATTATCCGGCTGCGACCACATCGCGCTCATTTCCACTGGCTGCTTCGGCTTATCCGGCGGCAGATCTCCCAGCAGACGGCGCTGCTTTTCCACGTAAGCTGCAACCACCTGTCCCCCTATACGCGCCGCGAACCAACTCTTGTCGCCATTTTGAAAGAGCACGGCCACCACCAGCTCGGGGTTGCGGCGGGGCGTAAGGCCAACGAACCATACATTAGGACGGGTGGCCTTGCCCTTTGTGGTTTTATCGAGTGCCGCGTGACTCATCAGTTGAGCCGTTCCGGTTTTTCCCGCGAAGTCTATCCCCGGCAAACCCTCACCTCCAGCCGTGTGGTAAAGGCCCGGCTGAGTAACCTCAAACATTCCGTCGGTCACCGTGTTCCAGGTGTCGGGATCGATGGGCACATACGCGTCGCCCGTACCGGGAAAGCTCGCAAGAACATTGTTTTTGTAGAACTCTGGCGGAAGCTCACTGGGCATCACCACGTGCGGCCGCACCATGTGACCCCCCGAAGCAATCCCGCCGATAATGCGCGCAAGCTGTATCGGCGTGGCTTCAACCGCGCCCTGCCCAATGGACACATCGAGTGTCTCGTCCGGGTACCAGCGGTGATGGTAGTTCTTCAGCAGCCACTGCGGCGAGGGCATCAGCCCTGCTTGTTCCCCGGGCAGATCGATGCCCGTCTTCTGCCCGTAGCCGAACGCATTGGCATACTTCACAATGCGATCGATGCCCAGCTTGTCGCCCAGCATGTAGTAAAACGTGTCGCACGAGAAGGGAATCGCGTTGTGAATGTCGACTGCGCCATGATGCTCGTCGCAATGGTGGAAGAAACCGTAAGGTCCCCAACCGCCGCTGCACGTAATATGCATGTCCTGGGCGATGTTTTCTTCGAGCCCGGCCACCGACATCATGATCTTGAACGTCGATCCCGGAGCCAGTTGCGCCTGGATCGCCTTGTTCATTAGCGGATGGTCAGGATCGGTTATCAGCTTGTTCCAGTTGCTGCGGTCGATCTTGATGGCAAACTCGTTGGGATCGAAGCTGGGCCGCGAAACCATAGCCAGAATGTCCCCGTTGCGCGGATCCATCGCCACAATCGCGCCGTTGCGATCACCTAGCGCCAGCTCGGCCGCCTTCTGCAGGTCGTTGTCGATGGTCAGCTTCAGGTCCTGCCCAGGAATCGCGTGCTGAATCCCGATGTAGCCCACCTCTCGGCCGTGGCTGTCCACAATCACGTCGCGGCTGCCGTCTGTGCCGCGCAACAGCGCGTCGTAAGTCTCTTCCACGCCTGCCTTGCCCACCACATCGCCCGGCTCGTAGTAAGCAAACCGCGGGTTGTTCAAATCGTCTTCGCTCACCTCGCCTACGTAGCCGATCAGGTGCGACGCAAAACCATCGCGCGGATACAGTCTTCGCTCCACATCGATGGTTTCAAGCTCTGGCAGTTCGTTGCGGTGCGACTCAACAAACGCCTGCTCGTCGGCAGTCACGTCGTCTTTGATAGGGATGGGTTGATAGCCGGGCGAAAGCCGGTAACGATGTACTGTCGTCTTCAACTGGTCGAGATCGAGGTCCAGCCCCTTGGCGATGAGCGGCAGGTCGGCTTCAATGTCTTTCTTTTGCTCGCGAACCAGAAAGCAGCTCACCGAAGGGTAATTGTCCACAATCAGGCGGTTTTCGCGGTCGAACAGCTTGCCCCGCGGCGCCAGAATCGGCTCCTTGCGAATGCGGTTGGCCTCGGCCATCTGGCGAAAGCCCTCTGCGCCCAGCACCTGCAGCCGCCATAAACCGCCGGCCAATGCCAGCATCATCACAAGAATGCCGTACTGAACCACAGTCAGTTTGAGACTGGAGAGTTTTTCGCCTCGGTTAATGCCTAAAACCATGAATCCCGCACTTGCTTATAGGATACAGCGAATACAGCCGCAGCCCCTGAATGCAACGCTTCATCGCGTTGTATACGAATGGCGAGGTTTTGAAAGGACACGGTTTCAGCCGTCGCCAAACATAGGAATGAAGGGACATGATATTTCTTCCTATTTTCATGTCCCTATTTCGCCTATTTCTCCGAGACGTTCCAGAAAAGGCAAAAACGGTCATTTTGGGGTCTATACGAGCATCAATGTAACAGATTTTGGCTTGTTACATTTTTGTAAGTTGGTTATTTATCAGTGGCTTGCGAAGTTGCGATCCTGTTTACTTTCTGGTTACCCCGGGGGAGGGGGGGAGGGGGTCCCCCCCTTTTGCCGTCTGACGCCCTGGGGAATGGGGCTGATTTGCTCGGAAATGGGGCGCAGTTTCACAGTTGGACTGTGAAGCTGTGGGGTCATTTTGCCCGGTTGAGCGGCTGCGATGCACAGTTTCACAGGCTGACTGCGGCGGCTCATTTCTCTGAGTGGAAGGCGCGGTTTTCGCGGGACTCAGACGGGCCTGCGTTGCGCTGGCGGATACGGTAATGTTTCGCATCGTCTCGATCGCAAACCTTCCTATTTATGATTGTGCGCCGAGTGGGGTTAATTGCCTGCAAGTGGAGCGGGGTTAGCGGAGCTAGCGGGGTTGGCGGAGTTAAGATAAGGCGAATCAGCAGCTTAGAATTCATTCACCGTCCCCATAGGCGAGGGACGGGGCACCCTCAATTTGACGATGTACGGAATGAGAGCAGGACCACCCGCCACTACGGGGTGAATAGGTATAATTGGGGGGGCGCGGGG
>Ga0265338_10008299_pt1 | contig 12638 bp, 11 predicted proteins | sample 42126metaG_FD_193579 | JGI IMG/M metagenome (GOLD analysis project Ga0265338, IMG submission 193579) | Rhizosphere microbial communities from Carex aquatilis grown in University of Washington, Seatle, WA, United States - 4-21-26 metaG | ecosystem: Host-associated > Plants > Roots > Rhizosphere... | reverse complement strand
ATCCCAGTACGCACGCGACTACAAGAAAGCCGTCGCCGCGCGGCTCGCCGACACCGCCCGCGAAGCCGGCGCCGCCGACCCTGAACAGCTCGGCGAGCAGCTCGCGCTGCTCATCGACGGCGCCGCGGCCCGCACCCGGGTCCTCAACGCCGACGCCTTCCCTACCGCCGCCGCCATCGCCGCCGCCCTCATCGACAACGCCATCCCCGCCGCAGCCAGCGATGACCGGCGACGGGAGGGAGTGCCAAGTTAACTTGGCACTCCGCAGCAGAAGCGGGCCACCTACTCCGAGACTCGGCGAGAGAACGGCACAGACTGGCCGAGTCACCTGAGACGCCGACCACCCGCCGTCTCACTCGACTCGGCCAACCCGCAGGTCAGGAGCGTGGGCCGCAACTTCTCACCGGCCGCGCCACGTCACGGCGCTTGCGATGACCGAGATCCCCGCCTGGAGCGATGCCGCGTGGGCGCCCGGCTGCGGTCAGGCTGGACCAGCAGGTCATAGCGCTCCGCGGCGATCGCCACGAGCGCGGCTGCGGGGTGCCCGAATGCTGCCCCGATCCGGCCGAGCTGCGCGAGAGGCTCGAGACCGTCGTTCACCGTCTCCCCCGGCGTGATCGCCGAACGCTCCAGGCTGTTATCGACGAGATCGACGCGCTCTGGTGAAGGAGGATTACTGGCGCGGCCGATCACGGGCCTGGTGGTAATGGAGGCGGCGTTCCATCCATATGGAGCTCAGGTACTGACCGTTCTTAACGGCGTACTCGTGGAAGGTGCCCACCTCGGTGAAACCGAGCTTGCAGTGCAGGGCGACCGACGCGTCATTCGGCAGGACAATGCCTGCGAGGGCGACGTGCACCGGCTCACGGGCCAGGCAGTCGAGCAGGCCGCGGTACAACGCGGTGCCCACACCCTGGCCGCGGCTGGCGGCGTCGAGCGCGATGCTCACCTCGACGGTCTCCCCGAACCCTTCGTGTTCCCGGTAAGGCTGGCTGGCGGCGTAGCCGAGTACCTCAGTCCCGCGCCGGGCGACGAACAGCCGGTAAGGGCCGGTCGCCGAGAAGCGCCCAAACCATTCCCGCCGGTCGGCGACGGTGACGGGCTCGGTGGCGAGAGTGGCGTTGGAGTTCGCGATCGTGTCGTTCAGGACGGCCGTGATCGCCGGCAGGTCGCCCTCCCTGCCCGGCTCGACGGTAACTGGTTCAAGGCCGGCGGGTGACTGCGGCCCGGCATCGTGGCTCATCCTGGCATCAACCCCAAACGCCCCGGAAGCCGGGATCTGGGTCTCAATTTAGCGGAAGTCCCGGCCGGGGCGCGGGATCGGCCGGGTAGGCGCGGTGGGCGTCGACTGCGGCCAGGTGCGCCCTAGACCGTGACGGTGAGGCGTACTCCGGCTTGTGATCAAGGCCGTGCACGCCACCGGCCCCGAGATCCCGGCCGCGTCGGCCCCGACCTCTCGCACGGCCGCGTCGGCCCCCGCCGCCACCAAGACCGTGACAGCGCCGGCCGCGCCGCAAGCCGGCAGCTCGTACTGCGGCTCTGCGGCGGACCAAGGCGGGATCACTGTCAGCGCGCACGTCAGCTGCCCGTTCGCGGAGAACGTGGAGCTGGCGTGGGAGTCGTCAGGCGGCGCCAGCTCGGTCACCGCCTACAGCCCGGTCACCGGGCTGACCTACACGATGTCCTGCTCGGCCTCCGGGGCCGGCTATGAGGTGTGCAGCGGGGCCGACAACACGTACGTGGAGTTCCCTGCCGCGGCTGCCCCCGCGCCAGCGTCGGGGCAATTCGCCAACCCCTGCACGCAGTGCGCCGTCAGCACGCTGTCCCAGTCGGTCGTGAATGAGCAGCAGGCGGCGCTGACGGCGGCGCCGTCGTACGATTACGACTCGACGGACAACGCCGCGGTAAGCGTCTCGCTCACCCCGCTGGGCGGCAACGCCTACTCAGCCACGGCGACCGACACCGACGGGGACACCGCCTCCGGGGACACGATCACCGTGAGCCCTGACGGCAACTCCTGGTCCGACACGGACATGAACTGGAGCGGCCCCGACGTCTACGTGGACGGCGGCGCCACCAACTACTGGACCACGCCGGCCGTGAGTGACTACAGCTGAGCCGGCCCGTCAGCACCGCGCCAGGTAATTCGGTTGCCCGGGGCATGACGGTCACGCACAATCAGGGCGTGCTGACAGCAGCGGAGGTCGAGCGGTTCATCGACGACGGGTTCGCCTACCTGCCCGAGGCGTTCCCGCGTGCCCTGGCCGACGAGTGCCGGGCCTTCCTGTGGCGGGAGACGGGCCTTGACCCCGGCGACCCGGGTACCTGGACGCAGCCCGTCATCCGGCTGCCCGGCTACGGCGGCGACCGGTTCAGGGCCGCCGCCACCACGCCCGCCCTGCACGAGGCCTTCGACCAGCTGGTGGGCGCCGGACGGTGGGTCCCCCGCGATGGGCTCGGCACGTTCCCGGTCCGGTTTCCGCACCCGGACGAGCCCGGCGATGCCGGCTGGCACATGGAGGGCAGCTACACGGTCGACGGCGAGCAGAGCTACTGGCTGAACGTGCGGTCACGGGAGCGGGGCCTGCTGATGCTGTTTCTCTTCTCCGAGACCAGCGCTGACGACGCGCCGACCCGCATCAAGGTCGGCTCGCACCTGGACGTGCCGCCGTTCCTCGCGGCCGCGGGTGACCGGGGCCTGAGCTTCGGCGACGCGAGCGCGGCGATGGCGGCGGCGGGGAAGCTCGACTCGCCGGACCGGGGGCTGGCCCTGGCCACCGGCCACCCCGGAGACGTTTACCTGTGCCACCCGTTCCTGGTCCATGCCGCGCAGCGGCACCGGGGGCGTGAGCCCCGGTTCATCGCCCAGCCGGGCCTGCGCCTGGTGGCGCCGCTGGAACTGCGGCGCCCTGACGGCGCCTACTCCCCCGTTGAACTGGCTGTGCTCCGCGGTCTCGGGCAGGCGTTACGCACCCAGCGGTGCCGAACGTCGTGCTGTAGTGCAACCACACGCTGGCGTCGACGCGGCGGCGGTACCCGGCCTGCCCGTCGCCGGCGGTCAGCCGCGACGGGCGCAGCAGGGCCGATCGCGGCCTCCATCGCTGCCCGCCCTCGCCGCCGAGTAGCCCGGGCGCGCCGCATGACGACCACGTAGCGCCGGCCAGTCCGGTATAAATACGTATACCTAGCAGTTTGCCAGCGAGCCCCCGAAAGGCGCCGGGAGATGAGCAGCGACAGCGCGGCAGCAGGCAACCAGGCCGCCGCGGAACCGGTGCCGGTGCCGTTCGACCCCAGCGTGGCGCACCAGGCCCGGATGTACGATTACCTGCTCGGCGGCAAGGACAACTTCGCGGCCGACCGGGAGGCGGTCGAGGCGACCCTGAAGGCCTGGCCGGAGATGGGGTTCGCGGCGAAGGCGAACCGGGCCTTCCTCGGGCGGGTCGTCCGCTACCTCGCCGGCGAGGCGGGCATCCGGCAGTTCCTCGACCTCGGCACCGGCATCCCCACCGCGGGCAACACCCACGAGGTGGCCCAGGCCATCGCACCGCGGACCCGGGTGGCCTACGTCGACTACGACCCGGTCGTCCTCGCGCACGCCCGCGCGCTGCTGGCCAGCCACCGCGCGGGCGCGACGGCCTACATCGACGCCGACCTGCGCGACACCGGGACGGTCCTCGCCAAGGCGGCCGACGTGCTCGACTTCAGCCAGCCGGTGGCGATCACGCTGCTCACCACGCTGCACGCGATCCCCGACGCGGACGACCCGCAGGCCATCATCGCCGCCTACCTGGCCGAGGCCGCGCCCGGCAGCTACCTCGCGATCTCGCACAGCGGCGCGGAGTTCTTCGCCCAGGAGGCCAGGGAGGCGTTCGGCTGCATCGGCGACCGGATACGGCAGGGGTTCAACGTGCGGAGCCGCGACCAGCTTGCGCGCTTCCTGGCCGGCACCGAGCTGGTTGAGCCGGGGCTGGTGCCGGTCGAGGAGTGGCGCCCGGACGCGAGCCCGGGCACCGGCGGCAAGTCGTCGCTGTGGGGCGCGGTCGGCCGCACGCGCTAGCGCGGCGCCCAGAGCCGGTCGGCCTGGCCGGCCGCCAGGCTGCCCCGGTAGACGTCGATCTTGTGGTCGATGACCTTCAGGTTCTCCTGGATCTCGGCCAGCCTGGCCCGCACGTCGGCCCGGTGGGACTCCAGCAGCGTGAGCCGGTCCGCCTCGTTGCCCGGCCCGGCCGCGACCAGCTCCGCGTACCGGCGGATGCCCTTGATGGGCATGCCGGCGGCGCGCAGCTTGGTGCAGATGAGGATCCACCTGAGGTCGAGCGCCCGGTACCGGCGGCGGCCGCCGCCGGTGCGGTCAATCGGGCTGACCACCAGGCCGGCCCGCTCGTAGTAGCGCAGGGTGTGCGCGCTCACCCCGGTCCGGCGGGCCGCCTCGGCGATGGTGACGCCTTCCGCGGGCGGCGGTTTGACTTCGAGCACGCTCTAAATCCTACCGTCGTGCCCATGGCCTCCTCGCTGCTCTCCCCCGCCGACCCGGCCGCCCTCAGCCCGCGCCGCAAGTCCCTGGTGCTGGCGGTCAGCTGCGTCAGCATGATCGTGGTGGCGATGGACATCTCCATCGTCAACGTCGCGCTGCCCGCGGTCGGCCGTGACCTGCACGCCTCCGAGGAGGGCCTGCAGTGGACGGTCGACGCTTACACGCTGGTGCTGGCCGGGTTCCTGGTGCTGGCCGGGTCGGTCGCCGACCGGGTCGGGCGGCGCCGGGTTTCCCAGCTGGGGCTGGCCGTGTTCGGGCTCGGGTCGCTGCTGTGCGGGCTGGCTCCGTCTGTCGGCTGGCTGGTGGCGGCGCGGGCGCTGCAGGCGGCGGGCGGGACCATGCTCACCCCGGTGGCGATGGCGATCGTCGCCAACACGTTCACCGGGGCGGCCGAGCGGGCGCGCGCGATCGGGGTGTTCGGCTCGATGGCCGGGCTGGCGCTGGCGCTCGGCCCGGTGCTCGGCGGCGCGCTGGCCAGCGGCCTCGGCTGGCGGTCGGTCTTCTGGGTGAACGTCCCGGTGGTGACGGCGGCGATCGTCTGCACCCGGCTGTTCGTGCCCGAGTCGAAGGCGGCGCGGGCCCGCCGGTTCGACCCGGCCGGGCAGGCGCTGATGGTGCTGGCACTGGGCAGCCTGGTGTCCGCGGTCATCGAGTCGCGGGCGCTCGGCTGGACCTCGCCGGTCATCGCCGGGCTGCTCGCGGCGGCCGCGCTCGGGCTGGCCGGGCTGGCCGCGTGTGAGCCGCGCCGGGCCGACCCGCTGCTCGAGCTGCGGCTGCTGCGCAGCGTGCCGTTCAGCGCGGCGATCGCGATGGCGCTGTTCGCGCTGTGCGGCTTCGGCGCGTTCCTGTTCGTGGTCACCCAGTACCTGCAGGACGTGCGCGGGCTGGCGCCCGCCACGGCCGGGCTGTACCTGCTCCCGGCCGGGCTGGCGATCCTGGTGGTCTCGCCGCTGGCGGGGCGCCTGGTCGGCGCGCGCGGTCCCCGGCTGCCGCTGCTGGCGGCCGGGGGCGCCCTGGCGGCTGGCGGCACCGTGGCGCTGTGGCTCGGCCCGGTCACTCCCTGGCCGGCCGTGCTGGTGGTCGCCCTGCTGTTCGGCGTGTTCCTCGGCGCGGTCAACCCGCCGGTCAGCAACGCGGCGATCTCCGGGATGCCCCGCTCGATGGCCGGGCTGGCCGGCTCGCTCGCCTCCACCGGCCGCCAGGCCGGCACCGCCCTCGGCGTCGCGGTCGCCGGGGCGGTCATCGGCCCGGCGACCGCCCGCGGCGGCGCGGTAGCCAGCGGCGCCGCGTTCACCGCGGCGGCGCACGGCGTGTGGTGGATGACCGTCGCGCTCGGCGCCGGCATCACGGTGCTCGCGCTGGTCAGCACGAGCCGGTGGGCCGCCCGCACCGCCGCCACCGCGGCGGCCGTGTTCGCGACGGTTGACGCGCCGGCCGAAGGACGGAAGGAACGCCGATCGGCTTCCTCAGCCTCGCCCGTTCCCCGGCCAGCCGCGCTTAGCGGGCAGCGGCCTGCCCGGGACGGCCGGGGTACGCGTTAGGCTGAGGCAGCGTGACAGATACCCTGAACCGCCCCGTCCGCGTGGGCTTGCAGCTGCAGCCGCAGCATGCCGATTACCCGGTGATCCGCGCCACCGCCGCCAAGGCGGAGGAGCTGGGCGCCGACGTCGTATTCAACTGGGACCACTTCTACCCGCTGTACGGGGAACCCGAGGGTAAGCACTTCGAGTGCTGGACGATGCTCGGAGCCTGGGCGGAGTCGACGTCGGCGGCCCAGATCGGCGCGCTCGTCACCTGCAACAGCTACCGTAACCCGGAGCTGCTGGCCGACATGGCGCGCACCGTCGACCACATCAGCGGCGGCCGGCTGATCCTCGGCATCGGCTCCGGCTGGTTCGAGAAGGACTACGACGAGTACGGTTACGAGTTCGGCACGGCCGGGAGCCGGCTGGACGCGCTGGCGGAGGCGCTGCCGCGGATCGAGGCGCGGCTGGCCAAGCTGAACCCGGCCCCCACCAGGAAGATCCCGGTGCTCATCGGCGGCGGGGGGGAGAAGAAGACGCTCCGCCTGGTCGCGCGGCACGCCGATATCTGGCACGGCTTCGGCGACCTGGCGACGGTCGAGCGCAAGATCGGCATCCTGCGCCAGCACTGCGCCGAGATCGGCCGCGACCCGGCCGAGATCGAGATCTCCATCGGCGTGAGCGGCCCCCCCGAGGAACTCGGGCCGCAGCTGCTCAAGCTCGGCGCGACGCTGTTCACCATCAGCTCCGGCGGGCCCGACTACGACCTGACCAAGCTCAGCGACTGGATCACCTGGCGGGACGGCCTGGGCCAGTAAGCGGCCGCGCTGGAGCGGGCCGGGCAGGCCCGCTCCAGCGCGCCGGAAATAGGCTCCCCCGCCGGAAACACCGCCGGAAACACAAAAGCCGCCCGCGGATAACCCGGGCGGAAAGAAAAGAAATACGACAGGTGCGAGAACAGCGGAAGCCTTGGTAAGATAAGGGTTTCCTGTTCGCACGCCAAAAGGAGACCCGCTCTTGTCCCACTTTCAAGATAGCACGGTACGGGAAGTGGCGTCAAATAGCGCGGCGGAATCGACCGAACTGGCCGCTGAGCAGGCCTATGTCACGCTGCTTTACGCCCGGCTTGACGCGATGCGGGCCGCCACCGCTCAGCGACTGTGGGAGGTCTACCGCGGGCCGACCGCGGAAAACGAGCAGGGCCGGTCCGAGCGCGAGTCGTTCGCGCGGGAACACCGGGAGCGGGCGGCCGAGCTGGACGCGGCCGAGCGGAACCTGTGCTTCGGCCGGCTGGACTTCGAAGACGACGACGACCGCTTCTACATCGGCCGGCTCGGCCTGCGCTCCGGTGATCACGGGGAGCTGCTGCTGGTCGACTGGCGGGCCCGCGCGGCCGAGCCGTTCTACCGGGCCACCGGGCGGCAGCGGTACGGGGTGACCCGCCGCCGCCACCTGCACACCGCCGGGCGGACGGTGGTCAGCCTGGACGACGACGTGCTCGACCTGGACGCGGTGGACGAGTCCCGGCTGACCGGGGAGGCCGCCCTGCTGGCGTCGCTGCGCCGCGGCCGGACCGGCCGGATGGGCGACATCGTCGCCACCATCCAGGCCGACCAGGACCGCGTCATCCGCGACGACCCGGCCGGCATCCTGGTGGTCGAGGGCGGGCCCGGCACCGGCAAGACGGTGGTCGCGCTGCACCGCGCCGCCTACCTGCTCTACACCGACCGCAAGCGGCTCGCGCGGCGCGGCATCCTGGTCATCGGGCCGAGCGCCGCCTTCCTGCGCTACATCGACCAGGTGCTGCCGTCGCTGGGCGAGAACGACGTGGTGCTGGCGACCACCGCCACCCTGTTCCCCGGGGTCGACCCCCAGGCGGCCGAGTCACCCCGGGCCGCCCAGGTCAAGGGGGACGCGAAGATGGCGGGCGTGCTCGCGGCGGCGGTCACCGCGCTGCGCCAGCTTCCCGCCGCCGACGTCGAGGCCAAGGTGGACGGGGTCAGCTACCGGATCACCCCCCGGCTGTGCGAGCAGGCCCGGGCCGAGGCGGAGGGGAGCCGCGACCCCGACACCGGCGACCCGCTGCCGCACAACGCCGCCCGGCGGGTGTTCGCCGCCGCCGTGCTGCGCGAGCTGGCCCGCCAGCGGGCGCGCGACCTCACCGTCCGCCAGTCCCTGACGCCGCAGGACGAGGCCGGCCTGCAGGCCGAGCTGGCCGACGCGCCCGCCGTCAGGGCCGTGCTCGACGCGCTGTGGCCGGAGGCCGACCCGCAGCAGCTGCTGGCCCTGCTGTACGCCGAGCCCGCCCGCCTGTCCCTGCCCGCGGCCGAGCGCGCGGCCCTCGCCCGCCCCCGGCCCGCCGCGGGCGGGCCGGGGGCGGGCGGGCCGGGGGCGTGGACCCCGGCCGACGTGCCGCTGCTCGATGAGCTGGCCGAGCTGCTCGGCCCGCCCGACGCCTCCTACCGGGCGGCCCGGCGCGGGCAGGCCGAGGCCGACGCCGAGCACGCGGTGGCGCTGCGCTACGCCGGGGAGCTGGTCGCCAAGATGATCGCGGACGAGGCCATCGTCGTGCCGGCGCTCGAGGTGAACGACTTCACCGCCTGGATCGCCAGCCGCAACACCGGGGACGAGGCGGAGGGCACGCTCGCCGAGCGGGCCCTGGGCGACCGCACCTGGGCCTACGGCCACGTGATCGTGGACGAGGCCCAGGAGCTGTCGGCGATGGCGTGGCGGATGGTGGCGCGCCGCTGCCCGGCCCGGTCGATGACCGTGGTCGGCGACCTGGCGCAGGCCAGCGCGCCCGGCGCGCCCAGTACCTGGGCCCAGGTACTGGACCCGGTCGCGCCACGGCGCTGGCGCACCGCCCGGCTGAGCGTCAACTACCGCACCCCGGCCCCGGCGATGGCCCTCGCCGCGGCGCTGCTGCCGCCGGGCAGCGAGCCGCCGCAGGCGGTCCGCGACGGCGACGGCCAGCCGTGGCTGGCCGGCCCCGAAGGCCTGGCGGGCCTGCCCGGCCTGGTGCGCAGGGAACGGGAGCTGATCGGCGACGGGCGGGTGGCGGTGATCGCGCCGCCCGCCCGGCTGGCCGCGACGGCCGCCCAGCTCGGCCTGCCCGCTCGCCCCGACCTGGACGCCCCGGTCACCGTGCTGTCCCCCGGGCAGGCCAAGGGCCTGGAGTTCGACGCGGTCATCGTGGTCGACCCGGCCGGCATCGAGCAGGCGTCACCGCGCGGCCGGGCCGACCTGTACGTCGCGCTCACCCGCACCACCCGCCGGCTCGGGCTGGTCGCGCCCGGCGAGCTGCCGGCCGGCCTGGCCGCCGTGCTCGGGCAGGCGGCGGGGGCTGGCGAGGCCGCGGCACCCGTTCGGGATGACCCGGCCGGGAACCGGGGGTGACCGGCGGCGGTCAGCCGGCCGGCTTGCGCCAGGCGAGCTCGTAGCGCCAGTGCACCAGCCAGCGGACCCGGCTACCCGGCAGGGCGGCGGCGGCCTGGGCGCGGACCTGCCGCAGGGTCAGCCCGGGGTCGGCGAACGGCGCGTGCGGCGCCGCTGCCTGCCGCCGGTACATCTCCCGCCGGTACCGGCGCCCGCCCGGCAGGCACAGCAGGCCCGCCCGCCGGGCGTTGCCGGCGAGCACCGACACCGCCTCGGCGGGCAGGCCGAGCGGGACGTCCAGCCGGTGATGGGCGACCCCGATCAGCAGCCCGCCGGGCCGCAGCGCGGCCGCGAGCCGCGGCAGCACTGCCGGCAGGTCCAGGTGGTGCAGGGCGCTGACGCTGGTGACCGCGTCGTAGGCGGCGTCGGGCAGGGGAATGGTGGCGGCGTCGCCGAGCAGGCAGGTCACGTTGCCTGGCACTGCCCGGCGGGCCTGGTCGATCATGCCGGGCGAGCGGTCTAGCGCGTCGACCCGGCTGGCCCGCTGCGCCAGCCGGGCGGCGAACGCGCCCGCGCCGCAGCCGACGTCGAGCACCCGCTCGCAGTGCTCTGGCAGCGCCCGCAGCAGCCGCTGCTGGTAGTAGGTGTTGTGGTCCCAGGCGAGGTTGATCATCCGCTGCCTCCCAGGCGTCGGGCCCCCGGCCCCCTGTATACCGGTCAGGCACCCGGGATAGCGTGCTGTCATGGACACCAAGTCACGCGGCTCGGTCCGCACCGAGCCGGGCGCGAAGCGGGTCCGCGCCTACCTGGGCGGCCGGCTGGTCGCCGACACCCGCCACCCGCTGCTGGTCTGGGAGATCCCCTACTACCCGGCCTACTACCTGCCGCTGGGCGACGTCACGGCCGAGCTGGCCGAAACCGGGAAGACCGAGCACTCGCCCAGCCGGGGCGAGGCGGTGCTGTACGACGTGCGGGTGGACGGCGCGGTGGCCGCGGGCGCCGCGCGGCGCTACCCGGACTCGCCGCTGCCCGCGCTGCGCGACCTGGTGCGGCTTGACTGGGACGCGATGAGCGAGTGGCTGGAGGAAGACGAGCCGGTCTACACCCACCCCCGCGACCCCTACCACCGGGTCGACATCCTGCACAGCTCGCGGCACGTGCGGGTGGAGATCGACGGGGTGACGGTGGCGGACTCGGTGCGCCCGGCCATCCTGTTCGAGACCGGCCTGCCCCCGCGCTACTACCTGCCGCTGCCTGACCTGCGGACCGACCTGCTGACGCCGACCGCGACGCAGACCCACTGCCCCTACAAGGGGGCGGCCGGCTACTGGTCGGTGGACACCGGCCGCGGCGTCCACCCGGACATCGCGTGGGGCTACCGCAGCCCGCTGCCGGAAAGCCAGAAGATCGCCGGGCTGGCCTGCTTCTACAACGAGAAGGTCGACCTCTACGTGGACGGCGAGCTTCAGGAGCGCCCGCGCACCCACTTCTACTGAAGCTGCGGCAGGCCGTCGGCTGAGCCAGCAGGGTCATCCCGAACGGGTGCGGGCCGGCTGCCCCGGCGCCACCGGATCACCCCCTGGGCGACCAGCACCCCGGCCACCAGCAGCACCGCGCCGCCCAGCTCGGCCGGGCCCGGCGCCTGGCCGAGCAGCGCCCAGGCGCTGCCCATGGCGACCACCGGGGCCAGCAGCACCCACGGCACCACGTGCGCTGGCGGGTAGGCGGCGAGCAGCCGGTTGAACACCGCGTAGCCGACCAGCGAGCACAGCCCGGCGGTGTAGGCGGTGGACAGCGCGGCGTGCCAGCCGAACGCGGCCAGCCCCCGCGCCACCGCCGGCGGCCCGTCTACCAGCAGGCTGAGGCCGAGCAGCGGGACCGGCGCCACGGTCGCCGACCAGACGGTGAGCGCGAGGCCGCCCGGTGCCCGGGCGGCCCGGGACACCACGTTCCCGATTCCCCAGGACAGCCCGGCCGCCACGCACAGCACGAGGGCCGCGGCCGGCACCTGCGCGCCGGACCCGGCGGCCACCACCGCCAGCCCGGCCACCCCGAGGGCGACGCCGGTGACCTGGGCTCGGGACGGCGGCTCGCGCAGCGCCACCGCGGCGATGACGATGGTGAACACCACCTGCGCCTGCAGCACCAGCGCGGCCAGGCCGGGCGGCATCCCCAGGTGCATCGACAGGTACAGCAGGCCGAACTGGCCCAGGCTCATGAACGCGCCCACCGCCGCCACCGTCCGCAGCGGCACCGCCGGGCGCGGCACCACGAAGCAGGCGGGCACCGCCACCACGGTGAACCGGATCGCCGCGAACAGCAGCGGCGGGACGGCGCCCATGCCCCAGTCGATGACCACGAAGTTGAACCCCCACAAAGCGGCGACGAGGGCGGCGAGTGACATGTCACGGCGGTTCACGCTGACCAGTGTGACCAGCGCCGACCATGAAGCACCAGCGAATACTGGCACCGCTGACCAGGTAGCAGTGCTTTATGGTTGAGTGGGCTTCATGATCGACCTGGTTGCCCTGGACGCGCTGCGCGCGGTCGACGCCCACGGCTCGGTCGTGGCCGCCGCCGCCGCGCTCGGCTTCACCCCCAGCGCCGTCTCCCAGCAGGTGAAACGGCTGGAGAAGCAGACCGGGGTGCCGCTGCTCGAACGGGTCGGCCGCGGCGTGATGCTGACCAGGCACGGCCGCCACCTGGTCGACCAGGGCGGCCGGCTGCTGGCGGGCCTGGAGGAACTCCAGTCCGGGCTGCACCGGCAGGCGGGCACGGTCGCCGGGCACCTGCGGCTGACCGCGTTCTCCACCGCGGTCCGCGGCCTGGTCGCCCCGGCGCTGCCGCCGGTGCTGCGCGCCCACCCGGCGCTGCGGGTGACCGTGACCGAGCGCGAGCCGTGGGAGGCCATCGGCCTGGTCGCCACCGGCCGGGCCGACCTGGGGGTGGTGCACACCTACGGCGACATCCCGCTGCCCGTCCCCGACCACCTCGCCCGCACCCCGGTCACCCGCGACATCGCCGAGGTGATCGTGCCCCGCGGCCACCCGCTGGCCGGCCGCGCCGTGGTCACCCCGCGCGACCTGGCCGGCCAGGACTGGATCGCCACCGCCGAGGGCACCATCTGCCGCCAGTGGCTGCACCGGATGTTCGACGGCACCGGCCGCCTGCCGCGGATCGCGCACGTCTCGATGGAGTTCGAGAGC
>Ga0265338_10008298_pt1 | contig 12639 bp, 4 predicted proteins | sample 42126metaG_FD_193579 | JGI IMG/M metagenome (GOLD analysis project Ga0265338, IMG submission 193579) | Rhizosphere microbial communities from Carex aquatilis grown in University of Washington, Seatle, WA, United States - 4-21-26 metaG | ecosystem: Host-associated > Plants > Roots > Rhizosphere >... | reverse complement strand
CGGCAAAACCAGTCTCTCCGCGATGACCGAGAAAATGAAATCGGTATCGGCCACCGCCCGAGGCAAATATCCCAACGCGTTCTGCGTGCCCTGACGCCAGCCTTTGCCGGTCAGGCCGCCCGAGCCGACGGAGATCAGCGCCTGCTCGACATTATAGGAGTACTTGCGCCGCTCCTCGCGGGCGCGCTGCACGACGTCCCGTTGGGTGGCGTCACGCGGCGCAAAGTCCCGCCCGAAGTAAACCAACAACCGCCGCCGCTGGTAATCCTTCAACTTGATCTGCCACTTCGGCGGCGCGAACAAGACATCGACCAACACCAGCGCCACGAGCACCGCCACGCCCGCCAGGAGACGGCCGAGATAGCGCCGCGGCACGCCCGCGACGAACATCATCGCCAATCCGACGGGCATGAGCACCAGCGCCGAGCCGAGGTCCGGTTCCTTGAGGATGAGCACAAACGGCAGCAGGGCCATGCCGACCGCCTTCAAGAACACCGGCGGCAACTGTAGTTCATCCTTGGGACGGCTGAGGAAATTGGCCAAAAACAGGATGAAGGTGAGTTTGGCGAATTCCGACGGCTGGAACTGGAACGGTCCCAAATCGATCCAGCGGCGCGAGCCATGATGCGAAGCCGCGACGCCCGAAAAGCAGACTACCGTCAAAAGCACAATCGTCGCCCAGTAGGCGACCAGCGACCAGCGAGCCAATTGGTGATAATCGACCCAACAGAAAAGGAGCGCGCCGCTGGCGCCCACCGCGTACCAAATCGCCTGGCGCAAGAACCGTTGCCGAAACCACGGTGACGAAGTCCCCAGATCCGACACGGACGTCGCGCTGTAGATGAATGCCACTCCAACCAGCATCAGGCCGAGCAACGCCAACATCATCGGCCAATCGACGCGCGATTTGCGGACGTTAAGACCTTCTTCGTACATTCTACTCGGCCCTCACGAACGTGTCCGGCCGGCCCGGGGATGGTTGCTCGCGTTTCACGATTGCCTGATAGATCAGACGGGCGAGTGGGCCTCACGTTCCCCCGCCGGAACTGCCATCTTCCACCATCACCACGACGACGTAACGCGGATCTTTATACGGCGCGTAGGAGACAAACCAAGTCGTGTGCCCGGTGATCATGCCCGCGCGTTTGATTTGCGCGGTGCCGGTTTTGCCGCAAATCTGGAAATTGGGAATCGCCGCCCCGCGCCCGGACCCTTTAATCGTCGGGTGTTCGACATCGGCCCGCATGGCGGCGCGGACCAATTCGAGGTTTTTTGGCTTAAGCTCGATGACGCTGCGCACCCGACCGGCTGGGAACGCGGTCACTTGGACGTCGCCGCCCGGCTCCTGCTCCTCAATCCGGTCCACCAGGCGCGGCCAGAAGATCCGGCCGCCATTGGCGACGGCTGCCGTCAAGACCGCCATCTGCAACGGCGTCACGGTGATCTCCTGTCCGATCGACACGTTGGCGGTGTTCCCCTCGTTCCAGAGGTGCGCGACATCCCGAAACGCAGGTATTTCACCGGTGACCTCCTGGCGGGGAAAAACACCGGTTTTCTCACCCAGATGAAACCGGTGCGCCATGTCGAGCAAGCGTTCCAAACCAGTCTTTAAACCGAAATGGATAAAATAGGTGTTGCTCGAGAGCGCGAACGCCGGGGTAAAGTCATAATCACCCGCTGGCGCGGTCGAGGCGATCGAACGCCGGCCGAGTTGGTACCAGCCGGGATCGTGGATGATCTCGTTCGGGTCCAGCGTCCCCGCCTCCAGCCCAGCCAGCGCGGTTACGATTTTGAAGGTTGAACCCGGCTGGTACGCGCCGAACGTCGCGCGATTGAACGTCGGGTTCAGTTTCGGATCCGTCAGCTTCCGCCATTCCTCGGGCGAAATCCGTCCCAAAAAAAGATTCGGGTCATAACTCGGAACGGAGACCAACGCCAGGATATCGCCGTTCCGCGCGTCCATGACGACCGCGGCGCCGCGGGTTTCCGGCCCGTGCGATTGCAGGGCCTGAGCCGCCGCCAACTGAATGCGCAGATCAATCGTCAAGACGACGTTTTTGCCCGGCTCCGGGTTCACCTGCAGTGGCGGAACGATGGTCAAGGTCCCCGGCACGCTGGCTTCGGAGCCGGTCCGATTATTGCCGCTTTGGACGTAACCGAGATTGTTCACGAGCATCGATTTGGCGCCGGCGTGACCCCGCAACTCCTCGTCGAAATTCGCCTCCTCCCCGATCGCGCCGCGGAAGTCGGTCAGGCGGTAGTTGTAAACCGTTTCATCATCGTCGATGGAATTGTTATCCCGCTCGACGTACCCGACGAGGTGGGCTGTGGCGGGGCCATTCGGATACGAGCGCAACGGCTGCGCCTCGAGGTCCACGCCTGGGAGATTCATCGAATTCTCCTCGAAACGGGCAACCTGCTGGGGAGTAAGGCCCTCGATCACCGAGAATGGCAAAGCCAGTTGCCGTTCATAATGCTGTTCGAACCGCTTCTGATCGAAGGGAATCGGATATTGCACGATGGCGGCAATCTGTTGGACGAGATTGCTGACGACTCTAGCCCGCGACTCGCGTTGCATGTCCGCCAACTGCGCGGTGGTCCATTTCACCTTGCGAGCCAACTTCCGCTCCCGAAAATCGGCTTGGAAGTATTCGCGCAATTCGTTGAGGTAAATGCTGACGTTGTAGCTGGGGCGATTCTCGGCGAGGGGCAGTCCATTGCGGTCGAGGATCTTGCCCCGCATGGCCGGCAGACGAACGGTGCGGAACGACTGCGTGCGCAGGTCTGCCTCGTAGCGCCGACTGGACAACACTTGCACCTTCCACAGTCCCGCCAGTAACAGCGCGATGCCGCCCAACAAACAGAACGCGAGGGTGCGCAGTTGCCGGTCACCCTTTTCGAGTTGATCAACGACCAGCATGACTCAACTTTTCCCCCGTTTTATCTCGCGGTCAGGCCGGAAGCTGGACTCGGCCGCGACCGGATACGCGAACGCGTGATTGAAGTGGTTAAAGAGGCGGAAACAGAACGGCGTGGCCAAGCCGCCGACGGCCATGACCAGGATTTGCCACGCCGTGCCCCAGCCATACACGGGCTGGGCGCCCGAAACCAACATCAACCCCAAGGTCAGCAAGGGCGCGAAGGCGCAGGCGCCGATTCCCAGCATGGCTTGGGCAAAAACCTGTTCCCGCAAGATCTTGTCGCGGTATCGATAGGTCCCGAAACCGATCAGAAAGAGTGGCACAGTCGAAACACCGAGTGGATTCGCCGTCATCGCGTCAAAACTAAGGCCGCCAAAAAGCGCCAGCGCGACGAGTGTCCAAAGGTCAGTCCGGCAGCCGGCGTAAACCGCCAGGCACGGGAGCAAATCGATTTGCGCGCCGAGCGCGTGACGAACCCATTGGCACGACGACTCAAGGAAGACCGCGAGATACGCGCCAAGCAGCAGAGAGATGGCCGTTAGTCCGCTCATGGCAGAATCACTGTCACGTATTCGAGGTGGCTCAGATTGGCCGCCAGCTTAACTCGAGCCTCAGCGTAAAGCCCGTGGCCAACCGAATCGGCAAAGACGATTTGTCCGATCGGAATCCCTTTCGGAAAGACGCCACCCAACCCGCTGGTCACCACCGCTTGGCCCGGTTTGACGTGATTGTTATTCGGCAGGTAGGTCAGATAGACAAGCAATGGGTCGAGCACGCCGGCGGACCCCGGAGCAATGATACCGTTGTCTTGCGTCTCCGCCACGAGGGCGGAAACGCGGCAGTTCGGATCGCCCACCAGCGCCACCTGGCAATGGCTATACCCGGCGTCCACCACGCGCCCGACCAAGCCTTCCGACGTGATCACCGGCAAATCCTTGCGCACGCCGTCGCGGCTGCCGACATCCAATTGCAGGCCCCGCCACCAATTGGACGGATCGCGGGAAACCACCCGGGCCGACTTGAGTTTCCACCGACCGTTGCGCTGCCAGCCAAGCAATTGCCGCAATTGAACGTTTTCCTGCCAAATCCCCTGGTCCTGCAGGACTTGCAGACGCAGTTGTTGATTCTCCTGGTTGAGACGCTCGATTTGCTGCTGAAGCCCGCGGCGGGATTCGAAGGCTCCGGTCCCCAATTGCACGAGATTTTGGGTCGCGCCGCTCAAGCCGAACAGGGGTAGAAAAAGTCCTCCCAACGCGAGCTTCAAATGCGCGCCGGACTGGCTGGGAAGGTTGAAAACGATCAACCCCAGCAACAGAATCAAACTAAGCCAAACGTAATTCGGTCTTCTAAACATCAATCACCCCGTCACGGAGAGCGGGGCGAACGCGCGTCAAGTACGACTGGAAGAAGCGACTCGCTTAAGAAATTGCAATTCCTGCAATACCCGGCCAGTTCCCTCGGCGACGGCGCTAAGGGGATCGTCGGCAATATGCACTGGCAAGCCGGTCTCCTGCGCCACCAAACGGTCGATCCCGCGCAATAACGCGCCGCCGCCCGCGATGACAATGCCACGGTCCACCAAGTCAGCTGAAAGCTCAGGTGGGCAGCGCTCCAGGGTGATGCGAATGGATTCCAAAATACTGGATAGCGGTTCCTTCAGCGCTTCGCGAACTTCTTCCGAGCGAAGCGTCAAGGTTTTCGGCAATCCGGCGCTCAAATCGCGCCCTTTGACATCCATGGTCAATTCCTGCTCCAGCGGAAACGCGGAGCCAATGCGAATCTTTATCTCTTCCGATGTGCGTTCGCCAATCATCAGGTTATAGGCCCGCTTCATGTAAGCGACAATCGTCTCGTCGAATTCGTCTCCGCCGACGCGCAGACTGCGGCTGAATACAATTCCCGCCAGGGAAATGATGGCGATTTCACACGTCCCGCCGCCAATATCGACAATCATGTTGCCCGCCGGTTCGTGGACCGGGAGACCGACGCCAATGGCCGAAGCCATCGGCTGCTCGATCAGGTAAACCTCGCGCGCGCCCGCATGGGTCGCCGAGTCTTTGACCGCCCGCTTTTCGACCTCGGTGATTCCCGAGGGAACCGCGACGACGACGCGGGGAGCGATCAGCTTTCGATGGTGAACCTTCTGGATGAAATGCCGTAACATCGCCTCGGTGATCTCGAAGTCGGCGATCACGCCGTCCTTCATCGGGCGAATGGCAACGATGTTGCCCGGCGTGCGGCCCAGCATTCGCTTGGCCTCTTCGCCTACCGCCAGTACATTTGTAGTACCGGCTTGGATGGCGACGACCGAAGGTTCACGCAGCACAATACCCTGATCTCGAACATAAACGAGGGAGTTTGCGGTCCCAAGGTCGATCCCAATGTCATTGGAGAACAAGCCTTTAAGTTGCGCTAACATGAACAGTGCCTAAACACACGCCTAAACTAATTGAGGACAGGCGTTTAGGTCAAGACTATTAGCCCAGAAAGTGGGACGTCACCCGTTTCCTTCCCCTAATCGCGCGGGGCAAATTCTGTTTCCAAGACCAAAAAATGGTGCCAGAGGAGGGATTTGAACCCCCGACCAAAGGCTTATGAGTCCTCTGCTCTACCCCTGAGCTACTCTGGCTAACCAATTTGACTTAAGCGTGTTATGACGAGCTTCGGCAGCGCTACCGGGCAAGCGGAGCCTCCGGCGCCACCGATCGGCGACCGAAATGCCAGCTCCGAAAGCCAAGGATACTGACAGCTAATGGATTGGAAGCGACGAAAGTCGTCCCGACTCCGACCGAGCCTTGCATTCCAAAGCATTCCAATCTGCTGCAATACGTCAACACAGGGACATTCTACGCACGGGTAAAAATCAACGGCAAGTTGATTCGTCGCGGTTTGACGAAGGACATTTCGGACACTGCACGGCTCCGCACGGTGGAATCTTGCCCAGGAGTGGGCCATCAGAGGGGACAATACCCCATAGCAACGGCCGGGACCGGAGAACACGATCGTCAGGGAAGTCATCACCGAAGCGTCCGCGCTTGGGCGCGGCGGTCGGATCGAACCGTGCCCCCCGATCACCCGGAGCGCCGCCTCCCAAATGTGTCTGGATAAGTGGCGGGAATCACGAGTGTATTCATAACGAACATGCCGAGTCTGCCCTTGCGCTTTCAGTACTGGAAGGCCGGAGCCACGCGCCTGCGCGCGGTGGCGAGCGAGCCGCCCCTGCGCGCCGAGCTGTTTAGCGTCGAGCAGTTGGCCCGCCACGCCAAGGCTCTGGCCGGGTCCCATGAAATCGCCAGCCGGCCGGCTTCAAACCGTCTGTTGGCGCGGCTGGATCTCAACGAGCAGGTGCTGCGGGCGTTCAATCGCTCCACCCTCGCCGTCATGCCTGGCCGCCGGATTACGCCCGCGGCCGAGTGGTTGCTCGACAATTTTTATTTGATCGAGGAACAGATTCAGTTAGCCCGGCGCCATCTGCCTAGTGGCTACAGCCGGGAGTTGCCCCGCCTCTTGAACGGCCCTTCCGCCGGGTTCCCCCGCGTTTACGACATCGTGCTTGAGTTGATCGCGCACGTGGACGCTCAGATTGACGCGGAACCGCTGCGCGCCTTTATCGCGGCCTACCAAACGGCGCACGCTTTGAAACTGGGCGAATTGTGGGCGATTCCAATCATGTTGCGCCTGGGCTTGATCGAGAATCTTCAACGCGTCACGACCCGGCTGATCATCGCGCGCGAAGAACGCGACCTCGCGGACGGCTGGGTCGGCCGCCTCGAGGAAATGGCGGAAAAAAGCCCATCCCACCTGGTCGTCGTGGTGGCGCGCATGGCGGAATCGGACCTGCCCTTGTCCAGTTCGTTTGTGGCGGAGTTTTGCCTACGGCTGGCGCGCCAGAGTCAGGTGTTGCATCTCGCGCGGAGCTGGCTTGAGCAGCGCCTCCGCGAGCAAGGCCTTTCGATTGAACAACTCGTCCACCAGGAAAGCCAGAATCAAGCCGCCGATCAGGTCTCCGTCAGCCATAGCATCGCGAGCCTTCGTTTTTTGAGCGCGATGGAATGGATGGGATTCGTCGAAGGCCTCAGCGTGGTCGAAGAGACTTTGCGCACCGATCCCGCTGACGTTTACGGCCGGATGGATTTTTCCACCCGCGATCGCTATCGCCACGCGATCGAGTTCTTTGCGCGACACAGCCGGCTTTCGGAAGCGGAAGTCGCGCGGCGAAGCATCCAATTGGCGGCTGAGTGCGCCCGGGAAAAAGGCGAAACGGACCGCGCCGCGCATGTCGGCTATTATCTCATCGACAAGGGGCGCTCGATCCTGGGACGCCGAGTCGAGGTCCGGTGGCCGTGGCGCGCGAGCCTCGAAAAAACGATCCGCCAATTCCCGCTCACGTTTTATATCGGCGGAATCGGCGGGCTCACGCTATTCGCGGCGCTCGGGTTTTTGCCGCGGGCGCCGACACTTGAGACCGAGAGCTGGAGATTCGTGCTCTTCGCTTTGGCTTTCGTCGTGGGAGCCAGCCAATTGGCGGTGGCGCTGATGAACTGGCTCACCACGCTGTTAGTGAAACCCCGGTTGCTCCCGCGCCTCGACTATTCCCTCGGGATCGATCCGGACTACCGCACGATGGTGGTCGTACCGACGATGCTCACGAGCCTGCCAGGGGTCGATCGCCTCGTCGAAACGTTGGAGATTCATTATCTCGCAAACCGTGATCCGTGCGTTCATTTCGCGTTGCTATCTGATTTCCGTGACGCCGCGCAGGAAGTGATGCCCGGCGATCAGGCCCTGGTGGGGAGGGCGCGCGCGGGGGTCGAAATGCTGAACCGCAAGTATTCGCCCGACCAGCCGGATATTTTCTTTCTGTTCCACCGTCCGCGGCGTTGGAACCCCGGCGAAGGTGTCTGGATGGGTTACGAACGCAAGCGGGGAAAGCTTACTGAGTTCAACGCCCTGCTCCGGGGAGGTTCCGCCGATTGCTTTTCAGAAATCGTCGGGGTCCGCGCGTTACTCCCGCAGATCAAGTTCGTCATTACGCTCGATACCGATACCCAATTGCCGCGGGAGGCGGCCCGGCGCCTCGTGGGCACGCTGGCCCATCCGCTGAACCGCCCGGAATTCGACCAGGCGCGGGGCGTCGTCACGGAAGGTTACGGTATCCTGCAGCCGCGCGTTGGCGTGAGCCTGCCCAGCGCTCGTCGATCCTGGTTCGTCCGGTTATTCGCCGCGGACGCGGGGATCGACCCCTACACGCGGGAAGTCTCGGACGTTTATCAGGATTTGTTCCGCGAAGGCTCATTCATCGGGAAAGGCATCTACGACGTGGACGCCTTCCAGCGGGCGATGGAAGGAAGGTTCCCGGAGAACACCGTTCTCAGCCACGACCTGCTGGAGGCATGTTACGCCCGTTCCGCGCTCGTCAGCGACGTTGAGTTTTATGAGGAGCATCCTTCCCGCTACAACGTGGACATCGACCGGCGCCACCGTTGGATTCGCGGCGATTGGCAAATCGCCCCGTGGCTGTTGCCGCGCGTACCATGTTCGGGCGTTGGGCGCATGGCCAATCCGCTGTCCGTGCTCTCGCAATGGAAACTGCTCGACAACCTAAGACGCAGCCTCGTCCCGATCGCCCTCCTACTCATGACGGCCGCGGTTTGGGCGTACCTGCCGGAATTCAGCGTGGTTGGGCCGCTGGCGGTTTTGGTGATCATTATGCTCCCGGGCGTTTTGGCGACCACGGTGACGGCGGTACGGAAGCCTCTTGGGCTGCCGTTGGCGATGCATTTGCGGTCGGTGGCCGGATCGTGTGGTCGGCAGGCGGGGCAGTTTTTCCTGACCGTGGCGTTCCTGCCCTACGACGCGCTGGTCAGCCTGGACGCGATCGGCCGAACGCTGCTGCGCTTATTAGTGACGCGCAAGCGACTCCTCGAATGGCAAACGTCGGGTGATTCTGAGCGGGCGAGCCACGCCGGCCTCGCCGGGTTTTACGCCACCATGTGGATCGCGCCCGTGATCGCGCTCGCGACCGGGTTCTTCCTGGTGAACAGAGAGCCGGACCAATTGGCTTCCGCCGGGACCGTCCTGGGTCTCTGGCTCTTGGCGCCGTGGATCGCCTGGAAAATTAGCAAGCCCATCGAGCCTGCGGCTCCAGAACTGACGGCCGGACAATTGAATTTTCTCCGCCGGACGGCCCGTAAAACCTGGCATTTTTTTGAGACTTTTGTGACGGCGCAAGAGAATTGGTTGCCGCCGGACAATTTTCAAGAAACCCCGGTCCCGACCATCGCTTCGCGCACCTCACCGACCAACATCGGGCTGGCGTTGCTGGCCAACCTGGCCGCGCGGGATTTCGGTTATCTTTCGCTCGGCGGACTGATTCAGCGCACGCAAGACACACTCGCCACGATGGAAAGGCTCGAGCGCCAACGCGGGCATTTTTACAACTGGTACGAAACCCGGACGTTGCGACCGCTCTTGCCGCTTTATGTCTCCAGCGTGGACAGCGGCAATCTGGCGGGAGCTTTGCTCACGCTCGCCTCGGGCTTGCGGGAAGCGGCCCGCGAGCCGATTTGCCCGCCGCAGATTTTTGCCGGCCTGCGCGACACGGTAATGGTCCTCGGAGAGATGGCCGGCGAGGACCGGATTCCCGCGCGACTCAGGGAAGTACTGCAATTCCCGCCGACGAGTCTCGGAGGGGTGATCGGGGCGTTGGAAGCGATGCTGGTCGAAACCACCGCCATCGCCGCCGCGCTCGTGAACGATACTGGCGAACGGACCGGGTGGGCCGACACCCTGAAAGCAAATTGCGCCGCGCATTTGGGAGAACTGCTCCACCTCGCGCCATGGGTGGGAGTGTCAGGCTCGGCGTGGTCCCGCGCGGGTCGCGGCAATCGACCGCTCGGACCCGGGACGGTGATCGACGCGAGGCGCTCGCCGACCGCCGCGGCCCGCCGGTTGGGCGAGGCATTGACTCGGTTGGACGGTCCTTTGACTTTGGTGGAGATCGCGAAGTTTGAACTTTCCCTTTGCCCCTCGATCGCCGCGGCGGAGCGCGAACTCGCGGCTGAATCGGGCCGCTCGGAGCCAGGAGAAGCAGAGAATCTCGCCGAACTGTCGCGTTGTCTGCGCGAGGCGGCCGCCCGTGCCGCGCGGCGCCTGTTCACTTTGGAGTCGTTGGCCAAGCGATGCGATCTTATGGCCGCGATGGATTTCACCTTCCTGTTCGATGCAGCGCGGGATTTATTTTCGACCGGCGTCAATGTCACCGAGCGCCGGCGTGACGCCGGCTTTTATGATATGCTGGCCTCGGAGGCGCGCTTGTGCAGCTACGTGGCCATCGCTCTCGGTCAGGTTCCGCAGGATCACTGGTTTTCGCTGGGGCGGCTGCTCGTCTCTTCCCGAGGCGAACCGATCCTCGTCTCGTGGAGCGGATCGATGTTCGAGTACCTCATGCCGCTGTTGATCATGCCAAACTACGAGCACACCCTGCTCGATCACACCTGCCGCGCCGCCGTGCGGCAACAGGTCGAGTACGGGAAGTCTCGGCACGTGCCGTGGGGAATTTCCGAGTCGGGCTACAATCGGACCGATGTGCATCTAAATTATCAATACCGCGCGTTCGGCGTACCGGGCCTGGGCTTGAAGCGCGGCCTGGCCGACGACTTGGTGATCGCGCCCTATGCCTCCGCGCTGGCGCTAATGATCGCGCCGCGGGAAGCGTGCGAAAACCTGCAGCGGCTGGCGGCGGATGGACGGGCAGGCGCCTATGGATTTTACGAGGCGGTGGATTACACTCCCGCGCGGCTGCCGCCAGACCAGACGAGCGCCACCATTCGATCCTTTATGGCGCACCATCAAGGGATGAGCCTGCTGGCGTTACTCAGTTTGCTGAGTAACAATCCGATGCCGCGCCGATTTATGGCCTGCCCGGCGCTCCGGGCCGCTGACTTGCTCCTGCAGGAACGCGTGCCCAAGACCGCCGCGAGCGTCTTGACGGAGGATTTGACGCTCGAAACCTCACGGACGCTGGCGAGCGAAACTGAAAGCGGTTCGCGGCTCTTCACGAATCCCACGCCCCCGACGCCCGACGTCCACCTGCTCTCCAACGGCAGCTATCATGTCGTTATCTCCAGCGCCGGCGGTGGCTATAGCCGCTGGCGCGATCTGGCGGTCACCCGCTGGCGCGAGGACGCCACCCGCGACTGCTGGGGGATGTTTATCTACGTGCGCGACGTGGAAACGGGGGATTTCTGGTCCGTAGCCCACCAACCGACCCTGCGCGCGACGACGGGCTACGAAGCGATTTTCACGCAGGCGCGGGCAGAGTTCCGCCAGCGCCACGCCGAGCTCGAAATCCACACAGAGATCAGCGTCTCGCCGGAAGACGACGTGGAGTTGAGGCGGGTAACGCTCACGAACCGGTCGTCCAGCGCGCGCGTCATCGAACTGACCAGCTACGCCGAGGTCGTGCTCGCGATCCCCGGCGCCGATCTGGCGCACCCCGCCTTCAGCAATCTCTTCGTGCAAACGGAATTCGCCCGCGAATCGTCCGCCCTGCTCTGCACCCGGCGCGCCCGATCCGAGGAGGAGCGGCCGCCCTGGCTGCTGCACTTGTTGACTGGTCAAGGCGGCGCCCAAGGCGAAATCTCCTGCGAGACGGATCGCTCTCGATTTATCGGGCGCGGCGGCGCGGTGGCCAACCCGGCCGCCCTGCGCGGCCTCTCCGCGTTGTCGAACACGGTCGGCTCCGTTTTGGATCCCATCGTCGCCTTGCGGCGCACCGTCACTTTGGCCCCGCACGAAACCGCCGTCATGGACCTGGTCCTCGGCGTGACGGAGAGCCGCGAAACCGCGTTAGCGCATGTGGAAAAATACCAAAGCCCCCGCATGGCTGACCGAGCCTTCGACTTGGCCTGGACCCACAGCCAGGTGACACTGCGCCATCTGAACGCCACCGAAGCCGACGCTCAACTTTTTGGACGCCTCGCCGCCGCCTTGATTTATGCCGATCCCGCCCGCCGGGCCAGCCCCAGCCTGTTGCTCATCAATCGGCGCGGACAGAACGGGCTTTGGAGCTACGGAATTTCCGGCGACGCGCCGATTGTCCTGGTTCAGATCAGCGATCTGGCTAAAATCGACATCGTCCGACAACTAATCCAGGCGCATGCCTATTGGCGGATGAAGGGACTTACGGTTGAACTGGTCGTCCTCAACGAGGATACGTCGGTTTACCGGCAGTCCCTCCAGGATGAAATCACCGGCTTAGTCTCGTCCGGGATTGAGGCGCATCTGCTGGAAAAACCTGGTGGGATTTTTGTGCGGCGCCTCGATCAAATTCCCAACGATGACCGGGTCTTACTCCAAGCCGCGGCTCGCGTCGTGCTCGATGATGAAAAGGGAACTCTGGCCGAGCAAATCGAGCATCGGGGGATTTTGACCCCACCCGTTCCCAACCTCCTCGCGTCCCGCTCCCCGACGGTTGACCTGTCGGGTCCGCTGCCCCAACGCGAATTGATTTTCCCAAACGGATTCGGCGGCTTTACCCGCGATGGACACGAATATGTAATCACGCTCGCGCCAGGCCAGAGGACGCCCGCGCCGTGGGTCAATGTGCTGGCCAATCCGTACTTCGGAACCGTTATCTCCGAGAGCGGCGCGGCGTACACCTGGGTCGAAAACTCTCATGAGTTTCGATTGACTCCCTGGAGCAACGACCCGGTTC
>Ga0265338_10008297_pt1 | contig 12640 bp, 6 predicted proteins | sample 42126metaG_FD_193579 | JGI IMG/M metagenome (GOLD analysis project Ga0265338, IMG submission 193579) | Rhizosphere microbial communities from Carex aquatilis grown in University of Washington, Seatle, WA, United States - 4-21-26 metaG | ecosystem: Host-associated > Plants > Roots > Rhizosphere >... | reverse complement strand
CCGCGACAAGGACGAAGCCTACCGCCTCGTCGCGGCCAAAAACGAAAACGAAGAAGCTCCAGCCTTCAGCCTCCATCTGGCGCGCGTCTATTGGAAGGCGGGTGACCCTACTGGAGCCACCCGGACATGGCAGCACGTCATGGACGAAATCCCCAAACTGAAAGAGGGTGAAACGCGGCATCGCTGGTTGACCGCCATCAAAGACGCGGCGTTCGATTCCATTCGCAACCTAGTCGTGCTGGAGACCCAGGCCGAGCATTTTCTGAAAGTTCTGGAGGTTGGCTCGGTATCCACCAACATCTATCTGCGCCGGGTTCACAACTTCGCTCTTGATATGAACTGGCTGCCGTGGCCGGTGCTGCCCAAGAGACGCTGGCCGGCCATTAAGTTCAAGGAGAAGCGCGGCATCACCTTGGCGGAACATCAGGCCATCGTTGTCCGTGACGATGGAGGCTCGTTCATAACAATGTTGCATGGCAAAATCCATCGCCTTCATTTCGGAAACTTTCGGGGTGTCAGAAACTTGATTGCGGAGACTGTTTTGGATGATTGCCCGTTCATCGGCTGAAATGCGTTTGTCCCACAGTTCGCGCAGTTCCGGCTTTTCAATGTCCTTACGTTTGCGTTCGCGTGTCATCGCCGCCAGTCCGTCCTTCCCTTTGACATGGACGTGATGACCAACCTCGATGCCGTCTGCCAGTTCTGCGGCAGACAGGTGGAATACGTCATCCGTGCCTATCGCGGTGCAAATGATTTTCAAACACGCTGTCGGCCAGACGCCGGCAGCGAACAAAAACGAAACGCAAAAAACGAAAGAATTATTATGTTAAGCAAAGTCAAAACCATGGTGGGTTATAAATTGGACAGCCTCGACGGGGAAATCGGGAAGGTCAAAGAATTTTACTTCGATGACCGGCATTGGACCATCCGCTATCTGGTCGCCAGCACAGGAAACTGGTTCACGGGCAGGCAGGCACTGATTTCTCCGTATGCGCTGGTCTCCGTAAACAAGGGAGAACAAAACATCACCATTGATTTGACCAAAAAGCAGATCAAGGACAGTCCATTCCTGGACGATGACAAGCCCGTTTCGCGCCAGTTCGAGCAGGCCTACTACGGTTATTATGGCTACCCGACCTATTGGGGCGGCCCCTACAGTTGGGGCGCTTATCCTTATTTCATTCATAACCGTGAAAGGCGCGACCGTGAACAGTGGCAAGAACCCGCCCAGCCCGAGAAAGCATGGGATCACCATTTGCGCAGCACTCACGCGGTCAGCGGCTATCACATCCATGCCACCGACGGCGAGATTGGCCACGTTGAAGATTTTGTCATTGATGATGAGACGTGGGCGATTCGTTATCTCATCGTTAACACCAGTAATTGGTGGGCCGGGAAAAAAGTGCTGGTATCACCGCAATGGATTGAGCGCGTCAGTTGGGAGGACAAAGCAGTCTTTATCAATCTTTCTCGCGAGACCATCAAGGAGTCACCGGAATACACAGAGGAATCTTTGTTGACGCGGGATTACGAGATCGAACTGCACGGCCATTACAATCGCAAGGGATATTGGGTGGATGAACTGGTGAACAGTTAGCCGGCCGCCGACAGCGAACATAAACTAAAAAAGAAAGCGATATATGCGGCGGACGCGGCATTGCCCAGGGCATTCGTGCTGTGGGATGACGTTGCCAACATCGTCACACACGACCACACACAGGCGGCCTAGGCCCAGCAGGAGCAAACGTTTTCATGAACACACCTCTCCCTGATCATCAAAAGTCCACCGAGTATCTCGCTGTCGAGCGCACTTTCCTGGCCTGGGTGCGGACCAGCATTGCCGTCATCAGTCTGGGGTTTGTCGTCGCCAAATTTGGACTCTGGTTGAGCGAACTCGCCGCGCGGCTTGATCCGCAAATGCCAATACACAGCACGGGCATGTCATTGCCGATCGGCGTCGGGATGATGGTCTTTGGCGGCCTCCTCACGATTCTGGCCGCGTGGCATTGCCACATCGTCAATCGGGCGATTGAACGCGGAGAAGTGCGGGCGAATCGCGGCCTGGTCTTGACCGTGACTGCCGGAGTCGCACTGCTGGCGGTGCTGATGATCATTTACATGTTGCTGGCCGCAAAGAATCTGTGAACAGAACCACGATGACCTGCGATGGCGTTAACAACTCGCCTGCGATCAATCAAAGGCGCCGATACTCGCATCGCCATTGGTAAGTCGAATATATGATTTATCAAGCGGCGTTGGATGTGATCATCAACGATGCCCAGACCCGGCGGCAAAGAAGACCTCAGTGATTCACGACAAGATGCGGAGTTTAACGAGAGCGCGCCGTGATTTTGCACACTTCAACTTTATGGGGTGTTCACCCCATTCATTTTTCCGTGTCACAAAGTTACATTTCCCAGAGTGTCGCGTGCCGGACTCGCCACGGCCATTTGATCATGAAAAAACACGAAGCCGTCGCACCAGACCTTTCCGAAAGGATTGTGATTGTGGGCGGCGGTTTTGCCGGAGTGACTTTGGCGCAACGTCTCGAACGCTTGCTGCCGACGGGCGCACAATTTTTGTAGATGGCGGCATGGCGGAACATCCCAACTTTGCTCATGGCGCTGATCAGAGAACCAAATTTTTTATGCCAACATCAAATCATATCGCGCCGGGCACTCCCGGCATCATGCCGCGCTGGACTTCCAGCGCCAAGACCGGACTGGGCACGGCCTTGAGCAACCAGAGCCGGGTATGGTTCACGTTGAGCCGCGGAATTTTCAACGAGATTTATTATCCGCGCATTGACCAGGCTTGCATCCGCGATATGGGATTGATCGTCACGGACGGCGCGAAATTTTTCTCCGAGGAGAAACGCGATGCCGACCACAAAGTGGAATGGCTGGCCGACGGCGTGCCAGCTTTCAAGCTGGTCAATACCTGCCGCGATGACCGTTACCGCATCGAAAAGCAAATTGTGACCGATCCGCACCGGGACACGGTGTTGCAATCGGTTCAGTTTCACGCGCAGCAAGGTGCCTTGGCGGATTATCACCTGCACGTCGTGCTCGCACCGCATTTGGGAAATCACGGCGGCGGCAACACCGCATGGGTGGGCGAGTTCGAGGGGACGCCATTGCTTTTCGCGCAGCGGAACGATTGTGCGCTGGCGCTGGCGTGTTCTGCGCCGTGGACCAAGCGGTCAGCCGGCTACGTCGGTTCGTCGGATGGCTGGCAGGATTTGAAGACGCATCATCAGATGACCTGGGAATACACGCGGGCGGAAAACGGCAATGTGGCTCTGACCGCCGGAATTGATCTGGTGAAATCGCACGGAAAATTTGTCCTCGCGCTTGGTTTTGGCAAAGACCCGGATGAAGCAGCCCGGAATGCCATCGCCAGCCTGCGCGACGGCTTTGACAAGGCAAAGCATCACTATGCTATGTCAGCGGCTGGCAGGAATGGATGAAGACGCACGCATCGCTGAAGCCGGGGGAAGTTGCTCCGGGCGATCTGGCCCAAAAGAGCCTCGCTGTCCTGCGCACGCACGAATCCAAGAGCGCGCCCGGCGCTCTCATCGCCAGCCTCGCGATTCCATGGGGATTCAATCAGGGCGACAATGATCAGGGCGGTTATCATCTGGTCTGGTCGCGCGACATGGTGGAAACGGCGGGCGGTTTGCTCGCGGCTGGCGCGCACGAAGACATCTGGGCTTCAGCTTGGAGCCAATGCTCCACATCGTGTCCGGGAATGTATCCACTCGCGGAAAACAAATTGAAGGCCCGCTCGGCGATTTCATCATGAGAAGGTTTGATGGCAGCATGGCGTTGGTTGTTTTTTGGTGTCCTAACCGGCGCGTGGGCATGAATTGACCCCAAGTGTGCTGAATCTTCGGTTTTTTGACTTTGGAAATAATGTTGTTTGTTCATGCGATGAGAATAATTCAGGAGCCGACACTGTGCCATAGGGTGAACACCCCATAGCATCCGCAGGCAGGACAAGGTTAACTTCCAAATATGAATCTTTTACTCTCCCCGGTTTTTGGCAGTGCCATCTGGATCGGCGGCGGCGGTGTTGGCCTGCTGCTCGTCATTGTCATTGTGGTGCTATTGCTTCGCCGCTAAACCGACCGACAACGCTGAGCCGAAGCTGGATGCCAAAGTGGAAGCCAAACCTGACACGAAGAGGAAGCCTGCGGTCGAGGTGTCACCACAGCTTGCCCAGCGAGTTCATATATTTTACGAGCAGTTAGGGCGCGAGGATGTTCGCGCTGTTGAGGAATCGGATCAGGCGAAGCAAAAGATTCCCGAAGTGGAAACCAAAAAATAAACCGTCGCAAGCCACGCTGCTTACATCGCTGCAAGAATAAAGATGAAAATCAATTCAAAGGATTTCCGGGTGCGACCCGGAGCCAAGGTCAACCTCAAAAAGTGGCCGACGAAAGTGAAGCCTTTTTGCAAATCGAAGAAGCGTTACGAAAAACTTCTGGAAGCTCACGTTGAGGCATTGAGTGCGTTACAGCAACTTCACTACGCTTCCAACCGCTATGCGTTGCTGCTAATTTTTCAGGGGATGGACGCGGGCGGTAAGGACGGGGCAATCCGACACGTCATGTCCGGGGTCAACCCGCAAGGTTGCGAGGTATTCAGTTTCAAACAACCGACCGCCGACGAACTGGAGCATGATTTTCTCTGGCGCACGAACCGTCATTTGCCCGAACGCGGGCGGATCGGCATCTTCAATCGTTCCTATTATGAGGAAGTGCTGGTCGTCCGGGTGCATCCAGAGATTCTCCTCAGTCAGGGGCTGCCGGAAGAGTTGCGCGACGAAAAGACCATCTGGAAGGAACGGTATCTTTCCATCGTGGATTTGGAAAATCATCTTCACCGCAACGGCACCAAGGTCATCAAATTTTTCCTGCATCTGTCGAAAGACGAACAACGAAAACGATTCCTCGAACGTATTGATGAGCCGGACAAGAATTGGAAATTCAGCCTCGCTGACATTCACGAGCGAAAATACTGGAAGCATTACATGAACGCTTATGAAGATTGCTTGGCCGCAACCAGCACCCAGCACGCGCCTTGGTTCATCGTTCCCGCCGATGATAAAGAAAATACCCGGCTGATTGTTTCCCGCATTGTTCTTGATACGCTTGATGAATTTAAGATGGCGTATCCCAAGACCACTATGAAACGTCGGCGTGAATTGAAATCCATCCGTAAGCTGCTGGTGAGGTGAAATTTGATTTATCTTGCTGTTGATATTACCCGACCCGGAATTTAGGAAGCCACTCTTAACATGAGGGGCGAAAGAATGTCACTTTGCTGCCAGTTGTGTATCTAACTGGGTGCAAACTTTCAATTCGACGAAATGCTCGCGGCGATCATCTGCCAAGGAAACGGTTTTCACGACCAGTTCTTCGCCGTCGAGAAAGAGTTGATTTACCTCGGCAGCATCGGTTGCCAGGCGGCTGATGGTGATGTGATAAACGGTTTGGCGGTAGCGGTAATGGATTTTGTAGGTCGTCCAGCTTTTCGGCAGGCGAGGAGTCAGCCGCAATTGATCGCCTTCGAGATTAACGCCCAGCAGGGTTTCAATCAGCAACCGATACATCCAGCCGGCGGAGCCGGTATACCAGGTCCAGCCGCCGCGACCGATGTGCGGCGCGACCGCATAGACATCGGCGGCGACGACGTAAGGCTCGACTTTATAGGTGGCTATCTGCTGGGGCGTCCCGCCATGATGAACGGGATTAAGCAGCCCGAATAGTTCCCACGCGCGGTCGTTTTCACCCATCAACGCAAAGGCCATGACAGTCCAGATCGCGCCGTGCGTGTATTGGCCACCGTTCTCGCGCACGCCTGGAATGTAACCTTTGATGTAACCGGGATTGAGCGATGATTTGTCGAACGGCGGATCGAACAACTGGATTAATTTATTCTTGAGGCGTATGAGGCGCTGGTCCACGGCGTTCAGTGCCTGGCGGGAACGTTGCGGCTCGCCGGCTCTGCTGATAACCGACCAGCTTTGCGGCAAGGAATCTATCTGACATTCGGGATTGATGGTGGAACCAAGCGGATCACCGTTGTCGAAGTAGGCGCGGCGATACCATTCACCATCCCAGCCGTGCAGCTCGATGTTTTTTTGCAGTTGCTCCGCTTGCGTGACGCAGCGGTCGGCGAAGGCAGTATCATTACGCGAGCGCGCCAGTTTGGCAAACTGGGTGAGAACGTCGTAGAGAAAGAAGGCGAGCCACACGCTTTCACCGCGACCGTCCTTGCCGACAAGGTTCATGCCGTCGTTCCAGTCGCCGCAACCCATCAGCGGCAGACCGTGTGCGCCAAATTTCAGTCCGTGCTCGATGGCGCGCACGCAATGTTGGTAGAGCGTGGCCGTCTCTTCCGACTTGTTCGGCAAATCATAGTAAGATTCCTCTTCTGGCTTGACGGGGCGGCCTTCGAGAAAACCAATTTTCTCGTCAAGCAAGCCGGTGTCCGCAACGCACGAAACATAGCGGCAGGTCACATAGGGCAACCAGAGATAGTCGTCGGAAAAATGCGTGCGCACTCCACGTCCCGATGGGGGATGCCACCAATGCTGCACATCGCCTTCGCGGAACTGGCGCGAGGCGGCGCGAAGCAGATGCTCGCGGGTCAGCGCCGGTTCGGCATGGACCAGCGCCATGACATCCTGCAACTGGTCGCGGAAACCGTAGGCACCGCCGGATTGGTAAAAGCCCGTGCGGCCCCAAAGCCGGCAGCTCAAGGTCTGATACAGCAGCCAGCCGTTGGCCAGCACGTTCACGGCGGGATCGGGCGTGTCCACGTTCACTGCGCCAAGCGTCCGGTTCCAATAAGCCCAAACACCTTCCAGCGCGGCGCGGCAGGCATCGGCCCGGCGAAAGCGCCGGATGAGAACCTGCACATCCGTCGTGCTGCGGCCCACGCCGAGGCGAAAACTGGTTTCGCGTTCCTCGCCATCCGCCAAATTAAACGCCACTTGCAACGCGCCGCAAGGATCCAAGCCCGCGCCGACTTTACCGGAAAGACGTTGGCGCTTCAGAGCCGCCGGCTGCGCGAGGCTTCCATTGCGGCCGATGAATTCTTTCCGGTCGCCGGTGAACGTGCGGGTGGTTTCGTTCACGTCCAAAAACACGATGCGGTCGGGGAATTCGGTGTTGTAATAATTGCGCGCGATTAACGCGCCGGTCTTGAGGTCCACTTCAGTTTGCACATGCAGCAGGTTCTTGTGCCGCAGGTCGCCCAACACCCATTCCATGTAGCCGGTGACAGACAGGCGACGCGGACGGCCGGAAACGTTGCGCAGTTTCAAAACGGAAAATTTCACCGGCGCATCCATCGCCACATAGACCCAAAGCTCGGAGGCGATGCCGAATTCAGTATGCTCAAATACGGTGTAGCCGAAGCCGTGGCGGATGACATAAGGCGTCGCTCCACGCGCGGGCAGCGGCGTGGGCGACCAAAACTGTCCGGTCTGGTCATCGCGGATATAAAGTGCTTCGCCCGTGGTGTCCTGCACGGGATCATCGCTCCAAGGCGTCAGGCGGAATTCATGGGAGTTCTCCACCCACGTATAAGCCGCGCCGCTTTCGGAAATCACCGTTCCGAAAAACGGATTTGCAAGCACATTGACCCACGGCGCGGGTGTCATCTGGCCGGGCTGCAGCGTTATGACATATTCGTGGCCGTCGCGGGTGAAGCCGCCGAGGCCATTGTCAAAAATCAATTCTCGTGACGGCAGCGGCGTGGGCAAATCGGTGGGCCGGAAGCGGCTGGTTCGTAGTGGTGGTATTGACGGCTCCAAAACGCTGCGGTGTTCGAGCTGTTCCGCCAGCGTGCCTTTTTCATCGTCGAGAACAATGCGCGCCGCCGCCTGCAACAGCACACGGTCGTCGTTGGGGATTTGTTCGAGACGCCGGACAAAAATACCGCCCGGTTTATCGAGCATTTGCGCCTCAATGCCGGACGAAATCAGCGTGGTGATCTGGTCCTGCAAGGACTGGCGATAAACCGAAACGTCCTCGTTCAAGATGACGAGATCAACGGTTAGGCCTTTCATGCGCCAATAGGAATGCGCCTGAATAAGTTGCCGGACGATTTCGATTTTCTCGGTGTCACTGATGCGCAACAGCACGATGGGCGAGTCGCCGGAAATGCCGTAGCTCCAAAGACCATTTTGTCCGCGACGGTTGTTGAGCAGCACGCCGTGGTTTGCGCGGCGTGCAGGGTCGGCATAAATTAACGCACTTGCCAAATGGCCGTAGAGTTGCGCTTCCGCCTCGGTCACGTCGAGCTGGTGCAGAGTTACCTGGCTATGCGTCCACGCCAGATCAAAGACACGGTCAGTCATGCGCGAGCTTTGGTATTTTTCCACCTGCGCGCGCGCGGTCTCCCGGCTCTCGGTCACGCCGACCACCAGATCAATGATAGCCGTGCCAAACGGCGGCAACGTGACCGTGCGCCGCAGCGCCATGATGGGATCGAGCACCGAACCGACCGTGTTCGACAATGGCGAAAGGGTTTGCATCGCCGCCGGATTGGCGAGACTGCCGCCGCGTCCGACAAAGCGGGAACGATCCGTTTCGCAGGAAATTTCGCCCTGACCTTCGCCCTGAACCTGCATCACATGCAGCAGCCACGGAGGCTTTTCGGCTTCGGACCGGGCGCGGCGCGTGCAGAGAATGGCGGAAGATTTGCGCGCGAATTCCGTTTGCACGAAGAGATTGCTGAACGCCGGATGCGCCGTGTCCGCGTCCTGCTTGGCGAGCACCACTTCCGAGTAACTCGTCAGTTCCACTTGTCGCGTCACCGGCGAGCGGTTGGTGAGGGTAATGCGCCGCAACTCCACGTCGTCTTCCGGCGAGACGCTAATCTCGGTGTGAACTTCAATGCCTGCATGATGATGACGAAACTCCGCGCGCGCCTGCGTGAAAATGGCTTCATAGCCTTTTGTCATTTTCAAAGTCGGCTGATAAGCCGTGGACCAAAACTCGCCGGTGCCCACGTCGCGCAGATAGACAAACATTCCCCAGCAATCGCGTGTGGCGTCCTCGCGCCAGCGCGTGACGGCCAGTTCGCGCCAGCGACTGTAGCCGCCGCCGGCGCTGCTGATGACGACATGATAACGCCCGTTGGACAGCAGATGAACTTCCGGTGCCGGCGTGGTGGGATTTGTGAACACGCGCATCACGCTTTCGCCTTCGCCGGAAGGGGTGCGCGATTCTTCCAATTTCAAATCCTCGACGAACACGCTCGCGGCGGTTTTGGGGACGCGCTCCTGCAGGAGCAAGTCCGCCGCCTTGAGCAGCGGGCAGGCCATGAAGCGCCGTTGCATCGGGCAGTCGTGCAATAAATTTACCAGAGCGAGCAGGCTCATGCCTTGATGATGCGCCATGAAGGACTTGATCGTCGCGCTCGTCTCGTCTGGCGGCAGGCGCGCGGGCGTGTAATCCACCGCTTCGTGAAAACCATAAGCTCCGGCGCGTCCGTCGGCGGCGAGCCGTTGCAGGTTTTCGCACGCCTCCACCGGCGATACCATCAGCGCCATCGTCGTCGCGTAAGGCGCGATCACTAAATCTTCGGCCAGTCCGCGTTTTAAGCCGAGGCCGGGCACACCGAAGGCGCGATATTGATAATTCAACTGAACGTCAGTCCGGTTGTAGCCGGATTCAGAAATGCCCCACGGCACGCCGCGCAATTTGCCATACTCTATTTGTTGCTCCACAGCCGCGTGGCAGGTGTGGTCGAGCAAGGTGTTTTCATAATTCGGCATGACCAGCAACGGCATCAGATATTCGAACATCGAGCCGCTCCACGAAACAAGAATCGGCTCGCCGTGCGAAGCGACGAGCAGCCGGCCCATCGAGAACCAATGATCCTGCGGCACTTGTCCCAAGGCGATGGCGACATAGCTGCACAAGCGCGCCTCCGAGGCCAGCAGATCATAAAAGCCGGTGTCAAACCGGCGTTCGGTGACATTAAATCCAGTGGCAAATAAATCCCGCGCGGTGTTGAATAAAAATGCAAAATCCATTGCGGCGAGTTCGTCGCATTGCTTCGCTATGGTTTCGAGAGCGAGCAGCCGCTCACGGGCATGATCGCCGGCCTCACGCAGGCAGCGCGTGAACGCGTCGGTGCTGTCAACCAAAGTGACAGATGATTGTTCCAACAACGAGATTTCACGCAACGTGTGCGTCTGATCGAGTTGAATGAACTTTGCGTCCAACTGGGTAATCACTGGCAACGCCAGCCATGGGGCGACAAAGCGCAATTCTTTCAAATGCGCCTCGCAATCGCGTTTCAATATTTCCGCCCAACGGCTAATTTCTTTCTCTTCGTTTGCCAGCGCCATCGCAATTTGAGTTGCCTGACTCGTGGCGTTTTCCAATAACACAAACGCGGCACGCAGGTTCGCCGGCGCTTGCGCCAGTTCCGTATCAAGTTCCGCGAGCAATTTATTTTCGGGAAGCAAGTTTTGGAGAACTTTTACCGCGTCGAGCAGACCGGCAAAAATCCGGGGCGTAAAAATCTTTTCATCGGCCTGTTCGCGCAAACCGGCCGCAAGCGTCAGCAAATGGCCGGCGAGGTTGCCGCTGTCCACGCTGGAAATGTAGAGTGGTTGGAGCGGTTTGAGCGTCCGGGTTTCATACCAATTATAAAAATGACCGCGATGGCGTTCGAGTCGCAGCATCGTGGCGAGCGTGGCTTGTGTGCGTTCAATCAAGCCGCCCAATGAAAGATAGCCCAAATCCCGCGCGGCCAGATTGGCGAGCAGGGCCAGTCCCATGTTCGTGGGCGACGTGCGCGTGGCAATCGTCGGGGTGGGAATTTCCTGGAAATTATCCGGCGGCAGCCAGTTTTCCAGCGCGCAGACAAACGTGTCGAAGTAATGCCACGTCATGCGCGCGGTGCGACGCAGAAAAATCAGTTGTGTCGGCGATAAGTCCGGCGTCGCGGATGCAATCGGCTGGCTGATCCACCAGGCAATCCACGGCGCTGCCAGCCAGACCACCAGCAGCGGCAGCGCAAAAATGAGTTGCGCCGGATGACGCATGACGAGGAACAGTCCGGCAGCCAGCGCGAGTCCTGGCGCAATCCACATGGTCACATAAAAATCGGCGAGGTCGGCGCGCGTGGTGCGTTCGGAGTCGCTCGACGTTTGCCATTCGAGCAGTCGTTTATGGGTCACGAGCAGACGCACCAGCGTTTTGCCGATGGCATCCACGCTGATGAACGCGTCGTAAGCCAGAAAAGCCAGGGTAAGAAAAATCTGACCGAGCTGCCGCGCGCCCGAACCGGCCACTTCGCGCAAATGCATTGTCCACGGCAAATCATGCGGCTTGCTCAAGGCATTGACCAATGCCGCCAGCACGCCGGGGAGCGCGATTATCCCCACGACCAACAGCAGGCCGAGACCGCCGAGTTCCGGCACGAGCAGCCAGCTTCCCAGCAACAACACCAGCAAGGCCAGCGGAACCAGACTGCGCCGCAGGTTGTCGAAAATTTTCCATTGCGAGAGCACCGAGAGCGGATTGGCAATGCGCCGGGCGTCCGAACCCGGCACGCGCGGTAAAAGCCATTGCGTGATCTGCCAGTCGCCGCGAATCCAGCGGTAACGCCGGTCCATGTCCACGTTGTAGCGCGAGGGAAATTCCTCGTAAAATTCCACGTCGCAGACGAGCGCGGAACGAGCGTGACACGCTTCCAGTAAATCATGACTGAGAATCGTGTTCTCCGGAAAACGTCCGGCCATGGCGCGTTCGAAGGCGTCCACATCGTAAATGCCTTTGCCGATAAACGAGCCTTCGCGAAACACATCCTGATAGACATCGGACACTTCCCGCGTATAAGGATCAATGCCCGCGTCGCCGGCAAACAGCCGGACAAACCACGACCGCCGCGCGCTCGGCAGGCTCACGCCGACGCGCGGCTGGAGAATGCTGTAGCCCTCGCGGACAATTCCGTGCGCGTCGTCGAATACCGGACGGTTCAACGGATGTGCCATCGTGCCGACGAGTTGCCGGGCGGCTTCGCGGGGCAACTGGGTGTCGGTGTCGAGCGTGATAACATATTTGATTTCCGACAGAATGGCCGTCGCGCCGACGATTTCAGAAAAACAGTCGCGCGCACCGCCGCGCAGGAGCGCATTGAACTCCATCAGCTTTCCCCGCTTGCGTTCGTAACCCATCCACAAGTTTTCGCCAGCGTTCCAGCGGCGCGGACGATGCAACAGGAAAAAAAGATTCTGACCATTGGAAACATACTTTCGATTTAACAACTCGATTCCAGCCCGTGCCCGCTGCAACAAAACATCGTCGCCCGGCAAAATCTCCGTCGGCGCATCCCGGAAATCCGTCAGCAAGGCGAAGTGAAGATGCCCGTCACGGTTCGCAAGATGATGAATCTCCAAAGTCTCGATCAGGCGATCCACGCCGGCCACGCTCGACAACATCGTGGGCACGACGACCATGGTGCGGCAATCTTCCGGGATGCCGGCGGAATAGTCCATGCGCGGGAGCAGGCTGGGCTTTACCAGCAGGGTGGACAGCCAGTTCATCAACGCCACCGCCAGTTGGCTCGCGCACAGCAGGAAAACCAGCGTGAAGAAAATGAGTTTC
>Ga0265338_10008296_pt1 | contig 12642 bp, 9 predicted proteins | sample 42126metaG_FD_193579 | JGI IMG/M metagenome (GOLD analysis project Ga0265338, IMG submission 193579) | Rhizosphere microbial communities from Carex aquatilis grown in University of Washington, Seatle, WA, United States - 4-21-26 metaG | ecosystem: Host-associated > Plants > Roots > Rhizosphere >... | reverse complement strand
CTCTCATGGCTGAGGGTAAGTCACGGCAGGTGCCGGTGCTGATCTACGACACCTCCTGGAACAATCCATACGAGTTCCCCACCTGGCGCATGGGCGATCCCATCCCCCCGGATGCACTGCACCTGGCCCTGCTCAACACCGGGGATAAGACCGTCGACACGGTCTGGCTGCACGTGGCTCACTGCAACACCCGGGGTGACACGGAATTGGACGGCTGGTTGAGGTTCGATGGGCCGTTTCAGCCGGGCCAGACTTATGCCGATGCGCGTGCGGTGGATGCAGACATGAACTACCTGCGGATCGGTGCATCGATGCATCTCGTGATCCTCGGTGCCCGCCTGGACGGCGCGGCCGGTAAGCAGGACTTCCAGGGCGACGTCGCCAAGCTGTTGGCCAGCGGCATATCCAACTTCTGTCCCAGGGTCTGAAACCATGCGCCAACTCACCCTGAATACCCGAGTCGTCCTCCGTTCGCGCAGCATCGCCTGGGTGTTGCCCGTAGTACTGGCAGCATCCCTGCTGGTGCTATGTGGCTGTTGGAATGGCAAGGATCAGTTTCGGCATTACATGGAGGAGGGGCGCGCCAACGCTGTGCCCCTCGTCGTCTATGACATCTCCGCGAACGACGCACACTTCCTGTATTCACAGCCGGTGGCCGTCGCTTTCCTCAACACGCAGGATCAGCCGCTCCAGTCCGTGGTCTTGACCGTGGCCTCCTGCGGCATCAAGGCTGCTCAGGAGAAGACTTTCACCCTCAATCTGGGCGGACCCTTCTAGCCCGGCGCCTCGTTCATGATCCAGCCCATCTCGGACGCCGATGCCAACGGCAACCAATACCACATGGAGCTGCCGCATGTGGTCATCGATGCCATCCAGGTGACCGATGCCAACGGCACCCGCACTTACACCGGCAAGGACGTGGCCAGGCTCGTGGATAAGCGCGTCGCCAACTACTGCGCGGGGGATATCATCTAGCTCATGGCCACACGCGTCCTCGCCCTCAAGATAGACGTCGACACCCTGCGCGGCACCCGCGAAGGTGTGCCGCAGCTGATCTCCACCCTCAAGAAATACGATGCCCAGGCCACCTTCCTGTTCAGCTTAGGCCCGGACAACACCGGCCGTGCGCTGCGCCGCATCTTCCGCCGTGGCTTCATCAAGAAGGTGTTCCGCACCAACGTGGCGGGCAACTACGGCCTGAAGACCCTCATGTACGGCGTCTTGATACCAGGGCCGGACATCGGCAAGCACGCCGCCGCGCCCATGCGCGCCGCGCGCGATGCGGGCTTCGAGGTGGGCATCCACACCTGGGACCATGTGCGCTGGCAGGATTACGTGGCGGGGAAGGACGCCGAGTGGACTCGCCATGAGTTCGACTCAGCCGTGGCTCGCTTCAAGGAGGTCTTCGGCGAGGCGCCCACCACCTTCGGTGCCGCCGGCTGGCAGATGAACTTCGAGGCCTTCGAACTGGAATCCTCCCACCGCATGACCTATGCCAGCGACACTCGCGGCACCCATCCCTTCCGTCCCGAGATGAACGGCCGGATCTTCGCCGTGCCGCAGCTGCCCACCACACTGCCCACCCTGGATGAGCTGGTGGGTGTGAACGACGTCACCGTGGACAACGTGGCGGAACATCTGCTCAAGCTCACCGTCGGCGACGCGCCGGAGCATGGCCACGTGTTCACGCTGCATGCGGAGCTTGAGGGCATGGCGCTCCTGCCGGTATTCGAGAAGCTCTTGGCTGGGTGGAAAGCCCAGGGTTACCGGCTGGTTGCCACCCGCGATATCGACGCCAGCCTCGACCACGCCGCCTTGCCCGTGCATACGGTGGTGATGGGGGCGGTGCCGGGCCGCTCCGGTACGCTCGCGCTGCAGGGCTCGGGCTGCGAATTCGTTAAGGTATAATCCGCGCGCCACGGCGACGCCCGTGAGTCCAACATCATCGTCGAGGGACCTCATGTCGTATAAGCACGTCAAGCTGCCGTCCGGCGGCACCAAGATCACCACCTCCAACGGCAAGCTCGTGGTGCCGGATCAGCCGATCCTGGGATTCGTGGAAGGCGACGGCATCGGTGTGGACATCACTCCCGCCAGCATGAAGATCTGGGACGCGGCCGTGGCCAAGGCCTACAACGGCAAGCGCAAGATCCACTGGTGCGAGATCTACCTGGGCGAGAAGGCCCAGAAGCTCTACGACGGCAACTATTTCCCGGACGAGACCTTGGCTGCGATCAAGGAACTCGTCGTCTCCATCAAGGGCCCCCTCACCACGCCGGTGGGTGGCGGTTTCCGTTCCCTGAACGTGACCTTGCGCCAGGACCTGGACCTGTACGCCTGCGTGCGTCCGGTGAAGCATTACCCCAACGTGCCCTCGCCGCTGAAGAAGCCCGAGCTGGTGGACGTTGTGATCTTCCGCGAGAACACCGAGGACGTCTACGCCGGCATCGAGTACGAAGCCGGCAGCGAGAAGAACAAGAAGCTCGCCAAGTTCCTGCGTGAGGAACTGGGCGCCAAGTTCTTCGAGGGCGCCGGTCTCGGCGTGAAGCCCATCTCCGCCCACGGCTCCAAGCGCCTGGTGCGCAAGGCCATCCAGCACGCCATCGACTATGACCGCAGCTCCGTGACGTTGGTCCACAAGGGCAACATCATGAAGTTCACGGAAGGCGCGTTCCGCCAGTGGGGCTACGACGTGGCTAGGGAAGAGTTCGGTGCCGAGCTCCTGGACGGCGGCCCGTGGATGCACTTCAAGAACCCCAAGAACGGCAAGTGGATCGTGGTCAAGGACCAGATCGCGGACATCATGTTCCAGCAGATGCTGCTGCGGCCGGACGAGTACGCGGTGCTGGCCACCCCGAACCTGAACGGCGACTACCTCTCCGACGCCGTGGCGGCGGAAGTGGGCGGCGTGGGTATCGCGCCCGGCGCCAACATCGGCGATTTCCTGGCGGTGTTCGAGGCCACTCATGGCACCGCCCCCAAGCACGCAGGCCTGGACAAGGCCAACCCCGGTTCGCTGTTGTTCTCCGGCGTGATGATGCTGGAGTACATCGGCTGGCGTGAGGCGGCGGACCTGATCCAGGCCGCTTACTCCAAGACCGTGGCTTCCGGCATCGTCACCTACGACTTCGCGCGGCAGATGACCAACCCGAAGGAAGTGAAGACCAGTGCCTTCGCGGATGCCGTCGTCAGGAACCTGTGAGACGGATGCAGAACTAGAGCAGTGAAACCGGACGGCGGCCCTCAAGGCCGCCGTCTTGCTCTCAGGAGTGGAGTAGATATGGCCAAAGGCACCCACGACTACCAGCAGGACCCGCGCAATGCGGACATCCTCATCAGCATCAATGGCAAGCTGCACCCGCGTGCCGAGGCCAAGGTCTCGGTGCTGGACAGCGGTTTCGTTCTGGGAGATGGCGTGTGGGAAGGACTGCGCGCCCACGCCGGCGGCCTGCCGTTCTTGGGCCTGCATCTGGACCGGCTCTACGAGGGCGCCAAGACCATCGACATGGACATCGGCCTGACGCGCGAGCAGCTCACGCAGCAGATCCTGGAGACCCTGCGCGCCAACAAGATGCGGGACGGCGTGCACATCCGCCTCATGGTCACCCGCGGCCTCAAGGCCACGCCTTACCAGGATCCGCGGGTCACCATCGGCCCCACCACCATCGTCATCGTCCCGGAGTACAAGCAGCCCCTGCCGGAGACGGTGGCGAAGGGCATCCGCCTGCACACCGTGCACGTGCGCCGCGCATCGCCCGACACGCTGGACCCGAAGCTCAATAGCCACTCCAAGCTCAACGACATCATGGCCTGCATCCAGGCCGCCAAGGCCGGCGCCGACGAGGCGCTGATGCTGGATCCCCACGGCTTCGTGGCCACTTGCAACTCCACCCACTTCTTCATCGTGCGCAAGGGCGAGGTCTGGACCTCTTCCGGCAAGTACTGTCTCGGCGGCATCACCCGCGCCAACGTGCTGCGCCTGTGCCGCGAGAACGGCATCCCGCATTTCGAGAAAGACTTCAGCCTCACCGACGTCTATGGCGCCGAGGAAACCTTCGTCACCGGCACCTTCGCCGGCCTCGTGCCGGTCACGGAAGTGGATGGCCGCAAGGTCGGTCCCCGCGGGCCGATGGTGCAGAAGCTGCAGGGTCTCTACATGGACTTGGTGAAGCAGGAGAGTAAGAAGGGTCCGCAGGTATGACCCTGCGCCTGGCCATGTGGTCAGGGCCACGCAACATCTCCACCACCATGATGCGTTCCTGGGAGAACCGGGAAGACACGGTGGTGGTGGACGAACCGCTCTATGCTCACTACCTCATTGCCACCGGTGTGAACCACCCGGGCCGCGAGGCAGTGATCGCCTCCCAGCCTAACGACTGGCGGGCGGTGGTGAAGCAGCTCACGGGTCCGATCCCCGAGCAAAAGCCCATCTGGTACCAGAAGCACATGACCCAGCACGTGCTGGTGGACATGGACCTCACATGGCTGGATGGGCTAACCAACTGCTTCCTCATCCGCCGCCCGGAACTGGTGGTGGCGTCCTTCACCAAGGTCCGCCCCGACGCGGCGCTCTGGGAGTTGGGCTTCGAGCAGCAGACCCGCCTCTTCGAGCATGTGTCGCAGAAGCTTGGGGTGGCACCGCCGGTATTGGACGCGGAGGATGTGCTGCAGGACCCCAAGGCTGTGCTCGGTGCCTTCTGCCAGCGGCTCGGCATCCCCTTCAGCGAGCGCATGCTGCATTGGCCTGCGGGCCCCCGGGCCAGCGATGGCGTCTGGGCGCCCCACTGGTACGCGGTGGTGGAGCGGTCCACGGGTTTCGAGCCCTATGAAGCCCGGATGCCGAAACTCACGGATTTCCAGCGGGGCTTGGCGGAGAAGTGCCGCCCGCACTACGACGCACTGGCCCGGTACAGGCTGCAGGCAGCTTGAAAAAGGCAATTCCGGTAAAATAGCGGGTTCATGACTCGTCCCCCTTGTCCGGAGCCTGCATGTATCAGCCTGCTGACACGTCCTCTGACCCGCAGTTCATCTTCCGCGGCCAGCCCCCGAAGCTGGACCCGCTGCGTGCCGCCATCAACGATCTGTTCCTGGCGGACGAGACCAAGTGCGTCGATGCGCTGCTGGCCCAGGCCAAGCTGGATGACAAGGCCCGCGCCGAGATCCAGGCCCGCGCCAAGACCCTGGTGGAAGCGGTGCGCAAGAACCGCCAGCACAAGGGCGGCATCGAGGAGTTCCTGCGCCAGTACGACCTGTCCTCTCAGGAGGGCATGGTGCTCATGTGCCTGGCCGAGGCCTTCCTGCGCATCCCGGATGCGGACACCGCCGACAAGCTGATCCGCGACAAGATCGTGAACGGCAACTGGTCCGAGCACCTGGGCGCCAGCCCCTCATTGTTCGTGAACGCCTCCACCTGGGGCCTGATGCTCACCGGCAAGCTCATCGAACTGGACCAGGCCGTCGAGAAGAACGTCGCAAACTATCTGGGCGCTCTCGCCACGCGTCTCGGCGAGCCGGTCATCCGCGCTGCCTTCCGCCAGGCCATGCGCATCATGGGCCATCAATTTGTGATGGGTAGGACGATCGCGGAGGCGCTCAAGCGCGCCAAGGACGACGAGAACCGCAAGTTCCGCCATTCCTACGACATGCTGGGGGAAGCCGCCCTCACCGCGAAGGACGCGGAACGTTACTACCGGTCCTATAGCACAGCCATCGACGCCATCGGCGCCACGGTGGAGAAGGGCGCCGACGTATTCTCGGCCCCCAGCATCTCCGTGAAGCTCTCGGCTCTGCACCCGCGCTACGAGCTCGCCAACCGCGAGCGCGTGATGAATGAATTGGTGCCCAAGGTCATCACCCTGGCGGAGCGCGCCAAGGGCTTCGGCATGGGCCTCACCATCGACGCGGAAGAGAGCGAGCGCCTTGACCTCTCCCTGGACATCATCGAGGCCGTGTACCGTTCACCCAAGCTGGAAGGCTGGGAAGGTTTCGGCCTCGCGGTGCAGGCTTACCAGAAGCGCGCCTACAAGGTCATCGACTGGCTGATCGCGCTGGCCAAGAGCGGCAAGCGCCGCATACCCGTGCGCCTGGTGAAGGGCGCCTATTGGGACAGCGAAGTGAAGCGCGGTCAGGAGCGCGGTCTCGAGGGGTACCCGGTGTTCACCCGCAAGGCCAGCACCGACGTCTCGTATCTGGCCTGCGCCCGCAAGATGCTTGGGCATAGGGATGCCCTGTATCCCATGTTCGCCACCCACAACGCCCAGACCCTATCCAGCGTCATGCAGATGGCGGGTGGGGATCTCGGTTTCGAGTTCCAGCGCCTGCATGGCATGGGCATCGAGCTTTACGACGAAGTGGTGGGTCCGGACAAGCTCAAGCTCAACTGCCGCGTGTACGCGCCGGTGGGCAGCCATGAGGACCTGCTGCCCTACCTGGTGCGTCGCCTGCTGGAGAACGGCGCCAACACGTCGTTCGTGAACCGCATCATCGACGAGAAGGTACCGGTGGAGGCCATCATCGCCGATCCAGTAGCTGAAGTGGCTGCGCTCACTGTGAAGCCGCATCCGCGCATCCCCTTACCCAAGGATATATACGGCCCCTGGCGGCCCAATTCCCGCGGCGTGAACATGGCGGACGAACAAAAGCTGGCCGCCCTCGCCGTGGAGATGGAGAAGGCCTTCAAGCGCGAATGGATCGCCGCACCCATCGTGGGTGGCAAGGTTCTATCCGGAAAAGAGAAGCCCTCCCTTAACCCCCTCGACAATCGCGAAGCCGTGGGTATCATCCGCGAAGCGGATGATAAGGTGATCCGCGACGCAGTGGATGTGGCGGTGGCGGCGCAGCCCGCCTGGGATGCTACTTCCCCCATGGAGCGGGCGCGCATCCTGCGCAAGGCCGCCGACCTGTTTGAAGTCCATACCGCCGAACTCATGGCGCTGTGCGTGCGTGAAGCCGGCAAGTCCATCCCGGACGCCGTCTCGGAAGTACGCGAAGCGGTGGATTACCTGCGTTACTACGCCGAGCGGGCCGAGGAAGACTTCGGCAAGCCCAAGGCCATGCCGGGTCCCACAGGCGAGTCCAACGAACTGTGGCTGCAGGGCCGCGGCGTATTCGTCTGCATCTCGCCCTGGAACTTCCCCCTGGCGATCTTCACCGGCCAAGTGGCGGCGGCTCTCGCTGCCGGCAACGCGGTGCTCACCAAGCCCGCGGAGCAGACTTCGCTGATTGGCGCTCAAGCTGTACGCCTGATGCATGAGGCCGGCATCCCTGGCGGCGTACTGAACTTCATCCCCGGTCGCGGTTCAGTGGTGGGCCAGCACGCGGTGGCGGATGCCCGCATCGCCGGCGTGGCCTTCACCGGTTCCACCGAGACCGCCAAGACCATCCATAAGACCCTCGCCGACCGCGACGGCATCATCCCGGTGCTCATCGCCGAGACCGGCGGCCAGAACTGCATGCTGGTGGATTCCTCCGCTCTGGCGGAGCAGGTGGTGCTGGACGTGGTGGCGAGCGCCTTCAACAGCGCCGGCCAGCGCTGCTCGGCCCTGCGGGTGCTGTTCGTGCAGGAAGAGATCGCTGACCGGGTGGTGGAAGTGCTGTCCGGTTACATGGACGAACTCAAGATCGGTGACCCGGCCTTCCTGGATACCGACGTGGGCCCCGTCATCGACAAGGCTGCCAAGCAGCAGCTGGATGAGCACAAGGCCTGGATCAGGACCCAGGGCAAGGTCGTGAAGGAGCTGGCACCGCCGCCTGAGTACCCCCATGGAACCTACGTGACGCCTATGGCGGTGGAACTACCGGATCTCAGCATCCTCAAGCGTGAGGTGTTCGGGCCGGTGCTGCACATCATCCGCTTCAAGGCCTCGGAACTGGATCACGTGATCGACAGTATCAACGCGACGGGTTATGGCCTCACATTGGGCATACACTCGCGCATCGACAGCCAGGCCCAGTACATCCAGAAGCGTATCCGCGTGGGCAACGTCTACATCAACCGCAACATGATCGGTGCGGTGGTGGGTGTGCAACCCTTCGGCGGCCAGGGCCTCTCCGGCACCGGCCCCAAGGCCGGCGGTCCGCACTATATGCTGCGCTTCGCCACCGAGCGCACCGTCACCATCAACACGGCGGCGGTGGGCGGCAATGCTTCATTACTCTCGTTGAAGGAAGACTGAGTACCCAATGGCTGTCAGCGTCTTCGACATGTTCAAGATCGGTGTGGGGCCCTCCAGTTCCCACACCGTCGGCCCCATGCGCGCGGCGCGCCAGTTCCTGTTGGACCTGGAAGAGAAGAAGCTCTTCGACAAGACGACCCAGGTGGTGGTGCAGCTCTATGGTTCTCTGGCTCTCACCGGCAAAGGGCACGGTACCGATAAGGCTGTGTTGTTGGGCCTTGAGGGTGAGACACCGGATGGCGTGGACCCGGACCGCATCGCAACTCAGCTCGATCACATCCGCAAGAGCGCCAAGATCAAGCTCCTGGGCCGGCGCGAGATCCCCTTCGACGAGGCCCTGGACCTCCTGTTCCACCGGGATCAGGTTTTGCCCAAGCATTCCAACGGCCTGCGCTTCACAGCCCTGGATGCGGACAAGCAGACGCTCTTCACCGACGAGTTCTACTCCATCGGTGGTGGCTTCATCGTGCGCAGCAGCGAGATGGAAGGCGATGCTGCCGCGGCAGACGTGAAGCTGCCTTATCCCTTCCGGTCCGGCGATGAACTGCTGGCACTCTGCGCCAAGCACAAGCTGACTATCCCGCAACTCATGTTGGCCAACGAGGAAGCCTGGCGCCCCGAAGCCGAGACCCGCGCCGGCCTGTTGAAGATATGGGGCGTGATGCAAGCCTGCGCTGCCCGCGGCATGCGCGAGGGTGGCGAACTGCCGGGCGGCCTCAAGGTGATCCGCCGCGCGCCGATCCTGCATGCGCGCCTGGCCGCGCAGAAGAAGACCACCGCGCTGGACGCCATGGATTGGGTGAACCTCTGGGCCCTGGCGGTGAACGAGGAGAACGCCGCGGGTGGGCGCGTGGTCACGGCGCCCACCAACGGCGCCGCCGGCATCATCCCCTCGGTGCTGCACTACTACATGCGTTTCGTGGAAGGCGCGGACGAGGAGGGCGTGCTGCGCTTCCTGCTCACTGCCGCCGCCATGGGCATCCTCTACAAGCAGAACGCCTCCATCTCCGGCGCCGAGATGGGCTGCCAGGGCGAAGTGGGTGTGGCCTGCTCCATGGCCGCTGCCGGCATCGTCGCGGCGATGGAGGGCAGCGATGCCCAGATCGAGAACGCTGCCGAGATCGGCATGGAGCACAACTTGGGGCTGACCTGCGACCCCGTGGGCGGCCTGGTGCAGATACCCTGCATCGAGCGCAACGCCATGGGCTCGGTGAAGGCCATCAACGCCGCGCGCCTGGCCATGCACGGCGACGGGCAGCACCGGGTCTCGCTGGACCAGGTCATCGCCACCATGCGACAGACCGGAAACGACATGCGCAGCATCTATAAGGAGACCTCCCTGGGCGGTCTCGCGGTGAACGTCACCGAATGCTGAAGTCCGTCACCTTTTAAGGTCGATCTGCCGAATTAATCGCCAACTCCCCCTTGGGACAGTAGTCCCAGGGGCGCCCTATATGTTAAAAAAGGGTGGCTGTCATGAATCCGAAAGGACGTGGGGGATGGGATATCAGCGCGCCGCCCGCTCCTTGGGCAGCGTCCGGGGAAGCTATCTCGTCGCGCTGGCAGTGCTGGCGATCGGGGTGGCGTTCACGGCCATCGCCTATACCATCACCTTCAAGTACCAGTCCGACAGCCGCCACGCGCGGTTCAGCCTCTATGCCACCCAGGTGGCCAACAACCTGGAAGCGCGTTTCGACCAATACCTGGCGGTACTGGACTCTAGCGCTGGCCTGTTCACCAGCGCCGCGGGCGTGCGCCGTTCCGACTGGCTGGGCTTCGCCGACGCCATCGGCCTGCAGGCCAAGTACCCCGCCATCTCCAGTCTCCAGTACCTGAGCTACGTGCCGCGCGACGAACTCGCGCGCTTCACTGCCGCCACCCGCACCGACGGGGCACCGGATTTCAAGGTCACACCGCCGGGGCAGCGCGCCTTCTATTGTCCCATCACCTTCACCGCACCAGCCGACACGCTCAAGTACCTGCTGGGCTTCGATCCCTGCCATTTCGACATGAATACCGGCGTGCTGCTCGCTGCCCGCGATAGCGGAGGCACCAGTCTCAGCCAGCCGTTGGACCTGCGCGACGTGGACGGCGGCCTGCACCGCGGCGTGGTAGCTGTGCATTCGCTCTACCGCAAGGGCATGGACATCACCACGCCGGCGGCGCGCCGCAACGCCCTGTTCGGCTGGGTGGCGGAGACCTTGCCCATGGACAAGGTGGTGGCGGGAGTGGTGCCCCAAGGCGTGCAGATGGAAGTGGTGGTGCAGGATGCCGGCCTGCAGGGCAAGCCCGGCATGCTGTTCCAACAGAGTGTGGGGCCCGATACCCGCGGCCAGTGGCTACCGTTCGCGGCCATCGGTTCCGACTACGCCACCCGCATCAGCGTGGGCGGGCGCGACTGGATCCTGCGCTTCCACGAACCGCCGACCGTCTCGTGGATATCGCTGCTCCTGGTGCTGGTTGGCATGCTCATCACGGTGCCGGTGGCATTGCTGGTGCTCAGCATGGGCCTGACCCGCAGCCGAGCGCTGCGTCTCGCCGCACGCATGACCGATTCCCTGCGTGAGCAGGAGCAGATGCTCTCATCGATCGCCGATAACATCGCCGACGGCATCTATCGCAGCACTCCCGACAAGGGCATGGTCTATGCCAACGAGGCGCTGGCGCGCATGTTCGGCTACACCAGCGTCACCGAGCTCATGAACGTGGCCGGCCCCATCCTCTATGCCAACCCGCGGCGCCGTCAGGAACTCACCCAGCTGCTGGACGACCACGGGTATTACCGCAACGAGGAGGTCGAATACCAGCGCAAGGACGGCAGCCGTTTCTATGCCGTCAACGGCGCCACCACCGTCAAGGATGCGGCCGGCAACCCCATCTATTTCGACGGGGTGATCTCGGACATCACCGAGCGCAAGCGCGCCGAGGCTCAGGTATACCAGCTGGCCCACTACGACAGCCTCACCGGCCTGCCGAACCGCGCCTTGCTGCGCGACCGGCTGGGCCAGGCCATGAGCGACGCCCGGCGGCGCGATGCCAAGCTCGCGGTCATGTACCTGGACCTCGACCGCTTCAAGACCGTGAACGACTCGCTCGGCCACGAGACCGGCGACAAGCTGCTCAAGTCCGTGGCCACGCGCCTGCGCGAGTGCATGCGGGACAGCGACAGCATCAGCCGCCAGGGCGGCGACGAGTTCCTGCTGGTGTTGCGCGACGTGGCGGATGCTCCGGCGGTGGCACGGATCGCGGAGAAGCTGCAGGACGCCGTCGCCAAGTCCGTCCGCATCGGCGAGTACGAACTGCACATCACCCCCAGCATCGGCATCAGTCTGTACCCGGACGACGCCGAGGACATCGACGGCTTGATCCGCAACGCGGATGCGGCCATGTATCACGCCAAGGAGAACGGCCGCTTCAACTTCCAGTTCTTCACGCCGGAGATGAACACCCGGGCCTACGAGCGCCTGTCCCTGGAGGGCAGCCTGCGCCAGGCCGTCGAACGCAACGAGTTCCGTCTCCACTATCAACCACAAGTCGACCTGCGTACGGGCGTCATCATGGGGGTCGAAGCGCTGCTGCGCTGGCGCCGTGGCGGCATCGAGGATGTATCGCCCTCGGTGTTCGTGCCGGTGCTGGAGAGCAGCGGCATGATCGGGCAGGTGGGCGAATGGGTGCTGCGCGAGGCTTGCCGTCAGAACCGCGAGTGGCAGCAACAGGGCTTGATGCCGGTGCCGGTGGCGGTGAACCTCTCCGCCATCCAGTTCAACCGCCGCAACATGGCGGATACCATCTCCGGCATCCTGGCCGAGACCGGCCTTGAGCCGCGCTGGCTGGAGCTGGAGTTCACCGAGAGCGCGGTGATGCACGATTCACGCGAGGTGGCCGGCATCATCGGTCGCCTGGATGACTTGGGCGTGCAGCTGGCGCTGGACGACTTCGGCACCGGGTACTCCAGCCTCAGTTACTTACGCCGCTTCCACCTGGACAAGCTCAAGATCGACCAGTCCTTCGTGCGCGATATCGACCTGGACGTGGACGATGCGGCCATCGTCACAGCCATCATCGGCATGGCCCGCAACCTCAAGGTGGCGGTGGTGGCGGAAGGCGTGGAGACGCGTGCCCAGTGCGAGTTCCTGCGTTCCCACGGTTGCGACGGCCTGCAGGGATATCTGTTCAGCAAACCGCTCACGGCTGGGGAATTCGCCGACTTGCTCAAGAGCGGTCGGACGCTCACACTCTGAACCCCGTCATCGGGGCGCGGTCGCGCCTCTTTCATATCCGTCATCCGACAGTCATCAGCTCCAGGAGAGCCGCCATGTCCATCCCACGCCGCAAACTCGGTTCCCAAGGTCTCAGCGTCTCGGCCCTCGGCCTGGGTTGCATGGGCATGTCGGATTTCTACAAGGGCGGGCAGGGCGAGCAGGAGTCCATCTCCACCATCCACCGGGCCCAAGAGCTTGGCGTCGAC
>Ga0265338_10008294_pt1 | contig 12644 bp, 8 predicted proteins | sample 42126metaG_FD_193579 | JGI IMG/M metagenome (GOLD analysis project Ga0265338, IMG submission 193579) | Rhizosphere microbial communities from Carex aquatilis grown in University of Washington, Seatle, WA, United States - 4-21-26 metaG | ecosystem: Host-associated > Plants > Roots > Rhizosphere >... | reverse complement strand
CCGCTTCGACTTTCGTCATTGTTGTCGTCCGCCTCGGCTCGGAGGTCCATCCTGCATCAGAGTCAGCATCGATGCCAGCATCGAACTCTAAGCAGATGTCTCCCAGTAATACCCTTCTTCTCCGTGCTGCGAGAGATCCAGGCCCTGTGTTTCATCTTCGTCGGAGACGCGCAGACCAATCGTCTTGTCCACCAGGAACAGAATAATCAGCGTTCCAAAAATGCCCAGCGCCCAGGCGATCATCACTCCCACCGATTGGTTCAGCAATTGGTGCGCGTTCCCTTCAATCATTCCGGAAGGCAGCGCCGCTCCCTTGGCGTCCTTGAAAATCGGATTAATCACGCTCGACGCAAAAACTCCGGTCAGCAGGGCGCCAATTGTTCCGCCCGCCCCGTGCACACCAAACGCATCGAGCGAATCGTCGTAGCCGAACACGGCTTTTACTTTCGCCACCATCCAGAAGCAGAACGAACCGGCAATCAACCCAATCATCAACGCGGAAATTGGGCTAACAAATCCCGCAGCCGGCGTGATGGCGACCAGTCCAGCCACTGCCCCTGAAATCGCGCCCAAAGCGCTCGGCTTCCCATTGCGCATCCATTCCGCTGCGCTCCATCCCACAGCAGCTGCAGCCGCGCCAAAATGCGTGGCCACGAACGCGCTCGTCGCCAGGCTCCCAGCCGATAGGGCGCTTCCGGCGTTGAATCCAAACCATCCCACCCACAGCAAGCACGCACCGATGAAACTCAGCACCACGCTGTGCGGCGGCATATTCTGTTTCGGGTACCCCAGCCGCTTTCCCATGTACAGGGCGCAAACCAGCGCGGAAACTCCCGAAGTCACATGCACCACCGTTCCACCCGCAAAATCCAGTGTCGGAAACCTCCCGCCCAGCGATGCATTCAACAATCCGCCCTTGCCCCACACCATGTGCGCCATCGGGCTATAGACGACGAGCGACCACAGCGTGAGAAATACAAGCATGGCGCTGAATTTCATTCGTTCCGCGAATGCACCAGTAATCAGTGCGGGCGTAATAATCGCAAACATCAACTGATACACCATAAAGGTCTGCGCTGGAATCGTCGCCGCATAATCCGGATCAGGCTGCAGCCCCACGCCCTTCAGGAATAGATTATGCAAGCCTCCGATAAAGCTATTCCCGGAACCAAATGCGATGCTATAACCGACGATAGCCCACACGACGGTAATAACTGCCATCATCGCAAAGCTTTGAATCATCGTGCCCAGCACGTTCTTCTTCCGAACGAGTCCGCCGTAAAAAAGCGCCAGCCCGGGCCCAGTCATGAATAGGACGAGTGCAGCGCTGGTCAACATCCAGGAGTTATCCGCGGAACTCTTTGCATCAGCCGCAGCCTGCTCAACAGCGGCAAGCCTCGCGTTCAAGTTCTCTGGTGTAGGATTTGTTGCGGGTGTTGCTTGAGGCGAGGTGCCGCCAGTCTGTGCGGAGAGTCTCAGTGGGGCGCAACAACTCAGCAATATCGAAAGGACTGCCCAGCGCAAGATCAGGTTTTTACTCATTCAGCCCTGTCTGTCTCCGTCGGCAAGATTGGTTCACGACGGTCCACTCTAAGCTCCCCGGCTTGCCGTCCGGTCATTCATTTTTTCTATCGCCAGCATTGGAAATTGCTATTCGCTCAGAACCCTTTCCCCTCCACCGCGCGCATTATACACACCCTCCATTCCAAGACAACAGGGTATGCCCGGTGCGACTTCGATCGCTTAGGCCTCGAAAATAATCTGGTCTGCAAAAAAAGAAGGCCCGCCGTTTTGGGCGGGCCTTCGCGTGCACAACTTGCCGTGTTAATTCGCTGCTGGCTTAAAGCTAATCGCCCCAAATAGCCCGGAGAGATTATTATTCGGACCCGCGGTGAAGAACAGCTCGTTGGTAGCACCGTTCGCCGCCGTGCCTCCGCCAAACTCAATTCCCCAAAGCTGGTCAATTTTGATCAGTGCACCGTTAGCGTCTTTCACGGTGCCCACAAACTGTCCCGTGATCGAATTGAATGCGTTGATCGTCCCGCTGTTGGTGTTGTTTGAGACGAGCAACGTGTTGCTGAGAGGACCGAAATTCTTTGGCGCAATAGCCAGGCCCCAGGGCTGGTTGAGCGGAGCACCCGAAGCAACTTGCTTCAAAAATGTTCCGTCCTCGGCGAAGACGTCCACGTAACCCCCTGCAGCGCCAGCTGAACCGGCAAACGTGACATAGAGTAGCCCGCCAAAATCCTGAATCCCGAACGGCGCGAACCCCTCTGGAAGCGTCGTGTCCGTAAAGGACATCACCCATTTGAAGGTGGCGTCATATACGTCCACTTTGTTGTTTGCGTTATCGGCAGCATACAGGAAGTTTCCTGAGGCTCTAGCGCTCACCGCCAACCCCGTGTAAACCGCGCCAGGGGTTGTGGCCTCGATGATTGCCGAATTGAAATTCACACCCGGCGCCCACCCGCTGACTGTGCCGTCGAGCGTCGCGAATATGAATACCGTCGAAGCTCCTTGCGTCTGGAAATCGGTTGTCCCATTAAAGACAATTCCCGTTGGCGAGCCTGGTCCCTTTCCGTTTACGGAGGGAACCGCCACCTGCAAGCCCTGCTTGACTCCCGCACCGTTATAGAGGGTTGACCACCCAGACCCGGCGTCGCTAATCCAGAAAGGTCCTGTCGGCCCGTAAGCAAGCCCCCACGCGTTCACGAGCAGTGGATCCGTGGTTTTCGCCGTCTTGGCTTGATTTGAAGCCAAATTGCTTTGTTGATACTGCGCCTGGGTCACGCTGGAACTTGCCAGCAGGATGAGCCCGAGGCAAACGCTGAGTCCGAAAATGCGACGTTGCATTTGGAATTCTCCTTTATTTCGCGTCAGTCCTCGATGACCTGGCCCGATCAGTCTCTCGGTGACGTCTTGTGGCCCACATCCTACGTTCGGTGCTACTGCCGCCTTGTCACCGGCCTATCGCGCTCATGTAAAATTTTCTTCTGAAATGTGAGGGGCGGGCGATGCAGCCTGGCTGCTTCAGGCGGCCTCTTACGCAGGAAGTTCGTTAAACCGCTTGTCAGTGGGCTGGTTAGAGGGTGTAATCTAAGCGAGTAAAGAAATTCCAGATGCGTCCTCCGAATCACGCTCACCATCGAAATTCCAAGTAGCGAGGCGATCCGATGGCCAGAATCACGGAACTCGAAATCAATGGGAAGAAATATCCAATTGACGCCGAGGAGCAGGCTAGCCTTCTATTTGTCTTGCGCGACCAACTTGACCTGACCGGCAGCAAATACGGCTGCGGCGAGGGGCAATGCGGCGCCTGCACGGTCCTTCTCGACGGAAGTCCCCGCCGCTCCTGCATCACGTCTGTCGGCGCGGCTGCGACTAAGAAAATCACGACCATCGAAGGTCTTGAAAAAAATGGTCGCTTGCACCCGCTTCAGGAGGCATTTCTAGCCGAGGAAGCCATGCAATGTGCATATTGCACTTCAGGAATGATCATGTCCGCAGCCGGCTTGCTCAAATCCAATCCCAAACCAACGGAAGCAGAAATCTTCGAATACATGCAGGGCAATATTTGCAGATGCGGGACGCATCACCGCATTGTCGCCGCCATCCTTCGGGCGTCCAAAGCCGGAAAGGAGGCCGCATTGTGAACGAAGATCCACTTCTCCAGACGGAAATCGAGCCCGAGCGGTATGAACTTCGCGAACCTTCCCTCCACCATTTCCATCTCGTGCGCCGCGACTTCTTCAGGCTCCTCGGCGCGGGCCTTCTTGTCGCTTGCGTCTTGAAAGAAACATCCGCGTTTCAGGAATCCGGCGCGCGTGCGCGTCAAAATGGTGAATCGCTCCCCAAGGAAATCGGCGCATGGTTGCACATCGGCGAAAACGGAGTCGTCACCGTCTATACCGGCAAGGCCGAAATGGGCCAGAACATCCGCACGTCGCTCACGCAGGCAGTGGCCGAAGAGCTGCGTTTTCCGGCCGATAGAATCGAAATGGTGATGGGTGATACGCAGCTCACGCCATTTGACATGGGCACGTTCGGCAGCCGTACCACGCCCACGATGAATCCTCAACTTTGCAAAGTTGCCGCTACTGCCCGCAACACCTTGGTCGCTCTCGCGGCAAAGCAATGGAATCGCGACGCGAAAGATCTCTTTGCCTCCGATGGCAAGATCATGGAGAGAGCGAATCTTCACAAGCGCGGCGCTCGCGTAATTGGATACGCCGCTCTGGTGAAAGGCCAGCAACTCACGCAAACCATTTCCGGCGAAGATCCGCTTATTCCTGCAACGGACTGGAAAGTTGCCGGCGCCGCACTCCCCAAAATTAATGGACGCGACTTTGTTACCGGCAGGCACCGCTATCCCTCGGACCAGAAACTCCCGGGAATGCTCCATGGGAAAATTCTTCGCCCGCCTTCGTTCGGCGCAACCCTCGTCTCCGTCGAACCTCCGCCTGTACAACTCATGAAAGACGTCACATTCGTCCATGATGGCGATTTCGTGGGCGTTGCGGCGCCCGATCAGCAAACTGCCTCACGCGCTCTTGCCGCCGTCCGCGCGGAATGGAAAGAGCAGCCGAATATTTCGAACAAGGAGCTGTTTGATTTCCTGAAGAAGAATTCGTCGATGGACGGCTCGAAGCCGCAGATCGTGGGTTCTGTGGAGCAAGGAATGGCCACAGCGCACTACAGATTAGATCAAACCTACACGGTCAATTACATCGCTCATGCGCCACTCGAGCCGCGCGCTGCTCTCGCTCAATGGTCCGGCGACAATCTAACCGTCTGGACGGGCACGCAGCGCCCTTTCGGCGTCCGCTCGCAGCTCGCCGAAGCCTTCAAGATTTCCGAAGACCGCGTGCGCGTGGTTATGCCGGACACTGGTTCGGGTTACGGTGGGAAGCACACGGGCGAGGCCGCAATCGAAGCGGCGCGCCTCGCGCGAACGGCGAATGCTCCCGTCAAACTTATCTGGACGCGCGAGGAAGAATTCACCTGGGCGTATTTTCGTCCCGCCGGTGTGATGGAGATTTCAGCCGGCCTCCGAGACGACGGCACGATCGCCGCCTGGGAGTTTCACAATTACAATTCCGGCTCCGCTGGAATTCAGACTTTCTATGACATTCCGAATCAGAGGCTCCAGTTTCACGAAGTGGATTCCCCTCTTCGCCAGGGTTCCTATCGCGCGCTGGCCTCCACGGCGAATCATTTTGGCCGAGAGTCCTTCATGGACGAGCTCGCTCACCAGCTCCATGTGGACCCTCTCCAATTTCGTCTAAAGAATTTGACGAACGAACGCCTGCGTGCCGTTTTCACAGCGGCCGCACGGAAATTCAATTGGGGAGCGGCCAAGACAATGCGTGGCCAGGGCTTTGGCATTGCCGGCGGCTACGAAAAATTAGGGAATGTGGCCACTTGTGTGGAGGTCCGCGTGGACCCGGCTTCGCGTGACGTAAGAATCGCGCGCATCGTTACCGCATTTGAATGCGGCGCCATTGTCAACCCTGAAGGCCTCAAGAATCAGGTGGAGGGCGCGAACATCATGGGAATCGGTGGCGCGCTCTTTGAGTCCATCCAGTTCGAAAATGGCCGCATCCTCAATCCAAAATTTTCAAGATATCGCGTCCCTCGATTCAGCGACATTCCGCCGATCGAGACCGTGCTTCTCGACCGCAAGGATTTGCCTTCCGCAGGCGCGGGAGAGTGCCCGATTGTCGGCCTTGCACCTGCCATTGGTAACGCCATCTTCGACGCTACAGGCGTCCGCCTCCGCTCGCTGCCCATGGTCCCCGGTGGAATGAAATCAGCGTAAGCCGGAAGTGCAGAAGAGAACAGGCGATGAACCTAGTTGAGGAATCTGCAAAATCAGGAGGCGTAGCCGCGAGGATGCCGCTGCCGCCATTCCCAATCGGACCGCAAAATGGACTCTAGATCAGAAAGCTTTGGCGTCCAACCGAGGATTTTCTTAGCTTTCGTCGCGTCAGCGACCAACCGAGCCGGATCGCCGGCGCGCGGCGCCTCGATCCGTATCGGAATCGCCCTGCCCGTAATTTTTCTCGCTGTCTCGATCACCTCAAGGACGGAATATCCGTGCCCCGTTCCAAGATTGATGAAATCGGATTGGCCGCCCCGTCGCAGGTATTCGAGTGCGAGCACATGCGCATCGGCCAAATCGGTGACGTGAACATAATCGCGAATCGGAGTTCCATCCGGTGTCGGATAGTTGTTACCAAACACAGAAATCTCCCGCTTGCTTCCCGCTGCCGCGGCAAGCACGTTCGGAACAAGGTGCGATTCAGGCTCGTGGTCTTCGCCACGATCGTGCGTGGCGCCGGCGGCATTGAAATAGCGTAGCGCCACAAATTTCAGGCCGTAGGCAAGATCATAGCTCCCCAACATTCTTTCCAAAATTAGCTTTGTCCACCCATAAGGATTCTTGGGTACGGTTGGACTATCTTCCGGGATGGGAATTTTCTGCGGATCGCCATACGTTGCTGCGGTGGAGGAAAAAACAATCCGCCGCACGCCACCGGCCAATAGCACCCCTATGAACGCGACACCTTGCTGAACATTGTTCTCGAAATACTTCGCGGGATCGGAAACGGATTCACCCACGTACGTGAGCGCGGCAAAGTGAACGCAGGATTCGATTTCATGTTCCTTCAAAATGCGCGATACGAGATCTATGTCGCCCGTGCGCCCCTGATAGAAAGGCACGGATGCATCCAACGCAGGGCGGTGCCCGCGAAACAAATCATCCAACACAACGACGCGCTCGCCCTTCGCGAGCAGCTGTTCAACTGCCACGCTACCGATGTACCCTGCGCCGCCAGTGACCAGAATCGCCATCGCTTCCCTATCCTTTTCCAAATAAACGTTCAGCGCAGCATTGCGATGCGCATTACAATTTTAGCGCCCCGGGTACACATGAGACGCATCCGGCACAGCGCGCAACCGCTCCGCTGCCTGCTCCGGAGTGAGGTCGCGTTGCGGGCTACCCAGCAACTCATATCCCACCATGAATTTTCGCACAGTGGCCGAGCGCAGGAGCGGCGGATAATAGTGCGCATGCAGATGCGATTCCGCGTGTGCTTCCCCGTCCGTCGGTTTCTGATGAAAACCCATCGAATATGGAAATGAAACATTAAATAGATTGTCGTAGCGCGTGGTGAGCCGCTTCATTAGATCTGCAAGATCATCGCGCTCGCGGGGAGACAAATCTGCAAGCGACGACGCATGCCGCCGCGCCATCACGAGCGCCTCGAAAGGCCAAATCGCCCAAAACGGTGCAACCGCGAGAAAAGATTCATTTTGCACAATCACGCGTACTTGTGCTTTCTCTTCCTGGCTCACGCAATCGCAAAGCAGGCATCGCCCTTCGGCGCGCCGATATTCATTGAGCGAAGCCATTTCCTTCGCCGGCTCGTCCGGAATGCTCGACGTCGCCCAAATCTGGCAATGCGGGTGCGGATTGCTGGCCCCCATCATGCTTCCGCGATTTTCAAATATTTGGACGTAGCGAACATTCTGCATCGCTCCAAGCCGCGTGTATTCTTCGGCCCACACATCCACAACCTTGCGAATGTCCTGCGGCGCCATGTACGGAATTGTAAGGTCGTGCCGCGGCGAAAAGCACACCACGCGACAAACGCCAGCCTCTCCGCGCGCGCGAAAAAGCCCGTTCTCAATTTTGGTTTCCGGAGTATCCGCGCGAACCGCGGGATAATCGTTGTCGAATGCGAGAACGTCTGTGTACGCGGGATTCTTTGCGCCGATCGCGCGCGTGTTGCCCGGACACATGTAACACGCCGGATCGTACGCTACGTGAGTTTCTGGCTCACTCACTTCCAGTTGCCCAAGCCAAGGTCTCTTCGTGCGATGCGCCGACACAAGTACCCATTCGCGCGTCAGCGGATTGAAACGCGTGTGCGGATGTTCGCTGAGGTCAAGGTCGATATGGTTGGGGTTCGTCATTTCCTCAGCGTCGGCGAAGCCTCACTCTACTGGTCCCGCACCGTCCGCCGCGTCGCACACATAAATATCCGGCTTGAGTCCGGTTCGGCGCTCGTACTCGGTGGAAATCATTGCGCGAAAGGGTGCAACAAAGTCTTTGTGCACGAGATTGATCGTGCAGCCGCCGAATCCCGCTCCCGTCATTCGTGCGCCATGCACTCCCGGCGCGCTCTCCGCCAATTGGACAAGGAGATCGAGTTCTTTGCAACTCACCTCGAAATCATCACGCAAACTGCGGTGAGATTCGGCCATCGCTTTTCGCAGCGCCCCCAAATCATTCACTTCCAAAGCTTCGGCGGCAGTCAGCACTCGATCGTCCTCCGTCACCACATGGTGGCAGCGCCGGTAAACAATTTCCGGCAAAGCCGGCCGGAACAGCTCGAGCTGCTCGATAGTCACGTCGCGGAGGGCGCGAATGCCAGGAATGTGTTGCGCGAGAATGCGCACGCCTTCCTCGCATTCCTCCCTGCGCGTGTTGTACGCGCTGCTGGAAAGCTCGCGGCGAACCATGGTGTTGCAGATCACCAGGCGAAGATCATCGTGCAGAGGCAGGGCGCGAAATTCCAGCGAGCGGCAATCGAGCAGTAGCGCGCACCCCTGCAAACTGCAACTCGACGAAAGCTGGTCCATGATTCCCACGTGTGCGCCCACATACTCGTTTTCCGCGCGGCGGCAATGCAACGCCAGTTTGCGGCATTCCATCGAGAGCCCGGAGTTCGCCAGCAGCGCGAATCCCGCAGCCACCAGAAGCGAGGCAGAAGAACTCACCCCCGCCCCGATGGGAACCTCGCCGCGAATCAGGAGCGAAGCACCCCGCAAGCGGTGTCCGCTTTCTTCCAGCACACGCGCGATGCCGAGCACATAGGTGCTCCAGTGGTGCGCTTGCATCGGCGCCGGAGAATCGAGATTGAACTCGACGCTCTCTCCCAAATTCTCCGACCGCACCACGAGACGCCGATCCTCTCGCGGAGCGATGGCCACCCACGTAAAAAGATCGATCGCGGCAGGAAAAACGAAACCGTCGTTGTAGTCCGTGTGCTCGCCAATAATATTGACGCGGCCCGGCGCGCGGAAAACGCGTGGGTCAGTCCGATATGCCTTGCGAAATTGCTCCTTAAAACCCGCGATATCCATCATCCGCCCCTGGACGAGCCCGTGGTTCTTGCCGCATGAATGCGCACCGCACGTTACGAAATCGTGCCCATTTTAGCAAGCCGTGCGTCATCGTTGCGAAAACGCAGGAAACACACAGCCGCTCCCCTGGCAACTTGCTTGCAAAATATTCACCTTGCGCCGGCGTGCCGCGACGCCATACAAATGCATGTGCGGAGGCTTCCATTTCATGAAGAGAATCGATTTTCTATTGGGTTTTGCTGCGTGCTGCTTTGCATTGGTGATGGCTCCGGGACGAGCCCTGCACGCGCAAAAAGCGGAATCGGCTGTGGTCATCTTCTCCGAAGCCGGCTTCCCTTCTCCTGATTCTGCGGCCCCTTTGCAATCAGAGTTGAGTGCGCTAGTGCCTGGCGCCCGACTTACAAGTGCAGACGAGCTGGGTACGATCCTCGCAGAGCCGGCGACGCACTTACTCATACTTCCGTATGACTCCGCTTACCCGGAAAGTGCGTGGCCCGAAATTTATGCGTTCCTCGCGCGTGGCGGCAACCTGATCGTGCTGGGCGGCAGGCCATTCACGCGCGCTGCCTACCACGACGCCTCCGGCTGGCACCTTCGCGATTACAGCGTGCGCCATTCCCACGAATTGTTTCTGGACCAATATCAGACCACTCCCGGATCTGACGGACTCAAATTCGAAACGAATCCCGATGCATTGCTGACGTTTCCGCAATTTTCCTGGAAGCGCGCGTTTAGTCCCATCCTACATTTGACCGACAGTGACCTGTATATGCGAGGTGGATCCGCCGGAGCGCTTGAAGCGCGAATCGACCCGATTGTGTGGGGAACTAAAGATGGCCGCAAGATTTCGTCTCCGGCCATTCAGATTGATCACCTTCGTGACCGATTTGCAGGCGGCCGCTGGATTTTCCTGAATGCGGATTTCGCGCCCCGTTTTTATGGTAGCTCAGGCGCGCGGCAATTGATCGCTTCGCTTGTGGATAAGGCTTTGCGCGGTGGTGAGGAATTCATCGTGAGGCCGACACTTCCTTTGTATTTGCCCTGGGAGCCGGTTGAAGTTGAAGCGAGCTGGCAAACTGCTGGGAAACTGGGAACCAACTTCACTGCGCGAATCACGATTACTTCAGAACAATCACCCTTGGATAAAACGACACAGACGGTCCAGATTCCTTCGTTCCAACCGATAATGTTTCCCGCTCCGCACGGCGGCGGACTTTTCAGAATTGATGCGGAGCTCCTCGACGGAGGTAAGTCACGCGCAGCCTATCACTCCGCGTTCTGGATTCGCGATGAAGCCTATCTTCGCTCCGGCCCACGATTCACCGTGAACAAAGATTATCTGGAAGTGAATGGGAAACCACTAGCGGTGGTCGGTACGACATATATGGCGAGCGATGTTCAGCGCTTATTTTTCGATCATCCGAATGTGGCAGTCTGGAATGCCGACCTCGCGGAGATCAGCGGCGATGGAATCAACATGCTCCGTACAGGATGGTGGACCGGATGGGACAAATTTTGCGACGAAGAGGGGCATCCCTACGAACGCACCCTGCGCACGATGGAAGCCTTTCTGATGACGGCGCGAAAATACAATTTGCCCGTTCAATTTAATTTTTTCGCGTTCCTGCCGGATTCACTTGGAGGCGCGAATGCGTACCTCGATCCGCGGGCAATTCGCAGGCAGGAGACGCTCATCTCCTCGGTAACCGGGAGATTCCACGACGTTCCGTTTCTGGCCTGGGATCTGGTGAACGAGCCGAGCTTTTCGAAACATGTCTGGCAGATGCGTGCGAACGAAGATCCTTACGAGCTTGCCGCGTGGAACAGTTGGCTTGCTGCACGGTATCCCGACCGCGCCGCGCTGGGCGACGCCTGGAATTTGGCGTTCGTCAGTAAGGATGGTCCCTTCACCGTCCCCACGGAGGAAGAATTCGCGCCTCGCGCGATGTACACGGGACTTAGCACGTTGAAGCTCTACGATTTTTTCGAGTTTGCTCAGGAAACCTTTGCCGGTTGGGTGAAGGAAATGCGCGGTGCGATCCGCGGCTCAGGCGCGCAACAACTGATCACCGTCGGCCAGGATGAGGGCGGAATTGATGATCGCCTGCAACCTGCTTTTTATGCGGGGCAGGTGGATTTCACCTCCATGCACAACTGGTGGAACAACGATGGGCTGCTGTGGGATTCGCTGGTTGCAAAACAGCCCGGTCTCCCCATGCTGATCCAGGAAACGGGAATCCAGCGTGAGCTAGCTCAGGATCAAGTGGCTCGGCGAACACCGGAAGACGACGCGACACTGCTCGAAAGAAAAATTGCACTCTCGTTTGTCGGCGGCTCGGGAGCGATTCAGTGGCTCTGGAACAGCAACACATATATGACCAACGACAACGAAGTGCCCATTGGGATTCTTCGCGGTGACGGTACGGAAAAGCCGGAAGCAGACGTGATGCGCGGGTTCGCGCAATTCTCGCAGCAGGCCAGCGCAAGCCTTCGCAATCCGCAGCCCGCATCCGTGGTGATCGTCACTTCGCAAGCCGCACAATTTTCCGCCATTCGCGAATTGCAGGTGGCAGCGCAACGAAACGCAGTTCGTGCCATCGCGTATTACGACAAAACGCCCGCAATCATTATCGCGGAGAATCAAATCGCGAAACTTGGAACGCCAAAGCTCGTGATATTGCCGTCGGCGCAGGCCCTCGCAGAGCCGACCTGGCAGGCGTTGCTGGCCTACGTGAAGGGCGGCGGAAATTTGCTTGTTACAGGGCCGGTCGAACGCGATGTCCACTGGCATCGCATCGAACGGCTGGCGGCGCTGAATGTGAAAGCGCAACTCGAACCGCTGACCGTTCACAATGTGGACATTCGATGGAAGGGTCAAACGATTCCCGCCTCATTCGACCAGGAATCGCAGAGCTGGCTCGAATCGTTGCGCTTCGCCGCCGGCGTACAAGTTCAGGAAATTTCCTATGGGACGGGGCGCATTTTCTGGGCGGCGCATCCGGTGGAGTTGGCGCAAGGCGCGAAGCCTGCCGCTGAACTTTATTCAATGGTGCTGAAAACTGTAGACATACAAGCGCAGTTCGAATTGAAATCGAGCGTGGGGCCGGGCGTGCTGATTTATCCCACCGTGCTGGATGATAGCGTCCTCTACGTGATGGTTTCCGAGACGGATCAGGACACGGATGTGGATTTGCGGGATAAGACGACGAATGGAGTTCTCAAATTCAAACTTCCGGCGGGTCATTCCGCACTTGCAGTGATTCATAAATCAGACGGGGGCATCGCCGCGAAGTACGGTTTCTAGTTTTTCGCGCGGGAGAACTCGAACTCGTTTGAACTTATTTTAGGATGCGAAATAGACTGCTGTATTCGTCCGTCCATAGCTGATTGGCTTTTTGCGGGGAAAGAATCTTTCCGGCCTTCTCGATTTGTTCCTCAGCGATGAAACTGCCCCGGCTCCCGACAAGTATCCACGATGCAGGAAAAGTTCC
>Ga0265338_10008291_pt1 | contig 12646 bp, 10 predicted proteins | sample 42126metaG_FD_193579 | JGI IMG/M metagenome (GOLD analysis project Ga0265338, IMG submission 193579) | Rhizosphere microbial communities from Carex aquatilis grown in University of Washington, Seatle, WA, United States - 4-21-26 metaG | ecosystem: Host-associated > Plants > Roots > Rhizosphere... | reverse complement strand
TCGATTTGAATTAAAAGGGGACTCACTTAGAAAGAAAAAATAATTTATATTTGTACCACAAATTAACCTCTTAGGAGTTGTACACTTTAGTCCGGAATCGTTGTACAGTTTGTCCGGAATAATCAATATTATTTTTTATACATTTATTGACTGTGTTAACTGTGTGTAAAAGTATATCAACAATAGCAATGCAAAAAACGTGTTTTGGGGCAATATAGCCTGAGTGGTCGAAAACATAGCCTGAGTGGTAAAAAAAATAGCCTGAGTGGTAAATCTTTTTTTAAGCTTATAATAAAAGGTGGTTTAATAAAGATAGTTGTATCAATTATTCATCGTTTACAAACACATACAAGCTTAAAAGGGATATTAACAGTATAACGGTTATGAAAACTTGTCATTTTGTTTAAATATAATTGTTAATTATCAATATCTTCGTAGAAAAACTATCAACGTTTAGTAAACATCACTCAAATAATGAGGCTTTTAAAGCCCCTTTTAGGGGTTTGGGGTTGGCACGATTTAAAACATCATAATCATTCCTAATACTACCGTCATTACCTAAAAGACACTCGATTATAATTTCTTAAATCTTTTTTCTATGTTATTTTTGAAAAATCGTGAATATCTTAGATGATTTATATTGCTGAAAGGAGGCTTTAACCAAACTAAACCATCGTTATTCTTACCTTCAAAATAATTCCTATTTATAATTTGATTCCTGTTAATTTGTATAAATGACCTTGAATATAAAAGAATATCTTCGGTCTTTATACAGCATTTTAAACGCAAACTTTTTTTATTCATTAAAATAACATTCCAATGGTTGTTGTTGTGTATTATTTCGAAAAAACCTATTTCATTCAAGCATATAGCCACATCACCTTTGACTGTTGAGAGTATAAATCTTTCATGCTCATCAGCCATACAATTGTTCTTAAATAATTGTTCGGCTTCTTTTTCTTTAATTTTAAAGAAGTCGCTCATAACTACTGAAACATTGGGAGCATTTACCGGCTTCACTAAAAAGCTAAATACAAAAGGGAGGCAAGCTTTAACTCCATATTTTATATGGCTCGAAACAATTACAACCAACATAGACCAATCAATTTTGTCTTTTATTTCTTTATACCAATCCAATCCATTTTTATCGTGCAGCTCAATATCTAAGAATAAAAGATCGGGTCGTAATGTCATTATCTGCAGTAGAGCCGTTTCGACTGTTGTAGCTGTTCCGGCAATTTCCATGTTTTTATACGGTACGAGCAATTTCTTCAATATCTCGGTATTGAAAGGTTCATCATCGACGATAAACGTTTTGAAAAATGGATCCATTGGCATTGGTGTTTTAGAATGGAATAACAATGTTACCTCGTTGTAAAAAGGCTATTTTGCGAAAAAACTGATTGAATCGTTTTGTTGACTGCTTGTATATACGCGAATCGTACTAAATTTATTATACAATCAAATGTAGTAAAATATATTCATTGTACTATAAGTAATGATACAATATTTAAATCAGAATATATTTTTGGGGAATCGCTAAGATTGAATACTATAATTATCATATATTTATAGTATAAATTTAAATAACGATTCAATAAATACTAAACAACGTGAACTAAATCGTATATACTTTCATTATACTATCAGTGCTGTATTCATCAGTGCAATCAGTGGATAATAAAAACCCAAAATCATAACTCGCAGTATATAAGCTATTTTTATTCGAATCTTAATAAATAATATAATATCGCATTAAATTTATCAACACATTATTTGTTTAATTAAAATATTTAGTAAATTGCGTCCTTATGTTTTATTAACCTAAATTTTATTAATACAATGAAAAAAATTCTACTCTCGATTACGGCTGGATTGTTTGCCAGTCTTAGTCTTTTCGCTCAAAATGAAGTTATTATAGGTAACTGTGAAAAAGGTAATCTAACTCAATTGGGTACCTATTGGTATTTCTATTCGGCTGGAATGAGTTCGATTAGTCAGACACCTAAAGGCAAATTCCAAATGACAAAAGGTGGAGCAAACGGTACTGATAGTGCTGCTATTGTTTCTGGTACACTTGTTAATGTTGGAGGTACTATAACGACACCAGGCACAAACCCGGTAACTGGAGATGCTGCTGTAACATATGAATCAGCAGGTATAGGTATTCCATTATCAAACGATTCACTTGCAACAGTAGCACAAACAAAAAATGCGGATTCTCTTTTAAAGTGTAAAGCATTAGATTTAACTGCTGCAACCGGTATTTCGTTTTGGCATATGGGAGCTGCTCTTAACTTTAGTGTAATGGTAACAGATGTTTTAGCTAATAAAGGACAGGATCATAGTTTTTCAGTTCCTGCAACTACAGTATGGACATTAGTAACCGTTCCTTTTACTAGTTTAGCTCAACCTAGTTGGGCTACACAAGTTGCATTTGATGCTACTAAAGCTTATAAATTACAATGGCAAGTAAAAGATGTTGCTGGTGATTATAATTTTGGTATCGATCAAGTAACATTAATGGGAACAACTGCTGTAACAAGTATAACTGTTGATAAACCAACTTCTACAATTACAGCAACGGGAGGAACAACTCAAATTACTGCATCAGTTCTTCCAACAACAGCTACGTATAAAAATGTTACTTATACTGTGAGCGATCCTACAATTGCTGCCGTAAGTGCTACCGGTGTTGTATCTGCATTAGCAGATGGTACTGTAACGTTAACAGCTACTGCATTTGGAGGCTTAACTACTACGAGTGCTATTACCATTTCAGGTCAAATTCGTCCAACATCAATTACTGTTAGTGTATTACCAACAACAGCAATTATTACAGCAGCTCTTGGAACGCTTCAAGTAACTCCTACTATTCTTCCGGTAAATGCTAATCAAGCTATTTCCTATACCGTTAGTGATAATAAAGTAGCTTCGGTTGATGCTAATGGTTTAGTAACTGCAAAAGGAAACGGAACAGTAACGGTTACTGCAACATCTACCGGTTCAACAGTATCAGGTACTTCACCAGTCATTACCATTAGCGGTCAAGTAGTTCCTGTAACATCTGTTATATTCGCTAACCCTACTGCTACAATATCTGTTAATGGTGCTACTCTTCAAGTTACAGCTACGGTACTTCCAACAACGGCTACTAATCAAGCTGTTACCTATAAAATTACTCCTATCTCTTTAGCTACAATTAGTGCAACCGGATTGGTTACTCCAAAAGGTGATGGTTCTGTAACTGTTACAGCAACATCTGTTGCTGATGGTACAATTACCGCAGTATGTAGTATTACTATTACCAATCAAATTACTTCAGCTGTTGATATTATAGCTCCTAAAGCTATTGGTCAAATTGGTAATGTTTTCACATTCGATGGTTCTGCAAAATTAATTAACATATTAGGTCAAGTAGTTGCAACAGGTTTTAATACTATTGATGCTAATGCAATTGCTCCCGGAATATATTTCATCGTTGTTGATGGTTATACTAAAGAAGTTAGTGTAAGATAATTCTACATTACATATATAAAGATGAAGCCGGGTTATGCCCGGCTTTTTCTTTTATATAACCTTCATTGAGAGCCATTGCAGTATCTTTTACAAATACATATCATATCGTTGCATAGTATTTTAAAGCTTCGATTTACCGTCACAATTAAGCAACACAGTATCATTCTATTCTCTCGAAATATTTCGATTACCTTAGCTAATGTGTGATCTGTGATGATAAAGAAATAAAGGTACATTATTTCGTAGAGTGATTGGAAATACGATTGAATGCAATACATGAAAGGTTGCGTTGGAAATGTCGTGCTTGAGACGATATATTAGAAACGTTGTGCTTGAGACGTTGCGTGCAACGTCTCTACGAGAAGAGATACGTTAATTATGCCAATCGTTTTATATTAGAACTCCTTTAATTCAAAGGTTTCGCCATCCCATACACCGTAGGTTGATCGCGATATCCAATTACCAAGATTGATGATGTGTGAGTTTGTACCAATAGATACATTGAGTGCTAAGTGGCGATGTCCAAATACGAAATAGTCGTAATGTTCTTTTTGTAATACTTCTTTGGTATAGAGGAATAGAACCTCTTTATCTTCGCTTAAAAAGGTTTTAGCTTCATACACTTTCGCTTCACGGCTTTTCTTCGACCAAAAATGAGCAAAGGCAAATGCTCCATTAGGATGTATCCTTGAAAATAAGAATTGCAGAAAGCGATTAGTAAAAACCCAGTTGAGGAAGTTCATACCCCGGTCGTATCGACCTAAGGCATGCCCATGATGTAAGAAAAAACGTTTGCCGTTCCATTCACGAATCACCGGTTGTTCTAATAAGATAACTCCCGCTTCTTTTGGTAAATAATCGTTTAACCAGATATCGTGATTTCCTCGAAAGATATAAATAACAACGCCGCTGTCCGTCAGTTCGGCAAGCTTGCCAATAAATCGAACAAAGCCACGGGGAACAACCCATTTATATTCATACCAAAAATCGAAGATATCGCCCATCAGGTAAATCTCTTCGGCATCGTGCTTTATGCTGTCGAGCCAGTGAACAAGTTTTATCTCACGCTCGCGGCTGTCTTCTTTATTCGGATAACCCAAGTGGAAATCGCTGGCGAAGTATTTCTTCTTTGTCTGCAAATTAATTCATTTATTGCAAAAGTAGTGTTTTTCTTGTAAATGCAAAAAAGAAGTAATAAAGCCACGGAGACAAATAGCCACAAAGACACTAAGGCACTAATTTACACAAATAAACAAGTGTCTACAGGGAATATTAATGTCTTCGTGGCTTTGTGGCAAAAAACTATACTTGTTTCATCAATCGTTCAATATCCGAAGGATATAGAGGAATATCTGCCATTAAGTCGCGATTACCGGTTTCGGTAATCAAAAGATCGTTCTCAATACGAACGCCAATATTCTCTTCCCTGATATAAATACCGGGTTCACAGGTCACAATCATACCGGGTTGAAGTAAACTATCGCGGTCGCCTACATCGTGCGTATCGAGCCCCATATAGTGCGAAACACCATGCATAAAGTAATTACGATACAGCGGTTCTTTCGGATTTTGATTTGAAACATCGGCTCGTGTAAATAAGCCTAATTTAATCAGCTCCGATTCCATCTTAGCGGCTACCTCTTTTTGATAATCAACAATTGAAACTCCGGGACGAATAATCGATTGAGCATAGATAAACACCTCTAAACAGGCATCATATACCTGTAATTGACGTTTTGAATAGCTGCCATTAACAGGAATTGTTCGTGAACAATCGCTTGCATATTGTGCATATTCCGAACCGAAATCTATCAAAACCATAGAACCGTCGGTCATCGTTTGATTGTTTTTGTTATAATGCAAATAACAGGCATTTTCGCCCGATGCAACGATGGTGTCGAAAGCATGTCCGCTTGCTCCTTGGCGTATAAATTCGTATGCCAATGCAGCCTCTACTTCATATTCTTTCATCCCCGGTTTTATGGTCTGTAAAACGCGTAAAAAGCCATCGCGGGTAATAGAACAAGCTTTTGAAATCAAGGCAATTTCCTCAGGTTCTTTACATACACGCAACGAAGAAAGCAAAGGAGCTAGCCGTTCATAACGATGTAAGGGAAACAATTGATGAATGTGATGTATAAATCGATCGTCTTTGGTTTGAACATCAGAATGATAACGTGCATTTTCGTTCCTATTGAGATACAGATGTTCTGTTTTATCCGCTAACGATATAAGTTCTTGTTCAAAATCGGAACTATATTTAACGGTTTTAATACCCGAAAGCAACGAAGCTTCTTCTTCGGTCAATTTCCTGCCCTCCCAGGTTTCACGGAGTTTATCGGGTTTTAAAATAAACAAGATCTCTTTTCCATCAGGCAACAGCACTAAAGATGTTTCTTCTTGGGTAATGCCGGTAAGGTAAAACAAATCGGAATGTTGACGGTAGCTGAACGTTGAATCGCCATTACGTGGCATCGAGTCATTGGAATTGACAATTGCTATCGAATTGGGTTTGAGAAGCCTTTGCAGTTTTGCTCTATTCCGTTTAAAGAGCGTATTTGGAATTGGTTCGTATCGCATTGAGAAAGATTTATACAATCAAAAGTACTTAAAATGTCAATACATTAATGTAGCTTGAAGGTTATTTAATTATTGGCTACATTTCCCTGACAAAATAACATACCAAACTATGTCAACAATACCGCAATCAATACAAAACTCAAATTCTACCAAGACGGTACGATTATTGGCTAGCCATAATTCAAAATAAAAGAAATAATAGTACATTTGCCTATTAAGTAAGAATCATTGCATTGTAAATGGTTAAAAATAAAAGCACCAACGCATTACTGCAAACAATAATTGCTGGAATCCAGGAATTGAAGGGCAAGGAAATTGTCAGCCTCGATTTTACTTCGGTAGAGAACTCGGTGTGTAACTATTTTATAATTTGTAATGGAGACTCAAATACACACGTCAATGCTATTGCCGATTCGGTTGACGAATTTGCAAAGAAGAAAATGAATATAAATGCATGGCATATTGAAGGTCGCGAAAATTCGCATTGGGTGATACTCGACTTTGTTGATATTGTTGTACATGTCTTTCAAACACAATATCGTAACTATTATAACTTAGAGGATTTGTGGGCCGACTGCAAATCGCAAATACATAACGATTATTAATAATTCATCAATATGAGCGAAACACAAGATTCTCAAGAAAAAGTTGAGACAAAAAAAGCACCAACCCCAGAGAACCCAAAAGATACATCGCAAGATTCGAAACAAGCGAAGAATCCTTTCTTCAAACCGAAAAAGAAATCGGGTGGATTTAATTTCTATTGGATATATATTCTTCTGGCTTTAGCTTTCATTACCATTCAATATCTTGACTTTGGTAAAGGACCGAAAGTGATTTCGTGGAATCAGCTTTACACCATGGTAAAGATGAATAATGTTGAGAAAGTTGTTTTGGTGAATAAAGAAACCGCTCAAATCTATCAACGCAAAAAGGCGAGTGCTGTAAAAGCTCCTACCAAAAACATTTGGGGTGATGCTGCAGTAGAACCCGATTTCTATATGACGGTTGGTGATGTAGGTACCTTCTCTAAAAAGATGGACGAAGCTCAACCGGGAGTACCCGACGATCAAAAGATTCAAATCCTCTTCGAAACACAACACAACTATCTTGGCGAAATATTAGGATGGATAATGCCAATTCTATTACTTGTTGTAGTGTGGATGTTTATTATGAAACGTATGGGTGGCGGTGCCGGAGGCGGTGGTGCAGGTCAAATCTTTAATATTGGTAAATCAAGAGCTAAGGTATTTGATAAAGAAGAATCGGAAATTAAGATCAACTTCCAAGATGTTGCAGGACTTGAAGAAGCTAAAATAGAAATTCGTGAAATTGTAGATTTCCTAAAGAACCCAAAGAAATATACCGATCTTGGAGGTAAAATACCAAAAGGAGCATTACTTGTAGGACCTCCGGGAACAGGAAAGACTTTACTTGCAAAAGCCGTTGCCGGCGAAGCACATGTGCCATTCTTCTCAATGTCGGGATCCGACTTTGTAGAAATGTTTGTTGGCGTTGGAGCATCACGGGTGCGTGATTTATTTGGACAAGCAAAAGCAAAATCGCCTTGTATCATCTTCATCGACGAAATTGATGCAATTGGACGTGCAAGAGGTAAGAACCCTAACTTCGGTTCAAACGACGAACGCGAAAATACGCTGAATCAATTATTAACCGAGATGGATGGTTTCGATACCAATTCGGGAGTAATCATATTAGCCGCAACAAACCGTGCCGATATCTTAGATAAAGCACTTTTACGTGCCGGACGTTTCGACCGTCAAATAAATGTAGATCTTCCCGATATCATTGAACGTGAAGCTATCTTCAAAGTACATGTGAAACCATTAAAAATGAGTGAACTTGTTGAAGCAGGTTTCCTTGCAAAACAAACACCGGGTTTCTCGGGTGCCGATATAGCAAACGTTTGTAACGAAGCAGCCCTTATTGCAGCTCGTAAAGAAAAGACACAAATTGAAAAACAAGATTTCCTCGATGCTATAGATCGTATTGTTGGTGGATTGGAAAAGAAAAATAAGATTATCACCAAACAAGAAAAGAAAACAATTGCCTTCCATGAAGCAGGACATGCTACAATGAGTTGGGTGCTTGAACATGCACATCCTTTAATTAAGGTAACCATCATTCCCCGTGGAAAAGCATTAGGTGCAGCTTGGTATCTACCAGAAGAACGTCAAATCACCACTCGCGAACAAATTATCGACGAAATGTGTGCTACCTTAGGTGGACGAGTATCGGAAGAAGTAGTGTTTGGTAAAATATCGACCGGAGCATTAAACGATCTAGAACGAGTAACCAAACAAGCTTATGCAATGGTAAGCTATTTTGGAATGAGCGAAAAGATTGGACATGTTAGTTTCTTCGATTCATCAGGACAAAACGAATATGGCTTTAGTAAACCATATAGCGAAGAAACAGCGCTTTTAATTGACAAAGAAGCTAAAGAAATCATCGATTTAGCCTATGCACGATCAATTGATTTGATGCGTAAACATCTTCCCGAATTAACACAGCTTGCCGAGTTATTACTTGAGAAAGAAGTAATCTTTGCCGACGATCTGGAACGTATCTTTGGAAAACGTAAATGGCAATCGGAACGCGAAATAATGTCGCTAGAGATATTAGACGAAATAGCTCGTAATAAAGATGTTGAATTGGCTACTGCCGAAGAAGAAGCAAAAGCTACAGCACTTAACGATGTCCCTACAAATACCGATGAGTCTGCTAAAACAGACGATCAACCTAAAGCAGACGATAAACCGAATGAGTAATTCGAGAGATACGATACTTGAAAAAATCCGAAAGGCAAAATCTGCCGGAGCTACCAGTGGTTTAGCAAGTGAGCTAAGCCCGGAAGAAGCTTCGGCTTCGGTTTTTGTAGCTCCTGTTGGCGATTTATCTGAGAACTTTAAAGCCGAATTGGAGAAAATAAGCGGTTGCTGTTATATCGTGCAAGATTACAACGATGTTTGTCTTAAACTCGATGAATTGCTCGCACAAGAAAAGATAACAGAAGTTCTTTGTTTGGAACCAAGCATTTCTGAACAGGTGAAAGGTAGTACATTTCAACTCTCAAACGATAGTTCAATTATTGAAACCTGTAAAGCAACAATAACTGCTTGCGAATATATCGTTTCACGAACAGGAAGTGTTATGGTAAGTAATGCAAATGCTTCAGGACGTAGAATGCACGTAGCTCCCGATGTTCATATTGTCATTGCCCATCAAAACCAAGTGGTTCCCGATCTTGAAAATGCAATTGAAGGGATGCTTGAACGATATAATGGGGTATTACCTTCGTGGGTAAGTACCATTACCGGTCAAAGCCGTACAGCCGATATCGAAAAAACATTGATCCTTGGAGCTCACGGTCCAAAGAAACTTATAGTATTCATTATAAAATCGTAGATACGTGACAAATATAGTTCAACGTTCAATAACAGGAGTAGTATTGCTGGGTGTGATAATCGGAAGCATAGTGTTTAGCGAATATTCTTTTCTTGCTTGTATTGGATTATTGTTGTTATTGTCTATTACCGAATTTTATAAGATTACCAAAACCGAAGATACCGTTCCACAAAATATCTTTGGAGCTGCCATTGGTATAGCAATCTTTGTATCATCGTTCCTCTTTGCAAAACATCTGGTCGATGCTCGTGTTTTCTGTCTCATCATTCCCTTGTTTCTCATATCATTTATCATTGAATTGTATAAACGAGAAGGTAAACCATTCCAAAATCTGGCGTTTACGCTTTTAGGTATATTTTACATCGCTTTACCCTATTCATTATTCAATTTCCTTGTCTTTACCCATTTTAATGCTGATTATAGCTTTGGACTCTTACTCTGTCTCTTTGCTTTTAATTGGACAAACGATACGGGAGCATATCTTTTTGGCATAACCTTAGGCAAACATCGCCTCTTTGAACGCATCTCTCCAAAGAAATCGTGGGAGGGGGCTGTTGGAGGAGCTTTGTGTGTTGTAGGTATAGCATTCCTATTCTCACATTTAATACCATATATATCACTGGTAAACTGGATCGTTCTAGGATTAGTGGTTTGTGTATTCGGTGTCTTTGGCGATTTAGTTGAATCACTCTTGAAACGCAGCCTTAACATCAAAGATTCCGGAACACTATTACCCGGTCACGGAGGTTTTCTCGATAGATTTGATGCCGTTATTTTTTCAACTCCAGCTTTTTTTGCATATTTGTACCTTATTAACTAATAACTAAAAGGTAAAAACTAAAAGTTGCTAACTCAAAACTCAAAATTCATAACTCAAAACTAATCACATGACATTACACAAAGAAGGAAACGGTACGATATTCAGTGCAACCTTAATCCTATTTCTCATAAATGCTTGCTTATATTATATGACTCCGCTTTTCGTATTCGATGGCGTTCTTTTTGTTTCGATAATAGTTTATATTATTATCGTATCATTCTTTAGAAAACCAGTTCGAATTGCTAGCGTTGATGCAAATGTTATCTATGCACCCTGCGATGGAAAAGTAGTTGTTATAGAAGATGTGATAGAAAAAGAATATTACGGCGAGAAACGCAAACAAGTATCAATCTTTATGTCGCCATTGAATGTGCATATCAATTGGTATCCAGTATCGGGAGCGGTAAAATATTACAAATATCATCCGGGCGAAAAACTGGTAGCTTGGCATCCAAAATCGTCGGAACTGAACGAACGTTCTACTATTGTTGTAGAAACAGCTGCAAAACAATCGATATTGTTTCGTCAAATAGCAGGAGCATTAGCTCGTCGCATTGTTTGCTATGCACAACAAGATACTGAAGTAGTACAAGGCACTGAAGTTGGCTTTATAAAATTCGGCTCACGTATGGATCTGTTCTTACCTCTCGATGCAAAGATCAATGTTAGTATTAATCAAAAAGTATCGGGTAATAAAACGGTGATTGCAACGTGGTAATTCAATTACGAATTACGAATTACGGGGTTGCCGATAGGTTAAGTTCTTTATTATAAAATATATTTAAGCTTTGTATAATTTTCTTTAGAAATTTAATGAACGTATCATTTGCAATAAGTTTACAATACAGTGAATATCTAAAATCTAAAAGAGGAATTCGAATAACATCAAGATCCAACGTCTAATCAACGATCGTAATTCGTAATTCATAATTCGTAATTAATTTGACTCCGTTCCACATCTCAATAGTAAGCTACTACAACACCATTCCATTCGTTTATGGACTTGAGCAATTCATGCCTCAAGGTTTCATAGTCTTAGAAAAAGATCCTCCGGCTATATGTGCCGAAAAGCTTATTAATGGCAATGTCGACATCAGTCTCATACCTGTAGGAGCATTATTATCATTACCACACTATCATATAATAGGAAATCATTGTATAGGAGCTAACGAACGAGTGGCAACGGTAGAGTTGTTTAGCGAATGTCCGCTCAATGAAATAGAACGTATTTATTTAGATCACGATTCCCGTACGTCAAATCTATTGGTTCAGGTATTGGCCAAACATCATTGGAAGATTACACCCGAATGGATACAACCGGAACGAGGGTACGAAGAAAAGATAAAAGGCACAACCGCTGGAGTAATCATAGGGAATAGAGCATTTTCATATACCGATAAGATAAAATACAGTACCGATCTTGCCGAAGAATGGCAAACAATGACCGGCTTACCCTTTGTCTTTGCTTGTTGGGCATCGCTCAAACCAATAGATGAAAGCTTTATTACTGTTTTCGAAAAGGCCTTATCGCAAGGATTCGAACAACTCGACGATGCAATCAATTCTTTTGGCACAACATTTAGTATTGATATCAGAAGCTATCTTACCAAGAATATCAGTTTCGAATTTGACGAGCCAAAACGCAAAGCGATGCAATTGTTTGCAGCTTATGTGAAAGAACTTGGGGCATAGAGTGAAATATGTTTCCTGTTTCTTATGAAATCGTACGATTGCAATATCTCAGTAAATCAATCGTACTATTCTAATATGTAATTTGAAATCATTCTTCATTCATAAAGATCCTATCAAATGAAATATTCCAGTTTTATATTTTACCAATAAAACAATAAATTGATGCAAGTGTATGCTCAATTTACAAAAGAATAGTCAAAATAGGATGTTTTCAGTGAATGAGAAATACGGTCGAAACGACCATTTCCCAATTGAAACAAGTGCACAAGCCAATTATTAACAAAAAAGGAGTATTTTTTCTTGTCTTCTAACAGTATGACAATCTGTGTATTTATTGAGAGAATAACAATTGGAAGAAATATTTATGAATAAAATATGAGAAATGTCTTGCGGGGTAATAAAACTTGTATACCTTTGCAATCCCAAAATAAGGGAAGCGTTCATTGCAAATAAAGAGCATTTAAGAATAATAAAAACAAACAGCAAGCGAAGAGCGGGCAGATTACTTTTTGTGAAGAATATATAAGTACAAATAATAATTTTCACAATGGAGAGTTTGATCCTGGCTCAGGATAAACGCTAGCGGCAGGCCTAACACATGCAAGT
>Ga0265338_10008290_pt1 | contig 12646 bp, 10 predicted proteins | sample 42126metaG_FD_193579 | JGI IMG/M metagenome (GOLD analysis project Ga0265338, IMG submission 193579) | Rhizosphere microbial communities from Carex aquatilis grown in University of Washington, Seatle, WA, United States - 4-21-26 metaG | ecosystem: Host-associated > Plants > Roots > Rhizosphere... | reverse complement strand
GGCATCAATATTGACGCAATGCGGTAATTGCTTCGCTAGCTTTTCGGCAACGGTGGTCTTACCTGAGCCGGCTGGTCCAGTGATCGCAAGAACAAAATGCTTCATGAGGCTTCGAGGATTTGCTTGAGACGAGTCAGACTGGCAACTTCGGCCTGCATGGTGGCGGTGACAGCTTTTTCCATGAGTAACTTTTTGACGCCAGTTAGTGGATAGTCGAGGAAGAAGGTTACTCTCGTTGAATTGGTTTGGGGCATGATCATGAAGCGGCCGGTAGGGCGGGCGGGGCCGGCGATGACCTCGAAAGCCAAGGTGGTGTTGGGGTCGAAATCGGTGATTTTGTAGTCGCCGGCGATGAGGCGGCCGTTGGGACCTTTCAGGGTTTGCTTGTACAGGCTGCCGAGCGCAGGTGGGCCGGCTGGTGGTTGGACCTTGATGACGCCGTCGCGCCATTTGGGGTTGTTGGTGCCGTCGGCCAGGAAGTTGAAAACCTTGGCGGCAGAGGCGGCGATTTCAACGGAGTTTTCGGCGTGGGCCACGGCCCTACTCCTTCCCCGCCAGAATGCGTACAGCGCGAGCGAGGCGCTTGCGGCCTTTCCAGAAGAACAAGAATACGAGGACGACGATAACCAGGACGATCAGCAGCAGGCGCCATGGAAGAACGAGGAAGCTGGTGTCGGCGGTGAGGGTCTTGCCAGTGGCGTAGGTGGCAACCAGGTGGGCGCTGTAGCTGCCAATGAGCAGTGAGTGTTTAGGCGCGGTCCAGGTGTTGTGCAGGCGACGGATAGCACCAGGGATGACAAAGTGCTGATCAAGCGGGATGACAGCAACGGTCGCACCAAACATGTTTTTAATGGTGATTTGGCCGGTGGGCTTTTCGTGGACGTTGCCGTTGTTTTGGACGCGGGTAAGGAAATCGACTGGACCGTATTCGAAGAAGGTTTTGGGCAGAAAATCGCTGGTCTTGGCAGTGTAGATTCCGGTTTCAAAGGTGTCGACGCTAACCTGCTCTTTGGCGGCGCCGTTGATGCGCAGAAATACGATGCCAGCCAAGTTTTGCTCAACGGCCGCGCCGGACTGGCCGTTGGGGAGCTTGGGCGGAATGGTGTTAAAAGTAATGGAACCGTAGCGGCCGCCGGGCTCAGCATTGGCGGGCACAGCAATGGTGTAACCGAGCGAAACGGTACTGCGGGGCGGAACGTTTAATTGAGCTGCGTCGAAACTAAACCACGGCGCCAGCGAATAGAGCGGATCGGCATTGTCGGTAAGTTCGATTTCGCCCTCCTCGCCTTTGGCCACAAAATTTTCTTTGCCGACGTTGATGGTCATGGGCGAGCCGGTGAGGTTCGTAACCTTCATGGAACCCGTAACGCTAGCGCCGGGGTTGGCCGCATAGTTGGCGGTGGGTGGCGAGATCTGGTAGCTCTGGGTGGCGACGTCGGCATTGGTTGTGCCGACGAAGCCGGCCAAAGCGAAGACCGTTCCGGCGGCTGCGGTGGCGGTGGTGGTAAGGATTCGGCGCAGTGTCGAGACGGTCTTCATAATCGTTACTAAAGCTTAGCGCCAGATTGCTGGCGCTGCAACCCTGCCGGCCTAATAGACCGGGGTGCAGGTGTAGATGATGGTGTTCGTGTACGTACCAGGCTGGGTGGTGTTGGTGATGGCGATGGCGTGCGTGATGTCATAGTGCGTCGTGCTAACGCCGGCGGCTTCATAGCCAACTTCCTGGTTGGAGGTGGTGGCGGCGGCGTACTTGGTCCCGCTGGTGAACCGGCCGGCCGTGCCTGTACCAAGGGTGTTGTCGTCAGTCGTGTATCCGTAGGCACCTTGCGAGTTGACCGTAGCGAATGGGCTGGTGGGGGTGGCATTGGAACCGGACCAGTCGGTAATGGTCTGTGCTAAGGCGTTTTGCGGAGCGTGATCGTAGCGTAAGTAAATGGTGTAGCCGTTGGTTGAGTTACTGGCCGCTTGCAAATCCTGGCAGACCTCGTAGGTGGTGCCCGACACCACGGTGCCGAATGGAATAGTCGTGGCGGTAGAAGCGGTGTTGGGGTGGGTCGCACCGTCGGAACAGGTACCCGAAGTGGCGATGCCGTTGACGGTGAACGTCAGCGTGTCGTCGATGGTCAGCGAGAGGGTTGAGCCGTTGGTGTTGATGAACTGGACAGTAGCAGTATCGAGCGGTGTGGTGGCGCAGTCGGTGTTACCGAAGGTGTTGAAGAACGCGTAGTACGAGGTGTCGGCGACCGACGAGTTGGTGACCAGGTTATCAACCAGCGTGGCGCCGGAAGTGGTGCCAGGAGTAACGCCGGTTGAGTTGGTGTATTTAATGACATTGTTACCGGTGCCGCTGACGGCGACGCTCCAGCCGGTGGCCGATGAGTTGACCAGGGTCGAGCTGGCCAGGCTGGCAGTGGTGACGCCGGCGTCGGAGAAGCCGGTGGGGGCAGTGGTGCCGGTGGTGTCGGTGGCAGTGGTGGCGTAAACGATCTTGATGCACTTAACCACGGCTGACTGGACGAGCGCCCCGGAGGTGCCGACGGTGAAGGTGTAGTTGACCGAGGTGGCGCTGGGCCGCGGGTCGGACAACGATAGCGATGCTTTGCCAAGGGTGCCAGCATTGACCATACCCGGCATGACAAGCCCGGACAACGCCAGCAAAACAGCCAGGGATTTGGCCAGTTTGCTGCGCACATTTTTGGGTAGGCGAATACCTAACACCTCGGCTGCTCGTACAACACGATTCACTCTTTTACTTCTCCACAACTTTTTAATGAGTTCTTCTCAAGCGTAACCGTTATCAAAATTGCCGTCAAGCACTTTTTATTTTTTTTACAACACCCCCTGATGGCTTAGTAGACCGGTGTACAGGTATAAATGATGGTCGTGGTGTAGGTGCCGGGATGCGTGGTTGTGGAAACGCCCACCTGGTGACTAACACGGTAGGTGGTATTGGCGACACCACTCCCCTCGTAGGCGACTTCGGCGTTGGCGGTGGTCATGGCAGCCCAGCTGTAGGTGGTGCCGTTAAAGAAACGGTTGGCGGTGCCGGTGCCCAGGGTTTGGTCGTTGGTGGTGTAGCCGTAGGCCTCGGTGCCGGCAGCCGAAAATGACGACGGGCTCGCGTTGGTGCCGGGGGTGAGGTCGGCGATGGATTGGAGGCCATTGGAGGGCGCGGCGGTGTAACGGGCGTAAATGGTGTAGCCATTGCTAGCGTTGGTGGCGGCCTGGAGGTCTTGGCAAACGACCGCGTTGGAGGCGGGGGTGACGCTGCCGAACGGCAAGGTGGTTGAAGTCGTGGTTTGGACGGCCGAGGTGCCGGCGCAGCTCTGGCCAGTGGCGACGCCGGTGATGCTAAAACTCAGCGTTTGGTCGATAGTTGCGGAGAGGAGCGAGCCGTTGGTATTGATGAATTCGACAGTGGCATTGTCAATCGGGCTGGTGGCGCAGTCTGTGTTGCCGTAGGTGTTGATATGGAAGTACCAGGCGGTGTCGGTGGTGGTGGGGTTGGTGATGCTGGAGAGTACGAACGTGCGGCCAGAGGCGCTAGTGGGGGTGAAGCCGGTTGAGCTATTGGTGTATTCATATATATTGTTTTGGCCCGATGAACTGGTGCCGTCCGATTTAGCCAGCGACCAGTTGGTGGCGGAGGAGCCAATGAGCGTGGACGAGGCAGCGGTAACGGAGCCAGAGGCGCCAGAAAAGCCGGCCGGGGCAGTGGTGCCAGAGGCAGTGGTTGACCAGACTACCTTCACGCACAGGATGGCGCTGGATGTGTCAACCGAGCTGCCGGTAAACGTATACGAGGCAGTGACACCAGGCTGAGGGTTACTCAAGGCCACGGATGCGCTCGTTAAGGTACCGGCAGCGACAGCTGTACCGGCCGGTAACATGGTGGCAGCAAGCACCACCGATAAAATGTAACGGACTCGCCGGCTGGAGAGATTGGCACGGGTAATACCAAGCTCGCGGGCGGCGCGGTGTAAGCGCTGCATTCCTCACAACTCCATCAAGAGTTGTTTAGAGTATAACGCATAATGCTTGTGTTTGAAAGCCTAGCGAATGTGGACGATTAGTAGATTGGGGTGCAGGTGTAAATAATGGTCGTGGTGTAGGTGCCGGGGTGCGTAATGTTTGACACGCCAACCTGGTGAGCAATGCGGTAGGTGGTGGAGTTAACGCCGGCGGCTTCGTAGGCAAGCTCGGCGTTGGAGGTGGTCATGGCGGCCCAGCTGTAGGTGGTGCCGTTAAAGAAACGGTTGGCGGTGCCGGTGCCCAGGGTTTGGTCGTTGGTGGTGTAGCCGTAGGCCTCGGTGCCGACGGCCGAGAAGGCAGACGGAGTTGTATTGGTCCCCGGGGTGAGGTCGGCAATAGTTTGCGCCAGGGCATTGGTGGGCTTGGCGGTGTAACGGGCGTAAATGGTGTAGCCATTGGTGGCATTGGTGGCGGCGGTAAGGTCCTGGCAGACCAGGCCATTGGCGGCCGACGTGACGGTGCCAAAGGGAACGGTAGTAGCAGTGGAGGCCTGGGTGGTGGTGGACCCAGCACAAGCCTGGGCGCCGGCGACGGCGTTGACGGTGAAGGTGAGCGTGTCGTTGACCGTTAGCGACAAGGTTGAACCATTGGTGAGGATAAATAGGGTGGTGGCGTTGTCGACCGGAGAAGTGGCACAGTCGGTGTTGTTATAGGTGGAAAACTGGACCTCCTGGGCGGTGACGATACTGGAGTTGGTGATGGCATCGAATTCAACTTTGCGAGCGGCAGCCACGGTGGGCGCCTCGCCGGTAGCAAAGGTGAGGGTAATCGTACCGTTGGCCGGGTGGTTGATGGTCCAGCTGGCCGGGGTGGGCATGTAATTGGAGGTGCCGGTATTGAAAGTGGAGGCAGCGGTATTGATGCCGGCGGGAGCGAGGCCCGTTGAGGGGTCGGTGTACACCTCTTTGATGCATTTGATGGTACCACCGGCGCCGGTCGTGACATTGGATCCGGTAAAGATATAGCCGGTGCTCAGGTTACTGGGCCGTGGGTCGGAGACAGCAAGCGAAGCCTGCGAGAGGGTGGCCGCGTGGGCGGTGCGGAATTGAAAAGCTAGGATTGTGATAGCAAAAATCGCAACTATCCATAACCGTTTGCGAGCTACGGAATAATTGCGCGATCTACTTCTTCGACTGCGTCTTGGTATTAGCACGAATTCTTTTGGTTTGATTTTTAAGTGGGGACTTTATGTTTTGGGCTCGTCACAGAGCTTGGATTAAGCGTAACTAGTATTGGGCGTAGTGTCAACACTACAACGGTGGAAAAGTTGCTAAGCGCCGCCAATAGCGCTATGCAGTGGTTGCCACACAGCCAGCTTATGGCGCTCGCCGAGCCAGAAACTGGACACCATAAGCCCGGTAAAAATAAGCAGCGGCCAGACAAAGATGAGGTTGCCGCCATCGGATTCGGGGTTGGCCTGACCAAGCGATGCGGGCGTGACCGCGCCATTAACAACCGTTATGACCTGCAAGAGGGCATGATGGCCGAGTGCATCGACGGCGGTGACGGTGACCTGGTAGGTGCCAGGCTTAGAGTACTGGTGCGACATCTGAATGGAGCCGTCGGCATTGACGTATTCGGAATCGGACTTGCCATCGCCCCAATCCCAGGTGACCTGAAACGGGCTGCGGCCGCCGCCAATGGTGACCGACCATTGGACCGGTGCCGTGGTGTCGGCGCCCTGGTAGAGGTGCTGGGTGGCCGTGATGAGCAATGTGGGGGTGGGGGCAGGACTGGGCGTGGACGACGGCGCCGGCGAACGTGATGGGCGCGGGCTGCGACTGGGCGTGGGCGTGGCGCTTGGTGTGGGAGTCGGCGTGGGTGGTGGCGGGACATCGTAATACACCGTGACAGTACCGGAATCGGGGCCGTATTGGCCGAGGCCGTCGACGTCGCGGGCGACGAGCGCGTTGGCATTGGGGACCAGCGTTATCACCACCGCGTACAGACCGTTGATGTCGCACAGGGTGGAGCCAGCGAAGACGCCATTGCGCCAGATTTCGACCATCAGGCCGTTGGGACAGGTGCCGCGGACGGTTTGGGTGTTGTTTGAAAAATGCTCACCGTCGGTGGGGTCGTCGATGGTGGCGGCCTGGGTGGGAGGTGGCCCAAGCACGGTCAGTGAGAGGGTGGTGGCTGAGGAATCGGCACTGGAAGCGCGGCTGGCGGCGGCCGCCAGTATGCCGGTGAGGAGCAGCAGGAAGACCAGAGCCGGGTAAGAGGTGTGGTGGTGCGCCATGATGCGGCCGGAGTGTCGGTGGGGTGCTAGTCCGCGGCGCTTGGGTTGATCGCGGCCGTGAATAGTGGGGGCGAGGCGATGGAAGAAGGCGCGTACACGGAACAGGCGCGGCTCGAGGCGGATGGTGACAGGCAGAAACAGGGCGTGCATGTGATCGCGCACTTTTTGCGAGCGGCGCCAGGCGACAATGAACCAGATCAACAGTGCGGCCAGCAGCAGCAAGGCGCCGAGCCAGGCCAAGTTGAGGCCGCTGGAGGCAGGCGCAGCGATGGCCGGCGGGAGGTTAATGTGGCGCTGCTTTGGGCTGGCGGTTGGGGCCGCGGAGGTTGCCGGTGCAGTGCTGGCTCCGGGCGTGGGCGTGTCGGAGCCACTGGGCGGGGCGGGACTGTCGGTGCTGCCGCCGGCTGCCGGGCCGGAGTTACTCCCTCCCCCACCGGCTTGATGGCCGCCGCTGCCGGAGCCGCCGTTATTGCCACCCCCGCCCCCGCCGGGTGTGGGAGTGGGCGTGGGAGTGGGCGTGGGACTGGGTGTAGGGCTGGGCGTTGGCGGCGGAGTGCAGCCGGAGCACTCGGTGACCGTATAGTTGGCGACGTTGGTCATGGGGCCGGCGAATGGATCGCCGCAGGAGGTGACGAGCATCATGCCGCCACCGTCAATAGTAACGAGCAGTGAGCCGTCGGCCGCGCCGTAAAAGGCGAACTGGTGCGTGCCATTTAAATTATTGGAATACGAGCTGTTGAAACTGGCGCCGCCAACACAGGAAATGTAGGTGTCAAAGGTATACACGCCCGTAAAAACCCCGCCAGACTGCGGTCCGGTGGGCGCCTGCACAGCAGGCTGCCCGGCCGAAGCCATTTGGGGTACGCCAAGAACAACCACCACCAGTAGTGCCATGAGCAAACTCCATTTGGTGGTAGGGTGCGGTTTTCCACCGGGGACTAGCCCCGCAACAACACGCAAGCTCATTACCAAGAGTTTAGCATAAGCGTTACTAATGTTGTGTTGTTCGCCAGCGCCTAGTGTGCCAAACTACCTTCGTCGGCACCCGAGTTAGGTGGTAGCTATGAAGTTCATTTGCGTGGGGATAGTGTTCGCACTTGTGTTTTATCGCTGCGTGCATCAGTTGCGCCGTGATCGGCAGCTACGCCGAACGGCGCGAGACCTTGGCTGCGGTATTGTGCCAGCGGGATGGATCGCAGTGGTTGAGACGCCGGATCCGGAGTACAACCAGGATGGATCGTGGTGGCCGGTCATCTTCAAGGTCCACAACCAAGGAGAGTTGTACCCCAAGTGCGAAAGTCCGACTGACGGTCGGGTTGTGATGATTGATGGCGGCATTGAGATCACCATCCTCGGTCGTTGGCATATGCGAGATGGCATGCCGCGCTGGTGTTACATCACAAACCGTGGCGGCATAGCTCACGTCCACTCAAGCGAAGGAGGCTGGGGGGCCTTATACGCCCTGTTAGGTGACGTTGCTCGCGAGCTTTGCGGCTCACGTGGCCTGCCTAGCAGGGCTTCGTCATATTTTCGGTTATTATGCTAAACAAAAGCGCCGCCGGTTTCCCGTTGGCGCTTTTGCCCATAATGCAGTCTCGCTTTCTTAGTGCGATAAATCGCTCTCTTCCGGCGGGTAGCCATTTGCCCATGGTCGGCCTGAGTTTCCCCAGCTGCTTCGATGGCTACCGCTTCCGCCGCCTTTTTGGTCCGAAGACCTCCCCTGCGGCTTCACTTCCTGCTCTTGTCAGACCCGGATGGCAACCTTGCGGCCGCTTCCCCGGTAGGTACCTCTGCACAAAGGAGAGGTAATTCCAATGTATGGCGCGGGCAAAATAATGTCAACACTTTTTGCTTTACAAAGCCATTAAACATAAGAAGTATGACAGCAAATAGGTGGGGGTGCGGCTAATTGCTGAGCGTGTAAGCGCCGCCGGTTACGGAGCCGAGAACGTTGGTGCTGGAGGCCGCGGTAAGGAGCACGGAGCCGCCAGCAGGCGTGACGGAAGCTGAGCCGCTACCGGTAACTTTCAAGGTGACGGTGGCGACAATGTGATCGCCGGTGAGGCCGGCCGAGCCGGGATTGATGGCGCGGACGATGACAAGGTGGCCGGAATCGCCGGAGTCCTGGGCGGCCAAACCAAAGGCGCTCGAGGCACCGGAAATGGATTCAAACTGGAATTTGTCGGTAGGGTAGCTGAAGTCTGCCTGCACGGCGTTAATGGGGCTGGTGTTGGAGTTTTCATGGATGTCGAAGGTTAGCTGGCCACCACGCGAGACCGTGCCGGAAGCCGGGGTGAGGTACATAGTACCCGAGCTGGAGCTGGCGGCCGCTGTGGGCATGGGGCTGGAGGTATCGGTGCGTGGAGACGAGGTGGGCGTGGGCAGTGGACTCGATGCGGACCCCGTGGTTGCGGCATTGAAGGAGACGGCGGACGGTCCATACATCATAGGCAGGGCTGTGTTATGGTCGGCGCGCACAAGGATTGAGTCGGCGGTAAAGGTGATCTGCGATGACCCAGCGTTGGTTAGTGCCCGAAATCTGATGGTGGCAACTTGTTGGTGGCCGGTAACGGGCGCCGTTCCCCCGGTGGTGCCGCGGTTGATCGTAACCACGCCATTGCCGCCGGATGACTGTGCATCGATACCAAAGGCAGTGCCGGGTGAGGTGATGCTGACGTACTGCAACTTAGACGGATCGTAGCGCACATCAGCGCGCACGGCATTGACGGGCATTGAACCGGAATCTTCGCGGACATCGATAGCGAAGGTGCTGTTGACAGGCGCGTGTACCCGCGAAGGCGAGATATACAATCGGCCGGAATTGGCACGGGCCCGAAACGCCACCAAGAGACTGAGGCTGGCGGTGGCAACGAGTACGGCCAGAGTCACGCCGATTGCGACGGTGAGAACCCAGGGCTGTTTGGCCCAATTAAGGAATTCGGAGCGAAGTCGGTATCTCGACACTACTTACCCCAGTTCGATAGCAGTATGGACAGGTCGAAGACATTGACGGTGCCATCTTTGTTGAGGTCGGTGGCAAGATTGGCCCCGGTCGTGTTCCAAGCACTGAGCAGGGTCGACAGGTCGAAGACGTTTATGTGGTTGTCTCCATTGACGTCGCCCGGCTTCAAGGCGAGGGTGGCAGTGCTGACTACGGCAGCAGCGGAAACGTTGCCGGAGGTGTCAACGGCTTTGACTGAGTACTGATAGGTCGTTGTGGGAGCGAGGCCAGTGTCGGTGTAAGACAGGGTACCCGCAGCGGGCGAAGCGATAAGGGTGGCGCCGCGATAAACTTGGTAGCTGGCGACAGCGATATTGTCGGTGGAAGCGGCCCAGGAGATTGTGATCGAAGTTAGCGTGGCAGCCGAAGCCCGAAGCGAACCGGGGGTTGTGGGCGGCGTGCTGTCTGGCGGCGCGGGGGTGGCGACCTGGACGGCTGTGGTTTTGGCCGATTCATTGCCCGCGCCGTCGTAGGACGAGACCTGGTAGGTGTAGGTAGTGGACCCATTAACGGAGGCGTCGGTGTAGGTAGTGGTACTGGCAGCGACCAAGGTTAGTGCCGCGGCAGAACCATTGCGGTAGATCTTGTAACCAACCAGACCGGAGCCGCCGGTGTCGGTGCTGGCGCCCCAGGTGAGCTTAACCTGATTGTAGGCAGGAGCCGTCGCGCTAGGCGGGCCGGGCACGGACGGCGCGGTAACATCGGGCACAATTTGCGTGACGACAGTGGATTGGGCCGATACGTTGCCAGAAGTGTCAACAGCTGCGACCGTGTAGGCGTGGGAGGTACCTTGCGTAAGCCCGGAATCGGTGTAGGTGAGGCTGCTACTAGCATTTACACTGCCAATTTTCGCGCCGGAGCTGTACACGTTATAGCTGGCAACGGCCACATTATCGGCGGAAGGCGACCAGGCGAGGCTAATGCTGGAGCCGGTGGTACCCGTGACGTGGAGGCCGGTTGGAGCGGTCGGCGATATGGTGTCGGGCGCGTAGGCACCGCCGGTGGTTGTGAGCGCGAGGGCGGTGTTGTCGACACTGGAAACGACGGCCGACCCGGCAGTGAAGGCGACCATGGCTGAACCGCTGGTCATGAGGCTCTTGAACGTCAGCGTGGCGACGAGCTGACTGCCGGTAACGGGCGGCGCACCGCCATTGGTGGCCTGGGCGATGTTAATGACGCCATTGGCGCCGGTGGATTGGGCAACGAGCGGGAAGGCCGTACCGGTGGTGTCGATGCTTTGCAGCGACAGACTGGCGGCGGGGTACGATACGTTGGCCTGAACAGCGTTGACGGTAGCCGAGCCGGAGTTTTCCATGATCTGCACGGTGAAGGTTTGGCCGTTTGTAAGGGTTTGGATTGACGGGCTAAGCGACAACGTGGCGGCACCCGTGGCAGCGAAAATCTTGACCACAAAGTAGCCAATAACAATAGCGGCCACTGCCAGGATGGTGGCGGTGGCGACATTGAAGCGAGGGTTTTGTTCCAGCAGACTGCTTGGGCTTTTCTTTTTGGCGCGTGCCACTGCTCTGCTCGTTTATACCACTTATGCTTTCTTTAGCTTAGGGCACTTTTTACAACGGTGCAATGGTTTTGGCTTTCACGGACGGCGTAAGCAGGTAATTTTTTGCGCCACGTTTTTATTGGTGGCCTGGCCGATGTAGGTTTAGCTAGTCGCGTTTGACTCGCGATACCGTTAGGATATACTCCTGGTCCTCGGTTTGACTGGTGTGCAGCAGATAAAAGTCATTCCGATCAAATTGCGACGCCACATCAGCGGCGGCTTGCTGCAGCGCTCGCCACGTGAGGATGGCGTCACCTTTGTTGAAGGTAATGGTGCGCTCACCCGCCTTGAAATTGAACTTAACTGAGAGGGCTACCTTGAGCCTAATCCTCTCGAACCGCTCACGATAAAGATGGTCATACCCGAGCTCGACATCGTAATAGGAATTATCGATGTTCAATAATTCCATTACCAGCGCGTGTATCGGGGCGAGTCTGGTTTCTCCTGGCTTGATATCAAAGTCGAAATAACGCCTCGTGGCTTCGGTATCGAGCTTATTACTGTGTATGAGCAGATCATTGATGCCCATGCTGTCGTGGATGACCCGGTACCCACCATCGGACCAACGCATATTGGAGAGCGTACCACCAAGCAGAAGCATCAGGTTTACGGTCTCGTTGGCATGCTTTTTGGTGTACTCCCCAATAAACAAATTGGAGAATATATCATGATTAATGTCATTTTCGTACCCCTCAAAAGCAACGCGGTTGCCGAACCATGATTTGATGTTGCGACGGGCGATCTCGAGCATATCGGGACTGATGTCCAAAGCGATATAGCGGCCCAGCTTACCTTGAGAGAGCAGGTGCTCTAGCAGCTGCTTTACGGGGTAGGCGTTTCCAACCCCAATGTCGACCACGTTTACTCGCGCATACGGTTCCAGCAGCTCATCGATATAACCATGATTCCTCGAAAGGAGTTTGATGGTACTGTTGACAACATTGGCGGGCTGCTCAACGACCAGCCTCTTTGCGTATTCATCCCAACGATTTGCGCCGCCATCAAAATAATTGTATTGCCTGGGTATTTCGTGGTGAATTTCAAGGTTGGTGGCAATATCGTAGATCTGTTTATCTGTGTACAGATCGTAAAATTCAGGACGCGGTGTGACCGTCTTTACGGCTTTGGTGTTGCGATACTTACGCCGCTCGTTTACGAGCCGATTAATAGTTGTGATGTTCCTGGTTGTATTTGAAACATAAGACTTGCCGTTCTCGGTGTGTAAATCCAGGTCGAGCCGGCCTTCCTTGGTAGCTTGGACCCAATTGAGTACGGTTTTCAGGGTTATATGATACGTTTCGGCAAGCTCGGCATTCTTGAAGTAAAGCATTTATAAAAATATCCTAACAGTCATTGTTGACATGTTACACAAAAAAAATGTAACCTCTAAATTAGTGATGTTTGTACTGGTTGGAATCTTTGACTTCCAACCATAACATATTCTCTGGGATTGTTCAATTATTAACTGTGTTGCGTTTTGCAGCACTCAGAACAGCACAGGTGCGGAATGGCAGCATAACTTGATCATAGAGGGACGGGGCTTGGGTGCGGTCTATCCTGCCCGGACCGTGAAGACATCAGGAACTGGCCCATTGAATCAAAATCCCAGCCTCGGGCCTACTGCGAATTAGGCATCCTGGCTGGGATTTTGTGATGATGGCTTTATGGTGGGGCTTGGTAGGGTCTAGTGAATCACCTCGGACTAAAGTCCGAGGCTTCCTTGGGGCGGCATGCTAGGTTTAGCTTTCCATTGGTTTTCGATATACCGTTTAATCGCCTGCTCGGTATTGCGGCCCACACTCTCGGCAAAATA
>Ga0265338_10008289_pt1 | contig 12647 bp, 13 predicted proteins | sample 42126metaG_FD_193579 | JGI IMG/M metagenome (GOLD analysis project Ga0265338, IMG submission 193579) | Rhizosphere microbial communities from Carex aquatilis grown in University of Washington, Seatle, WA, United States - 4-21-26 metaG | ecosystem: Host-associated > Plants > Roots > Rhizosphere... | reverse complement strand
CTGCTTTTGGAGAAAGCGCGACCGGGACGTTTCCGGTCGCTAGGATGCGGCACCAATGAAACGCCTTCCCCTGACCGTTCTGGCAATTGCCGTTCTTCTCATTGTCGTGGCCGCGAGCGCACTTTGGCGCCCGGGCGATTCGCGCTCGCAAGGTGAGGCGGAGACGCGGGACACCTTGCCAAGCGAGTTCGACGAAACGCAGACGCCGGAACTACCGCCGAGCGAGTTCGGCGGTTCATTTTCGCTCACCGATCAATATGGCATGCGTCGCACGGACATGGATTTCCGCGGAAAATATATGCTGATATTCTTTGGCTATACTTACTGCCCGGATGTCTGCCCGACGACTCTTGCGGTGGAAGCGGAGGCACTCGACAAGCTCGGGCCGCGCGCCAATCGCATCCAGCCGATTTTCGTTACTGTCGATCCAAAACGGGACACACCGGAGAAACTCAAGTCTTATCTTTCGTCGTTCGACGCGAGACCGCCTTCCACCCGCCTCAATTTCGTTGGCTTGACGGGTACCGACGAAGAGATTGCCGAAGCTGCCAAGGCCTACCGCGTCTATTATCGCGCGCATATAGACGGGCGCACGCAGGACGGAGCGGATTACTCCATCGATCATACGGGTGACATCTATCTGATGGACCCTGCGGGAAAATTCGTGGCCTACTACTCGCAAGGAATCTTGCCCGACGAGATGGAAGCTGACTTGAAGTTGAAGACTTCGCCGAGCTGACGGGCCGTTCCCGCCGGACGGCCCCGGCGGCGCCGTGGGACTGCCTATTCCTGGAAATCCCGTCCGATGATCGGCATATCGAGCTTCAGCCGCTTTCTTTCCTAAGGCAGTGGCGAGGCGTTCCGGTAGATTCTCAGCTCTTTATCGGTGTGGGGAAACGTCGCGTCGACCTTAAGGCGCGCGACCTCCACGAAGCCGGGCGTTTCCATCACCTTCTGGAACGCAGCCATGGGTTTGAGATCGGTGAAGAAATCGCGCTCCGCAACGATGTAGGATATACCGTAATCATTGAACATCTTGGCGATTGCGGCGGGATCGCTTTCCTTTTCGACGACGCCCAATTCCCGGCGAATGGAAATGGAAAGCAGCAATTTGTCGACCCGAACGACACGGCGCTGCCTTCCGCGATCGAGCAGGCGAAGGTCGTATATGAACGCGCCGTCCCGCTGACCGGAGAACGCAACGATCGAATCGCCCGGTGTATTCTTGGCGATCCATTCCGCGGCCTGCTGATACCCGGTCACCAAAGGAACGGGCGCATACACAAGCGTGTAGCCGAACGTCGCCAGCGCGACGGCAATGGCGCCCGCCGTGGCCCACCGCGGCGGCAGCATTCGATTGATCCCGAGCGCGGCGAAGAAGGCAAAGGGGAGCAAGATGAACAGATCGAGCCGTTGGGCCTTCAGATCAATCGCGGAGAAGAAGATATAACCCGCCACGATCCAGCCATAGAACAGAACCGCTGCGAGTTTCGGCAAACGCCAGCGGCGGACGAGAAGAGCCCCGACCGCCGCTATGCCGGCGAGAACGAGAACAAGCCACCCTGCCTGCTGGGGAAGCAGCCTCGAATAATAAATCCACGCCGCGAGGGATGATCGCGATGCCTGCGAATCGGCGACTGAAACCACCGACTGCACATTGCCCTGTCCGAATTCCACCGTCATGACAATCAGCGGTACGAGCAGCACGCCGAACAGGACGGAAACAATCCAGACGTGCCGATTCCGCAGGACTGCCGAGCCTTCGCTGGTCCAAAGCAGCGCAAGATAGACCGGCAGAAGAAAGACGATGCTTTGCTTGGTATAGAGACCCAGCAGGAAGAGCACCGCCGCGAGATACAGATGAAGGGGGCGCTTCGTCTCGATGTAGCGCAACAGCAAAACGGCGCTCCACATCAGAAACGCAAACGCGGGAACGTCGGTCATGGGCTGGCGGGCCCATAAAGCGACCTCCGGCAAGCCGGCGACGATCGCGCCCACGGCCCAGGCTTGCCAGAACGGCAGCCACCGCGAGGCCAGCTTGAACGCGCCGACAATGAGGGCCGCATCGAAAGCGCAGACCACGGCGACGGCCGTCGCATGGGACTCCCCAAAGAGGAAGTAGCCCACCATCTCGGCGGTCGCCAAGCCCGGCGGATAGAACATGATCGTCAGCGCCGGATACTGGAGATAGTAGTCGATAGCCCACTGTTTGAGATGGGTGATCGGCATGGCAACAAGAAGGTCGTGCAGGAAGATGCCGTTCAACGCGTGCCGCGGTGCATCCGAGTAATAGAACTGGCCGTGCAGCGGTGCGCTGAAAAAAAGGGCTGCGCTCATTCCTATCAGGAGCAGGAAGGCGGCCGCGCCGCGCCAGTTTGCGGCAGAATTGCTTGGAACCGGACTTTTCACCCGTCGCCCCGTCAACGTGGAACCGCAAGTTGCCGCCAGAGCGTTCTATACGCCGGTTCGGCCGTATTCAATTTTAGCGTGAAGCTTGGTTTACGTTCCAGCCCTCGCAAACCATACGCGTCAGATGCAGGCCAACTCGGGTTCTCGCGCAAGCAGACATTGCCTTCCGCTATATGCGCGTCTTCTTGAATACGGGTTCCGGGATCGACCGAATGATCGCCATGATCAGCCGCCAGACCGGCCGTACATAGACGATGTCGTTCCCTTTCATGTCGGCACGATAGATCGCAGCGGCGACCTCCACCGGTTCCGCCGTCAGGGGACCCGGTAGCTTCATCCCGCTCGTCATGCGCGTGCGGACGAAACCGGGCTTCACCGTCACGACTCGAACCGGCGTCTTGCTCAGCCTCTGCCGCAAACCCGACAGGAACGCGGTCAAGCCGGCCTTTGCCGAACCGTAAATATAATTCGAGGCGCGTCCGCGCTCACCCGCAACGGAGCTCACGCCGATGATCGTGCCGTGCCCGCGCTCCAGAAACAAATGTGCGAGATATCCGAGAAACAAAGCGGGGCCTTCATAATTGGTCCGCATGACCAGGGCCGCCTGGTTTAGATCCCGTTCGCCAACCGGCTGCTCGCCCAAGAGGCCCGCCACGCAAGCAACCGTGTCCGGCAGGTGCCCAAGCGAGTCGACAAATGCGGCAAAGGATGGGGTCTCCAGGATATCGATCCTATGCACCGAGACCTCGGCGCCGGTTCGCGTGCGAATGTCGGCCGCATCACGCTCAAGCGCCATGGGGTCGCGCCCGGCGAGCTGAATACGCCACCCGTTCTCCGCATAGCGCAGAGCCGTCGCCCGTCCGATGTCGGAGGTGCCTCCGATAACGAGCAAAGTCTTGCGATCGGTAGCCATCATATTCCCAACCTCTGCGACAATTGTGATTTGATCTGCTCATGGGGATCGATTGTGCGGCGGAAAGCCCGGAAATTCCCGAGCCCCGGATAGCCGGCTTCAAAGGTGGCGCGCGATTGGCGTGCATCCTTGGCGAGATAGATCCGGCCATGGCTGCGCGTCACAATTGCATCGATCTCGTCGAGGAACGGAAAAATGCTGTCCGTCACGGCGAAATCCAGCGTGAGTGTAAAGCCGGGCATCGGAAAGGACATCTGGCCCTTGGCGGGACCTAGCTTTTTCAGCACCGCAAGGAAGGACGCCGTCCCGCGCGCGGATACGCGCTCGAGTATTTCGCCCAGGACCTCGCGCGAGGACTCCAGCGGAATCACACATTGATGCTGAAGAAAGCCTCGCCTGCCGTAGATGCGGTTCCAGTCTCCAATGGCGTCCAGAGGGAAAAAATATCCGTCCCAATGGGATAGAAACGGCGTTCCGGCCTTGGCGACGCCGCGGCGGAAATAGGTCGCATTGAACGCGCCCATGGACCAGGGGTTCAACGCCCAATTCGGAAAATCCATCGGGACCGAAAGCCTGCTGCGCCGGGACATCGCAAAAAGCGGCTGATCCGGTTTTTTCAGCGTGGCCTCTTCAGAGGTCGCGTGCTCGCCCAAATAGACCAGCGATCGTCCCAGCGACGCGCCGCGCGCGAGGCAATCGATCCAAGCCACCGAATAGGTCGCCTTGTCGCCCGCGGAAAGGGCGGCCATCGCGGCGTCCAGATTGGGCGCGACGACGACCTCTTGCCGTATCCAGCTGGATTGCACATGCGTCAAGCGAAACGTCGCTTCCAATATCGTGCCTGTCAGGCCCATTCCCCCGACCGTCGCGAAGAAGAAGTCCGCGTTTTCGTCTCGCGAGCAGGTCAGCGCTTCGCCCGATGGGAGCAGAACCGAAAGGCGCTCCACATGCTCGCCGAATCCACCGGCGCGGTGATGATTCTTGCCGTGCACATCGGCCGCGATCATGCCGCCGACCGTAACGAATTTCGTGCCGGGCACGACCGGCGGAAAGAAACCGCGAGGAAGGAAGCACGCGATGATATCGGACAGCAGAACGCCTGCTTCGACTGTCAACCGGCCTGTTTCGGGCTCAAAGGCACGCATCCGGTCGAGCCGCTTCATGCCGGTCGTATAAACCGACCCGATAGCAGCGTCGCCATAGGCCCGCCCGTTGCCTCTGGCCACAAAACCGGCACGTTCTGCCTGCTGGCGCTGCAGCTCGACAAGCGACCCCGGCTCTTTCAGCTCGCTTTCACAAACGGGGTAACGGCCCCACCCCGAAAGCAGCATCAGGCGTTCCCAGGTCCAAAAACGAATCGGCGATCGAGCATATATTTCATCGTATATCCCGCGGTCAGCCCGAGCACGGCGCCGGTATATTTCGCGAGGCTGGTCTTCCACAGAAACAGGAACGTCACTTCCGTGCCCCAGAAGAAGACCGTCATGAGTATGCCGAATATGCCATAGAGCGTAACCTTCCGGGCTTCCTGCGCGTAACCGCTCCAGCCGTCGAAAAATATCCAGTACTTGTCCAGCACGTATTTGACGGCGAAACCCGCGCCCGTTCCCGCGAGCATCGAGACCATCAAGGGGGATTCCGGTGTACTGTGGACGACGGCAGCCTGCATCCCGATATTGGCGAGCATCGATAGCGCTGCGAAGAGCGCATAACGGGAGGCAAGAACCGACTTCGATAAAAGCGCGCGCATGAGGACTCGATTGATTACCAGGTGGCCGCAACGACAAGCAGGCCCATGAGGGCTATGGTCACGAGGCTGACTCTGTCTCGTAGCGCAAATACGATGGGATCGTCGTCGATCTTGCCCCGATTCGCTCCAATCAACATGCGGCCGATCCAATACATCAGCAGCGGACAAATCAGCCACAGAACCTGCGGGTGTCCGTAGAGGCGCATTGTGGTTTCCGAGGAGACATAGAGCGCGAACACCGTCACGGCGTTGAATCCCGCGGCCGCCGCAAGTCCGCAGATGACGGGCATGTCTTCCGCGCGATAACCGCGATTGGCGAGGGAGGATTTCTTGGCGCCGGGCCTGCCTGCGAGTTCGATGATGCGTTTGACCAGCGCGAGCGCAGTGAAAATGAAAGTCGAAAACGCCAGCAGCCATTCCGTGACGCCGACCCCGATCGCCACCGCGCCCGCGACGACCCTGACCGTATACAGCGCCGACAGAACGATGACATCGATCAGCACTTTGCGCTTCAGATAGAAGCTGTAGGCCGTGGTCAGCACGAAATAGCCGAGAAGCACCCCGGCGAAAGGCGTGGATATGGCAAATGCGATCGCAAAGGCCGCAATCAGAGGCAGCGGAACGGCGAGGACACCCTGGATGATGGGAATTGTTCCGGCCGCAAGCGGGCGAAAGCGCTTGGTCGGATGGGCACGGTCGGCGGCGAGGTCCGCAAGATCGTTGAGGATGTACACGCTCGATGCGCACAGCGAAAACGCCAGGGCGCCCGCGAACGCGTGCGTCAGCGCGAAAAGGCTGAAAGCATGGGCGGTCAGGGCGGCGACGAACAGAAGGGCGTTCTTGGTGTATTGATGCACCCGGAAAAGCTTCATCCAGGTTTTTAGCGTCGGATTCTCCGAAGGCAGGAATGTCGCGCCCGGATCGATGGTCGCAACCTCGCGTGCGACACCTGCCGGCACACGAACGCAGAATATCTGGCCGGCACGCGCCCATACGGGAAGATCCGCGCGCCCATTGCCGACATAGACAAAGCCGCCCTGCCCGAAGACTTCGGCAAGCTTTTGCGCTTTGGCCTCGCCGGAGAGATTGTTTGCGGCATCCGAGGCGAACCAGCCCGTCAAGCCAAGATGCGTGGCGATCGTCGAGACAATGCGCTCATTGCTTGCGGACGCGAGATAGACGGGGCGGCCCTCATCGGCCGCCGCGCGAATCTCGGCCAATACCACGTCATCGTAGGGAAGGATGGCGGGGTCGAAATCGAAATCCGACGCCAAGTGATGCTTAAGGGCCGCGCGCCCGCCAAGAAGCGCCTTCAGCATTGCGAGAATTGAGGATGGGCTCGCCGCCAGCCGCGCGAATGCGCTTTCGACCAGCATGTCCGAGCGGAGCAGGGTTCCGTCGAGGTCGACCACCAGCGGCAGTTCGCGCGCCGAAGAAGACGGAATTTTTTCGATCGTATTCAGGGTCATCGTCCCACTTCGCGCCCAGCCCGCACATCAGCCGACACCGCCTATCGGCTCAGTGTCATATCCAAATAATCCGCAATTCGTGTGACTTTTCTGGCGTCAAGGCAAACGCCGGGATGCAACTTCCCCAATACGTACACACCGCAAATTGCAACAGCGGAATTTCTACAGGCCAGCATAGGCTATTTCAATCGTACCTTGTTACAATGGTTTCAATAACAGCTTAATTTTACGAAACTGCTTCAGCGGGCTGATTGCTTAACGATTTGTATTCTGGCTGCTGACGCCGCGTTCACGCTTAGGTTCGTGGCCCAATTGAACGTCATTGCCGCACCCCCTCGCCCGACATATAGAACCTGCTAAGCTAGAGCTTCCGGTAAACTCTGGCGCGCCCCCGACAATCTGTATACCCGCGATGCGATTGCCTCCCGGCCGGACGGAGGGGCAAAATCCCGATCGGCCATGGCAAAGGCCAATAGCAAAAGCGTCCGGAACGATCTCGCGAGCGCGCAATTCGTCTATGCGGAATGCAAACGCCTGGGACGCGGGATCGTAATCGAACTACCCGTCCCAGGCGAACAGTCAGCGCCGAGGCAGGAAACGTGAAAGCACCCGAACTGATCGTAGCCCCGTTGACCCCGTTTACCGCCGATCTGAAGGTTGACAAGGAAAAGCTCCGGCACGAGATCGATTACGTGATCGACGACTGCCGTGCGACCATGGTGGTGGCGACCGGCGTCGAGACGCAGGAATACACCTATCTCGGCTTCGAAGAACGCAAGGCTCTGATCAGAAGCACCATCGATTATGCCGATAAGCGCGTGCCCGTGATGGTGGGGATTTCGCACCCATCGTTCAGGACCGCGATAGAGCTTGCGCATTACGCGGAAAGGCTCGGGGCCGCCGCCGTGCAGTTGCTGGCGCCCTTGCGGCCATTCGCGGGCCCACCGACGGGGACCGACCTCCTTGCCTATTTCGAGGCGGTCTCGCGCGAAACGGACCTTCCCATCACGCTGTACCTCAATCCGGGACCGGGCGCTGAGGTTTCGATTCCCGACACCATCGCGCTGGCGCAGCTCCCGCGAGTGACTTTCATTAAGGAAAGTTCGCGCGATCTGGCACGGGTTTCGCGGCTGATCGTGGAGATCGAACACGCCGGCCACGCGCGCTATTTCACGACCATGCAGATGCTGCTGGCGACGCTCGAGCTTGGCGGGTCGGGCGCGACCATGCCGCCGCCTGCCTGCGAAATCGCGCGCGCGATCATCGATGCGTTTATAGCGAAGGATCATGCACGAGCGGCTGAATTGCAGCTTCAATTCGCGCTCTTTCCATCCAAATGGATGCATCGCGGGCTCGCGCCCGCCATGAAAGCGGCAATGAATTTGATCGGGATACCGGTAGGCGAACCCTATCCGCCCTATGTGCCGCTGACCGCCGGGGAACGGGCAGCGATGGCGGACGTGCTGAGCAAGACGGTCCTTGCAAAACGGCTTCTCGCACGGCATCGGAATGACGGGATATCAGGGAAAGAGGCATGAGCCAGCAAGCTGCACCACCCGCCACGCCTTACGGCACACCGATCTCACTCGCTGAAGCCAAGCGCGCCATGGCCGCAGCCGAAGCTGAAGCGGCGAAGAACAATCTCGGCATGGCCATCGCTATTGTGGATTCCGGGGGCAACCTCGTGATGCTGCACAGGCTCGAAAACGCGCAACTTGGCTCGATCCGCATTGCGGAAGATAAAGCGCGCACGGCGGTGGAATTCCGCCGCCCGACCCGGGTGTTCGAAGATGCGATCGGCGGCGGCGGCATCGGTCTGCGCGTGCTCACTTTCGGTATCAGTGGAGCCGAAGGCGGCGTTCCGATCCTGCAGGACGGCAAGATCATCGGCGCAATCGGCGTTTCCGGCGGTACCTCGGTACAGGACGGCGCTGTGGCAAAGGCGGGAGTGGACGCGCTCGGGTGATCAGTCGCGATGCTCGCGCAGGCTCAAGATGAACGCGACGACTTGTGCGCGCTCGACATCGGAGATGCGGCTCATGGGCAGCAGCGTGGCCGCCAGCTCAGGCGTGTGCCAGCGCGCGACCTTCATGGCTTCACGTAATGACTCCGCGGTGGTGTCCGGCCGGTTCGCGATCTCTTCGAAGCTCGGAATAGCGTGGCCAAGAACCGGCGAAACGGCCTGATTGGGCGACACCACGTGGCAGGAAATGCAGGCCGTGACGGCAATGTTGCGGCCGGCCCGGATGGTGGCTTCGTCCGTCCGCTCAGGGGCCGCGTATGCTGCGGAAGCCGCGATTCCGGCGATAACGACCGCTAAACTTGGCAGTATTCTTCTTTCATGGCGCATCGCGAAAATCCCTAGCGTTTCTTTGTAATATCTACAAAGCCTGGGGCCCGAGCGCCTTGAGCCAAATCAATTCGCACTTTGGGGGGGTGGGGTTAAGGCGATCCCCGCGCATCGGGCGCACGACTTGCGCGTTTCCCATAATGGGTGCGTACAAGGACAACAACCATGAATCGAACAATTCTCATCTCTGCCGCAGCAGCAATCCTGCTGCTTTCAGGATGCGCCTCGGATCGCTATGGCTATGGCGGCGGCGCAGTCGCGTATGGCGGGCCGGACATCTACTACGACGATTATTACGGCCCGTTCTATGACGGCTATTGGGGGCCTGATGGAGCCTTCTTCTATTCCGAAAATTCGGGCCGCCCGTTCCATCGCGATGAGGGCGGTCATTTCCGGCATGAAGCCGGGGCTGGCTTCCATCACGTAGCACCTCACGCCGGCGGCGGGCGCATGGAGGAGCACGACCCTCAAATGGGAATGCCGAGGCGCGGCTGAACCTCAATGAAGTGGCAAGGCAGCACCCCGTGCACTGCCTTGCCACTTCATGCCTGACGGCGAATTCGGTGCGGGTTTAGTGCCGAGCCCGACAAAGGCGGCAAAAAGGCGCTTTCCTCGGCTTGCCCCGGATGCAATTTTGCAGGCGTCCCCGCGAGCTTGAGGTTTCCATGACCGAACCGCCGAATTTATCTACGCCCTTGCCGCTTCAGGGCGTGCGCGTTCTCGACGTCAGCCAGGTGATGGCGGGGCCGTTCTGCTCCATGCTGCTGGGCGACATGGGCGCGGATGTGATCAAGATCGAGCCGCCCGACGGCGGCGACCAGACGCGCCGTGCGATGGGGTTCAAGCTCAAAGGCAATGACAGCCTCGGCTTCTTCAATCTGAATCGGAACAAGCGGAGCTTCGCGCTCAATCTGAAGGGGCAGGCGGCGCGCGAAGTGTTCTATAAACTCGTCGAAACCGCCGACATCCTGATCGAGAATTACCGCCCCGGCGTGACCAAGCGGCTCGGCATCGATTACGCCACGCTTTCCAAGATCAATCCCAAGTTGATCTATGCCAGCATTTCCGGCTTCGGCCAGACCGGGCCATGGTCGCAGCGCCCGGGATTTGATCTGATCGCGCAAGCCATGGCCGGTGTGATGAGCATCACCGGGCAGCCGGACGGACCGCCGACGAAATCGGGCGTGCCCGTGTCGGATATTGGTTGCGCGCTGTTCGCGCTGTACGGAATTCTCGCCGCCTATATCGGGCGGGAAAAGACCGGACACGGACAATATGTCGACGCGTCGCTGTTTGAAGCCGCGATTGCCTTCAGCATCTGGGACATTTCCGAATATTGGGGCACGGGTCGCGTGCCGACCCCGCTCGGGACGGCCAATCGATTCAGCGCGCCCTATCAGGCGGTGAAGGCGAAGGACGCCTACTTCGTGATGGGCGCAAACAGCAACAAGCTCTGGCAAATCCTGTGCGAGGTACTGGAGCGGCCGGACCTCGGTTCCGACGCGCGCTTTGCGGCGATTGCCGACCGCCTCTTGAACCGGCTTGTACTGATCGAGGAATTGGAGAAATCCTTCGCCGCGCGCAGCGCGGCGGATTGGATCGACATCCTGCTCGCGGCGGGTATCCCCGCGGGCCCCATCCTGAATTATGCGCAGGCGCTTTCGAGCGAGCACGCGATCGCGCGCGAAGCCGTGATGGAATTCGAGCACCCCATCGAAGGCCGCGTGAAATCCATCGGCTTCCCGGTGAAGCTGTCCGAGACCAAGCAGAGTGTGCGTCTGCCGCCGCCGCTGCTCGGCGAGCACAACGATGCCATCCTGAAGGAGCTGAAATTGGATGAGGCCATGCGCGAGCGCCTGCGCGCCGAAGGAGCGCTTCCATGAGCGAGGGCCGCGTGGTCTACACCAAGAAAGACGGCGTCGCTTCGGTGCTGTTCGATCGCTCCGACGCGCGCAATGCGATGACCTGGGCCATGTATGCGCAATTGTCAGCGGCGTGCGAATCGATTGCCGCAGACGCGGACGTGCGTGTCGCAGTGTTGCGCGGGGCCGGCGGCCATTTCGTGGCGGGCACCGACATTCAGCAATTCATGGCATTCACCGGCGGCGAGGACGGCATCGCCTATGAACGGCGCATCGAAGCTGCGATTTCCCAGATCGAAACCGTGCCCAAACCTCTGATCGCGGTGGTGGAGGGTTTCTGCGTCGGCGGCGGCCTCGCTATTGCGTCCGCCTGCGATTTCCGCATCGTCGCGCCCAATGCACGCTTCGGCGTGCCGATTGCGCGCACGCTCGGCAATTGCCTCTCGCCCGGCAACGTCGCGCGGCTGATGGCTCAGTTCGGCGTCGGGCGGGTCAAGCGGATGCTCATGCTGGCGGAGATGATTTCCGCCGAGGAGGCAAAGGCGTGCGGCTTCGTCGATATGCTTGCCGATGCCGGCGAACTCGACGCGAAGGCCGGGGAGATGTGCACGAAGCTGATCAGCCATGCGCCGCTCACCATGCGCGCGGCGAAGGAATCCATCCGACGCATCGTCGCGAAGACCATGCCTGAGGGAGACGATCTCATTCGCGCAGTCTATGGCAGCGCCGACTTCCACGAAGGCGTGAGCGCATTCGTGGAAAAGCGCAAACCGGACTGGCAGGGACGCTAACCGCCCTGCTCCATCGCCACCAGATCGGTGTGGCCAAACTCCTTGTTGTAATCCAGCAGGGAGATGATTTTTGGAGTGACGCGATACAGCACCATTCCGCCGATGCCGGCAGAGATGTATTTCGCGGCCTCTGGAAACTTGGCGATCATCAGCTTGCCCACGTGCGCAATCTCGTCCGGGCCGGTGACGGGGTCGGCAGTTGCCGCCATGGACACGCCCAGAATCTCGTCCCAGCTCTTGTAATCGCGCGTGACTGTGATCGAGACCTTGTTGCTGCGCGCGAGATTTCTTGCCTTCTGCGATTGCTCCCCGCAGCTGAAATAGATCGTCAACCCGTCGCTGACATAGCTCACAACGGTCGCCTGCGGATAACCGTCCTCGCGCATGGTGGCGATCGTGAGGTCCTTCGTTTTCGCCAAGACATCGATGATTTTGGATTTGAGCGTCATATCCATTGCGGCGTCTCCAGCTGAATTTGAATTATATCTAACGCCCATTGCGCCATTGCGGCATTGATCTCCCTCAAGCCGCCCCCTTGGCGTTTCTGGAAAACCGGGCCTAAGCTTGGCGCATGCGCCCCTCAGCGAGGTACAGATGACCGGCCGTAAGATCCTGAGATGCTTTCTTGTGTGCCTCGGACTTGCCGGGGCGGCTTCGGCGACGGTCCCGGCTCAAGCGCGGCAATGGAATCCCGACGCACATGCCGCCTCGCTCGATTACACCCAGATCGTTCACGCCAAACCCAATGGCGAGGTCGTGTTCTTGTGGTGGGTTGTCCCTGAAACCTTCCAGAACGACCCCAATTCGCAGGTCATCCGCGACGTCCTTCAGCGCTATGTGATGGTCGGCATCGCGCATGGACACGCGGGCGCGGGCGGCAGCATGTCGTTCGACACGATTGCGGATCTGCGCGTCACGGATGCGACCGGGCGCTCGCTCAGCCCCCTGCCCGCGAACGCAACGCCCGCCGAGGTGGCGCAAGCGACCTCGACCCTGCAAATGCTGGCGCGTCAGAGCCTGGGTCCGCTGGGTCAGGGGGTTCGCTGGTTCGTGTTCGACGGCAGCACGATTCACGACTGCGCGCCGGGCAAGATGAGTGTGCC
>Ga0265338_10008288_pt1 | contig 12647 bp, 11 predicted proteins | sample 42126metaG_FD_193579 | JGI IMG/M metagenome (GOLD analysis project Ga0265338, IMG submission 193579) | Rhizosphere microbial communities from Carex aquatilis grown in University of Washington, Seatle, WA, United States - 4-21-26 metaG | ecosystem: Host-associated > Plants > Roots > Rhizosphere... | reverse complement strand
ATCATGTTGACACAACTGACTATCCGTAATTTTGGTCTCATTGACGAGATTGCAATCGAATTTATCAATGGCTTCAATATCCTCACTGGCGAAACAGGTGCCGGAAAATCCATCCTCATCGATGCCCTGCGCGCCAGCCTTGGTGAACGGCTTGATGCCTCTTCGATCAGAAACCCGCAAAGCCCGTGTATTATCGAAGCGGTTTTTGAGATCACGGACAAAAAATTGCGCGAAGGGGAGATCATCAAGGAATTCTTAGCTGAGGGTGAAAATACGATCATCATCCAACGTACCCACAACATCACAGGCCCCAGTAAGATCAGGATCAATGGCCTCTCAGTTACTGTCGGCCAGCTAAAAAATTTAGGCAACCACCTCATCGACTTCCACGGTCCCCATGACCATCAAATGCTTTTGTCGGAAGAACAGCATTTAGTCATGCTCGACCAACTGGTCAATTTCAAGAATATCAAGGAAGAATATATGGCAGCCTTTAAGGTCTATGAAAAAACACGCAAAGACCTTAATGATCTAACGGCCCTGGCCCAAACCCGTCAACGGGACCTGGATCTATTGACCCATCAGGTCAAGGAACTGGAAGCTGTAGCGCTATCAACCCAAAAGTATGAGGAATTGCACCAGGAAGAAACCAAACTGAACAACGCAGAAAAACTGCATGAACATATTCAAAACCTGCTGGGATTATTGGATGATGAAGATACGGGGGCCAATTCTTTGCTGCGCAAGGCTTTCTCTCCGCTAAAAGGCCTGGCTCAGATCGATGAAAAATCATCAGGCTTCCTGGACCAATTATCCGGCATTCAAGAAGAGACAAATGAACTGATAAGCCATTTAAAAGATTATGCCGATGGCCTTAACTTTGATGGTCAAACCGCGCAACGCATCCATGACCAGTGCGATGCTTATGAAGACATCAAACGCAAATACGGCCCTACCCTGGAAGAGGCCCAAGAATTCTACGAGGATGCCAAAGGGAAACTCGATCTCATCAAAGATTTTGAGCACAATGACCAACAACTGCGCGGGCAGCTAAAGGCCCAGGAAAAAGAACTGGCCTCCATTGCCCAAAAAATGTCCAAGTCCCGCCAAAAAGCTGCCGAGGACCTGAAAGCCACCATTGAAAGCGAATTAAAGGAACTGGGCATCCTTCATGTCAAATTTGAAGTGCGTTTCGAAAAAATACCTTTTAATGCCGATGGCCATGACAAGGTTGTCTTCTACATCAGCCCCAACGCCGGCGAAGATTTAAAGCCGTTGGCCCAGATCGTCTCCTCTGGAGAAGCCGCGCGCCTGATGCTGGCCCTTAAAAAAGCCCTGATCAAGGTTGACCCGATCCCTGTACTTATCTTTGATGAGATCGATGCCCAGATCGGCGGTAGGCTCGGGACCATCACCGGCAAAAAGTTAAAAGAGCTTTCCCGGTGCCGCCAGGTCATTCTTATCACCCACTTGCCCCAGATCGCCTCCTTTGCCGACCGTCATCTAAAGGTATCCAAATCAGTCAAAGCCGGCCGCGCCATCACTATTTGCACCCTTCTGGAAGGCAAAGCCAGGGTCGAAGAGATCGCCCAGATGATGAGCGGCACCAACACCACCAAAATATCCATCTCCCACGCAGAAGACATGCTTGCGCAGGCAAAATAAAGGTGACAGGTACATTTTTCTAATAAATTTTGATAGAAAAATGTACCTGTCACCTTTATTTTTGTCACCTTTTTCTTACAAAGCCTATTATATTGATTTCGTCACCCATTTGTGGTATTTTAAATTTTCCCTTCAACAATTAATCTTAGGAGTACAAAATGAAACGTGTCGGGATTATTACTTCCGGTGGCGATTGCGGCGGACTTAACGGTGTTATCAAGGGCGCGGCCTATATGGCCCTGGCCCACGGGGCTTCTTGCTTTATCATCCCCAATGGCTACGCAGGATTATATAACCTCATTGATTTCGATAAGATCACGGAACTTGATCCCCAACGCCTGGACCAGATCAATCCCAATTTGGCAGGATCTGAAGCAGGCCATTCACGCGTCAAGATCAAGAAGATCGAAGACCCTGAAAAATACCAGCGTATCAAAAAAGGCATGGAAAAATTCAAGCTCGATGGCTTGATCATCTCCGGTGGGGATGATTCAGGCAGTGTACTTGTCGATCTTAACGAACAAGGCATCAAATGCGTCCATGCACCCAAGACCATGGACATGGACCTACAGACCTATTCCGTTGGCGCTGATTCCAGCATCAACCGCATTGCATCCTTTGTTGAGGACCTAAAGACAACTGCCGCCACCCATCAGCGCATCATGGTCATGGAAGTTTTCGGCCGTTATGTGGGCCATACCGCCTTTCGCGGCGGTGTTGCTGCTGATGCAGATGCTATCATCATTCCAGAGATCCCCTGCGATTTTGATATTCTCTATCAACACATGAAAGAGCGTTATTTCTCTCGCATCATGGCTTCTGATGTGCATTCAGGCACTTATTTGATCGTCGTTGCCGAAGGCATTAAGGACGCCTCTGGCAAGGATATCGTGGATGAAAACTCACCGGTAGATGCTTTTGGCCACAAACGCCTGGCAGGTGCCGGCAATTATGTCTGCCAGCAAATAATCAAACGCTTGAAAGCTGACCCCGCCATCAAGGATTTGATGAAAAAAACCGGCGTATACGTCAAAGGTATCAACGAGATCCCTGAAGTCCGCGCTGTGACCCCCGGTCATTTGGTGCGCTGCGGGCATTCCAGCGCTTATGACGTTAATTTCGGTAAGGAAGCGGGTGCCGCCGCCTTTATCCTTTTGAGCCAGGGCATTTCCGGAGTAACGGTCGCCGGGATCAATAAGGGCAGGATCCGATACATTGATACCAAGGAAGCCATCAAACAGCATTTAGTGGACACTAATCAAGTGGCGATCTACGAGGCCTTGGGGACTTGCTTCGGCCGCAAGCCTGAAAAAATACATGCCAAAGCAGAGAAAATGACTCAGGCGCCGGACCGGCATTGGTAATAAAACCTGTAAACAGCCAAAAATACAGAAAGCATGGCCAGCGGCACAAAGGATTCGAAATAGCGGGGGTAAGGCGCTTCAAACACCGCAACCAGCAAAAGATTGATCACGGTAAACAGGGATAGGAACAACATGGCTCTATCCCTGGTGAAAAAGGCATAGGCCCAAGCTATCATAAAGGCCCATGCCATCCATCCCTTCCATTTCAAAATACCCTTATCAAAAAGATTTATCCATCGCATCCCCAGCGTATGCCTGGGACCCTGCGGATAATCAATAGCCATGGTTTTTAAAACTTTGTGCCGCGATTCGAATTCCAGAGGCGACAAAAACTTCCTTGCCAGGTTAATGACATAATGCCAGCCTTCCCCATCATTAGGCAAGGCCCCTCCCCGGTAATCTGACCATTCCCGCAAATAAGATAGATAATCCTGTTTGGTCAAAAGCCATTGATCGATCCAATGGTCTTCTTCAATGGTATTACTTTTGAATGCTTCCCAGGTGTTTCCAACAAATTTTAACGGATGCAGACGTATACCGGCCAGGGACGCCTGCATCATCAAGTGGTCCGCTTCCCTGGGGGACAAACCATTAGCACGAAGGGCACGCAGATAAAACCACCATTCCGAAGGAAACCGAAAGGCCAAACCGCTTTCCCGGCATTGGGAAATGATCTCCCTGGTTTCAGGATTGTTCTTATCAATGGAGCGGTCAAAAGCAATGACCCTGTTTGCCAGATGGCTCCCTGAAGTGTTAGTCAGCGCAAATTCGCCATAATTATGCCAGTTATAGAGGACATTGGAAAATACAAGCACGGCAAAAGAAAAAAAGAAACCCAGGATGACCCTTTTATCAACGGAATATACCAAGAAATAAACCAAAAAGATAATAACGCTAAGAACACCTAAAGGCTTTGTCAGCACCGCATAGGCAACAGCAAGCCCTAATCCAATTCCGTCGCGCATATTGCTTTTGCCGGATAAAATGCCAAAAAAGATGTAAACAGACAGCAGCGACAAGAAAATAAACAGTGATTCAGCCATGATGGACTGGGCATAAAGGACGCGGGGCAAATACAAGGCATAGGCCAGAGCTGCACAAAAGCCGGCTTTGCTGTATCCCATCCTTTGGCCTATCATGAAAAGAAGTAAAACGCTGAATAAACTTAAAACGTGCTGGAAGAAAATAACAGCCCTGCCCCACCCCAAGCCGCCGGAGAAATATCTGCAAAGATCAAGGAATAGCGGATATCCCATGGGATAATTGATCCAGGGATGCAGGTGCCCTTTAGAACCAAAATAATCGGGGAAAAACCCTCCTGCAGCAAAATAACGCGTCAAGTCAAGATAGGTCACTGAATCATTTAAGATAACAACAGGCAGGGCATGATAAATCAGGATCGACGGCCAGTATGCAAAGATGGCCAGCATCCCAAGGATTGCAAAAGTAGATTGTTTTCCGTTTTGAAAATACATTGGCCCTTTAAAGACGGAAAATCAAGCATTGCCCTGTCGGCAAATAACATGGCTTTTCAGGTTTACCGGAGAAAAATTCATCAACCGCCACTTTCACACCCGGGCAGCTCAGGCGGCCATAATCGTCAAAGATGATCATTCCCCCTTTTTCCATCCTTGGGTAAAAAAATCCGCAAGAATCCACCACTGAGGAGAATATATCCACATCAATATGGACTAAACTAAATTTCAACTCCTCGATGGGTTTGGCACTTTCAGGGAATATGCCCTTAAAAAAATGGACCTTGTTAAAACCGCTTAAAAAAGATTTTACGGCCTCCAGGGAAGTGTCTTTAAAATCCCCTTTCTGGTGGGTATCCCAGCGGGGATCCGTAGGCGGCATGCCTTCAAAAGTATCAAACAGATATAAATCTTTATGTTGGGCCTTAAGGCCCTCAGCCAGAAGCCTCGCCGTACCTCCTTTAAAAACCCCCACCTCTGCCACAGCGCCTTGCAATGAGGCCGCTTGTTGAATAAGCTGATAAATGATAAAACACCTTTCTTTATCAACAAGGGTATGACCGGAAATGGTCCTTACTAACCGGGAAAAATCTTTATCTTCATCCCAAAGATGCCGCGGGTTGGGCCTGCCAGACAACCTGAACAAGATCTGATGAAGGAGTAAGGCAGGCCTTTCTTTAAAAAATGACGTGACTCTTAAGCTCAATTTAAATACCCTCGCTTTCCCTATTTCTTGATTTTCAATATCCTAAAGGTCCGGTTTGAATAAATTTGAGTATGGGGGATCTGGCCAAAACAGGTATCAGGGACCTGTTTGGAAAGCAGATAATAATCAGGCCCATGGATCTCATTATATAGCTTTAAATTGCTGCAATTATAGGACCTACCTGGTGGCATGGATATGAACGGCCGGTGCATGAAATAGGCCTCTTGGTCATCATCTGAAGCAACTAAGATCTTTTCAGGCAGGCTCTTATTGATCCATTGATCACTGGCGTACAGATCAACATAATAAGACATCTGTGTCCTGGGATACTTCATCAAATCTCGACGAAGCTTGATAAAGTTGTAGAACGTAAAAAAAGCAAAATTAAAAAGAAGAAAAACGGTAAATAACTTCTTCCACTTAATCCCTGAACCAAAGAATAATTCATAAAAACAGTACCACCCTGCCAAAGAGGCCAGAACATACGGGACCAGGGAATATCTTAAGATCTCCAGATAATAGGCATGGGGGTCCCAGTGAAAACTGAACGCATAGCCTATGATGATAAAAGCGCTCTGGAACAGGCAATTTAAGACAAAACGCCAACCGTCTTTTTTATGGCCGGGAATGCTCAAATAAGCCAAAATAGGGATGAAGGAAAAACTGAAATTCTGGCAAAGCCCTACCACATGGCCATAAAAATACCCGATACTGGCCAGCGTAAATTTAAAACCAACGTGATTAAAAATGCCCATCTGTCCGGGTTTATAGAAGGATGCGTTTGAAATATGGGCCAGGGTGTAATCCGCCGCCGGTTTGATGTATTCAGGATACAGGGAATGAAAAACCAGCAAATTAAACATCTGGTAAGGCCCCAGGACGATGCAAAAGCCAGCCATGAAAGCAAAAATATTTTTCAATCTTTGCCCTCTTTCCCCTTTCGCCATGACCATCATTAACAAATAAGCGGGGATGCTGTAAATTTGGGAGACGCGGATAAGAAAGAGCACGCCGTTAAGCGCTCCGACCACGGAAATCACCCGTTGGGATCCGGGGAATCTATTAAACAGGAAAAAAGTAATTAAAAAAATAAAAAGGTATAGCTGCTCTGTCCAGGGAAAGAGCGCTGTAAAGAAAAAATTAAGAGGGAATATCAAACAAACCAGAAAAAGCAGGTTTAAACGGCTTGGAACAAAGAACCTGATGATATAAAAAGCCAACGCAGCGTTCAATCCCATGATGAAGAGATTGACCTTAATGACCTGCTCTATCGCCCCATGGGCCATAAAAACGAGCGCGCACAAAAGAGGATAGACCGGCTGCATGAAAGGCCAGAGCGGATGATACGGTGTTTTGAAAAATTGATACAGATCAAAGCTGACGGTAAACCCTTTATGGGAGGTGATATTTTCAGCGATATTTAAATAGGTGCTGGCATCCGCCGTATTAAGTTTCAGGCCGGCAAAATCCCTGAAAATAAAATAAACCCCCAAGGTGATCACAACAAGAAAGAGGAATTTTGACACACTTCGGATCATTCTCATCAGTCCTTAATTAAAACCTTTAGGCGCTGGTCAATGAGCACCAGGACTTCGGCAGGCTCTATGGCTTCCATGCAGGGCGCCTTTTGCCGGCAAAAAAATCCCGGGTCTGTCCGGTACACATAAAGGCAAGGACTACAGGGAAAACGTTTATAGATCACCTCGTGCTGTTCCTTCTCCTGCCCGTAAGGCCCATAGAGGTCAACAGAACCCGGCCCCCATAAAGAGATGGTCGGCGTATCAACGGCCTTGGCCAAATGGAAAGGCCCGGTATCGTTGGTGATAAAAAGGGGCAATTGAGAAAGTTTCTCCAGAAATCCCTTTAGGGACATCTGACCGGTCAAATCAGTGACCCTGTTCTTAAATTCAGGCGCTAAAAGCGACAAAAATTCCTTGGAATAAGGCGTTTCATCCTTGGTGCCGGTAAGGATGATGTTCCAATCACTGTATTTATTTAAAAAAAGTTGCGTCAGGGCCACAAATTTCGACAAAGGCCAGCGGCGGACTAGGGCTAGATCGCTGGCATGGATATTCATACCTATCGTTCTTGGCAACTTCTTGCTCTTGTCAGCCCCGATCTCTATGCCCTCAGGATAAAATTGCGGTTTTTCAATGCCCATGGCGGATGCGAACATGCCGTAAATTTCCAGGATATGGCGGCTGGGATTAAAATAAACCGGCACATTGACCAGAGAATCCCTCCAGAACCTCGCCAGATAAAACCCCATGCGAAAAGGCGCTCCTGATAAAAAGGACATGATGGTACTGAACTTGGAATAAAACTCGATATCCATGACGATATCGATCTTTCGCCGGTGGCAGTATAAGACGGTCTTCACAATACTGCCTATAAGGACAAATATGTTTTTGGCATCAATGACCAGAATTTCATCAGCCAAGGCCATGGTTTCAAGGATGGGGACATTATCTTTAAAGGTCAGAAAGATTATTTTTGAATCCTTGTAGGCGCGGCGCACATTGGAAACCAGGGATGAGGCCAACGTGATACTCCCCAATCCAAAAAATTTGATAAGAAGGATTGTCTTAGGCGGCAGAAATTCAGAGGGTATAGACAAATATCTTTTATAAACAGGATGGCAAAGCCGGTTTAAAAGCCCTAGCAATAAACAAATGGGGCTGCCTACCCAGTGGTCGATGAACTTGAAAAAACCTATTTTTTCGATACGCATGATTTCCTTAAACAGGCACTAAATGCCTGAAGACCAGAAAATAAGTACTGACAGGGTCTAACAAAGATGGCACATAGATCAATTCCACAAAACTAAACCAGTTATAAACAAAAATGCCGATGGCTAAAAAAAGGACCAGCCCTCCTTTTGCCGTCTCACGCATGTCTTTGAACGCTTCAAGGAGCATTAACACCGCAAACAAAGCCATGACCATTTCCAAATTCACCACATAACGCACGACCTTGCTATGGGCTAAGGAATTCAACACAGCATATACATAAACGAAATAGAACAGCAAATATATTCTTTTAAAATCCCATTCTTTACGTTGAAGGCATAAATGCCCGGCATATCCGATAAACAGGACCGTAACGATAGGAGTTAACAATAAAAAGTCCAATAAATACCTGAACCATGGCCCGGAACACAGGTCCACGGCATAAGAATTGGCGAACTGACCTGAAAAATGGGTTTTAACCACCGCCATAACAGCCGTCTTGAGAGCGTCTATCCCGCCATAAACCCATCCATAAAAAATAAGGATAAAAAGCAACGGATAAACAACGATCCCCCAAATTTGAGAAATTTTCACCTGGCCCCCATTCATCCGGGATACTAAGGCCGTTGCTGCAAAAAAAGGAATTAAGATCAAGGATGCCTCTTTAAAGCTTATCGACGCGAAGAAAGACATCAAAAAGCAGATGTAACTGAAACGTTTCGGTTTTAATAAAACATCCAGGAATAACCACACGGTCAATCCCCATAATAAATTGACCGGGCTGTCAACAAGGGCCCTTCGGCTTAAACCCATCATCAAGGGCGATGAAACCAAAAAGAGGGTCGTTAATAAAGCCGTGTCCAGGTTAAAATATTTGCGCACATAATAAAAACTGACGTATAAGAAAATAAAAAAACTTAAGGTCGAAATAAAGACCAGCACATATACGCTTGGATGGCTGAGCTTGAATAAGAATGCGCACAAAAGGACATATCCGGCTCTTACTGGTGCCGGATGCAAGCGAGCCTCATCGCTTGAGGCGTACCAATTGATCAGATCCTTGAAGGCGGGCATTCCTTTATCACTCACCAGTGAGGCGTATTTATAATAATAGCCTTCATCAGAGGCCTGGCTAAAACAGTTCTGCGGCAAGGGATTATTGGTCAAAAACAAAATAGTACCGGTAATCAAGGTCAGTAGCAAATAACGGTACAGGGGATAAAAGATCACGCCTCCTCCTTACTGCCAACAGCATAAAAAACAACAAACACCACCGCAGGTGCCATCAAATACAAGAAACGGTCAAATGAAACAGTTAATAACCATTTTATCCCAGAAGCACTTACGACAAAAATAAAAAAGTATAAAAGAATATAAATGATAATGAATTGCGTCAGGATACCTGTTTGCAATTTTACCCTTCTTAAGCCTTGGACAATTAAAACAACTGGAGCTAAAAGCCATAGCCCTCCCCAGATCGGGTCGATCATAGAACGCCACACAAAGCATCCGATCAAAGCCCATCGCTGCCACCTGAACAAACCAGGCCAAAAGACGGCATACGCATGATGAAAAGCATCAAAACCTTCAAAAGATCTCATTAAAACCACGGAAATTCCGATGACAATGAACCCCAGGACCAAAGGCCTGATCAAAAGCCGTAAAGATGGCCGGCGCAGCCGCACAATTATTAAGATCAAAAGCAATAGGGCTGCTACCATGCCATTGTCCTTGACACTGGCACACAGGCCCAGGCACAAACCTGTGAACACAGCACCCCGGGGCGATGGCAACTTCAATAGATCCAGGGCCAGGACAAAACAAAGCAGGATAAAATAAGCTGCTTCAATATCCGCATATTGGCTTGTACCATGCCACGTATAATAATGAACAGATATCAAAAATATACCGCCAAGTGCGGCCCAAAAAAAAGATACATATTTTTTCAATGCTCCTATCAATAGACCAACGGTCGATACGGTAAATATGATGCCTAAAGCCATCGGTACGATGGCTCGCTCGCTTCCATAAAAACTCCATCCCCATAAAATAGTCAAAGGAAGCGTCCAGGGATGCTGCGATTGTATATTGAATTCAAACATACGGGGCCACTCGTCTCCGGACCGGAAGAAAAAAAAAGCCCTGTAATTCCAATAAGACCACCCATCCCAGTCACCCCAAGGCCGTAATAGTGCCCAGACCAGGGCCATTACCGTCACCAGGCCCAGGATCACAAAAACAACAGATGCCTGAGATATAGTAAATTTTGATACGCCATGATCCGATTTACATCTGCAGCTCAAAAGAAATAAGCAGCATAAAAACAACAAATGGACCGGAATGATCAGATAGGGGTTAAAATGGCCGGAACATATCAAGGTATAAAAAACGATTTGAGAACTGATCCCCAATCCTAAACCAGGAACAGCAAATACGTCCGTTAAGTCAAAACAATGGTCTTTGCCTTTGATGCACTTAATGAGGTAATAACCGCTCAAGCATGATATTAAAAAAGGCAGGAATCCTATCATGGCCCCGGCTTTCGATACAATAAAGAAAAGTCCTTAACAGACTTTAAAATCATGTATGAAGTGAATTCCCCCTGATCTAATGTCTCCCCTTCAGGACAATATAATATTAAAAAACGATGATCGATCGGATGGATATTATCCAGGATGGTGGGATTCAGCACAAATTGGGCCTGTTGATACGGCCCCATGATGGTAACATCGGTGTTAGGATCATCGGAATGCCGGCATGTGGCATACCCGGCCCATCGGACTTTTTGCAGAAAAGGGACAAAAGGGATAAATTCATGCCCCAAGCGGCTGGGTTGATGGGCTTTAAGCCCATGGACAGTGTGCGTAAAATTCGGAAATTGGATAAAAAAATTGAAAAATATTAAAAATAAAACAACCGCTAAAAAAATTTTAGAGAACATGAGGAATTTGATCAATGATGTCCGATGCTATCATGGAAACGCTGCCTTTTTTCCTTGCTGCCAGATCCCCTGCCTTACCGTGGTAATAAGCGCCGTACTTTGCCGCCTCAAAAGCTTCCATGCCCTGGCCCAGAAAAGCAGTGATCATTCCTGTAAGCACATCGCCGCTTCCGGCGGTGGCCATGCCTGCATTTCCTGTTTTATTAACATACGTTTTTCCTGCCGGGTTTGCAACGATGGTCCTGTGGCCTTTAAGCAATAAAACACAATGATGTGCTTTGGCAAAATCCCGGGCGGTTTTCAGGCGGCTGTTCTCAATTTTATCGATGGATTGTCCGGTCAATCGTGACATTTCCCCGGGATGGGGCGTTAAAATCCGTGCCTGCCTGGGCTTAAGCAAGATAGATGTGTCCTTGGCCAATGCAAACAAAGCATCCGCATCAACGACCAATGGCTTAGGGCAATCAAGGATGAATCTCCTTGCCAATTGCACCACTGAAGCATCCCGGCCAAGGCCCGGGCCTAGGCCCACGGCATCATACCGGTCCCAAATCCTCTTTAACTCATCCAGCGCTTTAAAAGAAAAAGCCCCTTGCCTGTTTTGGGCCAGGGGCATGGTCATGATGACATTGGCTATTTTCTTCTGAAGGGTCAAATTCAAACGGCGAGGAACGGCCGCGGTCACTAAACCAGCGCCGCTTCGCATAGCAGCCAGGCAGCTTAAAGCTGCGGCACCCAACATTGATGGGGAACCTGCAACGATCAGCAGATGGCCGAAATCCTTCTTTGACCGCCGGGGATCACTCCTCGACAATGGCGCTGGCAACGGCATAATCTCGACAATGGGAAATAGAGATCAACAAGCGGCCTTTGATCTGCCTGGTATTGAAACGGCAGATCGGCTGGCCGCTGGGATCATTGATAATGGTCACATCCAGCCAGGAGAGGTCCGGGATGCCCATGGCCTTAAAAATGGCCTCTTTGGCTGCGAAACGGCCTGCATAATGACGATAAGGGAATTTGAATTTTTGGGCGTTCTCGATCTCAGTGTTCGTAAAAACATGCTTTAAGAACGTATCTCCCCAGCGCTCCACGGCTTTTTGAATGCGATCGATCTCGACTATATCTATACCGCTTCCTTTGATCATTGTCCCGCCTACCTTTTCATGATAGCGATCAATTCCCGCACGGCCTGCTTTATTCCGACAAAAACAGCCCTGCTGATAATGGCATGGCCGATATTCAATTCCTCGATGCCGGGGACGCGGGCAATGGCATAAACATTATCATAATTCAAGCCATGTCCGGCATTGACCGTCATGCCTAATTGCCGGGCATAAGAAGTCGTGGTTTTGATCTGCGCAAATTCATCACGGGCCATACGGCCGGCAAAGGCGTGCGCATAGGCACCGGTATGCAATTCAATTGTTTTGACCCCTATGGAGAAAGCTGCGTCTATCTGCTTTTTGTCCGGTGCAATGAAAAGACTGACATCGATCCCTGCTAATGTCAGCGCTCGGGCGGCTTTTTTGATGTTTTTTAAATGACGCACCACATCAAGGCCGCCTTCGGTGGTAAGTTCCTGTCTGCGTTCCGGAACCAGGGTCGCCTGGTCCGGCTTGAGGGCAAGGGCGACCTTCACGATGCCTGGGTCGATGGACATCTCCAGGTTGAAACGGGTCTTTACACTTTTGCGCAAAAGCACGATATCACGATCTTGAATATGCCTCCTGTCCTCGCGCAGGTGGGCAACGATGCTGTCAGCTC
>Ga0265338_10008287_pt1 | contig 12647 bp, 10 predicted proteins | sample 42126metaG_FD_193579 | JGI IMG/M metagenome (GOLD analysis project Ga0265338, IMG submission 193579) | Rhizosphere microbial communities from Carex aquatilis grown in University of Washington, Seatle, WA, United States - 4-21-26 metaG | ecosystem: Host-associated > Plants > Roots > Rhizosphere... | reverse complement strand
ATTCAGGCGAACATGTACCCACGCCATCGCGACCGCATCGCGTTCATCCGCGTTTGTTCCGGCAAGTTCGACCGCGACATGACGGTGCATCATTCGCGCTCCGAGAAGAAGGTTCGACTGTCCAGCTCGCACAAACTTTTTGGCAACGAACGCGAGACCGTGGACGAGGCGTTCCCCGGCGATGTCATTGGCCTGGTTGGCCACGACAGCTTTGGCATTGGCGACACGCTCACGACCGATCCAAAAATTCTCTACAAGGAAATCCCGCGCTTCACACCGGAAGCCTTCAGCTACCTGCACAATCCGAACACGGGAAAATACAAACAATTCCGCCAGGGCCTCGAACAGCTTTTGCAGGAAGGCGTCATTCAGGCGTTGTATCTCCGCAATTCTTCGGTGAAGACGCCGCTGCTCGCCGCCGTGGGTCCGCTGCAATTTGAAGTCGTGCAGTTCCGCCTCGAAAGCGAATACGGTGCGGAATCGCGTCTCCAAGCCGCGCCGTGGAGCGTCGTCCGCTGGTTGCCGACCGACATCAAGGAAGAAGAACTCGACGCACTTTCGCTCCCGACCGGCGCGCGGCTGGCCTACGACATCGGCAAAAATCCCGTCATCCTTTTCCAAAACGAGTGGTCCGCAAATTATTTCAACGAGACGAACAAGAATACACCGCTCTCCGCGCTGCCCGTGCAGACCGTCCGGGAGTGAGATGTAATTGCAGATGATTCAAACCGGACGGCGGTTTGGTCAGCGGACGGTGGTTATGAATTGATATTTTCCGGAAGCGATCTCAAAAACCACGCTGCCATTTTCCTGACGGACGAATTTTACGCCGGGCGATTTTGCGGCGGCGACGCCACTCTCGCGAACGTCATCAACGGACTCAGCAGGAACAAAGACCGTGGCGGTGGTGTTGGGTGGAATGCTCAAATTGAGCACAAAAGTTTTCGCGTCGCGCTTCCATTCGGTCGTGATCGGGCCGTGGACGGAATTGAAGCTCGCCTTCGCCCAGGTCACGTCGCCGACAGGCTGCGGGGCGATGATGATTTTTTTGAAGCCCGCGCTGGCGGGATCATTTTGGATTCCCGCGAGATCGTGGTAAAACCATTCCTGAATCTGGCCGAGCATGAAATGGTTCTGCGACGAGTCGCGCCCGGCGTCCCACGCCTCGGTCAAGCTGGTCGCGCCCTTTTTCAACTGGTAGCCGTAGCCGGGCTTGTCCGACTGGTTGTTGATGTCAAAAATCACGTCGCTGCGCCCGCCGTCGGCCAATGCGCGAAGCAGGTAGCGGTAGCCGACGTCGCCGGCGGTCAGCGCGTTGCCTCGTTTTTGCACGTCGGCGACAATCGAGTCAAGAACACCGGCGCGGTTTGTTGGTTCGCAAATGCCCATGACGAGCGGGATGGAATTCGCCGTCTGCGAATCCGTCGCATAAAAATGATTTGTCGGGTCGTAAAATTTTTCGTTGAACGCGGCGCGGATGTTTTCCGCCAGATCGGAAAAATGTTTTGCGTCATCCATTTTGCCGAGCAGCGCGGCGGAGCGCGACATGATTTCCGCGTCCTGATAATAAAACGCCGTCGCCGTCAGCGCGATGGGCGTGAGCTGCGCGACGCCGGGATGCTTCGGGCCGATGTCAAACCAGTCGCCGAGGCCGTAATTGACGATGTTGCTGCTCGCGCGGCTGCCGAGAAAGGCAAGATAGTTGGTCATCGCCTCGTAGTGGAGGCGGAACAGATTCAGGTCGCCGTCGAATTCATATTGCTGCCACGGAATAAGGATGAATGCGCTGGCCCATTCTGGTGAATCACCAAAAATGCCGCGTTTGTCGCCGGTTTGTCCCCCGTCCCTGAAAATCGCGTATTCCGGCGCGGTCGTCGGCACGAGGTTGTTCGACAATTGCGAGTCGCCGATGTCGTTCAGCACTTTGGTGAAGAGTTGCGCGAGGTCGAATTCGTAGCGCAAGGCCGGGCCGTTCAAGTAGTCCTGCTCCAGCCAGCCGCGCTTTTCGCGCTGCGGACAGTCGGTCATCACGCTCATCATGTTGCTGCGCTGCGCCCAGCGGACGAGCTTGCGGATGCGGTTGAACAACGTGTTGGAACATTCAAACTCGCCGACGGGTTCGGAAGAAGATTGAACGACAATGCCCTCGATGGATTTCACGGCGGGCAATTTTGTTCCGCCCTTGGCCGGAAAGGATTTAACCTCGAAGTAACGGCAGCCGATGTAGAAGAATTTCGGCGACCACGTTTCCACGCCGCCGGTTGCTTTCGTGTAGTCGCACCAAATTGCGCTCCGTGGCCGCTCACCCATCGAACCCGTGCTTACCATGCCGTCGCCGAGTTCGGACGGGATGATGCGCACGCGGCTGCCCGCCGGGCCGGTGACGGAAATTCTGGGGATGTGCGCGGCGTTCTGGCCGAGGTCAAAAATCACGTCGCCGTTCGTGATTGTGCGCGACAAAACCGGCGGATGAATTTCAAATTCACGGATTGGCGGCGCGGCGCAGGAAAATCCGCGCAATTTGCCGCCCGGCCCGTTGACGACGATAGCGTGCGGCCAATTTGAATCGTTGAAGGCGATTTTATTCCAGCCGTTTTGCAGCAGCCGTGCGTCGAAATCTTCGCCGCTGTAAATGGACGACGAAGTAATCGGGCCGGGCGCGACGCGCCAGCTTTCATCCGTGCCGATTGTCTCGACCGAGCCGTCGGCATATTCCAGCCGGATTTGCGCGATGACCTTCTGCGGGCCGAACGAGTAAGGACTCCAGCCGGGCGGCTTGAACCGCGTCGTTGGCACGTTATACATCCCGTTGCCAAGTTCGATGCCGACGGCGTTTTTGCCATTGCGCAGCAAATCCGTGATGTCGCGTGTGTCGTATAGACAAGTTTTGTTGTATTTCGTCCAGCCGGACGAAAGAAAATCGTCGCCGGCCTTTTTCCCGTTGAGCGTGAGTTCGTATTGGCCGAGTCCGCAGATGTTCACGAGCGCGCGTTTCAGTGCGGGTTTCACGACAAATTCGTGGCGCAGGAGCAGCGACGGGATGTTCGTGTCCACCGCGCCGATCCACTTCGCGCGCCAGTCCGAATTTTGCAGGACGCCCATCGTCCATGTCGCGGTTTTGCTCCACGCAGAAATTTTTCCGTTCGCGTCCCATGCGCGCACTTTCCAGAAAACCTGTTGTGACGACAACAACGGTTTACCCGCGTAGGGGATTTGAATCGTATCGTCAGAAACCATCTTGCCGCTGTCCCACAAGTCACCGGCGTCCTTGTCCAGTGAAGCTTCGCTGGAAGTGACGAGGATTTGACAGGCCGTCTGCCGGTCGCCACGCTGCGACGATTGCAAAACCCAGCTCATGCGCGGCTGCGGCACATCCACGCCGGTCGGATTTTCCCCATGCTCACAGCCGAGGCTGGCAACTGTCATTCCCGCGCAAGAAAATGCTGCGGCGGTCAAACCCAAAGCGAGAAGCAGAAAAACTCGTATCATGGTGGAGGTGCGCGAGATTATCAGCCACACCGCATTTTTAGCAAATCGTTTGTTGGCATCATCCCAAAGTCCTTTCTCTTGTTCCCACCCGATTGTCTGGTATTGTTCCCGTTCTCGTGAAAACAATTTTACGGTCGGGCGCATCTTGATTTGACATGTCCACCATCATCTCCGCCTCTGAAATCACCGTTCGCTACGGCGACCGCGCCATCCTCGACGCCACCACGCTCGGCATCCAGGAAGGCGAACGCCTCGGTCTCGTCGGCCGCAACGGCGCGGGCAAGACGACGTTCCTACGCATTCTCGCCGGCCTGCAATCGCCTGACAGCGGTGAAGTGGCGCGGCAGCGCGATCTCGTCGCGAGTTATCTGCCGCAGGATTTCATGCTCGATGCGACGAAGTCCGTGGAGGAAAACATCCGCGACGGCGCGAAGCCGGTGCTGGATTTGATCGTGGAATTTGAATCGCTGCCGCACGACTCGAAGCGGCATGAATTTTTGGAGCATCGCATCCAGGCGCTCGAAGGCTGGACGCTCGACACGCGCATCGAGATCGCGATGGCACACTTGAATTGTCCCGCCGGCGACCGGCGCGTTGACACGCTTTCCGGCGGCGAGAAACGTCGTGTCGCCATGTGCCGCGCGATGGTTTCGCTGCCCGATTTTCTGATTCTCGACGAGCCGACGAACCATCTCGACCCGGAATCCATCGAATGGGTCGCGGAATTTCTCGAGGAATTTCACGGCACATTTCTCGTCGTCACGCATGACCGCTATTTTCTCGACCGTGTCGTCAAGCGCATGATCGAATTGTCCGACGGAAAATTCTTCTCGCACGACGGCAATTACACCGAATACCTGCTCGCCAAGGCCGAACGCCAGTCCGCCGACGCGACCGTCGAGCACAAGCGCCAGATGTTTCTGAAAAAAGAACTCGCGTGGGTGCGCCAAGGCCCGCGCGCGCAGCGCAGCAAACAGAAAGACCGATTCGAGCGTTACTACGACGAAGCCGCGAAGTCCGGCCCGGTGATCGAGGAAGACGTGGAGCTTTGCATTCCGCCGCCGCCGCAACTCGGCAATCGCACCGTGGAATTGAGCAATCTCGGCATGAGCATCGGTGGCAAAAAATTGTTCAGCGGCTTCAGTTACACGTTCGAGAATGGCCAGCGCATCGGCGTCTGTGGGCGCAACGGTCTCGGCAAAACTACGCTGCTCAAGGCCATCATCGGCCAGTTGCCGCCGACCGAAGGCACGGTGAAAACCGGCCAGCTCACGAAATTCAATTACGTGGATCAAGGGCGCCTGCAATTGAACGAAGAGCGCACCGTGATGGATGAAGTCGCCGACGGCACGGAATTCGTGCAATGGGGCGACGCGAAACTTTCCGTGCGTTCGTATCTCAAACGATTTCTTTTTTCCGACGACCGCATCCTGACGCTCGTGAAAAAATTGAGCGGCGGCGAACGCAGCCGATTATTGCTCGCGCGTATTTTAAAAAGTGGCGGCAATTTTTTAATTTTGGACGAACCGACGAACGATCTGGATTTGCCGACGTTGCGCGTGCTGGAAGAGGCGTTGATCGCCTTTCCCGGCATGGTGCTGGTCGTGAGCCATGACCGCTATTTTCTAAACCGCGTCTGCACGGACATCCTGGCATTTGAAGGCGACGGCAAGATTCATCACAGCGTCGGCGATTACGATTATTATCTGGAGAAGAAAAAAAAAAGCGGAGGCTGCGGCGGCCCGGCAGAGTGCCGCCATTCTTGCCACGAACAAATCCGAGAAATCAGCGGCACTCTCCCGAGATGTCGCTACGAAAACAAACAAGCCGCGCAAACTTTCGTTCAAGGAACAACGCGAACTGGAAGGCATCGAAGCGCAAATTCACGGTGTCGAAGCCGAAGTCGCGCGCATCGAAGGCTTGTTTGCCGACCCGGAATTTTTCCGCAAGCACGCGGCGAAGGTGAATCAGCTCACCGATGAACTTGAAGCCGCGAAGAAAAATGTCACAAAGCTTTATTCGCGTTGGGAGGAGCTGGAGGCGATCCGGGCGGCTTCGACGGATGCAACGGCTGGTTGATGCGATGCGCCTTGAGTTCGGCGTAGATGGATTTGGCGAGTTCGGACTTCGCGAAGCCGACGGCCTTGGCACCCTTGATTTTGAACAGCCGCTCAAAATCCGCCGCCGTGAAATGCTGCACCACCGGATAATGTTTGAAGTCCGCCAGCACTTCTTCGCGGTGGTTGGGGATGATGTCCGTGGTGATCAAAACAAAATGCAGACGGCTTTTGCTCCGGCGCAACGCTTCGCGCCCGATCAACAGCAGCTTGGATTGCACCGCCAGCGAAAACAATTGTTCGACCAGCGGGGTTGGCGCTTCACCGCTCATCACGCCACCTTCACTTTGACCTTGTTGCCCTTGATCTCCGCGCGGTTCAGCTTGGCGATGATGCCGTTGGCGTGCTCGCTGTCCACGTCCACGAACGAATGCCGCTCGCGCACGTCCACGGTGCCGACGACCTTGCCGGGCAGGCCGGTGATGCCGGCGACGGTGTTCACAAAATCAATCGGCACGACGCCTTGCGCCTCGCCGACGCTGACCCAAAGACGCGTCTGGTTGGCGGGCGTCGCGCGGCTATGTTTCGGTTTTGGCGCGGCGACGGGCGCGGACTTCGGCTTGACGAACAATTTTGACGCCGGCTTCGCTTCGGGAGTTTTGACCGAAGCCAGAATTTCCGCATCGGAAAAAATTTTTACAGCTTCCGCTTTCACTTCAACCGGCGGTTTGGCAGTTGGCGGCGGAATAATTTTCTTTACCGGCGCGGCAGGCGCAGTTTTCCACGGCGTCGTTTTGGATTTTAACGGCGCGGCGAATTTTGCTTCGGTGCGTGGCGGACGGTCTTCAAACCTGCGCGGGCGCTCGTCGCGGCGGCTGTCAAAATTTGGCCGGCGGTCGTCGCGCTCGCGGAACGGCGGTCGTTCCTCACGTTCCGGGCGTTCGTATTCCTCGGTCTTCGCCGGCTTGGCGGCAGCGCCTTCGCCGTGTTGCAGCAAGTGAATCAAGGCCGAGGCGACATCGGTCGAGGCGAAGCCTTCTTCCAGCAGGCGTTCGATGAGCCGGTCATGTTTTTGATATTCGCCGCTGGTGAGCAGCGCGCGAAGTTTTTCCAGAAACACGTTGGCGCGCGCTTCGTGGACTTCATCGGCGGTGGGAGTTTTTCCGCGCTGAATCCTCATGTTCGTGAAACGCTCGATGTTGCGGATTTGGAACAGTTCGCGACCGGACACAAATGAAATCGCGCGTCCGCTGCGCCCGGCACGTCCGGTGCGCCCGATGCGATGCACATAATCCTCCGCGTCGTAAGGCAAATCGTAATTGAACACGACCTGCACGTCGTCCACGTCAATGCCGCGCGCCGCGATGTCCGTGGCCACGAGAAATTCCAGGCCGGACTTGCGGAACTTGCCCATCACGCGGTCGCGTTGCGCCTGCGTCATGTCGCCGTGCAGGCGGTCGGCCATGTAGCCTTGCGCTTCGAGATGATCCACAAGATCGTCCACCATGCGCTTGGTGTTGCAAAAAATGATGCCCAGCTTGAGGTCGTGGATGTCAATCAGTCGCGTTAGCAGTTCGATTTTGTAGCGGCGATCCACTTCGTAATAAACCTGCTCAACGGTCGAAACAGTCATCGCCTTTTGCTCGACCCTGACGTTCTGCGGGTCGCGTGAATATTTTTCGATCAGGTCGCGGATGGGCCGCGGCATCGTGGCGGAAAAGAAAACCGTCTGCCGTTCCTTGGGTGCGTCTTTCAAAATTGTTTCGATGTCGTCGCGGAAACCCATGTTCAGCATCACGTCGGCCTCATCGAGGATGACCATCTTGATCTTGTCGAGCCGGATGGTGCCGCGCCTCATGTGATCCATCACGCGGCCCGGCGTGCCAATGACGATTTGCGCGCCTTGCCGCAGGCCGAGAAACTGCCGCTCGTAAGATTGCCCGCCGTAAATGGGCAGCGACGAGACGCCGCGCTTGAAAAATGAGAGCTTGTGGATTTCCTCGGCCACCTGCACGGCCAATTCGCGTGTCGGGCAAAGAACTAAAACTTGAACCGTTTTCAAATTCGGATCGGTCTTTTCAATGGCGGGAATGGCGAACGCCGCCGTCTTGCCGGAACCGGTCTGCGACTGGCCGACGACATCGCGTCCGCTCATCAGCACGGGAATGGCTTCGGCCTGGATGGGCGCGGCCTTTTCAAAGCCCAGTTTATCAATGGCCTTGAGGATTTCGGCGGACAGGCCAAGATCGGAAAAAAGTTTTGGTGTCATTCGATGTCTCGCGACGATTCCAGACTAGCGGAGTTTGGAATGAAATGAGAGCTATTTCTGCGGTGCAAGACCGGCGGAATTCATCGCCTCCATTTTTTTGCTTGACATACATATAAAGTCTATGTATCGTGTCCCTATGATTCGCAAAGAACTCGTCGCCGCCTCGGCTGAACCGCTGATTTTGTCGCTGCTCGCAAAGGGCGAGAGCTACGGTTACGCCATTATTCAGGAAGTCAAAGAACGTTCCGGCGGCAAAATGAATTGGACGGACGGGATGCTTTACCCGGTTTTGCACCGAATGGAACATCGCGGCTTGATCAAATCGCGCTGGGCGGAAAGTGAGACCGGGCGGAAGCGGAAATATTATTCGCTAAAAAAGGACGGCAAGCGTGCGATGGACAAACATCACGAACATTGGACGCTGGTTCACGGTGTTCTGTCAGGTTTGCGAAAGGAGCAATATGTTTGACCTCGAACAATCCATTGCCGAGTGGCGACAGCAAATGCTCGCCGCCGGAATCAAAACGCCCGTGCCGCTGGAGGAGTTGGAAATTCACTTGCGCGAAGAAATCGAGCGGCAGATGCAATCGGGAGCAAGCGTGAAAAGGGCATTTGAATCCGCCGCCCGGAAAATCGGCGGAGTTTATGTGCTTAAAACGGAGTTCGCAAAAGTCGGCGGAGTGGAAAAATCTGCCAAACGGGAACGGTGGCTTGCTGTTTTTATTTCATTGTGCGCGGTCATTCCGCTGGGCCTATACGGACTTTTGAAAAATGACATGAGCCTGCCTTGGCGGCTGTTGGGATTCGCTGACGTAACTGTCATCGTCCTGACTGTTCTTGGCTGCCGATACATCAACAAACTATTTCCGGTTATTCCAGATAAGCGAGTCCGAACAGCTATTGGACTTTCATTTGGACTTTTCGGTATGGTCGGCATGATTATATTTATGAAATTTATTCTGCCAAATTTTGAATTCACCGAAGGACAGTTGATGGTTGTCGTTCTCTGGGCGCTGACTTTGATGGCAGCTTCCGGCGTTGTATTGGCGGGACTGGAAGAAGCTGCCCGTAGACAAACCATCGCGTCCGATTCATGAAAGGAACAATATGTTTGACCTTGAAAAATCAATTGCGGAATGGCGGAAACAAATGCTCGCCGCCGGAATCAAAGCGCCCGTGCCGCTCGAGGAACTGGAAATTCATTTGCGGGAAGAAATCAGCCGGCAAATCAAATCAGGATTGAGCGAGCAAAAAGCTTTTGAAATTTCCGTTCAACGAATCGGGCAGGCCCAGGCACTGAAATTTGAATTTGAAAAAGCCGGCATCTCCCTGGAAGCGCGGTTTGTAAAACTGGCTGGCATGGCTTGCGGCATTGTGGCAGCCCTGTTTTCACTGTGGATTCTGCTGGTGCTGTTGACCGTTCCCGAACCCAATTTGACCGAGCGCGTGCTGGGATTGATTGCGATCGCAATAATGATCTTAAGCTGGCGATACCACCACCGGTTTCTTCCGGTAATCCATCGCCAGCAGATTCGAACGGTGATCGGAGGGCTGTGTTGTCTTGCCAGCATCGGCGGAATGATGCTGTTCATTAAAGCCATCGTGCCGCATTTCCTGAACCTGCCGGCTGGAACTGACCTTCCCGTGGGTCAGATGCTGGTTTCGTTTGTCTGGGCATGGGCGGGCATGGCCATCCTCGGCGGCGTTGGTTATGGACTGACCGAAGCCGCACCTAAAAGCAACGGGCAATATGTTTGACCTCGAACAATCAATCATGGACTGGCGGCGGCAGATGCTCGCCGCCGGGATCAAAACGCCCGTGCCGTTGGAGGAATTGGAAATTCATCTCCGTGACGAGATTGAGCAACGGATGAAATTTGGATTGGAGCAACAAAAAGCTTTTGAAAATTCTATTCAGCAAATCGGACAGCCCGGAATGCTGAAAAATGAATTCACAAAAGTCGGCGGCACAATTCAGGAACGACTAAAGCATTTTCTACTCACTTTATCCGGTATCCATAACCCTCAACTCGCCACAAATATGAACACATCGAATTCGAACATCGAACCCCGCTGGACAACTTATGCCAAAGCGGGAACTTTCCTTTTCCCTGCCGCGTTTCTGTGGCTTTTTACCGTTGTATTTGTGTTGCCAAAGGCGAATGAGATTTGTCAGGCGGCGGGCGCAACTATTTTTGATTTCGAACACGGTCCTGTTGTGTTCAAAGCTTCGGCAATGGTTGGCCAAACTATGATTTTTCTGACAAATCACTGTGTTTTAATCGGTGGCACAATCCTCTTGGCGTTCGCCTTATTGGAGCGGTATTTCACTCAATGGCCATCCTATCGCCGGGCGGCAATTGGCATCGGTGTTTTTCTTTTGAACACCATCGTGCTCCTTTCAATGGTCATGATAATAATTTCAATTCTCATTGCAGCACCGGCTTTGTTGCATCAGGTCAAATGAATCTGGAAAACAAAATTATGGATTGGCGGCGGCAAATGCTCGCCGCTGGAATCAAAACGCCCGTGCCGCTGGACGAATTGGAAATCCATCTGCGCGAGGAAATCGAGCGGCAGATGAAATCAGGATTGGACGAACAAAAGGCTTTTGAGATTTCCATCCAACGAATCGGCCAACCTAAAGCGCTCCACGGTGAATTCAAAAAAAGTGAAAAGACATCTATGAAACGAAAATTAACAGTCCTCGTTGGAATTTTCATCCTGCTGATGGGCACGGCCATGATCCTTCCGGCACTCGGCAAACACAAGCAACGCAATCAAGTCGCCATGTCCACTGGCGCAACTTTTTTTAACACCAAATGGGCCGGCGACGAAATATACGGGCTTGAACTGGGGACTGCATTTGCCGTTTGCGGCGCAGGCACAACGCTCTACGGCTTTAAAAAGCGCAAAGCCTAGCCGCGCGCCGCCAGAAATCTTTTTAATTCCGCCGCCGCTTTGCCGCCGAAGCCGGACACTTCAGAAATTTGCTCCACACTCGCCAATTGCAATCGCCGGACGGAACCGAATTTTTTTAGCAGCGCCTGTTTGCGCCGCTCGCCGATGCCGGGAAATTCGTCCAGCACACTCTCGGAAATTCGCTTGAGCCGCAACTGCGCGTTGTAGGAATTCGCCACGCGATGCGATTCGTCGCGGATGCGCTGCAACAATTTCACCGCCGGATGATCAAGGCCAAGCCGCAGCGGTTCGCTCCGGCCCGGAAAATAAATTTCCTCAAATTCCTTCGCCAGCCCGATGACGGGAATTTTTTCAAGGCCGAGTTTTTTTAATTCAGCAACCGCCATGCTTAATTGTCCTTTCCCGCCGTCAATTAAAATCAAGTCCGGTAAATTGGCGGTCGCTGGAGAACCTTTTGTTGAAATTCCGCGCCGCACTTTCCGGCTCGTTTCGTTCACGAGCGTTTGTAATTCCTGCGGGACCGCGTGGCCATCGTCATCATTTTTCGTTTTTTGCGTTGGCGCGACGCTTTCGTTCAGCAGCCGTGAGTATCTACGCCGCACGACTTCCGCCATGCTGGCAAAATCGTCCTGGCCTTCGACCGTTTTGATTTTGAAGCGCCGGTAATTCGCGCGGTCAGGCCGGCCGTTTTTGAAACTAACAAGCGACGCGACGGCGAACGTGCCGCTGATGTTTGAAATGTCGAAGCCTTCAATCCGCAATGGCGGCGCTGGCAAATTCAAAACTTCGGCGAGTTCGACCAAATCATTTTGCGGCTGGATGTTTCCCGGCAACGAATACGGAATGCGCGCAAATTTTTCCGTCTTTTTCCAGGTGTCTTTGAGGTCGCGAACCAAATCGCGTAGGCTCGCGGCTTTTTCAAAATCCTGCGCTGCCGCCGCTTTTTTCATTTCGCTTTCGAGCTGCTCCTGCATTTCGCGGCACTGGCCTTCGAGAAAATTGCACGCGGCAAGAACCTGTTCGAGATATTGCTCGCGTGAAACATTTCCGACGCACGGCGCGGTGCAATATTTCAAATGCGCGTAAAGGCAATGCTTGTAATCCGCCTCGCCCGGCGTGAACACGCGGCAGCCGCGCAGATTAAATTGCCGCTGCGCGAGCGTGACGACGTTGCGCGCCGCCGTCGCATTGACGAACGGGCCGAAGTAGCGCGCGCCATCGTCTTTTTTGAAACGCGCGAAGGTGAAATTTGGGATCGGGTCGTTCAGATTCACTTTCAGCATCAGAAATCTTTTGTCGTCGCGAAAGCTGATGTTGTAGCGCGGCTTGAATTCCTTGATGAGTTTGCTTTCGAGCAGGAGCGCCTCGGGTTCGCTGCGGACGACGTGGAAATCGAAATCGTGGATCGCTTCGACGAGCGCGTTGAATTTCAAGTCCCAGCCCATGCGCCGGCTGGATTGAAAATACTGGCTGACGCGCTTGCGCAGGTTGAGCGCCTTGCCGACGTAAATAACCGTGCCGAACCGGTCGCGCATCAAATAGATGCCCGGCTTGTGCGGCAACGCGCTGATTTTTTTGCGGATGGAATCGCTGACTGGCACGCGGAGAATTTCCACGTAAAGGCGCGGAGAGGCAAAGGAAATTTATTCAGCCACAGATGCGCACAGATGAAACACAAATTCCCAGAATGTGAAAATATGGCTACAAATCATTCTGACTTCTGACTTCCGACTTCGCACTTTTCGTCATGTGCCGGTGGACGAAGAAATAATACATTACGCCGAACACCAGCGCCGCGCCGCCCAGCCAAATGGCCACATGACGCAACTGTCCTTGCATGAGCTGTTCATCCTGACCCGCCTTCACGCCGACATAGCAAAGCACCTAACACCAGATCACCGCGCCCAGCA
>Ga0265338_10008286_pt1 | contig 12648 bp, 10 predicted proteins | sample 42126metaG_FD_193579 | JGI IMG/M metagenome (GOLD analysis project Ga0265338, IMG submission 193579) | Rhizosphere microbial communities from Carex aquatilis grown in University of Washington, Seatle, WA, United States - 4-21-26 metaG | ecosystem: Host-associated > Plants > Roots > Rhizosphere... | reverse complement strand
TGGTGTAGGGCCGGCCGTAGGTGATGGTGACGCGGCTACCGTCAATGACCGCGCTGATGGTTTCGTGCGGACTGGTGCGCTGGCGTTGAGCCATGACCGGTAGCGCGCTCATCATGGCGATGGTGGTGACAATGAGGGAGGATATGATTTTTTTCATGTTATTTATGACAGTTGCGGGTGGTTGATGTTGAATTTTTGTTGGGGGCGAAATCTCATGGTTGCAGGCTCGAAATCAAATCCTGGTTCATCTTCACAAAGGAACTGCCGACGCCTTCGGCCTTGATTGCCAGTTCGCTGGATTGTTTGGCGGCGGTGATGGCGCCAGCCTTGTCGCCCTGCTTGGCGAGAATCTGCGCCTTGAGATGCAGCAACTCGTAGGCAATCCTGGGATTGTCCGCCAGCCCGGCATTGACCCAGTCGAGGGCTTTCTTCAGGTCGAGGTCGTGGTTGTAATAAAACGTGGCGGCCTGAAAATAAAAACTGTCGGATTTCTTGCCCGACGCTGCCACAGCCGCCTCGATTTGCGGGACGAGCTTGCCGGCGACATCCACTTCCATGCGGATTTGGACCACCGTTTTTTCCCAGACCAGTTCGAGCAGGGCTGATTCATCGCGGATGCGGTTGAATTCGATGACGAAGGTCTCGACGCTTGTGTCCGGCAGCGTGGCGGGCGTCACCTTGAATCGCACGAGGTCGTCCTTCTCGTTGTATTGGAACGCCCCGAATTGCGCCGCGTTCGTGCTGATGATGATCGTCCACTCGTTCTCGCCGGGGATGGTGAAGAGCGCATAGGTGCCGGCGGGAATTTCATGGCCCTCCAGTTTCACCGATGTGCTGAAGGTGATCTTGGTGGCCTGATTCGCGCCGGTGCGCCACACCTGGCCATAGGGAACGATGCCGCCAAAAATGGTCCGGCCCTTCACACTGGGCCGGGAATAAACGATTTCAATGTCCGTCAACCCGACACGTTGCTTCAGCGTGCAGGCGGGACTGGCGGCGGGGAAATTGATATTGGACGTTTGCGCCTGCAAACACGAGGCCATGGCCAAGCCTGAAATGACCATGACGAGCGGGCGAAGCATCTTGGGATTCATCGAACCATGAATCTAGAAAAGTCGGACTGAAAGGAAAGAGAAAAATAGGTAATGCTCCACTGCTACGGCAGGGTGCCGCTGCCTTGTCCGGCTATTGCGCCGGGTCTGACGGCGCGGCCGGTTTGGGTCGATGCAGCACCATCACGTTGCCCACACGCATGACGAGGTGGCTTGAGGTCTTTTCCGCCAATTGCGGTGCAAGCTCCTTTTTCTGCTCTTTGAACTCCGCGAATTTGATCTTCACGAGCTCATGTTGCGACAGCGCCTCGTCCACCGAACGGACGAAACCGTCGCTTAACCCCGCCTTGCCGACCTTCAACATCGGCTCCAGAAGCTGGGCGGCGGCCTTGAACCGGCGGATTTGCGGATTGCTCAATGGCTCGATCATCGAACGCACAATTTAAACAGGTTCCGCCGGAAACGCCAAACCCAACCACTCACGAAATGTGGAACATAAACTGCAACGACTGTTGGCCGAATGATTTTTAACTTTTCAAAGCCGCGTCGCGCTCGATAATCCGGTCATGCAGCCCAAGCAAATCGCTTCTTCCATTTTCTTTGTGTTATTGGCCGCCATTGCCGTTCTTGCCGCGCCGGGCGCATCCGGCGCACTGACACCGACCCATTTACGGTGCGAGTATCGCGTCAATCCCGATGGCATCGGCGAGCCAGCTCCGCGGCTCGGCTGGGAATTGGAAGCGACGGCTGACGCACGCGGCGTCCGCCAGACCGCGTATCGGATTCTCGTCGCCTCGTCCCCGGAACTGCTCGCGGGCGGCCATGGCGATTTGTGGGACACCGGCAAGTTCGCCTCCGATGCGACGCAGCAGATTGTCTATGGCGGGAAGCCGCTCAATTCGCGACGGCAATGCTGGTGGCAGGTTAGTGTGTGGGACGAGGCCGGCCGCGAATCGGACTGGAGCGCTCCGGCCCGCTGGAGCATGGGACTGCTGCAACCGTCCGACTGGGAGGCGCAGTGGATCGGATTCGATACCTCCGTGCCGACCAACGGAACGGAACTCAACGATGAGGCGCGTGCCCGCCTCCAAAAGCAGCGCTGGGCCTACGTCCCGCTGGACGTCTCGAAAACAACTCCGCTCGCGGCGTATGTCCGCGGCGCGCTGACGCTGTCGCAGGAGAAAAAGCTGGTTCGCGCCGCTCTGGTGCTGACTCCGGATCAAGTTTGCGCGGTCACGGTCAATGGCAAGTCCGTCGGCGAAATCACCCGCTGGGAGCAAATGCGACCGGCTGATGTCACGGCGGCGCTCGGTCCGGGTGAGAATGTGATTGGCCTCGCCATCACACAATACGATGGTTATCGGCCAGCGGCGTTGGGCGAGGTTGAATTACAGTTCGCCGACGGCAGCGCACAGGTCGTGCCGATTGACGCGGCGTGGAAATTTGCGACGAACGCGCCGACCGGCTGGAACCTGCCGGGATTTGCTGATGGTGACTGGCAACCGTTGCTGGTGGACCCGCAGCGGCGCAATCCGTGGGACGGTCCGCCGCAGACGTTCACGGATTATCTTTCACCCCCGCCGCTGCTGCGGAAGACGTTCACGGTCTTCAAGCCGGTTCGCCGCGCCACGATTTACAGCACCGCCCTCGGCGCTTATGAACTGCAATTAAACGGCTCACGGATCGGCTCTGACTATCTCACACCGGGGTGGACAGAATTCCGGTCTCGCGTGCAATACCAGACCTACGACGTGACGGCGCAGGTGCGCGAAGGGGCCAATGCGCTCGGCGCGATTCTCGGCGACGGCTGGTATGCCAGCGTCCTGTCCTACACCGGCCAGCGTTATTTCTACGGCGGTTACCCGCGCCTGCTCGCGCAACTGGAGATTGAATATGCCGATGGCACGCGCGAGACAATTGCGAGCGACGGCTCGTGGCGCACAGCGACTGGCCCGATCCGTTCCGCCGATCTGATGATGGGCTGCACCTACGATGCGCGGCTGCGGCAGGACGACTGGGCGCAACCGGGGTTCGACGCCTCCGCGTGGCAACCGGTCGCCACCGGGTTACGAGCGCTCGATTCGCAGAAGCCGCTGGCGGCATTCACCATTGAGGCGGCCAATGCCGACGCGGCGCGCATCACCGACGAATTGCCCGCGCGCACCGTTACCGAGTCGCGTCCTGGCGCGTGGACCTTTGACCTTGGCCAAAACATCACCGGCTGGGCGCGGCTGAAAGTGCGCGGCCATGCTGGCCAAAAAATCATGGTGCGCCATGGCGAGGTGCTGAACCCCAACGGCACGCTCTACACTTCCAACTTGCGCGGGGCGAATGCGACCGACGTTTATTATTTGCGTGGCGATGGCGTGGAGACGCTTGAGCCGTTCTTTACCTTCCACGGGTTCCGCTATGTGGAAGTGACCGGTCTTGACGCGAAGCCCGGACTTGATGCCGTCACCGGTATCGCCGTCGGCTCACCGATGGAGCGCACGGGCGAGTTCGAGTGTTCGAGTCCGCTCGTGAACCAGCTCGTCCATAACATCGCGTGGAGCCAGCGCGACAATTTTCTCGAAGTGCCCACGGATTGCCCGCAACGCGACGAGCGCGCGGGCTGGACCGGTGACGCGCAATTCTTCATCGGCACGGCGGCCTACAACGCCAATGTCGCCGCCTTCTTCACGCGCTGGCTGACGACCCTCGCACAGGATTCGCAACTGCCTTCCGGTGCGATGGCTAATGTCGCGCCGAAGTTCGGTTCACCCTGGGCCTCGGCCGGATGGGGCGGTGACGCGGCGATCCGATGCGTCTATACGATTTATCACGTCTATGGCGACACGCGGATCGTGGAGCGCAATTACGATGCGCTGGCCCGCTATCTCGCATGGCTGGGCGGCGGTCGGAAGGGAGGCGGAATTAGTCTGCGTCCGCTTGGCGACCATCTCAATCTCGGTGGCGGCGCTGACCCGGAGGTGATCCAGCGCGCCTATTTTGTCCACCTCTCGGCACTTATGGCGGAAATGGCGGCGGCCATCGGCCGCACGAACGATGCGGCGCGTTACCAGGCACAGAGCGAGGAGGCGAAGGCGGCTTTTCAACGTGACTTCATTTTGCACGACGGATCCATCACGAACAGTGGCCAGACCGGCTATGCACTCGCATTCACAATAGATTTGGTTCCGGCGGACATGAAGGCGAAGGTCGCGGAGAAGTTCGTCGGGGAATTGCAAAGAAGCGACTGGCATCTCGCGACCGGTTTCATCGGCACACCGCGGCTCCTGCCGGGATTGCACCTCGCCGGACGCGACGACGTCGCATATCGGGTGCTCTTGCAGGAAACCTACCCGTCGTGGCTGTTCCCAGTGAAAAGCGGCGCGACGACAGTTTGGGAGCGCTGGGATGGCTGGACACCCGACAAAGATTTTCAAACGATTTCGATGAACTCGTTCAATCATTACTCCTTCGGCGCGGTAGGCGAATATCTCTACCGGCAGGTCGCGGGCATTGACACCGATGGCCCCGGTTACCGCAGGATAATCATCCGTCCGGCCATCGCCGCGGGCCTGACGAACACGCAGGCCTCCTACGAATCACCCGCCGGGCACATCGAGAGTGCGTGGCGGGTTGACGGCAAACATCTCATTCTCAACGTGACCATTCCGCCAAACACCGCGGCGACAATCTATGTGCCTGCGAGCGGAGCCGATCAAGTCACCGAGTGTGGCACACCTGCGTCAAGCGCGCGTGGAGTTTCGTTGTTACGCTCGGAAGACGGCGCGGCTGTATTCCATGTCGGTTCGGGTAGATATCAGTTCGAGTCGAAGCTCCCGTGAATAGGAGATGAGCCGGAAAGAGGCGCTAACCCGCGGCGAAAAAATCTTTGCGTAATCCAACAAAAAGGCAAACAATGGTCCAACAGCATTCCACATGAAAACTCCATCCTCCCGTCGTGATTTTTTGCGGGCGTCCGCGCTTGCTGTCGGTGCCGGCATGAGCGCGCCATTGTGGCTGTCCCGCGCGCTGGCAGCCACCATGATTTTTTTTGCGACATCTCTTGCCGCGCTTCGAGCAAGCGGCGTCGAAACCAACTCTTTCACATTCGACAAGTCCGTTTCCACCCATGAATGGACGTTGAACGAGATCAATCCCAACCTGCCTTCCGACTGGACGGGTTATAATTTCCTCGTCATCGAATTTCGTGCGACCTCCAATCAACGCTTCGAACTCGGTTTGACGATGTCGCCGAAATCCGTTTCCAAGCGCATCCATCCCTTTCCCGGCGTCTGGGTGCGCGCCTCCATTCCGCTCCGCTTCTACCGGCAGGGACTCGGCAACGGTTCCGACCTGGCCGCGACAGTGAACCAACCGCGCAATTCGTATTGGATCAACATCGAGGCCGGCGGATTCGGCCCCGCCACCAACGTAGAAGGCATGACCGTGACGATGCGTTATCCCGTCGGTTCGCCAACACTGGAAATCCGTTCGGTCACGCTCGCCACGAACGATCCCGGTGACGATGTGCTGGAAGGCAAGCCGCTGATTGATGAGTTCGGCCAATATGTCCACGCCGACTGGCCCGGCAAGGCGCAAACAGAAGATGACTTGAAAAAATCCTGGACCGCCGAAGCCGACGCGCTCAAACAGGATGCCGCTTTTCCGGACCGCGATGCCTACGGCGGTTTCGCCTCCACGAAGGCAAAGGCCACGGGATATTTCCGCGTCGAACAGATTGACGGGCGCTGGTGGTTTGTCGATCCCGACGGCCGCTTGTTTTATTCGACCGGCGTCAACGGCATCGGCGTCGGCGCCGGCACACGCGTCACGGGGCGTGAGGATTATTTCGCCACCATTCCGAAGCCGTTGCCCGGCTACACCAACGCCTTCGGCGGCGGACGCGGCGGGGGCAGGCAGGCGAATTTTTACGGCGCGAACATCCAACGCCGTTACGGCGACAACTGGCGCACCAACTGGGCGCAACTCACCGCGGAACGAATGGACGCCTGGGGACTCAACACGTCCTATGGCACCGGCCTGAGCGAAGTGCTCGACAAGACCCCGCTCAATAAACCTTATGTGATTTCGCTGCGCGGATTTCAGACCGGCAATTTGATCATGGGTTTGCCGGATGTTTATGCGACCAATTTTCAGGAGCAAGTCGAAGCCGTGGCGGTGCGCCAGCTCACGCCACACAAGGACGATCCTTACCTGCTTGGCTATTTCATCGGCAACGAACCGCCGTGGCCGGGCCGCGAAAGCCAGTTCGTTGATTTGGTTCTTCAAGGCGAGCCTTCGGAAATGCAAAATCATTTTAAGGCCGCGCTGGCGAAGGGCGACATACCCCAAATCCGCCGCCAGCTCGTGGTGGATGCATTTGCGCGCTACCTTGATGTCATCAATGCCGCCGTCAAGAGGGCCGATCCGAATCATCTCAACCTCGGCATCCGCTTTGGCGGCACGCCGCCCGATTACGTCATCGCGCTGACGAAGGGCTTTGATGTTTACAGTCTCAACAAATACCGCTGGGAACCGCCGTCCGACTACCTTGCGAAGATTTATTCGCTCGTCCACAAGCCGATGCTCATCGGCGAATTTCACATCGGCGTGCCGGGCCGCGGCATGGCGCCCGGTCTCGTGCAGGCGATGAACCAGGAGGAACGCGGTGTCGCGTATCAATATTACGTCGAGCACGCCGCCGCGCATCCAGAAGTCATCGGCACTCACTGGTTTCAATGGATTGACGAGCCGGCGCTCGGCCGCAACGACGGCGAGAATTACAACATCGGATGGGTGGATGTTACCGACCGGCCTTACGACGAACTCGTCGCCGCCGCCAAGGTCACGCATGCGCGCCTGCTCGACATCCATTCGGGAAAAATTCCGCCCACCACCCGCATGGCGAAGACATCCGAAGTTGGCACGCCCGCGGAAGCCACACAACTCGGCATCCCGGCCATTCAATAGCACTGCGAAAGAATTCTTTTCGCCATCACCCAAAACCGCGTTTTGGCGTCTTAATATTGCCGGTCTTTCTGACGCTTTTTGAATGAATCTGCTGTGCGCAGTCCGGCATTGACACATTTCCTCCATTGATGAGCGGCGGCGTCGAAACCTGCGCGCCAGCCGGAAAATTAATTTTGGGCAGGAAGCCGGCTTGTTCCCAAAGACGGACGTTCACCGTTTTCGTATTCTTTTTCCGCGCCATGATTTTTTGTGGTTATTGAACCCGCTTCAAAGATGGGAAGCTTCAAGTGGAAAGATGTTCCCCAAATTGTCGCGTCGGGACGGTTCGACATCGTGGAACAGGAAATCAGGAACAGCATCGCACCGGCCGGGATGCCTGCGGTCATGCCAGTGCAAAAGTTCGTTTCGATTTCATTGGGTTCGCGCGACAGGCGGGTTCGTCACGGCGGCGGCCTTGACCATTTCCGCCACAATCTGGTCCGACAAATCGCCGGAGGTCGGGAAAATCGTCTGTAGATGGCCGGCGGCATCAATGATGAGCGTGCGGAAATCATGATTGAACGTGTAGCCGTCGCGCTCATAATTCATGCCGCATGCGCGGGCCAGTTCGGCGATTTTGTCGGGCGGCCCGGTCAGAAAACTCCAGCGGTCCGGATCGTAGTGATAGTTTTCGCCGTAAGCCTTCAGCATCGCCGGCGTGTCGAATTCCGGGTCGAAGGAGATGGAAATAAAATGCCAGCGGGCGGGGGCATTGGTCGTGGACGCGAGCTTTTGCGAGGCCTTCTGGAAATTTTTCGACAGTCGCGGGCAATATTCCGGCAGCGGACAGCGCGTGTAAAAAAACGTGATGGCCAGCGCCTGTCCGCGAAAATCGCTCAGACTCACCGCCTGACCGAGTTCGTTGGTGAATTTGTAATACACCAGAGGGTGTCCGGGCAGCGCGCTCACGGGAACGGCCGGTTCGTAATCAGCCGCTTTTTTGGCCGGCAGCGAAGACGCTCCGGTTTTCGCGATTTGACCCACCCAGCTTTCGGTTTCGGTCACGTGCAATTGGAACGAAATCTCATCGCCGGCCTGCAAACCCGCCAGGTCCTTCGCATATTTCACCTTGAATGGCATGGTCATGGCTCCCATGTAGTTTGAAATGGATTCGTGCTGGATGACGATGATGTGGTCGGCGGCCTTGATTTCCAGTGCCACCCCCTTCGCCTCGAACGTCCGCGCACCGACTTCATTCTGGTTTTGCGGCAATGAAATTCCCTCCGATTTCGCGTTGATCGAAACCAGCAAGCCGAGCAGCACCGCATGGATGGCCAAAAGCCAGGGCCGCATATTCACAAATTCTGAATGATCACGGATTGGGCATCCGCCCGACACGATAAAAGTTCGGGCTGTTCGTCGCGTGAATATCCAAAAACACCACCGGGTTGCTCGCGGCGACATTGGTGACAATCGAGATCCAGTTTTGCGAGGTTAGATTTGTCGCGCGCTGGATGACGTAACTCAACCCCACGTTCGCCGGGTAGCTGAATTGAAAATTTGTGGAAGCCGCCCGGGTCGAGCCACTGATGGTGTTTGTCACCGGCGTGACAATGCTGATGGAAATGGAATTGGTATTTTTGACGCCCAGGTTGTCCGAGGCGACGGCAGACAGCGTGTAACTGTTCGTTCCTACATTATTGGTCGTCGCGAGATACGGGCTGGTCGTCACATTGGTCAAAACGGTCGTGCCAAGAAACGAGCCGATTAGAATCTGCACATTTGTCACAGTGCCGACGCTGGCCTTGATGATGAGGTTGGCCGGCGCGCTCAAGGTCGCGTTGTTCAACGGGTTGGTGATGGTCACGGTCGGCGGCGTGTCCACGGTGATGGTCACGGAATTGGTGGCCGTGACACCGAGGCTGTCGGCAGCGATGGCGGTGAGCGTGTAATTGCCCGCTGCCAGATTGTTTGTCACGGCGGAAAATGGCGGGGCGATTTCGTTGGTCAAAATATTCGAGCCGACGCGGAACTGGACATTGGTTACGGAACCCCCGCTCTCCGAGGCCGTGGCTTGGATTGTCACGCTTGCGGGTGTAATAAATAACGCGCCGGTTGCGGGATTAGTGATGGAGACGGTTGGTGTGAGGCTGCCGGAGGAGACGAAGACAGCACCAGTCATCCCCACATTAAAATGCACCTGACAGTAATATGAAAAACTGCCCGCCGATGGGAATGTGTTGGTGAAAGTGTGCGGGAGGGAATTGACGATGGCTGAGTCCCAAAGTCCGCTCGGCACATCGTTTGTGCCGCTGGTTGTGGAGTGGTGGGTGGCAGCCCAAGTCCATATCACCTGATCGCCGGCATTGATGTTAACAACGGCGGGTGAGAAGCGGTCTGTGGGGCTTCCTACCGTCACATTGGCGCTGGCGGCAAGACTGGAAAGCGAAGAGCCGAGGCATAAAAAAGCCGCCGCGGCCATGGCCGGAAACATTTTCGATAAAAATTTCATATCCACTTGCAAATGGGAGAAACAGGAACACAATTTGTTCCCGATAATTTTTTTGGTTTCTGCGGGATTCGCGGGAACATTTGCAACACCTTGAACTCTTAACTGTGACGCCACGACATGGCTGAAGGTGTGAATTTTGAAGAATTGGTGGCCCGTTATTACGAGCCGCTGTATCAATTCGCGTTCAGCCTTGCGCGCGATGAGTCGGATGCCTGTGATCTCACACAACAAACTTTTTGCATCTGGGCGGCCAAAGGCCACCAGCTGCGTGACACATCCAAAGTGAAAACCTGGCTGTTCACCACCCTCCACCGCGAATTTCTTGGCTCGCGGCGAAGACAGACCCGTTTTCCGCACGTCGATTTGGAGCAGGCCGAACCGGAACTACCCGTGGTGTCGCCGGCTGAGATCAGCCGCCATGACACGGCGCACGTGCTCGCGACACTGGCGCGGTTGGATGAAGTTTACCAGGCACCCGTCGCGTTGTTCTATTTGCAGGATTGCTCCTACAACGAAATTGCGGAAATACTTCAAGTGCCGCTGGGCACCGTGAAATCAAGGCTTTCCCGCGGGATCGGTCGGCTGCAGGAATTGCTCGGTGGTGATGCCACGCCGCCGCGCGCAGAACCAACTCATTTGTGAACGCCAACGAAGCTAAAACCATTTTGTTGCTTTACCGGCCCGGAACGGCGGACGCGGAAGACCCCCAAATCGCCGAGGCGCTGGCCCTAGCGAAGCGCGAGCCGGAACTGGCGCACTGGCTGGAGGAACATTGCGCGCGCCAAGCAATGTTGCGCGCCATATTCGGGCAAATCACGGCGCCCGCCGGGCTGAAGGAACAAATCATCTCCGAGCAGGCGGCGCAGGCCATGACAATTTCCCGCCAGCGGCGAAACACCATCTTCGCATCGCTGGCGGCCGCAGCCGCAGTTGTCACTTTATTGATCGTCTTTTCGTCTTCCTGGCTTCCACACCGCCAGAGCGACGACAACACGCTGGCCGTTTACCAGAATCAGATGGCTGGCATCGCGCTGCGCGGTTACGCAATGGATTTAGCGACGAATGATCCGGCGCAAATCCGTGACTACCTCGCGCGAAACAAGGCGCCGTCGGATTATGCGCTGCCCGAGGCGTTGCAAAAGGCCGCGACCACCGGCTGCGCTGTCGAGGGCTGGCAGAATGTCAAAGTTTCGATGATTTGTTTTCGCACCGGCAAACCTCTGCCGCCAAACCAGTCGAATGACATGTGGCTGTTCGTGACGGATCGCGCCTCGCTGAAAGACGCGCCGGAAAACGGCCAGCACCGCTTCGCCACCCTCAAGGGGCTCGTCACGGCTGTCTGGACACAGGACGGCAAAGTTTATCTGCTGGGAACGGAAGGCGACGAATCAACCATCCGGAAGTTCCTCTGAGTTCACCGCCGCTTCCCGGGCTTTGCGTTCATCAGTTATTGTCAACACTCATGTGGTCCATCACCCAATTGAAATCCGCAAGCGCGGCAGCAGAGTTGGAGGGAATTGGAATCGGAAGATTTGCCGCATTGGGCAGTGGCGGGCGGATTGTCTCTGATTGTTGCCAGCGATGCAGCGAGCTGTGACCGTCGGCAAACGAAAATGCAGTGGCCCCATTATGGTATGAGGCAGGCAAATCAGTCCATTGGGCGCTGCTGTCAGCATCGCTGTAGGCACCGCTGTATTCGCTGTCGTCCTCGGGCGATTTGTTGAGAAAATAGCCGTCGTCGATGCTGTCAGGGTGTTCGTCGAGGAACACAAAAATTTCAGAAGGCTGGGGAATCTGGGTCGTCATGAAAAACTGCTTGTAGTCCGGATTATTGATGTTGAAACCCTTGGTGGTGAAATTGCCGGCGTCGCCGACCATGGCGTTCATCGAGTAGCTGCGGATGCGAGCCGTCCATCCGGCGGCCCTTTGGACCGAACTCAACGCCTCGTCGGACGGGCAGCGATAGACACTCGTGTTGCCGCCGACATAGGAACCAAGGCTCGCGTCTGTCAGCGTGGCGAGATTGGTGTTATCGGAGCTCAAGTCCCAGGTCATGACGTTGTTGACCCAGTTGAGGTCAGTGCGGAACGAGGAGCCGGCCATGCCCAGATTGTAAGGGAGCCGTTCGTCATTGTCGCCGGCATAAATCTGCCAGGCCACGAGAAGCTGTCTGGTGTTGTTCAGACAAACGATGGCCCGTCCCCGCTCCTTTGCCCGCGCCAACGCCGGCAATAAAATCGCTGCCAGCACGGCGATGATGGCAATCACCGTCAGCAACTCAATCAAAGTAAAACCAGCCGCGTCCGCCTTGCATGACGCCGGCAGCCTTTTTGAAAAGTGCGAAAGCTTCACGGTTTTGAAAAATGCCGGTTTCAGAGCAATCTAAAATCTTAATTACAGTTATTATCCGTCATTGTCAAACGGAGAGAGGCTTGGAAGTGCCCCGGCCTGTTGCCCAAAGCAGGGCAAAACAAAAACCCTCCCGGCGTGAACCGGGAGGGCGTATTGAGATTCAGCGGTTATTTCTTCATCCCCTGTTCTGTGGGAATCCGCATCGAGTAGAATGAGCGATAGACGAAGATTAGCGCGACCACGAAGAAGAACGCACCGATGCCGGTTTTCATGGTCTGGTCCTTCATCGTCACGGCGATTTCCGCCGCGAGCAGGCCGAACAGCGTGGTGAACTTGATGACGGGGTTCATCGCCACCGAGCTGGTGTCCTTGAACGGATCGCCAACGGTGTCGCCGACGACTGTCGCGGCGTGAAGCTCCGTGCCTTTCTGCTTCAAATCCACTTCGACGACCTTCTTGGCGTTGTCCCATGCGCCGCCGGCGTTGGCCATGAAGATGGCCTGGAACAAACCGAAGAACGCAATGCCCACGAGATAGCCGATGAAGAAGTAGGGATTGAAGAACGACAGCGCCAGCGCCATGCAGAACACGACGATGAAGATGTTGATCATGCCCTTCTGCGCGTAGATGGTGCAGATTTCGACGACCTTTTTGCTGTCGGTGATGGAAGCCTCGGCCTTGTTGAGGTTGAGGTGTTCCTTGATATAGACAACCGCGCGGTAGGCGCCGGTGACGACCGCCTGCGCGCTCGCGCCGGTGAACCAGTAAATCACCGCGCCGCCCATGAGCAAGCCG
>Ga0265338_10008283_pt1 | contig 12653 bp, 10 predicted proteins | sample 42126metaG_FD_193579 | JGI IMG/M metagenome (GOLD analysis project Ga0265338, IMG submission 193579) | Rhizosphere microbial communities from Carex aquatilis grown in University of Washington, Seatle, WA, United States - 4-21-26 metaG | ecosystem: Host-associated > Plants > Roots > Rhizosphere... | reverse complement strand
CAGCCGTCCGGCGTCGAGCAGGTCGATGGCCTCCTCCACGCTCTCGCGCAGGGCGCCCGTGGTCATCTCATAGAGCTCCGAGCGGCGCTCCCAGGCGGCGTCGATTTCGGTCTCGAGGTCTTCCAGCTTCACGTGGCGGTCTCCCTGACGCGCGCGTCCAACAGAAAAGGCGCCAGCTCGCGGGCGCGGTGATCGACGTAGGCCGCCTTTGACTCCTCGGCCTTGGGACCGATCAGCACGGTGGTCATCCCCATGGCGGCGGCGGGCTCCAGGTTGCGCTCGGAGTCCTCGAAAAAGGCGGCCCGGGCGGGTTCGACGCCGTGGCGGGCGATCATCAGGGCGAAAGTCTCGGGCTGGGGCTTGGGGATATAGCCGGCGGCGGCGATATGGAACACGTCCTCGAAAAGCTCGGCGATGCCGAGATGGGCCAGCACCCGCTCGGCGTGGCGGGCGTCGGCGTTGGTGAACACCAGGCGGCGGCCGGGCAGCCGCGCCAGGGCGGCCTTCAGCGCCTCGTCGGGCTCAAGGCTGTCGATGGCGACGTCGTGCACCTCGGTGAGGAAGGCCTCGGGCTCGACCCCATGATTGGCCATCAGCCCCGCCAGGGTGGTGCCGTGTTCGTACAGATAGCGTTTCTGCAGGGCGCGGGCTGCATCGCGCGGCAGGCCGGTCTCGCGGGCGACGAAGTCGGTCATCCGGCCCTCCATCAGGGTGATAAACTCGCTGCCGGCCGGATAGAGGGTGTTGTCCAGATCGAAGATCCAGACCCCGACGTGCCTGAGATCGGGGCTGGGATCGGGGCCGTCGGCCGCGGTCACGCCCGCACCAGGGTTCCTGAACCGTGCTCGGTGAACAGCTCCACCAGCATGGCGTGCGGCCGGCGCCCATCCAGGATCACCACCGCCTCGACGCCGGAATCCACCGCATGGATCGCGGTCTCCAGCTTCGGGATCATGCCGCCGGTGGCGACGCCCGAGGCGATGGCCGCCCGCGCCTCGGCCACGGTCATCTGGGCGATCCGCCGGCCGTCTGCATCCATGACCCCCGCGACATCGGTCAGCAGCAGCATGCGCTTGGCCTTCAGGGCGTTGGCCATGGCGCCGGCCACGACGTCGGCGTTGATGTTGTAGGTCTCACCCTCTTCGGACACCCCGATCGGGGCGATCACCGGCACATAGTCCTCGTTGGCGTGGATCAGGGCGTTGACGATCTGAGGATCCACCGTCTTGGGCTCGCCGACGAAGCCGAGATCGACGATCTGCTTGTCGCCGGTCCGGGGATCGCGGATCCACTTGACCGCCTTCTCGACCGTCAGCAGCCGGGCGTCCTTGCCCGACAGGCCGACGCCGCGGACGTCGGCCTCGCGGCCGGCGTGGTTGATCCAGTGCACGATTTCCTTGTTGATGGCGCCCGACAGCACCATCTCGGCCACTTCCATGGTCGCTGCATCGGTGACGCGCAGCCCGTCGATGAAGGTCGACTCGACTCCGGAGCGGTTGAGCATGCGGCTGATCTGCGGGCCGCCGCCATGCACCACCACCGGATGGGCGCCGAGCAGCTTGATCAGCACCACGTCGGCGGCGAACTGGCGCGCCACCTCGTCCTCGCCCATGGCGTGGCCGCCATATTTGATGACCACGATCTCGCGATCGTAGATCTGGATATAGGGCAAGGCCTCGGCCAGGGTCTTGGCTGAGTTCCAACCGGCGTCCTCGTCGATGGCGACCGCGTCGTTCATGGCCGGGCGGATTAGCCGACGGGGCGGACGATGTCACGGCCTGCCGCAGAGCCATGCGGGTTCACCGCCGCTCGTCCAGCGGAGCTTGTCAATGAGTTATTATGCCTTCGGGAATTTAACCTTCTATTCAAACTATAGATTCAGCACGCTGCGCTAGTTTCCCCGGATCGTCAGGCATCGTCCTGCACATTTTCCGGTAAATATGGTAAAGCTAGATCAACCAATCTTGCACAACGACGGCGCAATCTTGGATCAGCGCCGGTTGGACGCCGTCACGGCCGCCCACGACCGTTTCGTCAGGCGGGCGGGAGGCGCCCGTGCGATGCTGCGTTTCGCCCGTCTGCCTGGGCTGGACCTGAGCCGCCGCCGGCTATGCGACGCGGAGTTCACCGGCGCGGTGCTCAGAGGCGCGGGCCTGTGGGGCTCAGATCTCGAACGCGCCTCCTTCTATTGCGCCGATCTCAGGGGCTGCAATTTCACCGAAGCCAATCTGAGGCGGGCGGACCTTCGAGGCGCGAGTCTCGCGGGCGCAACCCTCAACCGTGCGGTCCTGGACGGCGCCGACATGCGCTCGGCCGCGCTCGCCTTCTCCGACGCCCAGGTGCGCGCCCTGATGCTCGGCCGTGAGGCCGCCAACACCCCCGAGGACGCCGAGATCGCCTGGGGGGTCGGACTGGACCCCGATCTTGAAGGACGCAGGCCTGGCGGCTTCGATGGCTGCAGCGTGGAATTCACCAACGCCTCCATGCGCGGCGCCAGCCTCTGCGACGCCAACCTGAAAGGCGCCGACTTCAGCGGCGCCATCCTGGAAGGCGCGAACTTCCGGGGCGCCAAATTGGAAGGGGCGGTGTTCAAGGACGCGGTCCTGACCTTGGTCCGCCTAGAGGAGCTGCCATTGAGCCGCGAACAGCTTCAGAGCTGTGTCCTCGAGCCGGACGAAGCGGCCATGGCGCGCCGGGACCTCCTGCTGGGCATGCTCGACAGGGCGGCCCTGTGGGTACAGAGCGCCGGCCGCCGCGGCGCGCCTGCGGTCATGAACGACGAAGACCTCAGGGTCCTGGGTCCGGCCTTTTCAGGGGCCACCCTCACGGCGATGGCGGCGCGCCGGGCCTGCGGGGTTGACGTCGACTTCTCCGGATGCGGGCTGCAAGGCGCCTGCTTCGACCAGGCCGACCTGCGCGGCGCGGGCTTCGAAGGCGCGGATCTGAGGGGCGCCTCCTTCAGGGATGCGAAGCTGTCGCACGCGCGCTTCAAGGGTGCGCAGTTCGGCGCCCTGGAATTGTCGGGCGGACGCCGCCACGCCGCGAATTTCACGGGGGCGTCCCTGGAGGGCGTGCGTCTGGCCGACCTGCCGGTCCCCTTGATGAGGGCCTGAGCAGCGTCGACGGGGGAATCGCTCCCGTTAGCCGGTAATGGGTTGTTCAACTGTTCCGCGCAGGGTTCGAACGTCGGGCGGCGTCGCGTCTTTTTGCGAGGTCCGACCCATGTCCGCGCTCTCAGCCCAACGGCCTACGGCTCGGGGCCCGCCGTCGTCGACCTTGGCGAGCATCTCCACCACGCCATGCGCAAACCGGCTTATGGCCCATGTGCTGATCGTCGATGACAACGAGATCAACCTCCGGATCTGCAAGAGCCTGTGCGAGCTCCTGGGATTCACCAGCGAGTTCGCGCGCGATGGTCTGGAGGCCGTGGACGCGGTGCGTATCGGCAAGTTCGATCTGGTGCTGATGGACGTGTGCATGCCCAATATGGATGGCGTCGAAGCGACCCTCGCGATCCGGTCGATGTCCGGCGTCCGTGCGGAGGTCCCGATCATCGCGGTCACGGCGAACGCCGAGCCGAGCGAGATCAAGACCTATCTGCAGGCAGGCATGCGCGCGGTGGTCGAGAAGCCGATCCGCGTCTCCAGGCTGTTCGAAGCCATCGGCGACGTCTTCGAGGCCGCGGCTGAGTCCTAGAGCGTTCACCGCCTGAGCTAGTGTAGCCGAACTCGCGCCGCCCCCTCTCCCTCCAGGGGGAGGGGCAGGGGAGGGGGCTACACCGCCATTAAACTAAACTCGGCTAGAGACCTTCCGACGCCTGAAGCCTTGGCCAATTCGCACCGACGGCGCGGACCCCCTCCCCCGGCCCTCCCCCTGAGGGGAGAGGGGTGGCGCAAGGACGACCCGCGTCAATTCAGATGGCGAATGCTCCAGGTCTCGGACTTGTATCTTGGCGAGCCGAAACTGCTCCCGGCCGACCAGGCCTTAGGCGACTTCCGCCTCTGGGGCGTTCTGGACGGCGTTCGGCGCGCCGTAGCGGAAGATTTTTGAGATCAGCTCGGCGGGCGAGATCGGCTTGGCGATGATGTCGTTCATCCCCGCGTTCCGGCAGGAGATGAAGTTCTCCGGCTGCACGTCGGCGGTGAGGGCCAGGATCGGCGTCTTGGCGTTGAACGGGCTCGAGCCCCGGATCATGCGGGTGGCCTCCAGGCCGTCTACGCCTGGCATGCGGACGTCCATCAGGATCAGGTCGAAGGGCTCGGTGAAGGCCGCCTTGACCCCTTCCGCGCCGCCGGCGGCCTCCTGGATCTGGAGCCCCATCGGGGTCAGCATGAGCTTGACCAGCTCGCGGTTCACCGGGGTGTCGTCCACCACCAGAAGCCGCAGCTGCGGACAGTCAAAGGTGAGTTCGTCGTTAGCCTGCTCGACGGGCTCGGACGCCTCCTCGGCGGGGACCTCGAACCAGAAGGTCGAACCCTTCCCGACCTTGGTGTTGACGCCGATCGTTCCGCCCATCAGCTCGACGATCCCCTTGCAGATGGCCAGGCCAAGACCGGTGCCGCCGTGGGTGCGGTTGATCGACACCTCGGCCTGCGAGAATCGCTCGAACAGGCGACTCACGCCCTCGGCCGAGATTCCAGGGCCGGTGTCCTTGACCTCCACCCGCATGCGCGGGCCTTCGCCCTTGTCGACATAGGCGACGTTCACGCTGACGGCGCCGCCTTCGGTGAATTTGACGGCGTTGCTCAGGAAGTTCAGCAGCACCTGCCGCAGGCGCGCCACGTCGCCCAGGATCTGAGCTGGCAGGCGGGCGTCCAGCTTGGTCTTCACCGCGACGCCTTTGGTGGCGGCCTGGATGGCGATCAGGCCCGTGGCCTCGTCCACCAGCCGCCGCATCGACAGGGGTCGGGTCTCCAGCGCCACTTGGCGGGCGTCGAGCTTCGAGAAGTCCAGCACGTCGTTGATGATCGCGAGCAAGGCCTCGGAGGCGTCCGATATCCGCTTGGCGAAATGCCGCGTATCGTCCGAAAGATCATCCTGCTCGCCCATCAATTGCGAGAATCCGATGATCGAGGTCAGGGGCGTTCTGAGCTCGTGGCTCATATTGGCCAGGAAGGCGGACTTGGCGGCGGCGGCCTCTTCCGCGCGCTGCCGCGCCTCCTCCAGCTCGGCTTCGAACAGCTTGGTCTGGGTGACGTTGCGGACGATGTCGATGAACTCGACCGGCTCGCCGGTGATCTTGTCGAAGATCAGGGTGGGATTGGTCTCGATCCAGATCCAGGCGCCGTCCTTGTGCCGCGCCCGGTAGCAGAGCGGCTCCGGCAGACGCTCGATGCGTTCCTCGATCAGCCTGAAGATGCCGGCCATCACCAGTTCCAGGTCGTCGGGATGGACCATCTCCTGGGCGTTCAGCGAGATCATCTCCTCGGGGGAATAGCCGAACACCCGCACCGACGACGGCGAGATGTAGACGATCTCCCCGGTCAGGCTGGTGCGCGCGATCATGTCGGGCGCGTATTCGGCCAGGAAGCGGTAGCGTTCTTCGCTCTCCTTGGCGGCCGCCTCGGTCCGCTTGATCTCGGTGACGTCGGCCAGGGTGCCGAACCGGGCGACGAGCTTGCCGTCGGCGTCGGTCTCGGTCGTGCTTCTTGCGGTGACCCAGCGCAACTCCCCGTCCGGTCGCACGATGCGTACGGAGAGCCCCGGGTCCGCGACCCCGGCATAGGCCTTCAGATGGAGCCTGACGGCCTCCTGATCATCGGGGTGGATGAAGGCCACCGACTCCGGGAGGGTGGGCTGGCCGTCGGCCAGCTTGCGCCCGTAGATCCTGAACATCTCCTCGGACCAGGTCAGCACGCCCGTCGCATAGTCGTATCGCCAGTAGCCGATGCTGGCGAGCTCCTCCGCCAGCTGCGCCTGACGCATGGCTTCCCGCGCGATTTCGCCGGCGTGGAAGAGCTTGCCCTCCAGCTCGCGCCGGCTCGCGAGGACCGCGGCGATCGGAAAGGTCATGAGGGCGGCCACCAGCAGAAAGGCCTGCAGCCAGAAGGCCTGTTCGAGGTCGGTGCGCGCGGCGAGCGCCATGGGGACCCAGCCGACGCAGATGAAGACCACGGACGCCGTCGACATGACCAGCACGGCCAGGGCCGCGCCGGCGAACTCCAGCTGAAGGGCGGCCAGGATCAACACCGGCGGCGTCATCACCATGATCGGATGTTGCGGAAGGACCGCCGAGGCTATGAGCGACAAGGCGCCGACGCTGATCACGGCTGCGGTTCGCTGGGCTGCGGCCGGCCGAAACAGCGCCGCCAGATCGCCACGGGCGGCGACGGTCAAGGGCGGGACGAAGATCAACAGTCCCAGAACGTCCCCAAGTCCCCAGACCAGCATGTTGGGGGCCATTGCGGCCCCTGTCTGGAAGAACATGACGGCGGCGGCGACGAATGCGGAGAGGCTTGAGCAGACAGCGGCGGCGACGCAGAAGACCATGAGGTCCTTGGGACGCCGGATATCGAAGCGCCCGGCCAGAACGGCCATCATCCCCACGGCGCAGATCGTGACCTCCAGGGTGTTGGCCACGCCGAATCCCAGGGCGACGGCCCAGCTGTCGTGCGCGAACTTGTTGGCGATGACGTCCCCGGTGAAACCCGCCAGGACCAGAAGCGGCCAGCGGCGGCGTGGCGATTCCAGCAGGAAGGCCAGCCAGATCGCGTTCGCGACCCAGATCGGGGTGATCCGACCCAGGTGATGGGTCAGCATGAGGCAGAGCCAGGCGGCGGCCCCGACCAGGGTCAGGACGGCGATCGCCTGGCGCACGCCTCCGCCTCCGCCGGCGAACCAGCTCGGGCGCTCTGAATCGGATGTCGCTTGGACTGGGTCGGCGCCGCCTTCCACCGCTGCTTCTCTCTCCCCCATGACGCCAGCCATCATCGTTTGGCCGGGCTATGATTGTCTTAACGATGGATTTTAGGCGGTCCGAGGCGCCGTCGGTGCGGATGCCGCCCGCCGCCCGCCGACCTCGGACGGTCAGGTGATGGCGCAGGCCGCCGCGATCTCGGCGCGCAGCTGCGCCATGCCGAGACCCGTCTGGGCCGAGGTCAGCAGCGCCCGCGGGAAGGCGGCCGGACGCCTGGCGACGAAGGCCAGGGCGGCTGCGGTGGCGGCGCGGGAGTCGGCCGGTTTCAGCTTGTCGGCCTTGGTCAGCACCAGCTGGTAGGACACGGCGGCCTGATCCAGGGCGTCCATGGCCTCCGCGTCCGAGTCCTTGGCGCCGTGGCGGGCGTCGATCAGCAGATAGACCCGCTTCAGATTGGGCCGGCCGCGCAGATAAGACCGCCCGAGGTTCTGGAACTTGCGGGCCTCGGAACGCGCCGTCTTGGCGAAGCCGTAGCCCGGCAGGTCGACCAGCCGCATCCGCCCGTCCAGCAGGAAGAAATTGACCTGCCGCGTCCGTCCCGGCGCCGTCGAGGCGCGCGCCAGGTCCTTGCGGCTGGTCAGGGCGTTGATCAGCGAGGACTTGCCGACGTTGGAGCGCCCGGCGAAGGCCGCCTCGGGCAAGGCGTCCTCAGGCAGCTGGCCGACCGCGGCGGCGCCCATGACGAATTCCACCGGGCGGGCGAACAGCACCCGGGCCGCCTCGATCTGTTCGGGCGTGAAGTCCGCCTCGTCAGACATGGCCTCCGCGCCGGGCTGAGGTGTCATCGTCGTCGCTTGTTCGTGATCTCCGCGATCCTGCGCAGGGTCTTGTCGATGGCGTTGTCGACCTTGAACCGGCGCATGATCACATATTGCTGCACGATGGTGAGCAGGTTCGACCACGTATAGTAGATCAGCAGGCCGACGGCGAACTGCGACAGGGTGAAGGTGAAGATCAGCGGCATCAGCTGCAGGATCTTCTGCTGGGTCGGGTCCATGCCGGCCGAGGGCGACATGCTCTGCACCAGCCACATGGTGAAACCGTAGAGCAGGGCCCAGACGCCCACGTGCAACGGTCCCTCGAAGAAGCTCCCGATCAGCGGCGCCATGGACGGGTTCCACGGGATCAGGCCGAACAGGTTCCATAGCGTGGATGGATCGCGCGCCGACAGGTCGTGCACCCAGCCGAAGAACGGCGCCTGCCGCATCTCGATGGACACGTTCAGCACCTTGAACAGGGCCAGGAACACCGGGATGGGCAGCAGGCTCGGCAGGCACCCCAGGAAGGGATTGATCCCCTCCCGCTGGTACAAGGCCATCATTTCCTGCTGCTGCTTGGCCGGGTCGTCCTTGTTTTTCGCCTTCAGCTTCTCGAGTTCGGGCTGCACCTTCTTCATCTTGGTCAGCGACTCGTAGCTCTTGTTCGCCGGCCAGAAGAACACCAGGCGGACGCAGACCGTCAGCAGCAGGATGGCGATGCCGAAATTGCCGGTGTAGCCGTAGAAGAACTCCAGGGCGGCGAAGATCGGCCGGGTCAGGAACCACAGCCAGCCCCAGTCCACCGCCCGCACGAACTCGGGGATGCCGGGATTGGCCTCATAGGCGTGCAGCACCGGAACGGTCTTGGCGCCGGCGAACAGATGGGTGGTGGTCGTGGCCTGGGCGCCCGGGGTGATCGTGAAGCTCTTGCCCAGGAAGCTCACGTCATAGATCTGAACGCCGGAGACCGGGGTCACGCGGAAGGCGACCTTGATCGGCTCCTTCTGGTCGGGCGCCAGGGCCGAAAGCCAATATTTGTCCGTGATCCCGAGCCACCCTCCGGTGGAGGCGTAGTCGATCTCGCCCTTCTTGGCCCAATCCTTGTAGTTGGCCAGTTTCAGGTCCTGCTTGTCCTGGCCCAGCCAGCCTAGCGCGCCCTGGTGGACGTTCCAGGCCCTGAGCGAGTCCGCCGGCAGGCCCTGGCGCTGGATTGTGGCGTAGGGGGCGAGGGTGGCGACGCCCGTTCCGTGGTTCGCCGCGGTGTCGGTGACCGTGAACATGAACCTGTCGTCCACATCCACGGTGCGGGTGAACGTCAGGCCCTGCGGCGAGGCATAGGTCAGGGTCACCGGATGGCCGGGGGACAGGACCGCCCCGGCGGGCGCGGTCCAGATGGTGTCGGGGCCAGGAAGTCCCTGCAGGTTCCCGGTCCAGCCGAAGTCGGCGAAATAGGCGTCGACGGCGCCTTCGGGCCTGAACATCTCGACCAGCGGGGAATTCTTCGCCAGGGTCTGGCGGTAGCCCTTCAGGAACAGGTCATCGATGCGCGCGCCCCTGACCGCGATCGATCCGGTCAGGCCGGGGCTGTCGATCCTGATGCGCTGGGGACTGGCCGCCAGCGCCTGGTCGCGCGGTATTGTCGTCACCGCCGCGGGGTTGGTCGGGGCGCCGGGCGCGTTGACCTGCGCCGAGGCTTCGGCCTGGACCGCAAGCTGCCGTTGCCGGGTCGCGGGCCCCAGCACGAAGAACTGGTAGGCCATCAGCAGAACCCCCGCGCAGATGGCGAAGATCACTATGTTCCGGTTTTCGTTCTGCATGGGCCTGGGGCTGCGGCGTTCTGGTGGGCGCGCGGCCCGAACGCCGGCGGAATCTCAATTGGCGGCGAGGCTTATCAGCGCGGTTTTCATATCGTCAAGCAATCGGGTCCAGGGACGCGCCGGAGCGCCCGCCCGGGCGATGAATACATAGTCCCAACCCGGCCGTCCGTGGAGGGGCAGCAACAGCCGGGCCGCCTCGCGAAGGCGGCGCTTGGCGCGGTTGCGGATCACCGCACCGCCGATCCGGCGCGTCGCCGTGAATCCAACGCGCACGCCGAGCTGACCCTCGCGCGCAAGCGCCTGAACCACCACCGCGCCCTTTGCACAGGTCGCGCCCTTGGCCGCCGCCAGGAACTCGGGGCGCTTCTTCAGGCGTTCGATGGCTGCGGCAGGCGGCATGGCGCCGCACCCCTGCGGCTGAAACGATCAGGCCGGAGCGGCCCTAGGCTGTCAAACGCTTGCGGCCGCGCGCGCGGCGGCGTCTGACGACCAGGCGGCCGTTCTTGGTGGCCATGCGATGGCGGAAGCCATGGCGGCGTTTGCGCACCAGTCGGCTGGGTTGATAGGTCCGCTTCACGGCGGGGCTCCGGTCGCACAAAGACGCGCAGCGGGGGCCGCGCGAACGAGCCGGGGTGGATACGGGAGCAGGCCCAAACTGTCAACCTTTGGGGGCCCTGCATCAGGGCGCCGGGGCGGGAATCCGTCCCTGCAGGCCTTCGCGCACCAGGCCGGCGATTTCCCGGCACGCGACGTCGGCGGCGGGCACCACGCCGGTGAAGGCGGCGAAGCCGTGAACCAGGTGGTCATAGCAACGATAGACGATCGGCACGCCGGCCGCCTTCAACCGTCGGGCATAGTCTTCGCCCTGGTCGACCAGGGGATCGAAGCCGGCGGTGACCACGACCGCTGGCGCCAGGTCCGACACGTCCTCCGCCTTCAAGGGCGAGATCCTGGGATCGGAGGGGTCGTCTTCCGGCCCCAGATAGCGGTCCGGCGACCAGGGCTCGACCTCCTGCTCGGGCAGGGTGGAGTCGGCGTAATCGCTCATCGACTGGGTCTGGCTAGACATGTCCACCCATGGATAGACCAGCAGCTGCAGCGAGGGTTGGGGTTCGCCGAGGCGCTTCAGTTCCTGGCAGATGATGGCGGCGAAGGCTCCGCCGATGGACTCCCCGCCGATCGCAGCCACGCCGGCGGGCGCGCCGAAACGCGCGGCGTTGTCGCGGCCCCAGCGGTAGGCGTTCAAGAGATCGTCCAGACAGGCGGTGAAGCGCCGTTCCGGACCGTGCTGGCACCCCACCGCCAGCACGGGCGCATGGCCATAGCGGGCCAGGATGCTGCAGAAGGCGTCGTAGCCGTCGAAGCCTTCCTCGCCATCGTGGGCGTAGATCAGCAGCGGCATGGCGGGATCTTGGTCGAGGTGGCGATAGAGCCGGGCCGCAATCGGGCCGTGCGGGCCGTCTATGGTCAGGTCTTCGTCGCGGACCCCGGGCTCGCGGTCGCCGGAAACCAGGGCGAGCTGCAGGGCCCGGGTTTCTCGCGCCTTGTCGTCTGGCAGGCCCTCGAGCGAAGCATAATGGCGCGCGGCGTGGATCAGGAACTGGAAGCGCGGCTCAAGCGTCCGCCCGCCCAGATAGACCGCGCGACCGCCGGCCGCGGCCCGCAGGACCGGCGGCGGCAAGGACAGCACCGCCTTCAGTATGCTCTTCTGGATCACGGGATCGGCCATGAGCGCGACAAGCCTCCGAGTCCAACCTAACGAAGCTGACGCGTATTTGGCGCCAACGGCAAGGCTTCAATTGGTGCGTATACGGCCTCGCGCAAGCGGCCGCCGATGCGATGGACCTCAGAAAGCGCCGGATATTCGGTTCAGGGGCTCGCCAACGGGAGCCGGCGCACGACGGAGGGCCGAGGGCGGCGCGTGCTCCGGTCCAAACCACTTGCCGTCCCCCGTTTCCGGTCAGGTGGACGAAACAAGGCCGAGGCGCAGGGACCAGGTCCCTACGCGAAACGCGCAGTGCAGCGTCACAATGGTGAAGGTAAAGGCGCCCCTCACAGCAAGATCACCTTTGCGTTAACGTTCGGGGGGCAGGATCGAGGTGAGGTTTGCTAGGCATTCGAAAGTATTCGCCTCGATCGGATCGCACAGTTTGGCGTGTCAGCCCTGAAATATGCTCGGACGCCCGGCGTGCTACTCGCCAGCTGGGGCGTGAAGGAAGGCGTCGGGCGCTGCTCGGCCGCGGCTCGCCATGGAGACCATGATCCCCAAATTCCCAAGCCGCATGGGCCGATTGATCGTCGTCCTGGCGATTTCGGCCGAGGTGGCCGCCTGTGCATCGGAACGTCCACGCGAGCGCTTCCATCACCACGGGCCTGACGGTGATGGCCGCAGCACGGCTTCCCAGCTCTTCATCAGTCCTGCCGGCAAGCCTTTCCGCGCGCCGTCCGACGCCCCCTATCCGGTGCTGCAGTGGTTCGCCGCCGCGGACGCGGATCACGACGGCAAGCTGACCCGCGAAGAGTTCCGTCAGGACGCGGCCGCCTTCTTCAACGAGCTCGACATCAACCACGACGGCGTGATCGACGGCCCCGAGGTGTCCCGTTACGAGCACGTGGTCGCGCCGGAAATCCTTGGGCTTGTGGCCGACCGCAGCGCCGGGCAGGCGAGCGGCGCGGGCGAGGCCGGGGGAGGCCATCGCGGCGGCATGGGCGGCCGCGGCGGGGGTCGACGAGGCGGCGGCCGGCCCGGTGGTCAGACCGCCCCTGGCGCCGTCCCCCAAGGCGCCGGCCGCTATGGCCTGATCAACCAGCCCGAGCCTGTCACCGCGGCGGACGCCAATTTCGACGGCAAGATCACCCTGGCTGAGTTCCTGGAGGCGGCCGATCGCCATTTCGCCGAACTCGACACAGCGGACGCCGGCTTCCTGACCCTTCAGGGGCTTCCCCAGACGCCGGCCCAGGCGCTGCGCGGACGCCATCGACCCAACCACGACCAAGACTAGTCACTTTCCAAGAAAGGGATATCCGTGAACAAGCCTCTGACTCTTCTCTCCGCCGCCGTGGCGCTCGGCCTTGGCCTGTCCTGCGCGACCGCCAGTTACGCCCAGGATCAAGCCGCCCCGCCTCCGCCGGGGCCCGGCGCCCACGACGGGCGCCACTGGG